>Ga0187868_1000982_pt1 | contig 21424 bp, 13 predicted proteins | sample June2016WEW_13_4_FD_133014 | JGI IMG/M metagenome (GOLD analysis project Ga0187868, IMG submission 133014) | Peatland microbial communities from SPRUCE experiment site at the Marcell Experimental Forest, Minnesota, USA - June2016WEW_13_40 | ecosystem: Environmental > Terrestrial > Soil >... | reverse complement strand
CGCCGCCGCCTTCACCGAGGCGAGCAGGATCATCGTCGACCAGCTCTTGATTGACGGCGACACCGAGGCGGAGGTCAAATGAATTGAACACCGCATGCCTCATCGGCCTGGTGGCCTGCCTGCCGCGACCCGTCGGCGCTGACGGCGAGGTCGGCCTGCTCCTCATCACCCAGCGCGACCCCGCCGGCGACAGGATAGACCGCCATCGGGTCATCCTCTCCCCCCGCCACACCCCCGACCTCGCCGAGTTCTCCCCTGGCGCCACCGTCTACGTCGAGGGCCACCTCGCCCGCCACGGCGAGCGCCGCCGGGTGAGCGTCATCGCCCACCGGGCCTGGTCGATCGCGCCGGCGCCGCCAGCACCCGAGGAGACCCCGGCGACCGGCACCCACGCCTCCCCCCGTGAGCACCGGCGGGCGGGGCACGCGCGGCGCGTGGCGATAGGGACGGCGAGGGAGCGTCTCATCTGGGTGCGGCCGACAACCGTCCGTCCCGGATCCGCCGCAGCAGCCACGCCGTCACCGAAACGCCCCGGGTGGAGGCCACCGAGTCCCTCCCAGTAGCGGCTGGATCTCCCACCCCTGCGCGGCAGGCACGGGCCCGCTCCGTATGTCTGAGAGCCTCGAACTCGACTCAGCTGGGATCCCACCCGCCGGCGTGCCGACCGAGCACCTCAGCCCCTACTCTGTAGCACGTCGTACGCTCTTCTGGCCGTTTCCCCTTTCAACGAATCTCCAGAGGCGCCAGAACCGCCAAGAGTTCCGTGCTATGACACTCGCCCAATTTGGTCTCCCTGACGAGCTAATCAACCGCATTCTGGATGCCACCGCCGAGGAGACTGGCCGCGTCGAGCGGAAGCGCAGTCTCCTCGGCAGCGGCTCTGACTCAAGAGGACGCCCTCCGACCGATCCGCACGCGGACGTCATCGAGGCGGCATGCGGCATCGGCAACCTCTTCCCCGAGCAGGAGTGCTATCTCGTCTTCGGACAGGACGACAAAGGCAACATCGTTGGCCGAGTGACACCAGATGGCCAATTGCTGCCAGAGAAGAAGGCCACAGCCGCACGTCAACAACTGGCTACGAAGCTCGGCGCGCGCGGGATGCTCCTGCGCTGGACCCAAGTCGAACGAGATGGACGCGAATTGTGGATCGCGGCTTTCGACGGCCGATCCCGCCGGAACTACTTCGTAGATGTTGAAGGTCGCCCGCGCATCCGCTCCGGTGCGCATACGCTCATCGCCTCCCCGACACTGGTGACCGCATGGTTGTCAGAAATGCCAATCGAGCGAGAGTCGGCCGACGCCAAGCAGCGCTACCGACAACGGCTCATGGACCTCGGCCGGACGCTCGACGTGCGCCCGCTGGGCATTGATGTGCCACCCCTGCCGATCGACAGTCCGGCCTCGGGGCTACACGGACTGGTTGACGACAAGGAGGTCAGGGCACGTCTGGGAGACCTCTTTCTCAACCGTGGGCGCATGCTGCTGACAGGGCTACCTGGCTCAGGCAAGACGACAGCGCTGCACCAACTCTCAGCGGTGTGGGCCGAGAACGAGGACGGACCGCTCCCTGTTGCCGTCTCAGCGACCGCGATAGTTGATGCGTTGTCTCGCGGGCTCCCTGGCGATGTTGCTGTCGTGCGAGCTGCGCTTGGCGCCGTGGCAGAGGTCGATCGTGACCCCATGGCACAGATCATCCAGGCGGCGCTTCGAGATGGCCGCGCGGCATTGTTTGTCGATGGGCTTGACGAGGCACGCGAGGCGGCAGGCGACGTAGTCGGGGCACTTGACGAGTTACTACGCCGCTCAGGTGATGACGTTGAAGTTGTCGTGTCTACGCGGGACGCCGCTTATGCTCAGGGCCACACTCTCGGGTTCGCCGATGTGCGCCTCTCGATCCCTCAGGATCTCGAGGTGACCCTACGGAGGCTAACCCAGGCCCTTTCGGAACAGGCTCTTGTCCCCGATGACGAGCGTGATGACTGGGTTCAAACGCGCTTGGACTGGGTGGATTCCGTTCGCGATCATGACCCAGGCTTCTTCGAGACTCCTATGCTTTCCGTCCTGCTCCTCGGAGCGTCGTCTCGCCACGGCACGGACGAACTCCCTCGCAGCCGGTCAGAAGTCCTCAAGCTCCTCGTCGAGGACTCCGCCACACACCGCGAAGTCCCGCGCCATGGTCGGCCCGCGGTCGTCGCGACGCTGGTCGATAGTTCAGCTACTCAAGCCCTCATCGATGGCTTCCGCCTCATTGGGACCATGGTCTCAGACGAGCCCGAAACCTTCGAGGCCACCATCGCCGACGCCCTTGCGAGCCATCTGCAACGGGACTACGCGCTTCCCTCTGGCCTAGCGCGCGCCGGCGCGCGCGATATCCAAGCCTTCTGGGATGAAGCCGGAGTATTCGTTGCGAGCGGTAGGCACGGGGTCGTCCGAGCGAGGGTACGCTTGCTCGCTGAACTTGCGGCCGCAATGACCGAGGTCCAGCGCTCACCAGGCGAGTTGATTACTCGGATACCCCTCCTGCTAGGCGATGGTGACCACACTGAGGTTGCGGTGCTAGCGTCCGGACTGAGCCGCCATGCGGCCGACGCTCTCATTACCGAAACCGTCGCTAAGGGAGATATGCAATCGGTGCAGCTCGCAGTGCGCGCACTGATCCTGGGAGCGGACCCTTCCCCAACGACGCGCTTGCTGCTAGTAGATAGACTCACCGAGCTTCTTGGCAACGAGCGAGATCGCCTCAATGCGGGGCAGGCACTCACACAGATCATGGTGCCAGCCGACCGCCGCGGGGCGGTCCTGCATGAGATCGCAGCCAACCTTCCCGACTCACAAGGGGTCGTACTTCGTGCGGCCGCCCTCGTAACCTGGCAGGTCCAGGGTCGCGAATTGGAAGATGCACTGCGCGCTCTCCTAACCCTGGAGCCCCGTGCCGAGCCTCGGCCCAACATCTACCATCACGACAACCTCGCCGGGCAGGCACTAGCAGCAGCCGCCACCCATCTTGTTCCCGCCGACCCCAGTGTTATCCCGCAAATCGTGAACGCCGCCCATCGGATGAACCTTTCCTTGAACGAAGTTCGCCTCGTTGAAGTCGCCTTGCTGAGGGTGGGCCACCGTGCCTCGTTCTTCTCCGTGAGCACCAAGAAGTCCCTCACCACGTACCTCGCCTGGGCCGCTTCCGGCGGCTGGAAGACTGGCATCCGCGAGTGGCTTGAGCAGATTGCCGGACAAGCTCACCGCCCGGTGAGCTGGGGCGAGCTGCGGAGGCTGAAGCGACTGCGGAGTGTAATCCAGACACTCAGGATGGATGACGCGGCGCCTAGCGACGTAAAGGCCACCGTGGATGCTGGCGAAGCTCTTGAGGCTACTCAGCTCATCTGCGCTTTGTGCGACGTCGATGTCGGTCAACTTGCCGCTGAGGCCGGTGCGTTCCTGGCTGTCAGTTCGGCTGACGACTTCACCTGGGATGTCTCGCGACTCTTCGATGGCGTGGCGCTGGATCTTGACCACTGGACCAACGTTGATGCTCGCGCCGAGTTTCGCTCCCGGCTGCTCGCCCTGCTTGGTGGCACGACGTTTGCCGCCCAAATCGCGGCCGATGCACTGGTTCTTGACCCTGACTCAGACAGTGCAGCGGCCATGATCCATGAAGCCTTGCCCGGGTTGCGTGGCGCCAGCTTCCTCATAGCGAGCGATGTTCTCGGAGTACTCCAGGGTGAGGACTTCCCACCAGTCCTCACATGGTCTCAAGCCGCAGACCCACACTACCGGATAGTCGCAGCCTCCCAGGTGCCGGCTCTCGTTAGGGCTGGCACGGTCCCACAGACGGTGTTCTTGGCTCTGGCAGCCGATCCCGACGACAGCGTTCGTGACGTCCTGAAACGTGGCGTGGCTTCCGCGCCGGCTGCAGATGACCTTCTTCGGCTCTACGATCAGGCGTCTAGCGAAGCGCCTCCAGCCCAGTGGACCTGTCTGGGATGCGGTAGTGTCAGCACAATGCAGGAGTTAGAGTGCGCGCGATGCCATCGGCACGGCCCGGGAGTGTCGGTCCGCGGCGCGCTCGACGACACTGAACCGTCCGGCTTGAGCCGTGATCACTGAAATTCGGCGACTCGACTTCCGGACACAACTCCTATCGCGCGTCGGCACCCGCCGCCTGCCGTCCCGGCTGAGGCTCGCTGCGCCGCCGCAGCCCCTAACTACCGCGGAGATGTGCGGGTGCTGAGCCTTGCCGTCCACCGCCAACTTCTGAGCCTCACTTCGCAGATTAGTGCTCTCTTCGAACGGCTGGACGCCGGAGCACCGACAGACGAGATTACGCTTCGGGTCGCCGGCGTCAGAGACGTGCTTGACGACCTTCAAACGATTACGGGCATCGGCCCCACTGGTTCATTCAACACGCTGGCGCGTCACCTTCACTGGTTGCTACGAAGGCACGGTGAGGGTAAACCCGATCTCTACGCTCCAGACCTCTCGGACATCCGAGAACGCGATCTTCCGGGTGTCGTGGCATCGGTGGAAGCATGGGGGCGGCAACTCCTCGATCCGGGTCTCGTCGCAGCGATCGCCGCATCCTGGGAGGCACAGCACTACGGCAGCGCCGTCCGAGATGCCTTCATCTACCTGGAGGATGTGCTCCGCGAGCTAGGTGGCGTCGATCCTGACTCAGGGCTCGCTGGTGACCAGCTCGTGACGCGCCTTCTCGAGCCATCCCACAGCACAAGGTTAGTACTTCCGCAGGACGGGTTCCTGGGGCACCTCACGCGCGGCGAGCTGCAGGGCGCTTACCACTACGCCAAGGGAGCATTCCTCTTGTTCCGGAACGCTACCGCGCATCGTCCGATTCCGTACACCGCCGCTGAAGCCGAGGATGTCGTTCACGTCGTCAACGTCTGCCTGCGAATGCTTCCGCCGCGACGGGAAGGTCAGTAGTCATGACGCCCTGGTCAGGTTGGACGTCGCTTGCGGCCGAGTAGACTCTCGAGGTTGAGATGAGGGACTTCCCGCGGCATCCGGACCCGCAAACACTGCACTATGGCCCATGGGGCCTAACTAGCGCGATCTCGCCCGAACTCAGCGAGAGGCTCCTCCGCGAGGAGATGGGCGCTCTTCAGTTCGGAGAGTTGGTCCCGGCGAGCGTTTGCTCACAGTTCGGGAGGCTCAAGACCTTGTACCTGGCCGGCCTCTTCTCCTATCACAGCTTCACGTACGCGGAGCGCGAGGCCCACCGGATCCTCGAGGTGGCCCTCAAGCTTCGCTTTCTCGAGCACTACGACAACCGTGTCCCTCTGGTCAGGAAGGGCCAGGAGCACACAATCACGGCCACATCCTTCGAGGACGTCCGCTCCCTTGTCGCCCGACGCAGGGAGCGCGTGGTAGGCCACCCGCAATTCGACGGATCCTTGGCCTCACTCCTTCGCTGGGCCCGAGCTGAGGGCTACTTCTACGGACAGCACAACCGGATCCGCGAGCTGGTCACGTCGCACCTGCGGAATAGCCTCCAGCACTCAGAGCGCGATCACGTCAGCGCGCTTCCTGACGCGTTGCGCACTATTACCCTTCACTTCCAATGGATCCAACGTCTGTGGGGGTACGACACCCCGGGCGGCGACGCCTACCCGGGCCCAGTCCCACGCACGCCGTGGGTCATCGGTCGCTGGCCCGACCTGGGGGAAGTCACGTGGTTCGGCATTGAGGCCGTCCCGACGGCCCAGGGCTGCGATCGACCGGGAGGGTTGTTTCACGTCGTTCTCGCTGCCGACCGCCAAAACCTCGCCGACTGGCGGCCAGACCTCGAAGCAACGGCAGTGCCTGTGCAAGCGCTCTGGGGACCCGGCTCATGGAGTGAGCTGCTCGGCCAGCTGGCGAGCGGGCCGTCCCGCTGGCAGGGCGACGAGGTCACCGTAGTCGACCGCACCTTCTACATCCAAGTCGTCGGGGGTGGGATCGCTCCGCCGCGGTCGGCACGGCACGTCATAGCCCTACAGCAGGAACTCCCAGACGAGAGCTGGTTCGTCGTCAGAGCGGATACGCCGGGGTTCGCTGTCCACCACGTAGTCGAGCTGGTGAGCTCCCAGCTGCGCGACCCACCGGACAGGCACAACCCGGCGGGCCCCTGCGAGCACTGCGCCGCGGAGTCCCTTCTATCAGGGGTGCCACGCTCGGCGTTGGACGACATCATCCGGCAGTCCTGACACATCCGCTCGGCCTCGCAGCCCAGCGGTCCCCTCTCCGGCGGACCACTCAGACGGCCATGCCCTTTTGGCGAGCGGCCCATATCCTCATAGCTCGCGAGCCGCACTCCCGAGGGCGAACCCGAGGGCGGGCCGTCGCGTCCCTGTCGGCGCTCAGCTCTCCACGAGATGGGTAACAAGATGCTCCAGGCGGGTCAGGGTCGTCCCGTTCAAAACGTCGAGGTGAGCGCGCCTTGCTAAGTTCGACCAGTGCTTCTCGAACACCACGATGTCGCAGTGTACGATCGCTACCGTCAGGGCCCGCAGATCATTGAAATCCTGCGGCCTCCAGGCACGCGTCGGGTTCTGATGCTGGAGTCGTGTCAGCTCCGTCCACGCCCAGAGAGTAGGGAGATCCTGCAGGATCGCAATGAGCTCCTCCTTCGTGTCAGGGATCGCAGACCACGGCAAACGAGCTCGGCGAAGCGCCTCAGGAAGGAGAGGGAGGAGCTCAAGCACCCAAGCCCGGGCGAAGTGAGCGTCATCGCGCTTATTCGCGGGAAGCTGGCGCAGCTTCTCAGCAAAGGCCTCCTGCTCGGAAACCCATCGATCGTTGACGACCAGGTGAGCCCGCGGATCGTAACCGGGCACGACGACCCCTTCTGCCGGTCCAGTCAACAGAAGAACCTCAGCCAGAGCGGTCAGTTTCTCTTCCAAGAAACGACGCTGGCCCGCATCCATGGGAGCCGGCCCACCATCCTTCCCGACGATCCGTCCGGCGAGGGGCTCTCGCCCCATCGCGTGCATCACGCCAACACCAAAGATTTGTGCTGTCCGCCGCTCGCGGGGCCGTCCGAAGCGACGGTACAGGGACTCGTCCAGCTCGCCCTCTAAGATCGGGATGCCCGAACTTACCATGGTGTGCCCGTGCGAGAGCTCCAGGATCACCGTCGCAAGATCCCGACGCTGTCTCGGGTTGGCCCCCGAAGTGAGCTCCATGTAATGAACGGCCGACAAAGGGAAATCCGCCAGCCCGTTGGCCACCGCGAACCTGGCAACTTCCAAAGCATCTAGCACGTCACGATCGTCCAGCCTGCCAAGGGCTGCCCTGGCGAGTTTCACCCAGACCCACTGATCGAGGTAGATCCGTTTCACGGACTCAAGCGGGCGCACGTCGGTGTAGCTCGACCCCATCTGCGACCTCATCTCCGACCGCCGCTTCCCCAGCTAGAACTTCCGCCTGCCGCATGACCAACTCAACCGCGCTCTCCTGCCTGTCGGGGGGGTAGTGATACTTGGCGAGAAGTCGCCGGATGTTCCTACGCAGAGAGGCCCTCACTTGCTCCTTGCGGTCCCAGTCGATGGTCGCGCTCGAACGGACGACCTGCACGAGCTCCGAGGCGATGTGGCGTAGAACCTCGTCTCCCATCTCCAAGATGGCCGAGTCGTTTTGGCAGACTGCGTCGTAGAAGGCTAACTCGTCGGCGGACATGCCGAGCTGCCCACCGCGATCCAGCTCGAGCTTGAGCTGCTGGGCCATGTTGACCAGCTCGGCGATGACCTCAGCTGCAGTTAGCGAGCGGTTGGTGTAGGCCTTCATGGCCCGCTCCAGCATCTCGGAGAACTTCCGCTCGGCGACCACGTTCCGCTTGCCTACTGCCCGCACGTGGTTGGCAAGCAGCCGGCGGAGGAGCGCGATCTGGAGGTTGGGATGGGGATCCTTGATAGCCCTCCTGGCAAAATCCTCGTCGATCAGGCTGAGATCAGGGCGCTCCAGTCCGGCTGCGGCGTAGATGTCCACGACCCCGGTGGACGCCACCGCTTCAGAGACCACCTGCCGAAGGGCTGTCTCCCACTCAAGCTCCCCCCCGGCGACACCGGATCCCTCGGCGTGCACCTTGCGCAGCTCGACCGAGACCGCCTGGAAGAACGCGAGATCTTCACGGAAGCGCATTGCCTCGACCGATGAGACGGCGAGGGCGAACGACTGGTGCGCCATCCGAGAGTGGCGGAGGAACCGCTCGGGGAGCTCGAGGTCGCCACTGAGGAGGTGGTCGATCGCCGCCGTGATCGCCTCCACCCGGGCCCACTCACTCGCGGACTCCAGGGCCTCCCGCCAGGGGCAGCCGAAGAGCAGATCGCAGCAGACCTCGTGATGCTCCTCCAGCAGCGCAAGAGCCTCCTCGACCGGAGCACCCGCCTGCTTGCCCGCGCGGTCACGGTCGGTGTAATCGGCCAGGGCCGCCGTCAGGCTCTCCGCGATGCCGATGTAATCCACGACAAGACCCCCGGGCTTGTCCCGGAAGGCCCTGTTGACGCGAGCGATCGCCTGCATCAGCCCCGCCCCCTTCATCGGCTTGTCGACGTACATGGTGTGGAGGGGAGGAGAGTCGAAGCCCGTCAGCCACATGTCCCGCACGATGACCAGCTCCAGAGCATCGTCTGGGTCCTTAGCCCGATCCTTGAGCCGGCGCAGCTGCTCCCGGGTCCGGACGTGGGCGTTGATCTCCGGCCCTTCGCTCGCTTCGCCCGTGATGACCACCTTGATCTTTCCCTTGTCATCGTCGGTGGAGTGCCAGTCCGAGCGCAGCTTGATGATCTCGTCATACAGCCGGACGCAGATACGCCGACTCATGCAAACGATCAGCCCCTTGCCCACCTCCGCCGCCCGCCTCTTCTCCCAGTGGCCGACGATGTCCGCCGCCACCTGGGCAAGGCGCTTGTCGGAGCCGACGATCGCCTCCACCCGGGCCCACCGGCTCTTCAGGCGCTCCCGCTCCTCCACCTCGGCCCGCTCGGTGGCCTCCTCGAACTCCCGGTCCAGCCCTTGGCGGACGTCCTCGGGCAACTCGACCCGAACCAGGCGCGGCTCGTAGTAGACCTTGACGGTGGCCTCGTCCTCGATGGCCTGGGTCAGGTCGTAGATGTCGATGTAGTCGCCGAAGATGGCCCGGGTGTCACGATCGGCCCCCTCGATGGGGGTGCCTGTGAAGCCGACGAAGGCGGCTTTGGGAAGGGCGTCGCGGAGGTTGCGGGCCAAGCCGTCGATGAGGTCGTACTGAGTTCGGTGGGCCTCGTCGGCGATGACGACGATGTTTGATCGCTCCGACAGGGTGGGGAACGGGCGGTTGGCGTCCCGCTCGGCCTTGGTCAGACCGAAGGTCTGCATGGTGCTAAAGACGATCCCCCCAGACGCCTTGGAGGAAAGTGTCTCTCGCAGCCACTCCCGCTTGTCCTCCTCGGCGCGGACCGGCCTCTCAGGCAAGGTCCGGGCTGGGGCGAACCACTCCCCGAAGAGTTGGTCGTCGAGGTCGTTGCGGTCGGTGAGGACGACCACCGTCGGGTTACGCAGCGCCGGGTGGGCAATGAGCTTGGTGACGTAGAAGACCATCTCCAAGCTCTTGCCCGACCCCTGGGTGTGCCAGACGACGCCGGCCCGGCCGTCACCCCTCTCTATGGCCGCCACCGTCGAGTCAATCGCTCGGTTCACGGCATGGAACTGGTGGTAGCGGGCAACCCGCTTGGTGAGGCCGGATCGCTCGTCGGAGTATGTGACAAACCAGCGTACGAGGTCCAGGAACCTGCTCTTCTCGAACACCCCCCGGACCAGCACCTCGAGCTCGGTCTTCCCGCTCGGCTCCGGACGTCCGTCGATGGTCTTCCAGGGCGCCCAGCGGTCGAGATGTACTGCAAACGGCCCCATCCGGGCTTGGATACCCGTGGAGATGATGCTGACCGCGGCGTAGGTGAGAAGCGCCGGGACCTGCTGGGCGTAAGTCCGGAGCTGGTCGAAAGCGGCGTGGAGAGTCGCCCCCGCCTCGCCGGGCGCCTTCAACTCGATCACCGCCATTGGGATGCCGTTCACGAACACCACCACGTCGGCCCGTCGAGTGCGACGATCGCCCTCCACGGTGAACTGGTTGATCACCACAAAGTCGTTGATTGCCGCGTCGTCGAAGTCGATGAGCCGAGCGTGAACGTGGCGGAGTTGGCCGTCTTCCCCCCGGCGCCCCACGGCCACCCCTCCTGTGAGGAGGCGATAAGCGCGCCAGTTCTCGGTCATCAGGTCGGCGCTTTCGGGCCGACGCAGAGCCGCGACGACGTCGTCCACCTCAGTCGCCAACAGTTCCGGGTTGAGCCGGCGGATTGCCTCCTGAAGCCGCGCATGGAGAAGGACGTCACGGTACGAACCGCGCTCCGCCTTCGGCATGTCGGGGGCGATATCCGGACCGTAGAGGACGTGCCAGCCGAGCTGGGCGAAGAGCTCGAGGCAGGCCTCCTCGACGGCTGACTCCGCAACGAACGCGCTCACACTTCCACCTTGTCCAGGTCCTCCCCGGTGGAGACCCCCATCGCACCCACTAGGAGCTTGGGGAGAAGGGTGTCACGCAACTGGCCCAGTAGGCCAGTCTCACGCTCCAGGGAGACGATCAATCGATACGCGGGCGCCGCTTTCTCCGTCCAGGAGCGAATGCCGTTGCCCGCGGGGATGGCCACTGGTATAGGCCTGAAGCTTCTCTTGCTCACCTCAAGGAAGGTTGTCCCGTTTGCTCGAGCCTTCACATCCTCCAGGTGGTGGACCAGCCATTGCCAGAGGAAAAGGCTTGAGACACGCTCGCCGGGAATCAGAGCAATAAACCCTTGGTTGACGGCGACTGGCGTTTCGGCAATGGCCAGATAACCGACTGGCGCCCGCGACGAAAGCAGCACCGTACCGACGGGAAGAAGTCCCGAGCTAATCTGCTCCAACCCTCGCCTTGTTATGTGACGCCCAGTGTCGAGGAGCGCGACGGATGAGAGGCGAGACAGGTCTTTGGGCGTCGCCCATGCTATGTCACCGTCCCAGAAAGAAGCGTCATTGGTCCGCGGTGTCGTGCCGCCAACGACGGTCGCAAGCTGCCCGATGGGAACAGAGAGCCACACGTCGTGCTCCTCGTCAGCAAAGTACTGCCGCCAAGTTGCGGAGAGCTCAGCTGTGAGCAGGTCAGTCGTCCGCCGGTTAGCCGCGATCTTGTCGTCGAGCGCCCCAAGAATCTCCGCGATGGCCCCCTGGCGTCTCTTGTCTGGCAGGCAAATGTGTAGCGCCTTCGCCTCTGGGTAGTACATGGTCTGGTGCGTGGTCCCGTGCGCGAAGCGGCGAATGCTCGCCTGCTCAGCCATCAGAACGTACATCAAATACCGTGGCACGAGTTCCGGCCCGCACACCCAGTTAACGAAATCCTGACTGGTTGCCATCGGTGTGGCCATCATCACCACGTAGCCAACGGAAGCAGTCCTGGAAAGGCAGACCGTGCCCGCTGGCAGGATTCGCGCGGACGAGTTGGCGATCCCCAACTCGGTGACATTCTCATGTGTCGACGCGAGTATGCGTCCATGGTTCTCAGTCGCGTCACGAATCCCGATCCAAGGAACATCTCCGCCCCAGTACTGCGGAGCCTGCCGACTTGGCGTGTGCCCGCTCTCCAGGCGAGCCACCTCCGAAAGACCAACCCATCTGAATCCCGAAGGAGGCTCGGTATCCGGACGACCGACGCTGAGCGCGAACCTCCCGCGAATCACGCCGGTCGTCGCCGCGCGTCCACCCGTGACGGTGGTCGATCTAGGCATCGAGGCTCGCCAGCGCCCTCCGGACGCGCGCCTGGAGTTGATCGCTCTCGTCGAAGGCCTCGTAGAGCTCCGAAGTGAGCCTGGCAACTCTGTGACCGGTGGTCTCGCCGTCCTCCTCAGGTTCCTCCGAGCCCACGAAGCGGCCTGGCGTCAGGACGAACTCGTGTTTGGCAAGTTCCTCCACTTGCACTGACGCGCAGAAGCCGGGGATGTCCTCGTAGGCACCTTGGCCCGGCTCGCCACGCCATGCATGGTAGGTCCTGACCACCCTCCCGATGTCATCGTCCGTGAGATCCCGATGAGTCTTGTCGACCAACCGACCGAGCTTGCGAGCGTCGACGAATAGCAACTCGCCACGCCGATCCCTCCAGTTTCCATGTCCGGATCCGTTTCGCTTGTTGCGATTCAGGAACCAGAGCGAAACTTGAATCGGCGTCGTATAGAACAATTGACCGGGGAGGGCGACGATACACTCGACCAAGTCGTCCTCGACCATGTTCCGGCGGATCTCTCCCTCGCCTGAGTGCTGGGAGGACAGGGAACCATTGGCTAGAACAACCCCGGCGACGCCCCGCGGCGTGAGTTTCGACGCCATATGCTCGAGCCACGCGAAGTTGGCATTCCCCGCAGGTGGCGCGCCATAGCGCCATCTAGCATCGTCCCGCAGCCGCTCCCCGCCCCAGTCCGACACGTTGAAGGGCGGGTTGGCCAGGATGTAGTCGGCCTTGAGGTCAGGGTGAAGATCCTCATGGAAGGTATCGCCCCAGCGGGGGCCAAGGTCGGCCTCGATGCCCCGGATGGCGAGGTTCATCTTGGCTAGCCGCCAAGTAGTGTCGTTCATCTCTTGCCCGTAGATGGCAATGTCGTTGCGCCGACCGCCGTGGGCCTCGACGAAGTTCTCGGACTGGACGAACATCCCGCCGGACCCACAGCAGGGGTCATAGACGCGACCCCGGTATGGCTCGATCATCTCCACGAGGAGGCGGACCACGTGGCGCGGGGTGTAGAACTCGCCACCTGCCTTCCCCTCTGCCGAGGCGAACCTGCCGAGAAAGTACTCGTAGACTCGTCCCAGGAGGTCCTTCTCGCGGTGCTCCCGCGCGCCGAGGCCGATCCCAGCGATGAGGTCAACCAGCTCGCCTAGGCGCCGGACGTCCAGCCCCGGGCGAGCGTAGTTCTTCGGCAGGACCCCGCGGAGGCTGGGGTTGTCCCGCTCGACAAGGTCCATCGCGTGGTCTATCAAGGTCCCAATCGTCGGCTGCTTCGCCTGCTCCTGGAGGTACGCCCACCGAGTCTCGGCCGGTAGCCAGAACACCCCCTCCGCCGTGTACTCGTCACGAGACTCCACGAGTCGATCCGTCTCTTCGCCCGAGATCCCGTCTCGAAGTAGCTCGTCCCTAAGTGCGCTCCGACGTTCCTCGAAGGCGTCATCGACGTACTTGAGGAAGAGCAGGCCCAAGACCACGTGCTTGTACTCACTGGCATCCATCGAGCCGCGGAGCTTGTCGGCCGCCTTCCAAAGGACGTCCTCGATGCCAAGCGGGCCAGCCGTCTCAGGCCGGCGCCTTGCCCGGGAACCCAGTGCACCATCGACCGCACCGGCGATATCCCGCCGGTCCGGGAGCGCCGCGGAGCCTCCGCTTCTGCGCGCCTTCCCTGGGTCTGCGCGCCGGGCGGGGGCGACGGGGGTGGCCGAGGGTGCAAGGGGCGCTGACGGTCCTCCCAGGCGTCCACCCCGGCGCCCGGCGACGCCCGCGAGTCGGCGTACCGGGCGCGTCGCGGTCTCCCGCTGGTTGCTCCTACGGATACGGCCCAGCGCCCCCTTGAGAGCGGCCAACTGCTCATCGGATGGGTACAAGCGGCCCGTCTCCCACCCCGACACCTGTGCCTGACTGCCACGCACCTGAGCCGCTACCTCGGCCTGCGTAAGCCCGCAGCGCAAGCGGGCTCGTCGGATCGCCTCACCAAGCGTGTTGTCCACTTGGCTCATCCTCCCGCCACGCCTCCACCAGCTATGCCGGCGTTCAAGACCAAACGTCGGGCCCGAGCAAGACTAACCGGCTGGGGCGACGGGCGCGCGTCACCACCCTTCGAGGTGCCGTCATGAAGCCCTGACGCTCGTGACGGAGGACTAGGCGGTCGACGGTCCCGCGATGTCGCTCTGACCCGTCCACGCATCATGCTGGGCTGTAAGGGTACAGCTACCTCCCAGGGACCGCCCACCCCGCTGGAAAACCGCGGCACCGTCGAGCGCGGCCGCCATAGCAGAGCGCGATCTGGTCACCCTCGCCGCCGGCGCGCAGAGTGGCGCTGACGGCGAGCGCCTTTGACATCGCGAAGTCAGCCGCACTACGGAATGCTGGCAGCGCCTCAAGGCTGCCGGCGACATCCCGACGGGGTGGCGGGCAGGGCCGGCGCTGGCTGCCGGGGTCGGTCCTCTGCCAGACTCCCCGGTCAAATGGCCGACCTCACCCTCCAACACCTGGTGGCCGCAGGCCTCGCCGAGACGCCACCCACCGTCGAGGGCGCCACCGCCTTGGTCCTCTCCGCCTTCCAGGGACCGGACGCCCTCCGGGCCACGCTCGACGGTCACGAACCGACCCCCGCCCCAGCCCAGGACACCACCCAGGCCCCGACCGCCACCTACCTCGCCGCCATCGAGGTGGAAGGCTTCCGGGGCATCGGCCCGCCGGTTGCCCTGACCCTGGAGCCCTCCCCTGGCCTGACCCTCGTGGTGGGACGCAACGGCTCGGGGAAGTCCTCCTTCGCCGAGGCCCTGGAGATGCTGCTCACCGGCTCCAACCGGCGCTGGACCGAACGGGCCAAAGTCTGGCAGGACGGCTGGCGCAACCTCCACCACGGACCACCCCGCATCACCGGGAGGTTCCGGCCCGACGGCGGGCGCACCGTCATGACCATCGAGCGCCGCTGGGCGCACGAAGCCGACGTTGCCGTCTCCACCCTCACCGTCGACGGCAAGCTGCGCGACCTCGAGGAGAACGGCTGGAGCCGGGCCCTGCAGAGCTGGCCACCCCTGCTCTCCCACAACGAGCTGGGACGGGTCCTGGAGGGGCGTCCCTCGGAGCTGTACGACGCTCTGGCGAAGATCCTCGGTCTCTCGGAGATCGCGGCGGCCGAGACCCTGCTCCGAGAGACCCGGCTCGACGCCGAGCGCCAGATCCGAGACCAGGAGACGCAGGCCGCGAAGCTCCTGGCGCCGCTGGAGGGTCTGGACGACGAGCGCGCCCGCAGCGTCGCGGAGGCACTCCGCCAGGAACCCTGGGACCTCCCGGCGGTGGAACGCGCTCTCTCGACCAACCCGGTTGCGGTCGAGGAGCGGAGCGCCCTGACCCGGCTGCGCGAGCTGAGCACTCTCCCCGTCGTACCCCGTGAGCGCGTCGACGAGGTGGTGGGACAGCTCCGCGACGTGGGCCACGACCTGGAGCGGTTGCGCGGCACCGACGCCGCGCTCGCCCGCGAGACGGCGGCCCTGCTCCGACAGGCGCTCCAGGTGCACGGACCCGGACACGAGGGAACCGACTGTCCTGTGTGCGGCACGCCCGGTGTGATCACGTATCAATGGAAGCTCCAGGCCAGCGCGCGCATCCAGGAGCTGGAGGCGCAGGCCACCTCGGTTGAAGCCGTCCATCAGCGCGCTCAGAGGCTCTTGCGGGAGGCGCGCCAGCTGGTCTCCGCGCCCCCACCCGTGCTGCGCGAGGCCGCGGAGGTGGGGGTCGACGCCAACCCGGCGCTCACCTGCTGGGCGGTCTGGGGAGCGGCGCCCGAGAGCGACGACGTGGTCCAGACGGCCGCCCACCTCGAGGGTGCCGCGCCGCCCCTCATCGCGGCCGTCGCCGCCCTCCGGGCTGCGGCGCAGGCCGAGCTGGAGCGACGCGAGGACCGCTGGCGGCCCGCGGGGCACGCGCTGGCGGCGTGGCTTCCCGGCGCGCAGCAGGCCGAGGCGCAGCGGGCTCGGCTTCCCCGCCTCAAGGCGGCCGAGGCGTGGCTCAAGGGGGCGCACGAGCAGCTGCGCGAGCAGCGCTTCGCTCCTATCGCCGATCAGGTCCAGGACCACTGGCAGGATCTGCGCCAGAGCAGCAGCGTGGAGCTCGGCCAGCTCCACCTGGAGGGCACGGGCTCCTCCACCCACCGCCGCCTGACCCTCGACGTCTCCATCGACGGCGAGCCGGGCAGTGCCCTCGGAGTCATGAGCCAGGGGGAGCTCAACTGTCTCGCCCTGAGCCTCTTTCTTCCCCGTGCTCGGATGGCCGAGTCCCCCTTCCGCTTCATCGTCATCGACGACCCCGTCCAGGCCATGGACCCCGTCAAGGTGGAGGGCCTCGCTCGAGTGCTGGGGAACGTCGCCAAGGATCGCCAGGTGGTCGTCCTCACCCACGACGACCGGCTGCCGGAGGCGGTCCGGCGTCTGGACATGGAGGCGACCATCATCGAGGTGACCCGGCGTGAGCAGTCCGTCGTCGAGCTCCGGACCGCGCTCGATCCCGTCCGCCGCCACATCGAGGACGCCCTCGCAGTCGCCCAGAGCAAGAACGTGCCCCCCGAGACCCACCGCGTCGTGCCCGGCTTCTGCCGCTTTGCGCTGGAGGCGGCCGCGCGCGAGGCAGTGACCCGCCGCCTGGCGCACGAGGGCAAGCCCTACGACGAGATCGAGAGGGCGTGGGACCAGGCCACCACCCTCCTGATGCGGCTGGCCCTGGCCTTCTTCGGGGACGAGACCCGGGCCGGAGAGGTGATGACCTACCTCAACCGGCAGCAGGGGCCCTGGGCCGGCGACGCCGTCGCCATCTGCAACAAGGGGGCCCACGAGGCCGTCGACCGCGAGCAGCAGATGACGACCATCCGCAACGTCGAGCAGCTCACCGCCAGGATGCGGGAGGGTGCCATTGGCCACCGCTGAGGCCGACGCCCACTCCCTGGTGTCGGCGGCTCGGGACCTGATCCACATCGACGATCCCCAGACGGCTGGACTCTGGCCGCGCGCCGCCGCCCTCCTCGGCCGCCAGGCCATCGAGGCCGCCTTGGCGGACCTCTGGCAGCTCAGCGCCCCCGGCCTGGCGGACACCTCCGCCAAGTGCCAGCTCCTCTGCCTCTCCCACTTCCTCGGCGATTCCTACCTCGCCGGCCGCGTCCATGCGACGTGGCACGGCCTCACCCGCTCCTGCCACATCCAGGTGTACGAGCTCGCCCCCACCGCCCTCGAGCTTGAGGGCTGGCTGGAGACCGTGTGGGCTCTCGCGGATCACATTCACCGCATCCGCGAGAGGATCGCGCCCGTTCCATCTACCTAGTCGGACCTCCTGGGCGAAAGCCCGCCCCGAAATCGTGGACGCGGGAGCGCTCAGGTGGTGGTATCTGGACGGAGCCACGACACGGCCACCGTCTTCCGACCGGCCCGCGTAAACAGGGCCGATCGTCGGCTCGAATACCTGGCTCGCCTCGCATCGGCAAGATGGAGCGTCTCCCACAGCCTCCGGCTCATAATCCCCTAACGATGGACACCACCGTCCGCGGCAACGTGGTGCTGGCCGACAACCTGGAGTTCATGCGCACCCTCCCAGATCAGTCCGTGGACCTGATCTACGTCGACCCGCCCTTCAACACCGGCAAAGCGCAAACACTCACTAGGCTCCAGACAGTCGCCGACAGGGACGGCGACCGGACCGGTTTTCAGGGAAGGCGTTATCGCACCGTGCGACTAGGCAAGAGTAGCTACGTCGACGTCCATGATGACTACCTTGCCTTCCTGGAGCCCCGCCTCGAGGAGATCAGGCGCCTCCTCCGATTGTCAGGCTCGCTGTACTTCCACATTGACTACCGGGAAGTGCACTACTGCAAGATCCTACTTGATCTCATCTTCGGTCGCGAATGCTTTCTCAACGAGCTCATTTGGGCGTACGACTACGGAGCACGCACCACCAAGAAGTGGCCACCCAAGCACGACAACATTCTTCTCTATGTGCGAGATCCGCAAGCCTATTACTTCGATGCGGAAGCCGTGGAACGCATTCCCTACATGGCACCGGGTTTAGTCGGACCCGAGAAGGCAGCTCGAGGTAAGCTGCCGACCGACACTTGGTGGCACACCATCGTTCCCACGGCGGGTAAGGAGCGAACCGGCTATCCCAACCAGAAACCGCTTGGCATCCTTCGCCGAATCGTCCAGGCATCCTGTCCGCCGGGCGGGCTTGTAGCCGACTTCTTCGCGGGAAGCGGTACGACCGGCGCGGCGGCTTACGAGCAGGGAAGGCGCTTCCTCTTGGTGGATAGCAATCCAGAAGCCGCCGCCGTTATGGCAACACGATTCAAGGGGCTCGAAGGAATCGACTACCAAGGCTGCGACCCTCCTACGGCGGATGTCCAGGGTAGTCTCTTCTCCGAGGGAACAGCATGACGGAAATTCCGCCCTCTCAGCCGCTGGCCGATCCCGACCTGAGGCTGTTGGCTGCCATTTCAGCAACGTTGATGAGCGACTACATCACACCAGAGAACGACCCATGGTCGGGCAGCCCATTTGCTTGGATCAAGACGCGACCCTCGCGCCAAGTGGGCTCCATCGGCGAGCAACTCGTCGCTGGATGGTGTGCGGCCAAGGGGCTTGACGTCACGCGAACTGGCGACACGGAAGCTGACCGTGTCATTGCAGGGAGGCGAGTCGAGATCAAGTTCTCTACGCTCTGGGAGAGCGGTGATTACGTCTTCCAGCAGATCCGCAATCAACGCTACGACATCGCGCTTCTTCTCGGCCTCTCGCCATTCGAGGCCAGTTGCTGGGTCGTGCCAAAGACGATTCTGCGTGAGCAGCCATTTCGCCCGGGCCTGAGTCACCAACATGGTGGCGCGGCTGGAAGTGACACCATCTGGCTCCGATTCAGAGCAGCGTCACCACCGAGCTGGCTTGCGGTTTTCGGCGGGCCACTGCGTGACGCATTCCGCCTCCTGTCTCCGCTTGAGTGAGCCATCGGCCCCTTTGTCTCATTCAGCGCGAGTTGTGAAGGTGCATCAAGCGGTCACCCGCCCGGTCATCAAACTGTCAGTGGGATAGGTCACCAACTGAGACCGAGCCGAACGCTCCGATCGGTCTCGACGGACCCTCCCCTGGCGACATCGAACAAGGGGAGCCGGCCTTCGAACTCCCCTGTCTCGCGGAAAGTTGCTGATCGTTCTTCTTCGACGCCGAGTAGGATGCAGCGCGTGGCGCCAGGAGATGCCGCCCCTGACTCGGTGATCCGCGGGCGGCTCACGGCCGAGCTTGACAACCCGCGCTCGCCCGTGCGGCGCTTCCTGGACGAACGGTTTACTGCCGGCTTGCGCGGCGCACAGAGGCTCTACCGCGAGAGCGCGCCAGCGGCTCTCCTCGTGCCTTCCGAGGGCGCCAACCCTGGCACCGTGGGGACAGCCGCCGATTGGCTGCTCCGGTTCCTGGTCTCCCCGAGCCCTGACATACACCTCGTCGCCCGGGGCGTGGCCGCGTTCGCCCGCGCCCAATTCGACTACTCAGTCGCGGTCAGCGAGATTGCCGAGACACTCGGCGTGGTCATCCCATCCCGCCTCGCCGACCCCGGGTCCGGCTTCGAGGGGCCGACGCAAGGCAACCAGGCTGACCCAGAGTACCTGGCCCGCGCCTGCTGGGCGTTCGCTCTGATCACCGAGGCGTATCGTGCGGGGCCAAAGGTGGTGGGGTACGGCGGCCCTCCGCTTACCGCTCGCTGGGTACTAAGCATCGCCCCCCAAGAAGCCCTCGCCGAGCTGGCTCGGTTCCGACGCGTTTTCGAGACAACGCTCATCCCCGCGTTGGCGAGCTGGCGGGGACGATGGGAGCTTGGGCCAACTTTCGGCGGTTCCTCCTTGATCCCGGCCGACGCCGACCTCATTGCCGCCGGTCTCCTGCTCGACCTCAAGACCGGCAGGTCCCGCCCAGCATTGAACATCGTGGACGCCCTCCAACTCATCGGCTACACACTGCTCGACTTCGAGGACGAGTTCGCGATCCGCGCCGTGGGCATCTTCAGCGCTCGCTACGGATATCTGCGGACCTGGCCGCTCGACGAGTACCTCGCTCGCCTCGCTGACCATCCGATCGACTTGCCCGCCACCCGGGCGGCCTTCCGGGAGATGCTCCTTGCTGCCCAGCCCCACCGGGGCTCAGGTATAGCGCGGCATGCAGGGTCAGCTGCCGACGTCCCGCTGTCAGACGCTGGTTCGCGTTGCGACCCAGGCGAGGAGACAGACCACCGCGAGGATCGCTAGGGTTCCGACGAGCACTCTGCGCCAGGGTGAGCGCCTGGGACTCGGAAAATCCCCAACGCCACCGGGAAGTACGCTCTGGGTGTTGGACCTAGAATCCGATCGTGGTTGACACCGTCCCTCTGCCGCTGCGGAAGCTTGTTGATCGCTGGACCAAGGACGGACGCCCAGCTCAGGCGCCGACGATGTGGCCGCGCGACCGGTGGTCTGGACGATTCGAGCGGCATCGCGAGCACTTGGAGGCTCTCCCGGACGCGCTCGACCGGGCTGTAGACCCTCAGGAGGATGTCAGTAAGAGAACCTCACCCAAAACGTCAGTAGCCGCGATGCGCCAGCGTCCATCTCATGAGATCAAACGTCACTGACACTTCACTGAGCGTTTCCACTGACATGGTCGTGCGGTTTCCACTGACATTTCAGTGAGCGTTTACAACCTCGGCGCCCACCTCCTGGGCGGCGTTGCTCGCCATCGATGTCGACCCTCCCGGACAAGCCGCGAATACGGAGCGGAGGTCCGTGAACTGTAAACGCGCATGGAGATGTCAGTACGAAAACCCGAGTCAAACGTAAGTAGTCGCCATACTGGCGTTCAGGATCAGCCGCTACTGACATTTCCATGCGGTCTTCCGCTGACATCCCCGTGCGGTCTCGACTGACACTTTGGTGAGCCTTTACACCCGGGCTGCTTGACAAACCATAGAAGCATCATTTCAGTGAGCATTTGAACGCAGACGAAGCTAAGCTGCCGGGTGACCTAGCTGAGCAAACCGGTTGGGGAGCTGGCCAGTCCGTCAGCTTTGAGGCTGAGCTCCCGGACCACGAACGGGGAGCGGCGCGAAGCGGGCCTGGAAGAAGCGCAGCTCATCGGGCTCGTAGGTGAAGGTGAGGCCTCCGATCTGCTCGCGGTCCTTATACACGGCCTGCACCGAATCGGCGACCACGTCCATGTGGGCCTGGGTGTAGACGCGGCGTGGGATGGTGAGGCGGACCAGCTCCAGCTTGGGGTGGCGGTTCTCCCCAGTGGCGGGATCGCGCCCCGCGGAAACCACTCCTCGCTCCATGCTCCGCACCCCGGACTCCACGTAGAGCGCGGCCGCCAGGGCCTGCGCCGGCAGCTCGTCCTGGGGCACGTGGGGCAGGATGGCCCGGGCGTCAAGGAAGACCCCGTGGCCGCCGATAGGGAGGACGATGGGGATGCCGGCGTCGATGAGACGGTTGCCCAGGTACTCGACCTGGCCGACCCGGGCCCGCACGTGGTCGTCGCTGGCCACCATCTCGCGGATGCCGCGGGCCAGCGCCTCCATATCGCGACCGGACATCCCGCCGTAGGTGTGCAGCCCCTCGAAGGAGACCAGCAGGGCTCGAGCCCTCTG
>Ga0187868_1000979_pt1 | contig 21493 bp, 19 predicted proteins | sample June2016WEW_13_4_FD_133014 | JGI IMG/M metagenome (GOLD analysis project Ga0187868, IMG submission 133014) | Peatland microbial communities from SPRUCE experiment site at the Marcell Experimental Forest, Minnesota, USA - June2016WEW_13_40 | ecosystem: Environmental > Terrestrial > Soil >... | reverse complement strand
TTTCTACAGAGAGGCCGATGATGGCATCAGGGCCCATCAGTCTCCTGGCCTCGGCATAAGGCATATCGTCCTGCCCGATATGTATTCCGTCGGCTCCGCTGGCAAGGGCCACGTCGATGCGGTCATTTATGATAAGAGGCACATGAAATCTTTCCGTTAGGGCCTTCATCTTCCGCGCCTCATCTACGAAAAATCGGGTGGACGCATCTTTTTCACGGAGCTGTATGCAGACCGCTCCGCCAACGAGGGCCTGGTGCGCCACATCTTCCAGGGATCGGTTACCGCATAATCCCCGGTCTGTAACAAGGTATAATCCGCGCACGATTAACCTTCTACCTTGAGGTAATGTTTAATATCCTTTTCTGACAGCCCGTAAAGGGCATCGAGAAAACGGACCTGAAGCATTCCCGGACCAGCGGCGTTTTTTACGGCGATTTCTCCCGCCATGCCCATAACCGCCATTGCTTGAACCGCCGCCTCTGCATACGCGCGGTTGACTGCGGCGAAGGCCCCGCATATTGCCGTTGCAACGCATCCCATACCTGTGACCTTCGTCATCATTGGGTGGCCGTTCATGACCTTGGTGACATCATCTCCGTAAATAATATAGTCCGTTTCTCCGCTGATACAGACAACACTTCCGTAAGTCTTGTTTAACTGGCGGGCTGTGTACACTGCGGAATGTGAGGAGGCCGTGCTCTCCACCCCTCTTGTCCGTGCATCTTCCTCAATGAGGGACATGATCTCCGAGGCGTTGCCCCTGATGATAGCAGGTGGTACTTCCTGAATCAATTCTCTCGCCGTACTCGTGCGGTAAGCTGTTGCCCCTGCGCCAACAGGGTCCAGAACGATGGGAACGTTCATTTTCTTGGCTTGGTCAACAGCCAGAAGCATTGCTCTGATCCAATGGGGGCTCAGGGTTCCGATATTGATGACCAGAGCGCCGGCTATGTTAACCATTTCCTCCACCTCTTCTTCCGCATGTGCCATTACCGGCGATGCCCCGATGGCGAGCAGTGCGTTTGCGGAGTTGTTCATGACAACATAATTTGTAATATTGTGGATCACCGGCGCTTTTTCTCTGATTTCCTTGACTGATGTCCATATACTCGATGCAGAAACCTTCATATGGCAACTCTCCTTAAATCCATTAACTCTTGCCGCCGCCAAGCCTTTCTCGCAACTGTTCGATAAGTTTTGTTGCGGAGGAAGGCACCTTCAGCCTCGCAGCGCCGATTATGTAGCGGCCTGACTGCTGCACGAGCACTCCCCCATATAAGGGATCGAAAGCCATAAAGGAGACGTAATCTCGCTCCTCTCGCAGTTGAATGTTTTTCCCCTCGGCCTTCAGATAGGAAAGGTAGCGATCAATGGCCTCTCTGGCAGCAGAGGCAGAATCTTCGGGAACCAGGAATACCTGGACACGTTCGCCTTTTAGAAGCGCATCGGCTATGATACCCCGCCGGAAAAAGGCATATCCTAGAAGGCTCTTAGCTATATACCTCTCTGTCTTCGGAACAATGCCAGGTATTTTCATGGCATCAAGCTCCCCGGGGGGCCTCACATTGAACGGGAGCTTATCCGATACAGACCGAGCACATGCAAGAAATATGTCTTGCCCCAGGCTGGTAGCGCCCGTAATCTGAAGCCTCACAAAATACCTGTCCTGGTAGAACATCAACTGGGACGAAGAAACAAATCCTTCGGCGCCTACCTTAACATTTACTGCATCGGCCTTTCGGTAATTGGAGTAGATGCCGAAGGCGTCGAGCAGGGAGGCCATCCTGTATACATCGGCCACGATCCATACTTCCGAATTCTTTCTGTTCATATACGTGGCCGTGGCAAGCATATCGAATCCGTAGGGAAAATAAAGCTCTGCTTCACCGTTGATATGATCGAACAGCGTTTCTTTATTGAAGAGGCTTGCCTTGTCATTCACAACCCAGCCCTCCGCACAGCTGTGAGTGGGCAGAAGACTTTCCATCGCCCCATCCGCAGCAAAACCCGGAGCCAGCATATAGATGACCAAAAAAAGAACGAATATGATGGTTGAAGAGATTACCTCGGAACGGTTCATTGGCAAGCCTCTTTAAATATTGTGCATTATTAAGCGAGTAGTCTCCTTGCCCTATCCATCTTCTCTGCTATGTCAAGTCCGTTCACGCACTTGGCTACACAGCCCGGACAGTCAAGGCATGCAGACGCAGAGATGGATACGGGAACCTCAACGTACGTGGACCGTGCAAGGCCAGATTCCTTGTATCCCTCCTTGTACATGAGGCAACGGTTGATCGTGCTTATCGCCACACCCTTCGGGCATGTAGCTTCACATTTTCCGCAGAGATGGCAGTAATAATGCTTCACAGCGGCGCCATAACGCTTCAAGATAAGTTTGTCGAGGTAACCGAATTTCATCCCCATCACCGCAATATCTTCCCGAAGCTCCGCCATGTCTCTCATGCCAGGAATGGCCGCTGTAATATGTGTATTCTGAAGAGCCCACTTCAAGGCCGCCTGGTGGGGGCTGATGGTACCCAGTGCACCGGTATTGTAACCCCCTGCCTGCGTCTTCATAGCAATAATCCCGATATTCGCCTGGGCGGCCCTTGCTATTGCTTCCTTCTCATCCGCTCCGCTCTTGAAGTTGTAGCCCACAAGGGCCGTATCGAAGAATCTGTCACGATCATCCACAAGGGCGTTGAGAACCTCCGCCTGGCCCTTGTGCGTTGTGACGCCAAAGAATCGGACCTTACCCTGCTCTTTGAGTTTTATGTATGCCTCTCGTGCCTCCGGATTGAATATACGGTCTTTGTTATCACCAGTAAGATTATGGAGCTGGATTACATCAATATAATCGGTTCCGAGAGCCCTGAGGCTCGTCTCAACATCGTTGAAGATGGCCTCTTTTGTATGTGAGTCAGGCTTCGTTTTCGTCGCCACATATACCTTGTCACGCCTGCCTTTCAATGCCTTCGCGACTATCTCCTCATTCTTCCCGCCCATGTAACGTCGCGCCGTATCCACATAGTTCACACCGTGATCGAGGGCGACCTTTATTACTTCTGCTTCCGGTGTTAGCATTGCTCCGAAGCTTACGGTCGTAATCTTCATGCCCGTTCGGCCGATTGTCCTGTATACAGGCTCGGGAAAGGTGAAGGATTCCGCGGATGCATATTCCAGGGCATTGGCTAGGCCTTCCCAGCCGATTAAAGCCGATGTTGTTCCTGCCAGACCAATCTTGAAGAAGTCTCTCCTATTTATTCTCGAATATCCTTTTTCTTTGCCCATAGGGGCCTCCATATTACGTAGCGATGATTATCCGCCACTTTTTTGCGCCTTCAGCACGCGCAGTATTTCTCCAACATCAGGAAGCTGCCTGATAGGATAGACCTTGACGAAGATGATTTTCCCCTTCTCGTTGACAATGACATTGGCTCTCTCCGAAAATCCCTCCGCCCGGAGAAGGCCCATGGACTTCGCAACGCCCCCGTGAGGCCAGAAATCAGCCAGTAGTCTTGTCTTCTTGATTTTTAGACTCTTGGCCCAGGCTGCCTTGGAGGGCACACTATCCACGCTTAGACCCACAGCCGCAGTATTGAGTTTATCGAAGGACTTCTTGTTCTTCTCCAGAGCCTGCATCTGTTTGGCGCACACGGATGTCCATGCGAGAGGATGAAATGACAAGAGCACCTTTTCCCCTCTGTACTCCGACAGGTGAAAGTCCTGTCCGTTCTGATCTTTCAAAGAAAAATCCTTCACTTTCTTGCCTTCTTGTAGCCTTATCTTGTCCGCCATAGAGAACCTCCTTTCGTTTGTATGTTTGTGCCGACGAGTCGGCATGGGGGTTTCAAACAAAAGTGTGCTTATTTCGCAGCAGGAATAATCACAAGCTATATGCCAAATTGGATGGATAGGTTCCGCCACAAGTGTGACATAAATGAACTTCTAATGTAAAGAACAGTTTGAGATGCGTCAATCAATACCCCGTCGCGTAATTGAAAGATATTAGGAATAACCTGGGGAGAACCTGGGCTACATGAGGCATATTACTGTAGGACATTACTCGCTTGCTTTCAACCTTTATGGTTTAAATTCACTCCCGGCCTCGCAGTTTGGGGGGAGGCACATAGGGGCTATCCAGATATTTCCTTGCCTCAACCTGGGCGAAACCTTCCCCGCCCGGTTCTGCCAGAGCCCTGTTATAGTATTCTTCCGCCTGCTCCCGTTCGTTGAGAACGTCATGTATCATCCCCAGGTGTACGAGGGCCCAGGCACGGACACGGGCATTATAGGGCACCCTATCCTTCAGTGTCCTTTCAAGATATTCGGACGCCCTGGCATATTCTCCTTCGTCGAAAAAGATTCTTCCCATTAACTGATCGAGGCGCGGCTGGAGTTGGAGGGCAAAGGGGGGCGTCCCCGCTTGGATTCCTCTCTCAATTTCACGGGCCGTGGCGAAAGCCTCCTTGAAATAGTGGAGCTCGGAGAGGGCATTGGCTAGGGCGAAGGAAAAATTATAATTGCGGGGAAACCGTCCTTTTAACTCACGGGCAATGGAAAGAGCCCGGGCAGGTTCTTTTTCAAAGTTAACATACACCGACGCGAGTTCAGACTGTGCAAGTTCCTTCAGAAGATCGCCGTTCTGCGCCGCCAATTCCAGTTCCTGAAGCCCTTTCTTACTGTCACCTGAGGCAATCAATAGGGAAGAAAAAAAACGGGACAGGGCTGGGAGATGATCTATATGGTAATGGAGCAGGCCCATGAGAAAATACGTGTCATAATTGTTTGGGTCTTCTCTTCTGGCTTTTTCCAGATAATCCCAGATATTCGATGTCTCTTGCGCTACGATACGATACTGTTTTTGCCCGATGGCCCAACGGACTTTGATAATCTTTGCGAGGGCTGTGGCAAAGTAAGCCTGTCCGTCATTAGGATTCTTCTCAATCCTCATCTGGCCTCTTGCTACTGCTTCGCTGACGTAACGAAGCATGGACTCCTGATATTTCTCCCGCTCCTTCTGATCGAGGCTAATCTCATAAAAGAACAAGTCTTCCAGAGCAGAAAAAGCATAGCCGATCGGGTTTTCTCGATCCATATCCACGGCTTTTTGCAGATAGATGCTTGCGTCCCGCCGTTCCAGGTTGAAAATTTTTTCTATTCCGTGCTTGAGATAGGTATGGAGCTGGTCCGGTCTCAATTGGGCTGATGCCGCCCCAGTTTCAGTAGCGAAGATTATGAGGGATAAGCAAAGAGCGTGGAAAAGAATTGCCGTCTTTTTTTTGTTCATGGTCGGTATTCTTCTCACACGTTCTTCGAGATGAATTTCAACATCTGCCTGAAGACCCCCTCGAGAATGTCCCGCCTTATGAAATAGTCCGGCATCTGTTTATAGAAATAATCAGTAATGGCCTTCCCAGCAGCGTCCATGTCGCCGCCATGCCTGCGGTATGTATCCTCCATCACGGCCCTCCATCTGACGCCTTCGTTAAAGGTCAAGTCAAGGAATTTGGATGCCTCGTCCCCGGTAATGTAGCCGTAGTGGTCGCCGCAGAGGTAGGATACCGGTAAAGGCTTCAATTTTTCCAGGCTAGCCAGATACTGCGTCATATTTGTATTCATGGAAGGGAAGCAGAACTCATTGTAAGGAATCCCTGCGGCATCTGAGGCAAACATGATTTTTCTTTCGGGCTCATAGGCAGTAATGGAACAGTTGGAATGACCGGGTGTATCCAAGATCAGCAGGTTGACACCGCCAAACTCTATCTTATCTCCCTCGGCCAAGGTGATTCCTGTAATGTCGTCACGCCAGTCGAGATCATAGGCGTCAAGGGCTTTTTCTAAGCCCCACCATTTTGCACTGAGTTTGCTGTAGCTGTTCATGACCTCGATGGCCTTGGGCATGGCAAATATCTTCCAGGCCGGGGCTGACGCGTATACAGCCATACCGGGATAAGTCCGTTTGAAATATGGGACGATTCCTACATGATCGAAATGTGAATGAAGGATCAGTATCTTCCCGATTTTTTCTGCGTCGATACCGAACGACTTCATTTGTTCCAGAACATCAGGAAGTATGTAGCTCATGGCTCCATTGATCAGGATTGCGTTATCCCGTCCCTCATAGACATAGACCCCCGCCTCCTCACGGCCCAAGTACCAAAGATTATCAGTCACCTTCCCGGCTTTTCTAAATCGCATAAATCCTACCTCCCGTTTATGAATCTGTATGTGACAACATATATTCCGTCAATGGCGCGCGGTCTATACTTCATATTTCCCCTTCTTTTCCAAACGTGCGAGGCGTTCTTTCAGGTCGTCAAATTCCTTTCGCGTTGGGATATTCATGCGGTTCAAAAGACCCGCCAATATCTGCTCCATCTTCTCTTCCAGGTCCTTTTTTGCCTGTTTTGATTTTTCCAGGAATTCATTAACAGCCTCCCTCGCCTCCTTCTCTGTCATCTCTCCTTTCTTTACAAGCTCGTCCATAAGTTCCTGGATTTTTTCCGTAGTCATTATCGCCAATCCTGCTCCCGCCAATGTCATTTTCCTGATATAGTCGAGCATCGTCATCCCTCCTTCATATTTATATATTTTGATTCTAGGTTCTCAATCAGGAAATGTCAATGTAATGGTTCCGGCGTGCCGATATGGATTTGCACTCAACCGCCACATGTGATAAACAGCGGTCCGTCGATGGGTATGAATGATGTGCAGGGGTGGTTATGGAAGTTGAAAAAATTAAGAGAAGGGCGATAGCGGAAGGCAAGTCTGCCCTCACTGAGGCGGAATCCAAGGAATTGCTCAAGAATTATGGTCTGCCTGTGGTTGATGAATGTGTCGCTACAAGCCTGGACGAGGCAGTTGCGGAGGCTGAAGCTGCAGGTTACCCCGTCGTTGTAAAAGGTCATGGTGCCCGGCTTACACACAAGACGGACCGCGGCCTTGTCAAGCTGAATTTGAAAAACGCAGAAGAAGTCCGAAATGCTGCCGGAGAGATTGCCCGGGCTGCTGGTAATGACCTGGAAGGGTTTCTCATATACCACATGGTGGAAGGCAGACGGGAATTCATGGCGGGACTGTTTCATGATGACCAATTCGGTCCGGTTATTATGTTCGGTTTGGGTGGAATCTTTGCTGAGGCGCTTGCCGACGTGGTATTTTGCGTTGCACCTCTCGATAAAACACACGCAGGTGACATGATAAACAGAATCAGAGCCGTTGACCTTCTAGGAAAGTTTCGCGGTGAGGCGTCGGTAAAAACTGAACAGATCGTCAGAATACTTGTTGGTTTGTCCGAACTTGGAATGGAACATCCGGAAGTGCGGGAGGTTGATATCAATCCCCTGCTCGTCGGGCCTGATGGCAGAGTGATTGCTGTAGATGCACTGGTCATTGTCGGCAGCATTCCTCAAAAAAAATCTGTTCGTCCGCATGCGGATAAAATGGCGATGCGAGATTTTTTTAATGCCCGCTCAATCGCGTTTGTCGGCGCGTCTGCTACCTTCGGCAAATGGGGATATACGCTGTTCACTAATGTGGTTGCAGGGAATTTCCAAGGCGCTATTTATCTGGTTAATCCTAAGGGCGGTGAAATTGCAGGACGGCCTGTCTTTAAATCTTTGGCAGACATCCCAAGGCCCGTGGACCTTGCCGTCGTGACAGTCCCCGCGGCAAAGGTTATTGACCTCATTCCAGAACTTAAGGCAAAAGGCATCAGAATCGTTCTCTTGGTCACATCTGGTTTCAGTGAGGCAGGGGAAAAGGGATTACGCCTGGAGGACCAGCTGGCAGAAGAGGCGCGTGCGGCCGGAATTACAATTCTAGGCCCCAACACAATGGGGATATGCAATCCCCATGAAAATTTATTCTGCCTATATCAGCATGTGCGGCCGAAGCCAGGCTCGACGGCGCTGGTTGCTCAGTCTGGCAATCTCGGGACACAGCTATTGATCTTCGCCGAAAGTGAAGGGATCGGGATACGTGCTTTCATCGGATCCGGAAATGAGGCGATGATCACGATTGAAGACTACATGGAATTCTTCGAGACTGATGACTTGACGAAAACAATCGTATTATACGTAGAGAGCCCCAAGGACGGCAGACGGTTTTTTGATTCGGCCAGAAGGATTTCCCGAAAAAAGCCAGTTCTCATGCTTAAAGGCGGTCGTACACGCGCGGGTGACCGAGCCGCTGCCAGTCATACAGGCGCATTAGCTTCCAATATCGGAGTCTTCAAAGCCGCATGTCGCCAGGCTGGAGTAGTCCTGGGAGAGACTTCCATGGACCTCCTCGATCTTTCCGCTGCATTTTCATCGGTCCCTTTGCCACAGGGTAATAAGGTGGCAATAATGACATTGGGCGGGGGCTGGGGCGTAGTTACGGCAGACCTATGTGTTGAATATGGGTTGGAAGTGCCCGAACTTCCATCTCAAATAATATCGCGTATCGACAAAGTTCTTCCTCCATACTGGAGCCGGTCGAATCCGGTCGACCTTGTCGCAGAAATGGACCTATCCATTCCTATGATACTCATAGAGGAACTGCTGAAGTGGGATGGGTGTGATGCGGCAATCCACCTTGGTATACTTGGCAGGTTAGTCTTTGTAAAGCGTATGATCGAGTCTTCTTATATAGCTAATCAGACTTGTGACCGCAAGGTTTTAGAAGAAATCATTCGTCGAGTGGCAGATTTCGAACTCAGTTACAGTGAACACGTGGTTCGCCTCATGGAGAAGTATGGCAAACCCGTTCTAGGGGTTTGCCTTCTTTCCGATGATAATACCCGTACCATTAAGGAAATCAAGGGGAGTCAATACAAAGGGGTGTCTTTCCTAACACCGGAACGGGCCGTAAGGGCGCTTGCCGGCATGTATACATATAAATGCTGGCTGGATCTTGAAGGGATATCCATACAGAGATGACGGCTGGTCAAGCTATCTCTTTTTCCGTTGGATTTTTTGGAAGACGGGTGCTATGCCAGACGGCGACTATCCAGACAGTCTTCTGTTTCACACGGTAGATAAACCTGCACGGCGCAATCGCCACCTCGCGAAAGGGAAGATCGGGAAATTCCGGTAATGCCGTACCGGATCTGGGAAACTTTCTCAGCCGCGACAAAGTCTTTTCTGCCTTCTTCCGGAATGCACCCGCCGCATGCGTATCCTCACTGTCGATGAATGTGATGGCTGCAAGAAAATGATTTCGTCCGGAAGGAGTAAAGAGAACTCTCAAACCATCCTCCTATTTCAATAAGGCATCCGCATCTGCAAGGACATGGCTGAGATCATAACCTTTGCCTATCTCGATCTCCTTTTCACCGCGCGCGAGAAGTTGTAGAATTTCCATTTCTTTTTGTGATTTTTCGTAAGACTCCATGCTGACTACAACTGCCGCCGCCCTCCCCCTCTGTGTAATCACAACGGGCTGCCGTGAGGATTTCACGCGCTTCAGCACCGACGATGCAGCCTGGCGAAGATCGGTAATCGGTATGATGTTCGGAATCTTGGTCATTATTGTTACTCCCTGAATTACGTTTAACAGTACTCCCAAATGCAACTATAGTCAAGCTTAAGGCTTGCAAATAAAATGGGTGTTGAGGAGATTCGGCAGAGATACCTGTCAGGACTTTTTGCGGTCATCCACTTTCAATTCTGGGACGATGCGCCCGCCCCCCCCGCACGATAAAAGGACCTCAAACAACACGGCCCGCTTAAATCTTATCTCATTCGGATCCACGCCTGCGTAAAGAAACTCGGTTGCCGCAAAGATCTGGGGCACAATCACACTCAACGCATATATGCATATCCTCTTGGGGGAGAGTGCCGCCAGAAGGTTTCCCGCGCTGTCGAAGTAGAATCTGTCGCCAACCTTGTGCTGGCTGTTGCAGCCGTGCGACTCCACTACTTCTGCGATGATCGTCTTGTTCATGAGCCCAGGTACTTGGGATAAGATATCTTCATTTCGCGGATTATCCCGAAATATCTTCATCTCTTCATCAGTATATCCCAAACGTTTTTGTATAATCTGCCACTTCTGGGTCTCCCACATTTTGTCGCCGCTACTCATATAGTTCTCTTTCATTATGATTGCAAAATTATATTCTCACTTTTTCTCCCATGATTCAATTCCCCCCATTATTACCTTGAAAAGTGGATGAGCCATCGGTTTCTTAACGTCAAGAACCTGCTTGTATCGTGCCGGATCCCGCAATTTCAGTTTTGTTTTTAGATGATTAAACTCATACCTGAGTTGTCCGTTCGTAAGCGGGATTCTCGGGCATCGTTGTTTGGCCCCAATCTTACCCACATCAAAATGGTATCCACGCCTTACGGCTTCCTCATAAACGTACCAAAGATAATAATCTATAGCAACTCTTCGCTTCTGTGAATGAGCATTAAATCTATATAGCTGGGGATGATTTTTATAGCCTTTTGTCTTGTGTTGCAAGGCTTTTCGGGCAAGCAAACCTTCCCGCCAGAGCGCGACGAGTCCCTTAGCGTCAAGATATTTGGGATGAAAAGACCATAAGCGCATCGGCTGTACCCAGCCCATACCAGGCATCGGCGTTTCTTATAATATTCACGCCTGTTTCCTGTTACTCATGCGGTCACTACCTTGATCACGGCAGTTTTCGCTATCGTCTTCAGGAAATACATGTCTCTTGCCGCATACAGAGCCGTGATGATTTCCAAGGCTGTCTTTTTATTCTCCTTGCCCAGTTGAAATCCGTTCTCAGTCTATCTTCTTCGCCTTTTCCCTGGTTTTATAGTACCGTTTCCCGTTGAATCTCCAAATGCCTTGACATGACCAGCAGACATTCTCGGCCGATATAGTAACATGCTATAATCCTTTATGTTTTTGCTCACCGATTGTTACAGAATAGCCTCCTTCATATAGAACTATCGCGAATGAATTTCCATCATTACGGAGCGCCCAAATCGGCCCGAGAGCAGCACCCCACCCGCGTCTCTCATTGTGACGATCAAGTCTGTGGCCTGTCCGTCTCCATCAAGGGCAACGGCTTTGCCAACGAACTCGCATCTCTGCAAGCCGTCGTCTTTGGTTTCAGCATGTCGAATTGCAACCTCGGCCGTGCGGGGAATTGCGGATAGGTCATCGTCTTCAATAGCAAATGTCTGGATCGGCCAAAAACTCGATGCGACCATTAGCAAACCCAAGATGAGAAAATGCAGTTTCATAGGAATAACTGAATACTATCTTTTCAAAAAATTACAAGTATTTTCATTATATGCACAGTTATCGCCAGTGCCTGCCTAATTATTTCGGGTGCGATGAAGTTATTTTTCAGGACAGAAAAAGCCCTTGCCATTGAAGGCGGGGCGGTGTATTTACCGATGTCACTTAAGACCACTGAAAGAACGCGTGCATTGACAAAGCGGAGGAAGACTTGCCTGTATGAAAAAAGATAAGATTGCCGCTGTCTTTCCAGGTCAGGGGGCGCAGCGCCCGGGCATGGGAAAGGATTTTCATGGCAATATTTCTGTCTGCCGCAAGGTGTATGAAGAGGCTTCACAGGCTACAGGATGGGACATTGCCGCCATGTGCTTCGGTGACGACGAACGTCTCAACCTTACGGAATTTACCCAGCCCTGTATTCTGACCACAGAAATTGCCATGCTTCGCAGCCTGGAGACCCTTTTCGGATTCTCACCTATACTCTTTGGCGGCCACAGCCTTGGCGAATTTACCGCCTTGGTCGCTGCCGGTGCTCTTCCTTTGTCCGAGGCCGTGCGCATTGTCCAGATCCGCGGTCGCCTGATGCAGGAGGCCGTGCCAGTGGGCCGTGGCTCTATGGCCGCTGTCATCTCAAATAATGTGGACATAGAGCTGGTGCGTCTGGCTTTGAAAGATCTGTCCATTGACATCGCAAATATCAACTCGACCAATCAGATAGTCATCAGTGGTCAAGCGAAGGAAATGCCTGAAGCGGAATCGAGGCTACGTGACGGACTGGACAGTGGTAGATCGTTTCGCTTTATCCCCCTTAATGTAAGCGCACCCTTTCACAGTCGTTTTATGAGTACGATTGTCGGACCCTTTGAAGAGATACTGCGGGTAGTCGGAGAGGGGATAGATCCAGACAAGTCGGTCAGTGTGACCTCTAATTTCAGGGGGATATTTCATTCAGGCCTGTATGAAGATCTTATTTACAATCTGGTTTCCCAGTTAAGTCACCCTGTCCTATGGGTTGACAATATGAGGGCTCTTGCGTCACAGACGGAAATGATATATGAGGTCGGCCCCGGTCGGCCCCTTCGCGATTTCTTCAAGACTATAAACATAACGTGCACACCCATTACAACGCTTGCAACGGCTGAAAAGATATTTAAGAAAAGCGGTTGACGTCTGTGAAAAAGTACTTCCCCCTCACTATATGCGTCTTTCTTCTTGTGTCTGGCGCTATATCTTGCATCTGCATGCAATCTATCCTGCGCATCTATTACAATTTGCCGGCATATGCATCATCCCTCGAAACAGGTTTGAACCGCGCCCCGATCGATACATTGGGGACCACCCTTCACGGTATCCGGGTAGTTAATGTGTATCCACACGATCCTGCCGCCTTCACGCAGGGGCTCGTTTTCCACAAAGGATATATCTACGAGGGAACGGGGATTCGTGGACGGTCGAGCATACGTAAAGTTGAGCTTGAGACAGGCAGGGTTTTAAAAATTCAAGGTCTCTCGGCAGAACACTTCGGGGAGGGCATTACTATCTGCAGGAATAGGCTGATCCAGCTGACGTGGCAGTCACACACTGGTTTTGTCTATGAGCTTCAATCATTCCGCCTCCTCCAAACATTTTCCTACCCAACCGAAGGTTGGGGAATTACCTGTGACGGCAACCACCTCATTATGAGCGACGGCACCGCCGTCCTCCGTTTTCTGGATGTCCGTACGTATAAAATGGTAAAGCAGATCGAGGTACGGGATCGTGGCAGAAGCTTGGCGAATATCAACGAGCTCGAATTTGTGAAAGGCGAGATCTACGCCAACGTATGGGGAATCGACTACATTGTCCGCATCTCGCCGCGTACAGGGCAGGTGCTTGGCTGGATTGACCTCAGGGATTTATACAGGTATGTCGGTCCTGGCAGAAACATCGATGTCTTAAACGGCATTGCGTATGATGCTAAACGTGACAGGCTATTTGTGACGGGAAAATACTGGCCCAATCTCTTTGAGATTAGATTGGAGACTCCTAAATAGACAGTTTTCTAGAGCAGGGGCGTTCCCCAGCCCTGTTCCTGATCATCCCGCATCTGGTTTTCCTTCAGGTGTTGTTCAATATTTTTCCTCGTATTTTCAAAGGCTTCGCTATCCATACTTTCGGGAACATATATGGGGTTATCCCAGCGGATGACCACCGTGCTAAAGGGTTTGGGTATAATAAAGCGATCCCAACTATTCAGCACCCATGCCCGGTTAACTGAGATATAAACCGGAATAATCGGTACACGGGACAGTTGGGCCAATACAATAAGCCCCGGCTTGACGACACCCCTGGGACCTCTCGGTCCATCAACTATGTGTACGGCCATTTGATGGTGCACTAGATCTTCGACCATATTTGCCAGGGCCTCCTTGCCACCCCGAGAACTTGACCCTCTGATTGGGCGAAAGTTAAAGCGGCTGTAAATCTTGGCAATCATTTCCCCATCGCGGCTCTGGCTTATCATGACAGACGGCTTATATCCGCCGAATCTTCGCGCATATCCCATAACCACCAGGATGCGTTGGTGCCAGATAGCGGCAATCATCTTCTGGCCGCTTTTCAGGTGTTCCAGGCCATTATGCTCATCAATGGCCTTTATCCTAGTCAGTAAGAGGTATGCACAGACAAGGTATTGGGCAACGGGCATAAGGCCGTAATTTAATGCGAAGCGAGAGAGGTACTTGATCATATATTGCGTTCTTAAGCCTTCCGCACATAAATTGGGTTCGAAAATATCCAAGGCAGGTATTTGCCGAGGACCCTGAGATAGGCTTCAACTCTGTATACTCCGGGCTGGCTGATGTTGCCAGTCAGTTCTCGCCCGATCTCTTCTCTGATCAGGGTTCCGTCTTTGATGATACGTATCTTTGCGGTCCCAGGAAATGTTGCCGTGAGACAGGCCTCATTTTCAAGGATAAAGTCATCACCGAGTGTGGCACTCCGGCTGTTATCTGTCAAAACAAAGGAGAATCCCTTGGATTTGCGGAAATACTCTCCCGCAATGTACACCCTTCCCTGTCTTAGTGCAGAAAGAAGTGTCGCGATGTCACTTACATGATTTCTGACCAAAGGTCGTTCGGTAATCACGTGGGTTCCCATAAATTTGAAAGCTTTCGCAGAGGGGAAAACGGATAGATTCAAACCAAGCAACCTCTTAATGGTGTCATGATTGTCGAGTTCACCTATTCCCACTACTTTGGCGTTGCTGTTCAGCCTATCCCAGCGTTCCAAGGTGATCTTTTTCGGTCCTGTTAGGAAGAAGGCAGGAAACAGAAAGCTCAGTATCGACGGGAGATATCCTCTCAAAGTGTTTTGCCAGTCCGTCATAAAGTCCCATATTCCTATGCCCGTATAACCTGTTACGTTCCAGTCCAGCCAGGGGTAATGTTTCACGTGAAACAATTTCGTCCCCTCATGATCCGGGTGGGCGATGAACCCTATGCCTCCCTTGGCCAGAACCTCATCCACGTACATCTGTGGAGGAACATCCGGTTCATCCTCGCCGACGACTACCGGTGTATCAATCTGGAAGGCAAGGTAATGGTTGAAACGTGGGGCAATTTCCTGACCGACGATGAGAAGCGTATCACCATGCCACCCTTCAAATCCTTCTTCCCTCGCCCGTAAGTTGGAGTGATCAGTAAGCATGACAAAGTCAATGCCGTTGATCCTGGCTGCCTCCAGAATTTCCCCAATGGGTGCCCTAGCATCAAACGAGTAGGCTGAGTGGCTATGGATGATACCCCTATAATCATAGAAGTTAGACATAGAAACCTGTGTCTTGATCAATAGCTCTGTGCTTTAAGCGGACAACCTTCACATCGAGGATTTTTGGTACAAAAAATTTTCCCCGTATTGACCAAAAGGGCATGATACTGATTGTACAGGGGAACGCTGTGTGGAAGGTGGGTCATAAAGAGATCCTGAATCTCCTTGTACGTTGCACAACTGCGGATTAGATCATGCCTTTGTAAAACCCTTCTGGTATATGTATCAACAACGAATATGGGCTTCCTTCCCGCATAGAGAAGAATACTGTCGGCCGTTTCCTCTCCTATCCCCTTGACCGTGAGGAGTCTTGCTCTCAGGCGCCAAAGGTCTTCCGCAAACATGTCATCCAGTTTGCCGCCATATTCATCGGATAAGAATCGTACAAAAGATTTCAGTCTCTGGGTCTTGATATTGTAATACCCTGCAGGTCTAATGAGATCAGCGAGCGTTGAATTGTCTATCTCTAAAATTCCTGCGGGATGGAGAATCTCTTTGGTTTTCAGCCTGGCTATTGCTTTTTCCACATTTCGCCAGGCTGTGTTTTGGGTCAATACGGCCCCGACTATAACCTCGAACCGGGAATTGCCGGGCCACCACTTTAGGTCACCGAAGTGGGCATTCAGCGTTTCGTAGATCGCAAAAAGGTAATTACTCCGTTGCATACAGGAACCCGGCGCCGTCTTTCAAAAGAGGGCGCTCACTATTTGCGCAAGCTGACAAAGAAAGTCGAGTTGCCCCTCCTAATCAGGAGAAGGATGCTTTTCTTTGCACTCTTTTTCGATATTTCTCGCACGTAGTCCTTCAAGGAAAAAATTTTCACTTTATTGACTTCCAGGACAATGTCCTTGGGTTGGATACCTTTTTCATCAGCAGAGCTCCCGTCCTTGACATCAACGACAATTACACCACCAGTCCCGGTTATCCCAAGATATTGAGCGATTTCTGGTGTTATTTCCTGTACCGTCATGCCGAAGTTATCCTTCGATTCTCTCGCAGAGGCTAACTCCGGTCGGTCCTTCCGCTCCGTGACAACGATTTGAAAGGTCTTCTCCTCCCCATCCCTCAGCGCTTTGACCTCAATTTTGTCCCCGACGTGGAAAGAGGCAATAGTGAGCAGCAATTCGTGGGTATCCTTTATTCTCTTGCCGTTCACTTCGGTTATGAGATCTCCCGCTTTCAGTCCGCCTTTATCAGCGGGGTCCCCTTTAAATACCTCGGATATCAGTGCGCCGCTATTGTCTTTAAGTTTGAGATTCTTGGCTATATCTTCCGTTACGTCTTGTACAGAAATACCAAGCCAGCCACGAGTGACTTTTCCTTTGGATTTTAGATCAGGCAGTATGGTCTTGGCCATGTTCACCGGTATGGCAAATCCAATACCCTGCCCTTGTGCCACAATGGCTGTATTAATGCCTATTACCTTCCCCTCCATATTGAATAGCGGACCACCGCTGTTGCCGGGGTTGATGGAGGCATCAGTCTGAATAAAATTATCATAGGGACCCGCGCCTATCACTCTGCCTTTGGCGCTGACTATGCCGGCAGTCACTGTCTGTTCAAGACCGAAGGGATTCCCGATGGCTAAAACCCAGTCGCCTACACGCAGCTTGTCGGAATCCCCTAACTCGACCACGGGGAGGCTTTCGCTCTGTTTAATCTTTATAAGGGCAAGGTCCGTTTTCGTATCCTTACCGATAATCTTCGCCTCATATTCCTTTCCTGTAGAGAGCTTAACCAGTATCTTGTCAGCCTGTTCTACCACGTGATTGTTGGTAAAGATGTAGCCATCACTACTGATTATAAAACCGGACCCAAGACTCCTCTGCTTGAACTCCCGCTGGGGGATATCGCCGAAGAATCTTTCAAAGAAATCATCACCCCAGAAATATCTGTCAAAGGGCGTCCTGAATGGTCCTTCACGACCAGTTCTCACCGTTTTTGTTGTGCTGATATTTACGACAGCCGGCTTTAATCTTTCCGCTAAATCAGCAAATGAAAAAGGTGCGCGAGGACTCTCCGGCGTTGAAACCGCCGACACCGTCTGGACGTCAGGTCCGGCGGGAATAAAGGATGATCTCAATACTTCTATAAGGGAAACGATAAAAAAACCTATAAGAAAAGCAAGGAGAAACATGATAAAGGTTTTTCTGTTCTTATTTTCCATTTTTACTTATAGACCTCCTTGGGCTCGGAACACTCCGAATCGAAATATTCGTGCGCAATTAGCATAAATATTTATAAAATACCATTATTTTTCATTTGGGTCAGTTAAAATAACACAGATGCCAACCTCCACTCAATGACTACCATTCCTGTATGCTTCTGTCCTTTGCTTATGTAACCTCAACGCCTGCAGTAGAAAAACCTCGAGTTTTGCGGTGATGACTTGCGGGAAAAAGTTTCCATCGCTCTCAATAGCCAAAAAGGGAAGCTCCGTGCCCATTTCTCTTGACAGAATCGCTTCCGCCAAGCGGTTGGGCATACAGCCGAAAGGTCCGATTGCTATAGCCCCGCAGTAATGGCGGAGCACCTGGGTTACTGATGCGCCAATGGTCAATATAGCCTCACCTCTCAGCTCCGGATTTATCAAATGCCGGCTCTCACTTATCAGATGATCGATATCATCCAGGCGATATGTATACAAACCTGATCGCACCATAATTTTTTTGAACGTTTTTTCATAGCTTCTCATCCACGCCGATCTCAACAGTATTGACAGTCTTTCTTGAAAATTGGGTGTGGTAGCCGACAAGCCCTTCTCGAAACACCAGTCTGTATAATAGACCCACTCCATGACACTCGAGACTTTACTTGCAAACCCTTGTTCAGCAAGTTTCTCCACAAGGAATTGCCGGGAAAGATCGTCATGGCGAACAAAAATTTCTCCCGTGAGTAAGATTGCAGGAGTATCGTGCAAGTTCCTTTTTACAGGTATTTTCTGAAAGTTGTCTGCTACGGTCTTCAGTGTTCTCTGAATGTCCTTAAAATTAGGCGAATGTTCAAAGATGCCAATGAGCCTTTTGGCTTCCTGATTGTAAATCTTCAGGGCGAATTCTCTGTCCACGGCATTAGCCAGGAGAACTGAATAAATATCCTGCATAATATCCGCTATAACGAGGCATGACCATAATTTCAAGGTAAAGTCATTGCTACCGGTTTCTGCATAACTGTTTTCGGCTTGAAGGGAAAATAAGGCAACGTCCTCAATCCCGTTGCACACAATAAGCTGGCTGATGAAAGGGGAGTATTGGCTGAACCGACAGGGGCCTGAAGCTGTCGGCATAAAATAAACCAACAACTCTTCCGCTCTTTCCCTGTCCTTCAGATACTTGAGCAGACTGCCTACGGTAAGCAAAAGAGGCAGGCATTCCTTGCAGCTTGTGTTTCCCCTTCCAAGTTTAAGGGCTTCGTCATCTGCGGGCGGAAGTACGGATGCGCGGATCCCAGTCGATCTGAACACGGCAGATGTTGCATCGTTCAGGAACCGCCCCATAGACGGGATAACGAGATGTATGCGGGAATGATGAAGCGGGTAAATTCTCCCCTTTGAATCTATGAACTCCTGCTTACTGTGATCAAAATGCGCTGCCCTAGGCAAAGGATGACAGGGAGGAGAGAAATAATTACTGGACTTTTTCAGTTCCCTGTGATTCTTAATTATGTCCATAAATGCCTCTATTCTCGTTTCCAGGCCTGCATCGGCTACATGAGAGTCTAATTCCAATATCAAGGAGGGCTTTTCCCTCATGATATGGCGAAAATATCCACCGAGAAAAGAGTCCGGACCGCAGGAGAAATTGGTGATATAGCATCCAAAGAGGTGAGGATGTCTTTCCACGAATTTTGTCCCTTTGAGAATCGACTGCCCGGTTGACCAGCACATGTTATCGTCGACAGCCTCTTCATCCAAGGGAAGAAATTCAAATGGGATCACAGGCACGCCTCTCGATGCAAATTTATGGGGAATGCCCATGTTCGCCTCCTGTACAAAGGCATTGTAAGATCTGCCAAAGATAACCACGGCGGACCGGTCAGGATTCTCCTCGAGATCTTGCAAGAATCTTAACCCGACCTCCTTCATCTTCCTATGAATGGATTTCTGGGCTTCAATAGCCTCAGAGAAAGCCTTGCGGGCCAAATTTCTGCGACAGCCAAGTTTTCCCGCCATCGACACAAAGGTATTCTCTGCCTTCTCAAATCCTGTGGAAAAGTCGATGACCGGTGTCATCATCTTTCCCTCTTTCCTTAAATTTCTTAATATTTCCAGATCCTTAAAGGCACTTGTCAGATAATAAGGTTCTCCTTGCAAAAGCGGGCACGTGATGCCTTGTTTGCAACCGTTCCCCGCGTATGCCCCTTTTACCTGGGGAAGAAAAAGATAATCCGGTTTCTTTTTCAGCAGATTTTGAAGGTAGCCATGCGATATCTCAGCGGGGTAGCAAAACGGTGCTCTCTGACGATTTACACCTTCCTGTTCTGAAATGTCCGGAACCAAGACACGAAAGCCTATCCGCGAAAAGAAGGTGTGGTACAGGGGATAATAAGAATTTACCAAGAAGGATTTATTAATGCCTACCGTTTTAGAATTCTCTTTGTCCTCCAAGTCTTTCGGTTGAGAAACATATTTCTGAAAAACGAGATCCTCATGAATTTTTACGAGATTCAATTTTGCCCTGTCAAATTTAATATTTAAGCGTTGATTATACCATTTGTTGCAGGCACCGCCGAAGGGATATGTCTTCCTTTCTATTATGATCCTGGCGATTTCACATTTCCTATCGCACTTTTCTTTCCCGCCATTACATGTGAATGGTTCTCCGTATTCGATGGTTCTATCCTTTAGATCCTTTAGAGAAAACTCTTTCTCCTTAAGGAGATTTAGTTCAAGCATACGTTTTACTTCCAGGGCAACACCGAAGGCGCCCATCAGTCCAGCATCCGGTGGAACGACGATTCGTTTGCCCGTCAAGGCCGCCATGGCCATAGGTACGGCTTGGTTGTAGCAGAGACCGCCCTGCATAAATATATTATTGCCTACAGGTCTATTTCCCTTGACTCGGTTATCGTAGTTCATGCAGATGGAATACACGAGACCGGCGACGATATCTTCCCTCGTCATGCCTTCGTGAGAGGCATTCTTAATGTCGCTGCTGATAAAGGCAGCGCATTGATCATTGAAATTTGGAGGTTCTTGCCCCTTCATTGCTATGCTGCCGATAGAATCCATTTCCAACCCCATGGTTTCTTTTGCAGCTTCCTCAAGGAATGAGCCCGTACCGGCGCTACAGGCGTCATTCATGGTATAGTCTGATGGCACACCATTTTTTATATAGGTATATTTGGCATCCTGCCCGCCTATTTCAAAGATTGTGTCTACTGTCTTATCAAAAAACAATGCCCCCGTAGCATGGGCTATAATCTCATTTATGATACCATCTGTCATGGCATGTAATCCTGCTATCTGCCTGCCCGAGCCTGTTACGCCCAATGCAACTATTTTTATTCTCTCTCCAAGCTCACCCAGTTGCTGATGGAGGTCGGCATAGCAATCTCTTGAGGCTTGAACCGGATTCCCCTGAGTTCGCAAGTACACGGAAGCCAGGACACTGTTATCCTTCACCCTGAGAATAACGGCCTTCGTTGTTGTTGATCCTACGTCAAGTCCGACAACACAGCGATCATTCTCTTGGACCGTCCCTTTCTCTGCCCTTCTGAAATCGACCATACCGGCAGCACTAGTAAGAGGAGGCAGTAAGGAAAAGGAGTCCTTGCCTCTTTTGAATATGTGGATTCTTTCCGGCAATTCTATCGTTTCGTGATTTAGAGCCCATAAAGCTGAGCCCAGGGCTTCAAAGTAAGGAGCTTCTTCCGGAACGATCAGATTTCTGATCTTTTCCTTAAGATAGCTGATCATAACCGGATTTTGCGCGGCCCCCCCGATAATCATAATGTCGTTTTGGGGAATCTGTTTGATAATTTCAATGATCTTGCCAGCCATCATCTTGCACAGCCCGGCAGCTATTCTCCCCTTCGGCACACCTTTGTTTGTAGCATGGGTGCAGTCACTCTTGCAGAATACGCTGCAGCGCCCCGATACCTTATAAGGGCTCATTTCGTTCGCAAAACTGGCTGCCTCAGTCAGCGACACACCTATTCGACGGAGTTGTTGAATGAAAAACTCCCCTGTCCCTGATGCGCATTTGTTCCCGGTCTGAACCGAACAGATTCTTCCGTCCTTTCCTAGGACATAGACCACGAAGGTTTCCCCCCCCGCACTGATGATCGCATCAAGATTCTGTCCATTGCCATTAAAGTAAAAAAGTACAGACTCAACTGCTTCTGGCTCAGAAATGGATGAAAGATTTACGGAGTGCCTGAATTTTCTCCCAGTTATGGCAATTCTATCATATGCACTCGAATCTATATTTGAAAGCAATTCAAGCAGGGCGTGCCGAGGATTGCCGTTATGTGGCTTGACACTTAT
>Ga0187868_1000972_pt1 | contig 21609 bp, 18 predicted proteins | sample June2016WEW_13_4_FD_133014 | JGI IMG/M metagenome (GOLD analysis project Ga0187868, IMG submission 133014) | Peatland microbial communities from SPRUCE experiment site at the Marcell Experimental Forest, Minnesota, USA - June2016WEW_13_40 | ecosystem: Environmental > Terrestrial > Soil >... | reverse complement strand
TCCACAACGGCTGGGAAGACGAGCAACGCTCCTTCGACTCCACCTGCCGCAAGTTCCACAGCTTCCTCATTCAATCCCAGCGCTGAAACCCGCAAGTTACCCACAGATTCCCCGGACGAGCCTTAAAATAAGACGTGGGCTGTACCGGTCGATGCCGCTGTACTTGGTTTGGCTAGCGCCTCCATATGTAGGCGCCCTGGCAAAGCTTGCCGGCATCACGGATCCCAACCAGAACTATATTGTCCTTGCAGCGATTGAGCACATGCGTCCCTTCGGAAGCGGGCTCTGGATTTGGTGTTTACAGCCCCTGCTATACGGTGGCCTGGTTGCAACAATCAGTTGCACCACTGATACGCTATTGAACGCCGTTGCATTCACGTTTATGTATGATGTGTATCCGGCCTTGCGCCGAGTTGATCCGGACTCGCTTTCACTTGAAGAGCAGCGCGCCCTTGTTTCAGCCTCTAAGCTCTGGACGACGCTAGCCGGCCTAATGGCGATACTTGTCATCTTTATGGGACTCTTTATTGCCACTGTATATGATTTAGTGGCAGCATTATTTGCGGTCCAGATCCTGTTGTTTTGGCCAGTATTTTTTGTGATGATTGGCCACGGAAAACGTGATTTGTCTCGCCGGCCTCGCTATGCGTTGCTAGGCTTAGTTGGTGGATTTCTGGCAGCGGTGCTTGTTCTCATCTTTGCCATAATCATCGGTGACCGCACGATCATGAGTGCTGCTCCAATCGGTGCTTCTATAGTTGCTTTTCTAGGCTTCGGTCTTCTATATCTAAGGGCACCTATCATCGACAACGCCGTGAATGGCGATGCACAGACTCGATAAAATGAGCAGGGCGTTTCCTATTTTTGTTAACGTCTTCCTTGGTCTAATCACCAAGAGGCTACTCGATTCTTTTCTTGAGGTCTGGAAGAGCGGTGCCATGAAGCCATATAACTGCTTGGCAGGCCTTACGCTCGTGGTCATCCTTTCCCACACGTTTGTCGTATGTATCAAGTTGGTTTCGACCGAGTATGCAGGTATCTTGGACGGCGCGGATCAACGTAAGGTCCTTAGGATGTTCACCGTGACGCTGGCGATCTTAGTCGTACTGTATGTGATGGCCGATCTGTTTTCAGGAGATATTGACACCTATCTTAGGTGGGCCGGAGGTCTCGCGTGCCTATGGTTGTTATTCGATGTCACATCATCACAGACCTGGAAATCATTCTACGCCGGGCGCGGTAACGACAAAGACGTTAACGGAGATGCTCTGTTTCGGGCGTTTGTTTCTTGGATGTATTGCGACTTTATGCTCATTATCTATATGGTGGTTATTTGGTTATCTTACCACTTTGCAAGGGTGAGTTCTCTGGATGTCGGCTCACTTCTGTTGATTATGTTCATGGCAATTGCGTATCTGGTTCAACACTCGTTGTCTGTGGGCGGCCGGGGCCTGTAGATTCCTGAAGGTGTGAACGCGGCAAGCCCTGAGGAGATTACGTCAGGCATTAACCAAGACCGCGAGACCGAGCGCGTCACTGAGAAGGTCGGGAGCGGGGTACAGCCTGAGGGAGGGTTTGCCGCTGAGCTATTTCCCGAATGATGCCGGGAGACGAGACTGCGACTGTTCCTGATCTGGACGTTGCAAGTAACGTGCGCGGAGAGTAAGGTCCAGTAGACTTTGGAGGATGATAACCGCCATTCTCTAGTTGCGATGCATCCAGGAGTCAGAAGGTTTGAGGGATAGCTGTTTGAGTTATGATTGGATTCTGGTGGGACGGCGAGCCCCGAAGTGGAAGGATGGCGCTTGAGCTTTGGTTGACGATGCAGGAAGAGAGTTCCGGGCGCATCTTCGCAGACAAATGCGGAAGATGTATGAGTGGCCGACCGATTTCTGGCTGAGAGTATTAGGTGAGGGTCTTGGATTTCATTTAGGACACTTTCCCGCGGCTGAGGTGTCCCTCTCAGAGTCTATGGCCCTCGCTGTCTTGGATCTGGCGAATATGAAAGCTAGTTCGCGGCCCCGGAGCGTCTTGGATGTTGGCTGTGGTTGGGGCCAGCCAGCGTTTGAGTTGTCGAGTCTTTGGGATGCTCCAGTACATGGCTTAACGATTAGTGCCCGCCAAGCAGAGTATGTGAATCAGACCGCGCTTATCAGGGGATTGCAGGTGAATGCCCGTGTTGCTGATGTCGAACACATGAACTTTAGTAATCTGGGTACCTTTGATGCGGTGGTGCTTTACGAGGTCCTGGAGCATATTGTTGACCGTCGCGCATTGTTTGAAGGGCTATGCCGGGTCTCGCGCCCGGAGACCGCACTTTTGATTGCTGTAAGCTGCGACTGCACTGGCGAGGGTATCTGGAGCGAGCTCCAAGGTGTACAGCCTCTAGACAGCGTCTCTGAAGTCCACGAACACTTGTGCCGGACTGGATGGAAGGTTGTGAAATCCGTGGATTGTACTGCTTTGACAATCCCGGTTTGGCGTTTTTGGTTGCAAAACCTAAATGGTATATGCGACCCATGTTGGAGTGCTCCAGCAAACCGGTTGGTTGAGGAATTTCAAGAATTGGAGAAGATGTTCCGATTGGGCCGATTGGCGTCTTTCCAGATGATTGCGCATAGAAATTAGTATTCGACGCGATGCTCCGTGGACCCGACATTTGCACTTGCGGCTGTGGAAGTCCGCTTTGACAGCCTACAGTATTCGCCTTACACTTACCGTAACATAAAGGACGTTATGTTACGTCAAAGCAAGCCCGTTCAGCACGAAGTCAAACCCCGGTCCGGCTCAATTGCTGGATCGCGTTTCTACATCATCGAGCCTTCGATCATGGAGGACGGTTACAGCGTTCAGGTCCGTAGGGTCGGAGGGGAGAAAGTCGTCTGGTGCTGCGCTGTCTCGTTTGAAACGGCCGCTGCTTTCGGTGAATACGAAGGCAACGCCATCGAGATGATCATTGAGCAGGCGAAGTCGGACCTCGATAACGAATTTATTAAATGACCAAGGACCTCCTCCCAATTCCATCTCTCAACCTCGGCCGTGCGGGGCTCGCCAAGTTGCCGGCCACGATTGGCCGTGCCGGCGAGAAAGCCGCCTGGCGGTTCATCGAATTCTTCACCGCTAACATCCGAAACAAAAACACCCGAGCGGCGTACGCTCAGGCGGTGACACAGTTTTTCGATTGGTGCGAACAGCGGCACTTGCGCCTGGAGAATCTCACGCCCGTGGCGATAGCTGCATATATAGAGGAGCACTCCGGCTCGCCGCCAACCGTGAAGCAGCACCTGGCCGCCATCCGGATGCTATTTGACTACCTGGTGATCGGCCAGGTGATGCCAATGAACCCCGCCAGTTCCGTCCGCGGCCCCAAGCACATCGTCAAACGGGGCAAGACGCCAGTGCTCAAAGCCGACCAGGCCAGGGCCTTGCTGGACTCCATAAACACCGACACCATCGTTGGCCTGCGTGATCGCGCCCTACTCGGCATGATGTGCTACACCTTCGCGCGGGTGTCGGCGGCGGTCCACATGCAGGTGGAAGACTATTACCAGAACGGCAAGCGCTGGTGGATTCGGCTGCACGAGAAGGGCGGCAAGCGCCACGAGGTGCCGGCCCACCACAACGCCCAGGACTACATCGACGCCTACCTGGAAGCCGCCGGCATCGCGGCCGAGAAAAAAGGCCCGCTGTTCCGCAGTGTCGACAGGCGCCGAAAGCTGACGCTCAATCCGATGACCCGCGTTGACGTTTTCCGCATGATCAAACGCCGGGCCGAAGGCGCCGGACTGCCTTCTTCCACCTGCTGCCACACCTTCCGCGCCACCGGCATCACCGCCTACCTGGAAAATGGTGGCACTATCGAAAACGCCCAAGCCATCGCAGCCCACGAATCGCCACGCACAACGAAGCTGTACGACCGCACACTCGATGAGATCACCCTTGATGAGGTAGAGCGGATAGCGATCTGAGCCACTAGTTTTCTTGAGTAAGCACGCCGTACCCAGATTTTGACAATCTCCTCTTTAAATCCGTTTCCACCTCCCGAAACCCTTCGGCGGTGCAGTGCCATCGTATTGCGTACCAAACTGGTTCCGCGAGAGGTTTTCTAGCTCGCGTGCCCATTCTGTCTTGCGGTCAACCGAGCGGTAGGCCGGCGTTTCGGAATATGTGATCATTGCTTCAATCTCTGACAGCTTGAGTTCCCCTGCACCACCACTCCGCAGCATAAACCCCGTGATGAAATCCCGAAAGGCCCATGAGTATTCGCTTTTGGTGGACAGAAAGACCAGCCGATTGCCAAAGATTTTCGGGCAGGCGACAACGGCTACGCGTGCCGTGCCGTGGACCGAGTAGTTGATGTGGGTTTGCGTCATGCTCACTATAGTACAATGATGATAACAACAATAACAATAGCTTTTAGATATAACTAACTATTTTTAAACAGATTATTTTGAGCACTAGTGGTTTTAGATTGAGCACTAGTGGTTTATACTGAAATCATGGAACCACAGATATTCACCGTGGACTGTCCGCATTGTGGTGGCAAGCTGAACGCCGCCGAAGTGGTGAAGCGCATTCCTCCTCAAGTGTTCGCGGCCGAGGTTGCCAGTCGCAACGGAAGGCGCCAAACTCGCCACGCCGGCCCCGGCCGGCCGAGCGTGGTCAGGTGCCCTGGATGTGACAGCCAAATGTCAACCGCGGAGTTGAAAGAACACCGCCCAGCATGTGTGCGGGCGAGATTGGGTGCAGTTCGGAGCACCAACGCTGAAGTATTTTTGCTGCCGAAAGACCCCGATCCATATCCAGCCTTTTCAATCAAACGAATTGATGAAGAAACTAACACGGTCGAATTTCTTAAGAACTCTGCGATGCAGTATCTCTCAATCGAATTGCAGAAGATCGCGGAGATCACGCCGGCTCCCCTGGAGAGGGCCGTCTACATCCGTCTCCTCGGTCGAGTTGCGTGGGATGCCAGTATTGAACGTTGGCGATTTCTGCCGCGGTCTCTATTGACTCAAAAGTGATATCTTCGGAGAACAGCCATGGAACTTATGCCAGCGGTCTTAGGGGTCCTCAAAGCAGCGGTAACCAAGGTTGCGGACTGCACGTTCGGGCAGTTGCTAAATCGAAAGAATTCACGCGACCGGATCGACGCGATCAAATTCCAGTTAAAAACCAATCGTCAGGTTGAAACCTTCTTTCCCCTTCTCGGGCAATTGCGTGAGATATTTCTGGAGAACCGGTCACTGTTGCAGGACCCCGAAAACATTACCTTCTTCACCACATGGTTGCGACATTCACTTTTGGAAAGCCCTGTTCCTTGCAGCATGGGCGGTGAGTTTTGGACACTACAGAAAATCCGGCAACTCCGCTCAGATGTTGAAAAGCTCAAGGTATAGGAGCTTTAACCGCCGCGTCAGAGTAAGATTTGCCCCGACAGAGCGGTTCACAGCGAAGCTACCCGATCAGCGCGGAGGAAGCCGGCCGCTATTCAAAGACCTACACTTTCTGATGACCGATAACAATATCGTCCATCATGATGATGAACGCCACATGCCCGCAACCATCACACATCATTCCTGCCTGTAAATTGCGTAGGCAATTGGGACGAACCCAACGCCAGCTATGTCCGCGCAGTAGACTGTTGACGAGTAGTGCGGCCAGGGTATTGTGAACACTTTGGTAAACCCGACGACGACTATATTAAATGTAACAGACCTTGAAGTCCGGTATTCAGCGAGAGACTCCCTGAACCGTGGCTGCAGAATTACTTCGCCCTTCAAAAATAGTTCCGATATTGACGGCTCAAGGTAATCCTCTGCCGTTGGCAGTTTGTCAAACAACGTCACGAATTCAGTCTCGGGAACATGGGCCGCATCGAGTACATGGGTTAGTTCCCCCTTAGACTCCTCAATGTGGTATCGTTGCCACCCGTTGATCTTCTTCACCTTGAATGTTGTGCGCCCAGTGCTGTGCACGTTGCCATTGGAAACCAAAAAAAAGGACGCCTCTTTTCCAAGTGCCAGCCTCGCCTCGGTGTCTAACACTCCAAAATAATGTTGACGGATAGCCTCGTCGGCGCGAACCATACCCGTCTCTTTCTGCTCGGCTTTCGAAAATATCTCATCGGCAGTGCGGACAACGCCAGCTTGGTCAAAGTAGACGTCCATCTGTAGGACAGCGGGGAAAAAGACAGAATAGTCATAGAACAAGTAAAGCGACAAACATCCAATAGATGATAAGATCATCAAGGACTTAATCAGAATTTGATTCTTCAGTGGAAATGACACACCGAAGATGCCGAGAGGTTGAGCTGTAAACGTTGTAACCGATGTCGTTCGTATCCTGAATGTCATTACTGCCAACGACACACACAGCACCAGGGGCCCATACAATAAAGCAACGGTTGCAAAAGTATTCATTGCTTTCTAGAGAGAAGACAAAAACGTTCGTAAAGTTTCAGCAGTCGCTTCGGGTTGCTCCTCTTGCGTGACATGGCCGCATTTATGAAGAACAGTAAGCTTTGAGGAGCGGACCTCCGTATGGAGCCTCTGCGCGATCGACAGCGGGATGGCGGTATCGTTCTCTCCCCATATGATGAGGGTTGGTATCATCACGGTTGGTATTTGCGCGACAACGCTATCCATGTCTCTAGGAAGAATGTGCTTTGCACACTCAATAAGTGCATGGTGAGAGCCAGGCAGGTCGAAGTACCGAGCATATCGCTCGACCCGCTCATTGGTGACTTTGGCGCGGTCAAAGAAGAGGCGTTCGAGGGTATAGCGGGCGCGAAATGTGGCAGGCATGCTGAGAACGACGTGGTTTAAGACTGGTTGCCGGAGAACTGAAACGAAGAATGGTAAGGATTGAGCATAACCGGCACTGTCAATAAGAACGAGTCCGCGCAAAACGCTCTCTTCGCCGTTTGCCCTTAAGTGGAAATAGGCCAGAAGAGCCACTGCTCCTCCGTACGAGTGTCCAACCAGCACGGCGGGCTCAATACGCTCGCACTTTAAGAAAGTTGCTATAACATCAGCTTGATCACTGAGCGAGTACTTTGAGTCGTTGGGCTTTGAAGAGAGACCGTGGCCTTTCAAGTCGACGAGATAAAGCGTGCCGGCCCCGCGTAAGAAAGGCAGGATATCTCGCCAGCTTTCACGCGAGGCCCCGAACCCATGAAGGAAGACCAGACGTGGCTCGCCTTGTCCATAGATCTCATAGTTGATCTGTACTGAATCGTTATAGGAGAACGTATGCTGCTCGACGATGGGAAGGGGGTACGTCATAAATGTTGTGGATTGAGGGTTGCGATAGCATGATACGAGCATTATTGACGCGATCCGGCCGGCATGTAATACCCGTTGCATTCAATGTGCGTTAGGCGAAGGAAAGTGGATTCGCCAATGGAAGTGTACCAGAAAAGCGACGTGCGCGCGACAATCGAAGCCCAAGGTGTCAGGCCACTGCTATACAGCTAAAAGTCGAGCAGAATCAATTGATTGCCGACATCGAGTACTCGCTCGTGGGAGTCCAATACTTGGAGCGCCTTGTAAAATGGGCGTTTCTTCACTTTGCGAAAATAGTTATCATAAACAGCTATGTCCGCCGGTTCTCCGTCGCGGGTGCAACTCGTCGTGTCTGGGAAGTTTCTAGCGCTGCTCTTGATAGCCGCGGGCCTGCTCGGTGGCGGCTATTACTGGTACAACCGGCAACAGGAAACTCAAAAGCGCTTTCATACTCCGCCCTACTTCGTCAACCGCAGCCAGGCGATCTTCCGGCCCTGCAATCATTGCCTCAAATTCGGCGACCTCAAACCGCAATCTGATTGGGAAATCGGTGCGCCATCGGAAATACCGGCGACCGAGCAGCGCTGGTTTCTGGCCGTGGAAGACCCGCCGGCTCCAGTAAAGGTTTCCGGCGTGCTTATGCTACCCGTCTACGCGGCATTTCGCGAGGATCCGTTTTTCGGCTTTGACCAGACCAGCATGATACTTGTGCCCTATCAAAACCTTCAGCGCATGCCGTGGATGGAGCACCCGCAACCGGTGCCACCCCCGGCCGAAGTGCCGCCGATTGGTCCAACTCTCACTCCCCCGCCATCGGTATCTTCGTCCGAATCGCGGCCGGTATTCCTCGGAGACTGGATAAATGAAGATCCCGAGACCCGAGGGGTAACGAAGTTTTCCATCGTCAACGAGCAAGGCAAGCTGCTGGTTCATGCATGGGGCAGGTGCTTCCCTCGCGATTGTGACTGGAATCAAACCCCTGCTGTTGACACGGACGAGAGTCTGTTTGTGGTGTGGAATCTTGCCTCCAGTGTGCGTCACTGGGAACTTTCATTTGATAGCGCGCACCGGCTGAAGCTGTCGGACGATGGTCAACTCTCATATTTCGTCCGCCAAACCGAAGGCCAACAATGACCCTGCCAGCTCCACTCCTGATGATCGCCGCCGGCATCATTGTCCTGCTGGCCGCCTTTAAGGTTCTAATCCAGCAAAGGAGGATTGTGGAAGCAGTGCCCTCATCCAACCAGATGATCAACATCCCCGCCAAGTGGAACGACGGCGATGTCACCCGCTTGTTGCAGCGCTACCAGGACCAGCCTGCCGTCCTGTCCCATGCCGTCTCTTCCATCAGGTCCCGCCTGATTATGGGCCAGGACTTGAAAACTGCACAGCGGCGGTTAAAGCTGCTGTCCAGCGTCATCGAAGTTTTCAAAGCCAACAAGGAACTGCAGGCCATCCTGCAGGATATCCGCCTGGCCGAAACCGAGTTTGAGATACGTCAGATTGAGACCCAAACCCGCCTGGAAGACGCGCAGTCCCGGCAGAAATCGGAAAACCGCTTGCGGCAACTCCGAACCCAACGCGACGAACTCCAGCTTCAGCGGGAGATCGCGGACATTGGAGGTCAGATTGAGAAAATAAAGACACCAGCCAAGTCCGAGCCGAAGCTCAGCCCAGAGGAGCAAAGAGCCAGCGACAAAGCCGCCTGCGAAGCCAAGATCGCCAGCCTCAAGCAGGAAAAACAAGACGCCCTAAAGATCACGGACGAAGGCGAGCGTGTCTTGAGGGTCAATGCAATTGACGATGCCATCCAGCGAGAAATGGAACGTTGGGCAAGGCTCCTATGAAGCCCCTTTTTCTCGGTTACGACGCCAGGGGCAAGCGCGTTCGGCTGAAGCCCGACGACCGCAAGATTCACATGCACGTGCTCGGATCGAGCGGCTCCGGCAAGTCGCGCTTCCTTGAATGGATGATTCGCGGCGACTTGAAAAACCGTCAAGGTTTTTGTCTGGTCGATCCCCACGGTGAACTTTACGACGCCGTTGTTGCGTACTGTGCCCGTCATGTTTTGGATCGAGACATAATCCTGCTCAACCTCTCCGAACCGGATTCGGTCGTCAGCTTCAATCCCTTTCGCAAGTCCCCCACCGCTGACATTTCCGTGCAGGTTGAACGCCGCGTCACCGCTACCATGCACGCCTGGGGCGTGGAGAATGCCGACGAGACCCCTACGCTGGCGCGCACATTGAGGCTGATCTACACCGTCATGATCGAGCAAGGGCTTGGCCTGCCACAGACCGAACACTTACTCAACTTCAGTGCCAAGGATGTTCGTGGCTTCCTTATTGAACGCCTGCAGACGCCTTTCATTCGGCGCGAATGGCTGGAACTCCACGATCTCAAACCCAAAGACTGGCGCGACGAAATTCTTTCGGCCAAGAACCGCCTGTTCAAACTTCTGACCTCCGACGCCCTGAAGCGATTTATGGGCCTTGCCGACGTTTCCATCGACCTTCAGGAAATTATGGACAAGGGCAAGATTCTGCTCGTGAACCTAAAGCGGAGTAAGCACCTCTCCCATGAAGCAGCGCGCACTTTTGGTGCACTTCTGGTCAACGAGTTTTTTGAGGCCGCGAGTCAGCGCGAGTCCCGGCGCCCTGGCCGCGACCCCGACCCGTACTATTTGTATCTTGACGAATTTCAAAACTTTGTGTCCCTCGACATCTGCCGCATGCTCGCGGAGGTCCGAAAACGCGGATTATTTTTGGTCCTGGCCCATCAGTATTTTGAACAGCTCGACGAGGACGTTACCGCCGCCGCATTGAACAATTGCGGCATCAAGGCCGTCTTCGGCGGACTGTCGGCAACCAACGCGCGCCTCATGGCCGAAGAGCTGTTTATTGGCAAACTTGACCCGATGAAAGTCAAGGCCGCCATATACCAGACGAAATTCTGGCCGATGTACAGTCGCGACAAAGTTTACACCCACGGCACCAGCCATGGCACCAGCAGCAGTACAAGCTTAACAACCGGAGGAAGCGAAACCTCCTCTGCCAGTGCGAGTGCCAGCGCAAGCCAGTCGTATTCTTACGACGATTGGTTTTCTATGCCGCAGTTGTCAGGCACCCGCACCGAGACCACCGATTCCGGCCATGCTTCGATGAGCGGCCGCTCATCGAGCTGGGCAGAAAGTTCGAGTGCCAGCGACAGCTACAGCGACTCCGAAAGCGTGGCCGACGTCCCGATATTCATCCCCGTACCCTTCCGGGAGCTGTCCAGCGTGCAGTATTACACCATCGATGAGCAGCTCACCGAGCTCACCGCCGCGCTGAAACTCCAGTTTCAGCGGCACTGCTTCATACAGATCCGCCAGCAGGAAACCCAGCCCCTGCTCGTACCGTTCGTCGAGCCAGTGACCACGTTCACCTACAATCGCAAGAACCTGGACTGGTATATCGAGCGGCAACACCAAATACAACACGCCTTACCGGCCGCCGAGGTTGATCGCTTGCTGGAAGAGCAGGAAACTGCTTTACTACAAGCAGCCCAAAGCCGGGCGGAACTTCCGCCGCCTGCCATTGCTGGCGGGCCGAATTCTGCTGAGGCTAAACCCCCTGAACTCACGGCGGACTCCCCCATTTGGAACCGTGCGCCGCGGCCCATCGATGCAATGGTGGTTCAGCAGATTGTCAGCTCCGCCATACCCCCGGCCGCATCGCGTAAACGCGGGCCAAAACCAGACCACGAAAACCATGTGAAAGCGGCAAACATCATCCGCAGATTTGGCGAGGATTGGACCACGGACGACAACCTCGTTGAAGTCTGCGATGAGCTTGACCGGCAGGAAGTGCCAGTACCCAAAACGTGGTTGATGCGCCGAGAGGGTCCTGCCCGCACTTGGAGCCGAGCACGGCAGAACTACCCCCACCTGGTCATCAAAGCCATCAAGGACCGCTGCAAAGCTGCCGCCGGCGCGGCGTGACATCCAGGCAACTCTCACCAATTTCCGCTGAATTCCGAAAACTCCCGCAGTGCGTCCGCCGCAAGATTCTGTTTTTTCCCTAACCCTTTGTTGTCAGGGAGTTTCGGCCCGGTGATTCTTCCGCCACGACTTTGGCGGCAGTTTGGCGGAAATTCCGGCAGCGCTAGCCTGCCGGTATGGCCACCACGCCAAATCCGACCAAGACGACCGCCAGGGAGCGCAGCACGAACGATCATCCCGACATCTGTGCTACGCTGCATGGCGAGCAAATCCGAAACGAGCCATTGCCGCAGGGAGGCGGCTTTCAGCAAATGGCTCGTAGACGATATCAAAAACCCGCGCCGAAGAGGCGTGGGGGAAATTGGTCAATCCTCGTGCGCGAGGATGTCGTAGCAGAAGGGCAAAGGATTCGGAAGGTGAAGCGAATTATTTTGGGGCCGGCCACTCTTACCAAACCGGAAGCCGAGCGACTGCGGGACGAATACCTGGCAGGCGTCAACGACCCCATCAGCGGCATCGGCAATGCTCACCTCTTTCGGGAATTTGTCCGCACGTATGAACGGGATGTTCTTCCCACGCTGGCCAGCACCAGCCAGGAACGAAGTCGCAGCGTGTTGAAGAACCATCTCAAACCGGAGTTCGGGAACCTCATGCTCAGGGAGATTACGCTGGAACCGCTGCAAGGCTACTTCATGCGGTTACAGCAGACGAAACTCTCATTCGAGAGCATCGATAAAATCCGCGACGTGCTTTCAGCAGTGCTTAGAACGGCGGTCGAGTACGGCCGCCTGGTAAACAATCCGGCAGAAAAGGTTCGGTTGAAGCGGCGAAGGCCGAGAGGTCCGAAACCGTTTCTCTGCATCGAGCAGTTTTACATGCTGCTGGAGGCTATGGCCGAACCGTACGCCACTATGGTTTATGTGGCGGTGTTTACGGCTCTCAGGGTCAGCGAACTGGCTGGCCTGAGATGGCGGAATGTGCATGCCCACTCGATTACCATCGAGGAGCGGTACAGCCGCGGTGATTGGGATCAGCCTAAGTCTGAGTCCAGCCGGGCGACGATTCCGGTTGACGCGCACGTCATCCAGAGAATCGAACGGCTCAAGTCGTTAGAAGTGACCGTTCGGGCCGGCCGGGCGAAACGGCGTTACCGCGCCGTGAAGTCGGACGGACCCGAGGACCTGGTATTCCAATCGGTGGCTAAGGGTGCGCCGATGCGGGACAACAATATCCTGGCACGCCACATGAAACCGGCAGCGCAGAAGTTGGAAATCGGCCGGGTGAATTGGCAGGTGCTTCGCCGATCATGCGCGACCTGGCTTCAGCAGGCCGGAGTTGACGTGAAGGATGCCCAGGGTATCATGCGGCACAGCCGAGCGAGTACGACGCAGGATGTCTATCAGCAACTGGTGCCGGAATCCCAGGTGAACGCGGTCCGCCGGCTGACGGCATACGTCGAAGCCGGGAGGGTCGTGCAGTAAAAACCTGGTTGCAATTGATGCAACCAATTGCAACCAAACTTGGAAGGGTGGCTTGTAAGTGATTGAAAAGATGGTGGCCAGGGACGGAATCGAACCGCCGACGCCAGCCTTTTCAGGGCTGCGCTCTACCGACTGAGCTACCTGGCCGGATGGAAACTTTAGTGTAGCAATCCCGTTCGGGCTTCCGCAAATTGAATGCCTTTGTCGGCCGCGCCAACATCCGCTTTGCTCGGGCGGGTAGACTATGAGGGAACCGCCCAATAAGGTCAACCATGACGAGCAACCACGATCCCGTTTTTCCCGCAACGCGGCGCACCTTCGCGGCGTCGCTCGCCGGTGCGGTGGCATCCGCTCGGTTGCCGGCCGCGCAGCAGCAACCCGCCGCGCCGTCACCCTCCGCCGCGCCGCCCGGCCGCGGTCCCCGGCCCGAAGCCGCGCCTTTCGACGCTCCGATTGAGTTTTCCGGAACACCGATCGCGCTAAAAGTGGAACCGTTTCCCATGCCACAGGTGCGCGTCGCCGGCGGTATCTACAAAGACGCCGCCGATTGGAATCGCGCCTACATGGGCCGCCTCGCGCCTGACCGGCTGCTCTACAACTTCCGCCAAAACGCCGGCCTTTCCGTAGGCGGCGCGGAACCGCTGGGCGGCTGGGAATCGCCCGCCGATGGCAAGCACGGCACCGAGCTGCGCGGCCATTTCACCGGCCATTTCCTCTCCGCCAGCGCCCAGTTGTACGCATCCGCCGGCGACCGCGAAGCCAAGACCGAAGCCGATTACATGGTGGCCGAAATGGCCAAAGCGCAGCAAAAACTCGGCGGCGGCTATCTGAGCGCGTTCCCCACGGAGTTATTCGATCGGCTCGACAAACTATCCGGTGAGCCCCGCGATCCGGCTGCGCCGCGCGATCCCAATGCTCCCAGCCTTCCCTGGGCGCCTTTCTACACCATCCACAAGATCCTGGCCGGCATGATCGATATGTACCAACTCGCCGGCAACCGCCAGGCGCTAGAAGTCGCGCAGGGCATGGCCGGCTGGGCCGACCGATGGAGCGCCTCCAAGACCGAAGCCCACATGCAGCAGATTCTCAACGTCGAATTCGGCGGCATGGCGGAATCTCTCTATAACTTATCCGCACTTACTGGCGACGAGCGCTGGGCCAAAGCCGGCGACCGTTTCACCAAGAAGCGCTTCGTCAATCCCCTCGGGCTTCGCCGCGATGAGCTGCGCGGCCTGCACGTGAATACGCACGTGCCGCAAGCGATCGCCGCGGCCAGGCGCTACGAAATCTCGGGCGACATGCGCTTTCACGACGTGGCCGATTATTTCTGGTACGAAGTCACCGGCGCGCGTTCCTACGTCACCACCGGCACCAGCAATGGCGAAAGCTGGAACGCGGAGCCGCGCCGCATCGCTTGGGAGCTGAATCACAGTCGCGGCTCCGCCACCGAGGAGTGCTGCTGCTCCTATAACATGCTCAAGCTCACGCGCAAACTGTATAGCTGGACCGCCGACCCGCGCTATTTCGACTATTACGAACGGTCTCTGCTCAATATGCGCATCGGCACCATCCATCCCCAAACCGGCCACACGCAATATTACCTTTCGCTCGTGCCCGGCGCCTACAAGACTTTCTGCACCGAGGATCAGTCGTTCTGGTGCTGCACCGGCACGGGCGTGGAAGAATACAGTAAGTTGAACGACAGCATTTACTGGCGAGACCGGGATGGCATTTACATCAACTTATTCATTCCGTCGGAAGTGAACTGGGAGGAAAAAGGGTTCCGGCTCAAGCAGGATACTAAGTTCCCGGACGAAGGCGCCACGGCGCTGGTAGTGGCCGCCGCGCGCCCGAACGCACTCACCCTGCGCCTGCGAATCCCCTCCTGGCTGCGCTCTCAACCGGTGATTAAGCTCAACGGAAGGACTCTCGAAGCCGCGGCTTCGCCGGGAAGTTATCTCACCCTCACACGTACTTGGAAGACCGGCGACCGTGTAGAAATGGAGATGCCCATGCGACTTACCGCCGAAGCTACTCCCGACGACCCCCACACCCAGGCATTCCTGTACGGCCCGCTGGTACTGGCCGGCGACTTCGGGGCGGAGGGTTTGAACGAACAGCTTCTCGAAGGCCCCAGCGCGCCCTTGGTGCGGCGCGCGAATGCCCCAGCGCTGCCTGCGCTCGAGGTACCGGTCCTCGAACCCAAAGGCGACATCGAAACCTGGATAAAGCCAGCCGATCGGCCCCTGACTTTTCGCACTGCCGGCCAATCCAGCGAGATCGTCATGGCTCCCCTGAACGGCATCTTCGGCAAGCGCTACGTGGTCTACTGGCAAGTGTCATGATTAGAGCGCACCGCCCCGCCTAACCCTTTCGATCCTCAGACGTCTTTATACTAAGAAGTCTGAATATGCCCAAGCCCGACTCTTTGCAAGGCTCGCTCGATCTTCTCGTTTTGAAGATCCTCTCGCGCCGGCCCGGCCTGCATGGCTATGCCATCATGTCGGCGATTCAGGACATGTCCGATGAAATTCTTCGCGCCGAGGAAGGCTCGCTTTATCCCGCGTTGCATCGCATGGAAGAGGCCGGCTGGATCGGCGCCAAATGGATCGTCAAGGAAACCGGGCGAAGAGCGCGAATTTACGAGCTCACGGCGGCTGGCAGAAGACAGCTCGACCGCGAAGAAGAGCGCTGGCGGGCGGTGACTGCGGCGGTAAACCGCGTGCTGAGGATGGCCTGACATGTCTTTGTGGTCGCGTATCGCAAACGTATTCGGCGGCGATGGTTGGAGCCGCGAGATCGACGAGGAGCTTGAATCCCACCTGGCCGAAGCGGCGGAACACGGCCGCGATCCGGCCGAAGCGCGCCGCGCGTTCGGCTCGCGGCTGCGGCGGAGGGAGGAGAGCCGCGACGTTCGCCTCATCCCCTGGCTCGATTCGCTTCGCGCCGACGCCGTCTTCGGCTGGCGGCAGCTCAAGAAGAAAAAAGTGACTTCGGCGGCCGCGATATTGTCGCTGGGCTTGGCGATTGGGGCCTCGACGTCGGCGTTCCGGCTGATCGACGCCCTGCTGCTGCGGCCGCTGCCGGTGGCCAATGCGGAAAGGCTGTACGGCCTCTCACGCCACGTCACCCTCCCCGACGGCAAGCCCGCGAGCTTCGACGGTTGGGCCTATCCGTCCTTCCGGCAGATGCGCGCGGCGGTGAAAGGCCAGGCCGAACTGATTGCCGTTTCCTACGCCGAGCGGGTGGACGTGACCTACCGGACCGATCTGGAAATGGAGAAAGCGCACCTGCAATACGTTTCGGGGTGGATGTTTGGCGCGTTCGGGCTGCGGCCGGCGCTGGGGCGCCTGTTCACCGAAAACGACGATCTCAAACCGGGCGCGCATCCCTACGCGGCGATTTCGTACGACTATTGGAAGCGGCGCTTCGGCGCGGACCCGAACGCGATCGGACGCAAGTTTCGCTTGGGCAGCAAGGAGCTGTTTGCGGGACCGAGCGCGGGCGACAACGTTTACGAAATTGTGGGCGTCGCGCCGCGGCCGTTCACGGGCACCGAACCGGGCACAGTCACCGACATCTTCCTGCCCACCATGATGCATCCTGGGGCGGTCCACGACGATTGGAGCTGGATGCGCACATTGGCGTCGCTGAATCCCGGGATTGCCGTGGAACCGATTCGCGCCAAACTGGACGCGACATCTCATGCCTTCGAAGAGAACCGGATGAAGGGCCTCGTCGGCTGGAGCAAACAGGACATTGCTAAATTCCTGGCTCAGAAAGTCATGCTCGATCCGGCCGCAGCGGGTGCTTCCGGTTTGCAGGCCGATTACCGCCGCGGGCTGGCGGCTTTGGGCGTGCTGGTGGGGCTGGTGCTGTTGATTGCGTGCGCCAATGTCGCCAACCTGATGACGGCGCAGGCGGCGGCTCGGGCGCGCGAGATGGCGCTGCGCATCTCGATCGGGGCGGGGCGATGGCGGCTGGTGCAACTGGTGCTGGTAGAGAGCGCGGTGCTTGGGTTCTTGGCGGCCGCGGCGGGGGCGCTATTCGCGTGGTGGTCGGCGCCGTTCGTAGTGAGCCGGATCAATCCGCCGGATAACCCGGCGCGGCTGGCGCTGCCGGCGGACTGGCGGGTGCTGGGATTCGGGCTGGCGCTGACGCTGGGCGTTAGCTTGCTGTTCGGGCTGGCGCCGGCATTGCGGGCCTCCGGAATCAAGCCCATGACGACGCTTCGGGGCGGGTCGGACCCGCGCTCGCGGCGGCGCCTGACGCACACCCTGATCGCCGTGCAGGTGGCTTTCTGTTTTCTGGTGCTCTTCGTAGCCGGGCTGTTTGTGGCTACGTTCGATCGCCTTTCCCACCGGCCCACCGGCTTCTCGGCCGAACGGGTGCTCACGCTCGATACCGTGGCGCAACGGCCTGAGCCTCCGGCCTTCTGGGACCAGGTAGCCGAACATCTGCGAACGCTGCCTGGCGTCGAGAAGGTCGGGCTGGCTCGTTGGGCGCTGCTCGGCGGCGGATCGTGGAACAACTGGGTTTCGGTCAATGGCGCGGCGCCAAACGGGGTTCTGGCCTTCTTTCTGAGTGTCTCGCCCGGATGGGCGGAAGCGATGAAGATTCCTTTTATCGGGGGCAGAGACTTCCGCCCCGTCGATACGTATCCGGGCGTGGCAATCGTTAACGAAACCTTCGCGAAGGAGTTCTTCCATGGCGAGGACCCGGTTGGAAAGTCTTTCGACATGGTGATCTTTCAGGGCAAGCGCATTCCCTGTGAGGTGGTGGGGGTGGTCCGCGATGCCGTTTACCGCGACATCCATGATCCGATCGTGCCCCAGGCATATTTCCCCTTTGCTTCGGCCGGCGCTAAGGGCGAACTGCAGCCCGTCGATCAGGGGACGTTCGTGGTGCGCACACGCAGCGCGAATCCGCTCGCGCTCGCGTCCATTTTGCGCCGGGAAATCCCGCGGGCGCGGCCCGAGTTCCGCGTCCGCAACATCCGAACCCAGGCGGAGCTGGTCGAGGCTCAGACTATCCGCGAGCGGCTGCTGGCCATGCTGGCGTTGTTCTTCGCCGCCGTGGCGCTCCTGCTCGCGGGAATCGGATTGTATGGCGTGCTGGACTATTCGGTGGTGGAGCGGCGCCGCGAAATCGGCATCCGCATGGCAATCGGCGCTCAAGCCGGCGACATCGCGCGGCGCATCGCTTTCGAAGCCTTCGCCATGGTGGCGGTGGGAGCGCTCGCGGGACTTGCCGTCGGCATGGCCTCGGTTCGGTACGTCCAGACTCTCCTCTACCAGGTCAACCCCACCGATCCGGGAATGCTGGTGTGGCCGTGGCTGACCATCCTGGCGGCAACCGTTCTGGCCGCTCTGCCGGCGATCTTCCGCGCCGTGCGAATCGACCCGGCCGCGATGCTCCGCGCCGAATAGGGGCACTCCGGGCGGTTGGCCTGGCGAGGGCGTGACAGACCACAGAAAACGATGGTCTGTCCCACCTCTGGGCCGCCGCGGCTGGAAATCCGCCACTCCCCCGCATCCACGCTACACTGCTCTAGGGTGACTACTTGTTCGTTCGCAAAGCTGTGATTACGGCCGCGGCGCGGCGCCAGCGCGCGCTGCCTCTGCAAACTCTCATCGACCGCGACGGCGCCGAAAAATCGGTGCTCTCGATTTTGATCGAACAATCGCTCGCGGCCGGCGCCGAGGAGATCGCCGTGGTGGTCTGGCCGGGCGATGAATCGCGTTATGCGCAGGCCGCCGGGCCGCACGCGTCCGCGGTGCGATTCATTCCGCAGCCCGAGCCTCGCGGCTACGGCCATGCCATCCACTGCGCCAGCTCGTTTACCGGCTCCGACCCGTTTCTGCACATGGTGGGCGACCACCTTTACGTGAGCGCCGCGCCCAAACCTTCGGCCGAGCGGCTGGTGGAGCTCGCCCGCGCGGAACGGTGCTCGGTGAGCGGCGTTCAGGCCACGCGCGAGAGCCTGCTCGCGCGCTACGGGACCGTCGGCGGCCGCCGCTTCGCCCAGCGCAGCGATCTGTATCGCGTCGATACGGTAATCGAAAAACCCACCCCCACCGAAGCCGAACAGCGCCTGCTCGTCCCCGGCATTCGCGCCGGCTATTATCTCTGCTTCTTCGGCATCCACGTGCTCACTCCGGCGGTGATGGAGATCCTCGGCCGCATGCTGGCGGCGGCCTCCGGCACGCCCGTCACACTTACCGACGCCCTGGCCGAACTCGCGCGCCAGGAACAATATCTCGCCGTGGAGGACGACGGCCGGCGTTACGATCTGGGTTCGCCTTACGGCCTGTTCATCGCCCAGCTCGCGCTCGCTCTGAACGGTCCCGACCGCAGCCAGGTGCTCTCGCAGGTGCTCGAACTCCTCGCCGATCGCGAAATCGCCGCGGCCGGCGGAGGCGCGCGTCCGTGAGCCGCCTCACCGGCATCGTCACCGCCAGCGGCGACCGGCGCGATTGCCCGCTCGACGCCGTCTGCCAGGGCGCCGGCATGGAGGCCCTGCTCGAGGAATGCCGCGCGCTCGATAGCTTCCGGCGAAGCTCGGACAACCTCTACGAACGCGTGCGGGCGCTCTTCTTCCTTTACGCCATCCATCGGTTTCACATTCCCCGGCTATCGGCGTCCGCCGCCCCGGCGCTCATCCCCTACGCCGGCTTCGACAACCTCTTGAAGCGCCGTTTCGAAGAGGCCATCGAGATTTTTCTGGCCGAGCAAGCGAGCGGCGGCTCCAGCGCGGCCATTTCCAGCGCGCTCGCGGCCAGCTATCGCGCGCTCGGCTTCCAGACCCTGGCCGACCAGGTCCGCCGCAGCGTGCGTAGCGTGCGCGGCAACCAGTGGATGTTCCGCGCCGGCCACACCGACGATTATCCGCTGCGCCTGCGCCCCGAGCTGGTCGCCGGCCATCCGGTCTTCCCCATTCTGCGCGAGGCCACGCCCGTCCGCATGGACCTCACCCACAGCGGATGGAGCGACATTTTTTTTCTCGGTATGGACTTCCCCGAAGGCGCGCGCGTCATCAACGCATCGATCGACCTGGCGGTGCGCGGGACAGATCGCTCATCCGCCGGGGCATCGAGCGGGCCCAAGCCGCCGGTCGAAGCTTGGTTCCGTGTCATCGACCAGCCGGTGATCCGCCTGACTAGCGTCGATCTGCGCGCTTCGGCCGACATTTCTTCCATCGCCGAAATCTTCGACTTCCCCCGCGATTATCTCGGTCTGCTCAAAGCGGGCATCATCGCCAGCGGCATCGTGCCTCCCGGCATCGAAGGTTCCACCGAACCGCTGGCCGGTCTGCTGGCCCGCCTCACCGGAAAACCCGGCTACGGCATTGAAATCGTCAGCCAGGTGAATGGCATCCCCAGGGGCTCGCGGCTGGCTGTCTCCACCAGCCTGCTGGCCTCGATCATCGCGGTATCGATGCGCGCCACGGGACAGATCCGTTCGCTCACCGGAGGCATGGAAGAGCGCGACCGGCGGCTGGTTGCCGCGCGCGCCATTTTGGGTGAATGGCTGGGCGGAAGCGGCGGCGGCTGGCAGGATTCGGGCGGCGTCTGGCCCGGCATCAAGCTGATCCATGGCGCGCGCGCCGCCGAGGGCGATCCCGAATTCGGCATCAGCCGCGGGCGCCTGCTCCCCGATCACAAAATCTTCACCGATGCCGAAGTCCCGCGCGAAACCCGCGCCAAGCTGCAGCAAAGCCTGGTGCTGGTGCATGGCGGCATGGCGCAGGACGTCGGCCCCATCCTCGAGATGGTCACCGAGAAGTACCTGCTGCGCTCGGAAACCGAATGGCTGGGAAGACGGCAGGCAATCGGGATCCTGGATGAGATCGCAGGGCTCCTCGAGCGCGGCGACATTCGCGCTCTGGGCGCCGCGCTCGACCGCAACTTCGCCGGACCCATCCAAACCATCATTCCCTGGGCCGGCAATCTCTATACGGGCACGCTCATCGAGCGCGTCCGCCAGGAGTTCGGCGCCGATTTCTGGGGATTCTGGATGCTCGGAGGGATGAGCGGCGGCGGCATGGGGTTCCTGTTCAGCCCGGAGCGCAAAGACGAGGCCCAGGCCCGCATTCAGACCGTCATGAGCGAAACCAAACGCCGCCTGGAGCGTAGCGTGCCGTTCGCCATGGAGCCCGTGGTGTACGATTTCGCCATCAACGAGCGCGGCACCCAGGCCGCACTGTTCGGCGGCGCCGACGCTCTCATGCCCGCCGGCTACTACACCATTCAGGCGCCTCCGCTGATCCGCACCGAAGCGTCGCGTTTGTCGCCGGTGCGCCGCGCCGAGCTGGAGCGCTTCACCGCCGCATGCCGCTCCAACGCCGATTACGCCGGCATGATCCACACCCTGTTCGACCACCTGTTGCCCGCCGGCCGCGATGGCGAAGACGGCCAGGCGCGATCGCTCAAGACGCTGCTCGAGAGCCACGGCTTCGACCGCGTGGAGCACGAACAGATCCGGCAGGATCTCCGTTCCGGCCGCATCGGTCTGGCGCAAAACCGGCTCCCCGTTACCAGCGTGATTGAAGACGCGGAGGCGGATTGTGCCGCGGATCGCCATCGCGGGGCCGGTCTCGAAGCCCTCGCAGAAGGCCGCGTGGCGGTGGTCTCAATGGCTGGCGGAGTGGGCACGCGCTGGACCCGCGGCGCCGGCGTGGTGAAAGCGCTGAACCCTTTCTGCCGCCTGGGCGGACGATACCGCAACTTCATCGAGGTCCACCTTGCCAAAAGCCTGCGCGTGAGCCGCGCGTGCGGCACGCCGCTGCCGCATGTCGTCACCACCAGCTATCTCACCCATGAAGCCATCGCCGCGCAGCTTGCCGCGGAACAGAACTACG
>Ga0187868_1000966_pt1 | contig 21688 bp, 23 predicted proteins | sample June2016WEW_13_4_FD_133014 | JGI IMG/M metagenome (GOLD analysis project Ga0187868, IMG submission 133014) | Peatland microbial communities from SPRUCE experiment site at the Marcell Experimental Forest, Minnesota, USA - June2016WEW_13_40 | ecosystem: Environmental > Terrestrial > Soil >... | reverse complement strand
TGATTACATAAGAAATTGTTATAGCTAAGCCTGCTAGGTCGTCAATTCGCCAACCGACCAACTTATCCTTTGTAGCTATATCACCGCGTAAAGCAACGTAAAATCTTGCTTTGTCAAGCTCCTCTAAGGTTGGTTTCTCAGGAGTTTTCTCTTCTTCAAAAATCGTTTTTACCTGTAAATCCAGCGGTTTTAGGTAGTCGTCGAGTAAATCAAGCACTTTAGGGTAATCTGAACCTAAAGCTTTACGCAGTTCCCAACCTTTAACGCCTGGTTTCTGGTGGCGCTTGTAGAAAAGCATCTGCGTTGCCTTCTTGATTTTGCTACCGTAAACACCTTTTCTCTTGCTCAATCCAATTCGCCTCTTTTCCATTTCTTCCAATCTTCACATGAGACAGCGATGGGAACTGATATTGACTGCTGCGTTAAAATTTCGGTTTTCGGTTTATCGAAGGGTTTTATGAAAACTAGTTCCTCTAACCTGTCAATCTCCAATGTTGCGTAACCGTAAGTAACCAAAAAACTAGTTAAGAAAGCTCTTTGAACTGTTTCTTCGTAGGTGTCCACGCCAATAAAATCCCAATAATGGATTTTGCCGTCCAGTCCTTTCTTGACAACGCAGTCTTTGAGTTCTTGCCAGTAACAATTTAGTTCCTCAGAAAATTCCCTGTCACCTAGGATTCCCTGCTTAATTAGTTCGTCTCTGCTTGCAAAACCCATTGAAACTTCAGTGGCTTCCAGGTTTCTCCATCTTTCACTTATAGGCGCCAACGCTTCCCAGTAGAGCAATCCTTGTGCTAAAGTGTTGAGGCTGATTTGCTCAAACTCGATTAATGGATTCCAAGCTTTAAGAAAAACGTTAACCATTTCTTGCTTGCCAATTTGCAGGATTTTTTCTTCCAGCAAAAACGGGTCAGTATAAAGCGATGTTGACCGTTGCTTAACCCATTCACTCTGCAATTTAATAACTGAGGCTAAGTGGTGAAGCGCTTCAGCGTCTAGTTTTAACTCGTCAGGATGTTCCCAATGCGGAAAATACTCTCTAACTATTTTAATTATTTCGTCAATATTTAGCGTGAAGGGGTCTACTGTGTGGTTTTCGATGGCGATGCACATTTCAACTATGCGCTCGAGCCTTTCTTTGCCTAGCGCCTTGTGATGCTTTGTTGACTCCATCACGCCGCGACCTCACGCACGACTGATTTTCCTTCAATATTCTGAACAGTAATGACGTTAGCATCTTGCTGGGCAAAGGTAATTTGGCTTGGAGTAATTACCACGTATTGAGCGTTCGCGTCTTTAATAATGGAAAGAAGGATTTTCGCAATCATTTCACGGTTTTTAGGATCCATGTGAATGTCATATTCGTCTACTGCTCGGAATGGTGAGCGCACATGTTGCTGCAAGGCTAAGAGAAAACTCATGGTTGCCGTGGTTCGCTCGCCACCACTTTGCGTGTAAGCATCTAGCGCCACCGGTTTTCCACCTTTAAAGCCAACGAGGATTTCTAACCCGGCGGTTTCAATGTCCTGTGTACTGGATAGTTGCACTTCTCCTGTTGCCATGGTTTGGCTCATGATTTTTTGGTATTCCAAGTTGACGCGGTCAAGGAGGTTCTGCATAACGGTTCGCCATGATTGCATTCTGGTTTTGACTTCTTCAAGGGTTTTCTCGCGGTTTTCGGCTACGAGTTGCGCTTTTTCTTTTAGCTCTAAGTAAAGTTTCGAGTAGGATTCATACTGGCGCTCTATGTCCTCTGATACGTCAGCGAGAGCTGCTAGATGCCCTTCTGTTAAACTGATTTCATCTTGGATTTCAGAGGCGCTTTTTAGGACTGCTATTCGTTCACCTGACTGCTGAGCCCTAAGAATTGTTGCTTTTAGGTTTTCTTCAGCTTCTTTTAATGATTTTTCTATGTCTTTTAGGTTGACAATTGCGTTTGCACGCTTAAACTCAAGCAGGGCAAGTTTTACTCGATTCTCTAACACTTCGCCTGTAACCTTATGAGCTGACTCTTCCAGATTGAGCATTTTTGCTTGGTTTTCTCTAACTTGCTCGCTAGCCTTGATGATTTGTTGCTGCGAGTTTTTGAGCATTTCTTTGAGGTTTTCGCTTCTGAGCAGCTTAAGTTGGCTTTTGCTGCTCTGAATTGCTTGCTGCAGCGTTTGTGTTTCTTCAAGTAACAGTTCAATTATTGATTGTGCGGATTGGTTTTGGGCGATTTGGTGTTCAAGACTTAATCGTTCATCAAAAGCTGTCCTTGTTTCTTTTTTTAGTGCTTCCTGCTGGTTCTGCTGACTGTTTAGCTGGTTGGTTATTGCTTGTTGTTGCTCTTCGATTTTACTTAGTGCGTCTTGGTTTTTGTTTAGGTTTGATTGTAAGCTTTTAACTATGCTTTCCCGTCTTTCAACTTCTGCCCAAGTTAATTCTCTGTCTAAAAATCTGCGTTTTATCTGGAGTTGTTTTTTCTCTTGGTATTTATCGTATTGTTCACGCCAATAATTTAGCGTTTGCTGGGCTGACTCTAAGAGTTTGCTTACGGATTCTTCTTGCGTGAGAATTCGCATAAGCTTTGTTTTTGCTTGTAGAACGTTTTCGCGAAACGGTTCTAAGCCGACTGCTTCTTCAACCATGCGCAGTTTTTCTGTGTTGCTTAGCACGGTGAATTGTTCAACCATATTCTGATGCATGATGATGAGCATGTTGTCGGGGTCAACGCCAAACCTGCCGAGTAACCGTTCAACATCCTGTTTGCCGACGGCTCGGTTTTCAAGTTCAAACCCGTATTTGCCGTCACGGCGCAAAACGCGGGTTAAGAACAGTTGGTCTTTCTGATATTTTGGCACTGGACGCTTGTTTCCCTGTTTGCTGTTATCTAAAATAAGCGTTACCCGCGCCTGGTCTTGTCCCCATCTGATTAAATCACTTAGCTTTCTTGACCGTTCCGTATATGACTGTCCTAAACCGACAGATATTGCCAGCAAAAGCGAGGATTTGCCTGCGCCGTTGGGTCCACCAATCACGTTTACGCCCTGTTTAAACGGTACCCTAGCGTACTCGTAACTCATGAAATTTTCAAGTATAACCTCTTGGATTAGCATTAAACTTTCTTAGCCTCTGCCTGGAGCGTTCGTATCTATTGAAAAGCGTATTATTAAAACAATTTTCTAAATAATGCGGAAATCTCTCGCATAAATCCACCTTTTTTATTTTTGGCTTTTTTGAGAGCGAGTTAGTCATATATAAGTGGCAGCGAAGAAAAAATGATGTTCGCCCTGCTCTCAGTTCTGCCATTGCTGTTGCCAATATCTCCTTCTCGATCTCCAGAACAGCATTCGAACTACAAACAATACGAGGACAATCACTAACAGAAGGACAAGAAACTCCCCCGAGAAGTATTCGCTCCCCTTGTAGGCCAAAAAGTAAAACAGTACAAACGCGAGTATTATGCCAAGCGGCAACATAAGCAAAATCCCAACAATGCGAAACCAACTCGGCGGCCCCCCTCGATTCCAGCCACCGCCTCCACCGCTTCCAGAACCCATTTTGGCTCGTTGCTCTTCAATTCGTTTAAGCCGTTCTTCATTCAGATAGTACTTGCCGTTTGTTTCTACAAAAATGCCTGATTGCCCCAGTCTTCGATGCATTGCTTGCTCAAAACGCGGCGGCAAATCTAACTCTTGGATGGTCATGGCTTTTTCTGGGCTAGTCGCCCCTTTTTGGCGGAACTTCTCAATTATTTCCTTCAGACGTCGGCGCGTTTGTTCTCTGTCTCTAAACATCTGTTTTCCTCATATGCGTTATGTTTCGGTTTTTTCTGCGACTTCAAATCCCTGCATGATTTTTTCCGCAAGTTCTCTCATGGCGTCGGCTTTAACCATGACGACGCCGCGGCGGTTTCTGCCAGCCATGACAAAAAGAAGGTCTCCTGGCTTGATGTCACGTTCCTTGCGGGCTTCAGCAGGAATAACTACTTGTCCTCTGTCCCCTACTTTTACGGTTCCGTAGAGGTGTGTATCTCGTTTTCTTTCAACCATACTTACATACTTTTCCTACATTTCTCACTAATATGAAGTTTATTTAAGATTTTTCCCAAATGCAACGGCTGACTAACCAAACAGAAATGCGCATGTTCAATCATACCCGATTTCTATCTCAAGTCTCTCTTAGAAAGCCAAGGAAGGTCTCCCCCGACTCTTTCAACGGTTGTGCCATCACAAGAACTCTGCAAAAAACCATATGAAGACATTTGGGTGTTTTCTTATCTTTAATGAGGTTTTAGTTAATGAGAGTCTGTATTTGTTAAAGTTTGTATCTTTCAAGATCAGCAGAACCGCATTTTGGGGTAACAAAATAAAATATTTCGCCACATCTGTTGCAATGAAACTCTTGATTCTTGTTTTTTTCTACCGCTGGAGAACTACATTTAGGACAGCGTATTTCAACATTCGGCGTTTTTCTTCCTCTCTGGTTTAGGTTGGAACCGTTTTGTTATTAAGGATTACGACAAATCATGGGAATAGGTTAAAGGCAAGGTTTGAGTGTTATTTTGGGTGTTACTGAGCTCGGTCTTTTTTTGTGTATCCTTCGTTTTGCTTGTTATTTCTTCGAATAGCACATAGTTTTCTTCCATTAATTCCGAGAGGAAGTATGCAGTAGAGTAGTGGTCTCCAGCAGAGATGATTAATTTGTTTTTCTCTAGAATTGCGACGTGATGTCTAATTGTTTTGTAGTTTACTTTGAGAAGTGTGGCGAGTTGGTTTGAGTTTTGCGGAGTTTTTTTTAGGATCTTGATTATTTGGGCTCGGGTTTTGCCGCCTTTTGTACCTGTGATTAGCCATCCCAATAATTGCTTTATTGATCGATTGTTGTTTATCATGTAAGGTGCCTGCGATTTTTTTCTTGTTTATCTATTGCACACTGCTACTATTTAAGGTAGTAGCTACTGTTAAAGCTAATATCGCATTTTTATCCATTTTTCATTTGCTGCGGGTTGAGTAGCTTGCGCTCTAAAGAAGAAACGATTGAGTACTGGTCACAACAGCAATGTTTATATCGGTAAGCTACTACCAAAGATAGTAGCACAAACACTTGCAAGGAGACAAAACCAACGGAAATCCCAAACCTAAAGCCCAAAAAAACCAAACTTGCCATTTTCATAGTCACTATACTCATTGTAGCCACCTTAACAGCTGGAGTAGCTGGATACTACATAGGTCACCCAGGCACATCCAGCAACACCAATCAAAACCAAACCCCAACCGCCTCATCTACCTCAACCACTTCAACCCCTTCAACCGCTCAAACCGACGCAACTTTACCCGACAATGCTTCACTTTCACAGATATACCAGCGGGTGGCACCATCAGTGGTAGTCATCGAAGACTTCCAAACACAAAACGAGTTTGGAATATCTTACTATTCACAAGTTCAAGGCTCAGGATTCACCTATGAACTCCACGGTCAAGACGTCATAATCACGAACTTCCACGTAGTTGACGGCGGGATAAACATTACAGTTACCTTCCAAGATGGAAATACCTACACTGCCAAAGTGCTAGGCTCAGACCCCTACTCAGACCTAGCAGTACTTTCAACTAACGCACCACAAAGCGAACTAGTCCCACTAACAGTCACCAACTCATCAAGTCTACAAGTCGGAGACCAAGTCATAGCAATCGGCAGTCCATACGGATTGTCAGGTTCGATGACCACAGGAATAATCAGCGCCTTAGGCAGAACAATCACCGAAGATGACACAAACGGATACGACATAGCTGACATCATTCAAACAAGCGCCCTTATAAACCCAGGCAACTCGGGCGGACCCCTACTCAACTACCAAGGTCAAGTCGTAGGCATAACAACAGCCGTACTTGATAACTCGCAAGGCTTAGGCTTCGCCATACCCTCAGACACAATATTGCGGGAAGTCACAGACTTAACTGATACTGGATCCTACACTCAGCACCCGTACTTAGGCATAAGCGGAGCAGACATGACTTATGACATCGCGAAACAAATGGGAGTAAATGTCACATACGGGGTCCTAATCCAACAAGTAACAAGTGGCGGACCTGCAGCTAACGTCGGTCTCAAAGCAGGCACTACACAGGCCACAGTAGACGGAAGCCCCATAACTCTGGGCGGCGACATCATTACAGCCATTAACGGCGCAAGAATTAGAAACTCGGACGACCTATCAACATACCTAGAAGAGTACACGTTACCAGGACAAACCATTAGTCTAACAATTGTACGAAACAACCAAACCATGACCATACAAGTAGTACTAGGCGCAAGGCCTGCTCCTCCCAGCTCAGGAACCTCCTCTTAGAGATGGCAAGTTTCTCACCTTTCTTTTTTTCTGAACTAAAAACCTCGGAAAAAAATATTTAAACTTTGTTTCGAAAGATTAAAAAGCTACTACTGATGATAGTAATGTGGTCTCAGGCATGATTGAAGAGAAAAAACTAGGATTCTCACAATACAACATAGAAGGCAAAGCATTAGAAGCCTTTCTAGGTCCACTGGAGTCTAACATAATGGAGGCAATATGGAGTTCAAAAAAAACACCTATAACAGTTAGAGAAATCTACGCAGCCCTAAATAAGACCAAGAAAATAGCTTACACAACCGTCATGTCTACCATGGATAGACTTTTCGAGAAAGACTTACTAGATAGAAAAATAGAAAAAGGAAGAGGCGGACTCTACTATGTCTACTGGCCTAAACTTGAAAAACAAATTTTTCAAAAATCGGCCGTCCGCGAGGTTCTCGCAAGTTTGATTGGAAATTTCGGGGAAGCTGTCACTAGTTGCCTAATCGAAGAAACCAACATGGAAGAAGGAGAACGCAAAGCACTACGAGAACAACTCGACAAAATAAAAAGGAATAAAAAATAATAAGGTATCTCTGAAGAGGCGACTCAAATGAACTTTGAAGACGTTCTCGTTCAGGTTTTTCAACCCTACTTTTACTATTCCGTTATTCTTTTGGTCGTATCGTTTGTTTGCATAAAAATAGTTACCAAATATTGCCCATTCATAGGCAGCAGAACCAAAAGTCTGATTTATTTAATTCCCATTGTTGCACCTTTCTTTGTCATGCTTTCATTTCCACCTAAAATTGTGACACAAGCGGTCTCTTCCCATTTAATCGGATCCTTCAGAATCCCTGTCCCTCAAGGACCCATGCTTCTCAGCCCCTTTCATCTAATGCAACCGTCTTTACCTCAAACAATGGTCACGATAGTGGCATTTTCAACGAGTCAGATTCTTTCAATAACAGGAATTATCTGCTTAATCGGCTTAGCGTTAGGAGGCATCTACGCTGTCACAACTATTGTGGCGGGTGATTGGATTGCTGGCAGGCTCCTACACGTAATCAACCTTGGATCAAACGAGTATGAATGGCTTCAGACAGAAATAGCAAACATCTCCAAAAAACTGTCTATTCCAACCCCAAAAGTGGCAATTGTTGAAGATTTGCGACCCAACGCTTTCACGATGGGATATGGCCGCAAAACAACACTTGTTTTCACTATAGGCGTCCTAAACATTCTTGACAAAGACGAAATATTGGCGGTGGCTTCTCATGAGCTTGCTCACATCAAAAACCACGATTTCTTTTTTAAGACCTTATCTAACGCGTTAACTGCTGTGTCATTCTTCAACCCTCTGGCATACTTTGCATTGTTCAATAGTCAACGAGAAAGAGAAATGATGGCAGACGAAAACGGAGCAAAACTCATACAAAAACCCGGCAGCTTAGCAAACGCATTAACAAAAATTACTGCGGCACTACAAAATCTACCAGGAGAAGGCAGATTAATCAGAATAACCTCAAACCTTTTAGTAACATCACCAATCATTCATAGACCCCAGATACTTTCGGGGCATCCAAAAATAGATCTACGGCTAAGAAACATAAACCAGCTAACCACGATAAAACCAAAACGGCTTAAACCTAACAAACTAATTGTTGCAATTTTGCTTACATGCGTAATAATCGTAGCTGGTGTCACAACCACTTGCGCCTTAGTCAATCTTCAATCTGGTTATGCAACTCCTAAACTAATACTAACCAGCTTAGCTTACGTTAAAGGCGTTAGCACTGATTCGATTGGCTCCCACGTAATATTAATTAGCTCTAACCAGACTTTTAACTCATTGTTCGGTCAAATTTCCAGTTTGCAAAACCCAAACCCGCAAATTATTTCACCACACAATCCAGCCGAACTAAAAGAACTACCCAACTTTAACCCAAACCAAGCAGGATACATCACGCCTCAAACGTCACTAATCATTCCTGGAACTAACCAGCCCAACCAAATAGCCGTTATCTATGCATTAACAAACCAGAATGGCACAACCCTAATCATAAAATATTAGCAAACCCTTCCAAAGTCTCAGCGCTTACTTACCAGAAGGAACACTCTTTTTTAGAACTAGTTTTCATAGCTAAAAAGATACCCCTTCTCCCCTCATTTTGCTACTCAAACGTTCTAACAAAATTGGACACTTGTTATGGAAGCGAAGACTCTCATTCTCAACATCGGACATGGCATCAACCAGCTCGCACAATGATACCCTTACATTTTACCTGAATCCACTATTGTTGTTTTGTGTAAAAGTCTGATAAAGCGATTTTCTCTATCGCGGGGATTAAGCCGAGATTTCCCGGACAACAACAACGATAAATCGTCCATGCAGTGTTTTTACCAAGCTATTATGTACCTTTACGGACATTAGGGAGTTGTCCTTTCGCACGTGAACCATTTCATGACTAATCAGTACTTTCTCAACAATATTTCTTAGAAGCGATTCGATTGAAGGCACATCTTGAGGCTGCAAAAGTGAACGAATATTCATATTGAGGAATTCGTCAAGGCTATAGCCGTATGCTTTTGATGCTGCCTCATTTGCATATGCAAAGTCACCTTTAGTATTTACGAGAAATATGGCTTCCCTTGCGTTGTCTAGAATCATTGCTCTTAGTTTAAACCCTTCCTCCATTTTTTGGTGTTCGTGAATTTCTCGGGTAAGTTCTTCGTTTACCTTTGCACATTCAGCAGTGCGCTGTGCCACTACCTCCTCGAGCCTGAATCGATATTTGTTTATTTCCGCTTCTACCTCCTTGTTTTTAGTGATATCCACCGATAAAATCAAGACTCCTCCCGGTACAGGCTCCATGTGAAGTTCAAACCAGCCTTTAATTCCGTCTGGGAAAGTAAATTCATTATCCATTTGGTGTGGAACACGATTTGTCATGCAGTTTCGAAGGTGACTAAACATTTCTGTTCTGTCAATGCCTGGATAAACCTGCATCATCGGGTAACCTAACAATTCTTCTTTAGCTTTGCGCCCCTGTTTAGCTGCCGCCTCATTTACGTATACATAACGCCAATCATAATCGATAATTTGGCAGCCCTCAATCATGCAATCTAGTGAAATCTTCAGTTGGTTCTCTACTTCTTTTAATGCTTTTTCTTTTCGTCTCTGCTCAGTGACCTCTTCTCCTGAGCTAAGTATTCCAATAATGTTGCCTTTTCCGTTGCTGACGAGTACGTTGTGAAAATTAAATATGCGCTCTCCTCCTTGTTTGGCAATAACAGGATGCTCAGAATGTACATGGCAAAGAGTCCCACTTAGCATATCGTGAAAAAAACGTCTAGCATCTTCTCTTTTTGCTTTTGGAAGAAAGCTATCAAACCAGTTCTTACCCTTAATTTCATTTCTTGAATATCCAAGAATTTCGCATGCCTTTTTGTTTACGTCGGTAACGATTTCATCACTGCCGATAGCAATCATAAAGGCATCTGCGTCGTCAAAAAACAATTGGGCTAAATTATTTTGTGTTTCCAACTTCTTTTCCCTCAACCGGATTATTTTTTGATACTTGCTGTCCGGCGGCTGGCAAGTACATTTCTTGGGTGTACTCTTTCATCATTCGGCAAGCGCTGAAAGCTGGGGTGATTGTTTGTATTGCTTCTTTGACGATTTTTATCCATTGGTGCGGTGTGCCCTTGCGGTCTAGGTCATAGTACAGAGGCGAGACTTCGTTTTCGAGTAGGTTATAGAGTGATTCGGCGTCTCTTTTGTCTTCTTCCTCTGGGCTGCTTGCTTGAGAATCGCCGATTGCCCACCCATTTTTGCCGTTGTATGCTTCATCCCACCATCCGTCGCGAACGCTAAGGTTGATTGCACCGTTCATTGAAGCTTTCATTCCGCTGGTTCCACAGGCTTCCTGAAGTCGTCTAGGCGTATTGAGCCAAACATCGACACCTCGAATGAGTTCTCGTGCTACATCGAGGTCATAGTCTTCAACAAAGGCAATGCGCCCTTGAAATCCTCTGTCCAAAACTGTACGGTATACTTGTTTGAGAAGCTGTTTTGACTGGTAGTCGGCCGGATGCGATTTGCCTGCAAAAATTATTTGCACAGGTCTCTCCGGATTTGTTATTATGCGTTTTAGCCTTTCGATGTCGGACAGAACTAAGGAAGGCCGTTTGTATTCGGTAAATCGGCGGGCAAAAGCAATGGTTAAAGCGTATGGATCCAGCAATGAACCCATGGCAATCACTTGTTGAGTGGTGGCTGCGCCTTGCGTCCAGCGTTGTTGTGCTCTGTCTTGTATGGTGTTTATCAATCGGGTTTTTAATGTTTGACGCGCCTGCCACAATGCTTCATCAGGTATATCATCTATGCATTTCCAATATTCTTCGTCATCTTGTCTTTGAAGCCATTCAGAGCCAAGGTGCTTTTCACAAAGCTCTCTGATTTCTGGCGCTTGCCAGCTGGGTAAATGCACACCGTTGGTTATGGATACAATGGGTACCTGTTCTTCCTTCTTATCTGGCCAAAGAACCTGCCACATTCTCCGGGTTACTTTACCGTGCAGTCTGGATACTGCGTTGGATTGACCAGATAGACGAAGCGCAAAGGCTGAAAGGTTGAATTTTTCAGGACCAAAGCCTTCATACTGTCCCAGCTTCAGGAAAGTTTCCCTGTCGATTCCAAGGGACTCCCAAAAGTTACGTGAGTAGCGGTCCATTAATTGAAAGCTGAAAACATGATGACCAGCTGCAACTGGCGTGTGAGTAGTGAAAACTGTACATCTGCGTACGTTTTCGATGGCTGCATCTAAAGAGGCACCATTTGCTCGCTCTAATCGGAGCCGTTCAAGCATCATGAAAGCCGTATGATCTTCGTTGGCATGCCACACAACTGGCTCTATATGAAGTTCGCGCAGTGCGCGCACTCCGCCTACACCTAGAACGATTAGTTGGCGTAGCCGTTCTTCTTGGTCGGCTGTGTACAGGCGCGCTGACAACATTCTATCTTCAGGACGGTTTTCGTCAACATCAGTATCCATTAAGTAAAGGTTAACGCGACCAACACGTACTTGCCACACCTTAACATACAGTTGCCGGTCGGCGAGTTGAATCGGAATAAGAGGACCGCATCTGTAAGGCCAAGCGCAAGGAGAGATAGGTGCGTCATTGAAGTTCAGTTGTATATACTCTTCTTGTTGGTCACCTTCGGAAGATATGTGCTGGCGAAAGTAGCCCTGAGGATACATGAATCCGACTGCGACTAGTGGTAGTCCGCGATCCGAGCATTCTTTGCATATGTCTCCTGCTAAGACGCCTAAGCCGCCTGCGTATATAGGTAGAGACTTTTGGATAGCGTACTCGGCTGAGAAATACGCGACTTGGCCATTTGGTTTGCTTGGGTTTGTTTTGCCACACCAGTCGTGACCTCTTGACATTTCTTCGTCAAACTTTGACATTACGGTGTCGTAGAGTTCCAGAAAAGCTGGGTCTCTTCCTGCTGCTTCTAGCTTTTTTATGCTGATGCTACGCAGTTGCGTAACTGGGTTATGTTCACTAGTTCGCCAAACAGCATAATCTAAAGAACGAAAAATCTGGCGTCCTTCCTCATGCCAACTCCACCACAGGTTATTGGCAAGCTCGAATAATCTGCCGATTCTTGGAGGAAGCTTGGGCGATTCATTTTCTTGATTATTTGCTGCACACATAAAGTTGGATAACCTCGGACTTATTTGCACATTTTTTGCTAGCATCACAAAAGGACAATTTAGACAACGGTTACAACGCAAGATGCGCCTATTTAATATTTAAAGCGCCAGCTTATATACGTGCTGTAAATAATTGAGCTTTAATATTAATTTTGATGATTCGTACTTATTTGCTGCAAACGCATTGCTTATGCCAAAACAACTTTTGCTTATTCTCTTGGCTGGGTCATCCAAGTTATCCTTTATTCTTAATTTGACGAAATTGAAAGAAAACAAAAAAGAAAAATTTGGTTTTTGAGATGCAAATTACACTCGTACTGCTGCGCGCATTAGTAGGATGTAGTCGGCGTTATCTGTTTGCAGTTTAGCTCCTATTCTGGCTACGTATAGGTGTCCACCCATCCAGAAGTATCGTCCTTCAAGTTTCAATGTTACTGCTTGAGCGTCGGGGCTTGTGCCCTGAGCCTGCAGCATGAAGATGTGTCTTCCAGTTCGTACAGCGCCGTTTCCACTTGCAATTATGTATGATACACCGTTTACAACTACTGTTCCGCCTGTAACATCAAAGTCCTTGATGACACCACTGGTGGATGTTGGTTGCAGCGTCAAAGTGAAGTTTGCTTGATATTTCACGGTTTGGCTGTTAATTTCTTGGTAAGCAAAGCCTTTGGCTTTCAGAGTCTTAACATTTGTGGATGCGTTGTTTGAGACAGTTTGAGCACTTACAAAAGGTACTGCAATCACCAATAAGATTGCAACAGCTGCCATCGCCGCTATTACCAATTTATTTTTATTTTTTAAAGTTCCCAATTTTTTTACCTCCAACTTGTTTCGATATTAACAGCTTAGTTGGAGTGTTTAAAAAGGAAGCCGCACTTTTGATGTGCACCATAAATGTATACTAAGGCTTAGTTTCATCTAGCTTTTCAGATAACATTTCTTCTTCCATATGCAGAAGCAGCCCTATTCGACGTTCCCACTTGCTTAAGAAACGGTACTGAGAGTACATTGCGTAAATGCTATAGCCTAGTAAGATGCCTGCAAGAATTAAAAGAATAAAATCTATAAATCCCAACCCAAAATGTCTAGTTCTCAAAAGTAACCAGACAACAAGAATGAATAAGATTCCTGAAGATGCAAGACCGATTAAGGTGCCGTTACGAAATTTGGTCCATTCTTTATCTAACTCGGACAGAAAGTCATGTAAAGACTTAACTGGGTAAGCCTTCTCCTCACTATTCTCTTTGGTCAATTTTTCTTCCCTTCCTTAATCATTGGTTTTTCAGTTTTTATATCTGATGCACCAAAGATGAACTTTTGTAGCTTAAAGTATTGACGGCAGCGACTTGCGCAGTTCAATGTAGAGTTTTCTTCCTTCATCTGTTAACGTGCTGTAACCATCCGGGGTTTCCTTTACAAGCTTTCTCTCTTCAAGAAAAGCTAAATGTTTTAGGAAATCGTCGTAGGAGACGTTTGTTGATTTCCGCCAAATCACGGTCCTTAGTTGAGGTTTTGAATTGAAAAATAAGTATTCGAGTATTTCAAATCGAATCTGAACTGCACTTTTTCTGATCTTAGCCATCCCTTAGATACACCAGTAAATAGATACTAATTATTTAGTGAACACTGATATAATAATGGCACTTTGGCGCTAATTATACAGGCAAATAAACTCTAAATTGTTTGGGGTCTGTCAACTTTAATTCTTCATCTTTCCCTATCAGACTGGGACGGCGACATCATCCCCCAACGAATCAACACCGTCCCAGTGCTTTAGGGTTTTGGTGAAAAGGAAAGATGAAAAATGAACAAACAACAAATAGAAAAAATGTTAAAAGAAATCCAAACAAACCAAGACCCCCAAGACATAGGAAAACTAAACATTCCAAACATCATGATTTGGATGAAAAAAAACGCCTACGAACCATGCAGATAAAAGCAAGAACAATCTCGATTATTCCACCAACAACAAGATAGTTTCGAGTTTTATTGTTTGCACCCTGTTCTTGAACTTGCAAATCCATAGATTTCAGTTAATGGTTTTTGCTTAAAAGATTTTTGACCATTAAAAAAGTTGCTTAGAACCGATTAATCAAAAAGCTGATTTCTCGACATTATTTAGGTAAATAAACATTAATCAAGTCTCAATTAGCAAAAGGGGCAAAGTGCGGAGGGTTAGGTTTACATTCACGTTTAAATTTAACGCATGCAACCCTTGCCTTAGATGAGAATTTGGCGCTGAAATGTGATCCTATCCTTATTCACCGGTAAAAATACTTTGGAAAGAGTTCATAAGATGCGTTAGTCAGAGTGTCTTGTTCTCCCAAAGTCTTCCCTCAAATCAAAAATAAGACTTATAACAACTTTAGACCAATAAAGGGACAAGTCAGCAAGCCATCTGGCATTTGTTACTAATCTTTCGCGCCTATGACGTTTGCGAAGTTGGGAAGTAGCGACTTCAATATCTCTTGCCTGCTGAAACCAGCACCTTTCAGAATACTTGTCATCTCGGTCTGAGAGACAGGGTATTCCTTCGGGTGTTCTTCGCCGTAATTCTTGGTCATCCCCTCCAATGCCTTCTGCCAACTTTTGTCAAACTTGCTCGCAATTCTTGGCCTCTCTGCCCTTAGCTTGCTTATCTCCTTCTCATACCGCTCATCCGGTTCGAACCAGTCACCAATCACCAGCTTCCCGCCTTGCGCCAGCTTGGCATAGAGGTTTGAAATCACCCTTTTCTTGTTCTCGATGTGGTGGAAGGCCAGCGCGGATACGACGAAATCAAACTTTCCGGTTCTCAGCTCCTCGATGGAGCCGACTCTGAAACGTATGTTCGTGATACCCATACTACGGCACCTGGTCTTCGCCTTGTTGATCATTCCATTGGAAACGTCAACACCCAGGATTCGCGACCTAGGGTATTTCATGGCAAGCCTGACGGCGAGATTGCCCGTTCCCATTCCGACATCCAAGATGTCACAGTCTTCTTTGTCGATTTGCTTGATGATGTTTTTGATAATCCAACGGTAAAACAGATACCTATACCTGTCCTGCAGTTCGTATTCCCGCGAGAACTTGTCGAAGAAAGCAGCTGTTTTCATTTCATTGTTTCCTTTCAAATTGACCTTGAGTATTGATGGCCCTTTCGTTCATAGGGTTTTTGCGCCCTTTCGGCATTATTGGAATTTGATGGGGTCTCCCTTTAGCCAGGAGTTTAATTCTGCTTCTTCTTTGCTGCCTTTTTCGCTAGCGGTTGAGTAGTAATTGCTGAAGGCTTCAATGAAGGGAAAATATGGAACTCCGGCTTTGAAGAGACACCAGCCAGAAAGCTTAGTAATGTTTTCTTCCTTTACAGAGTTTAAGAATTCTGTTACCAGTCGGGTTTTTCCGATTCCTGCTTCCGCAGAAATAAAAATGGTTCTTCCTCTTCCTTCCATAGCTGTTTGGAGGTCTCGGCTTAGCTCTTCGAGTTCCCTCTCTCTTCCCACCAGAACAGGCTCGGCTAAAACCCAAGATTCCAATCTGTCTTACCTATAGAAATGCCTTAACAGGAGCTTTTATTCTTTATTTCTTTGTCTTATATACAGTGAAATGACGGAAAAATCTTTTCGTTCCTTCAGACTTTCGAATCATTTTTATATTGATAGCGTGCGCTGTACCGATTGCATTTGCACCATTTCCTAACTTCCCGTTCTATGTTTTTGTCCTCTTTTTTTGATAGTAAATTCTTGCTTCATAGTAAAACTGCTAATAAGCAAAGAAACAAAACCAATCCCCTCTTAGACCAGCAATTACCATATCAGAATTAGTAAAGTTACAAAGCGCGCGCACAAGTGGTCATTAATTCTTTTTTGGCTTAATTTCGCAAATGGAATCTTTTTCAGGCGTTTAGTATGTGAACGTTGCGATGCTGTTGACTAGCTCTGGTCTGCCAATCCTGTGTGCTGTGATTAGCGCGTGCAGAGCTTTCATGCAAAACAAACAAATAATAACCGATTAATGAGTTATTATACTTGACCAAATTGAGAGAACCAAAAGAAATAATGAAAGACTTGAAAACTATTCATGATGAAATGGAGAAATGGATTCGCCGTTTAGATAGAGAATCTGCAAGAGCAGAGTGGGATAAATTGGTAAAAAAAGAGGTCGAGTTAGATCGAGAATTTGACAAAGCTTTAGAAGAAAAATATAAAATGAAATGACATGGATAAACTTTAATGCAACCAAATCTTATGAATCTAAAAGCGTTTTTAGGGCGAACGATTTTTCACTTATCATAGCAGTAGATAGAAAACCTTGCAGCACAAGTCGTATTCTCGCATTCAAGAACTTGCATAAGTATGTCAGTTATCTCTTTGTCTTCCTTTGGTTTGTCTATGCGCGCGCTCCCACAGTAGACTTGTTGATCTACTCATTTATTTTTTGGAAGGATTAATTGTTGCTTGCATTTCAGCTTTTGTGGCGAGCGCGGCAAGGGCGTTCCAGGTATCTGCTTTCAGTTAAAGCGTGTTTCTTTTATGTTTTGGCTCTAATGACACCAGCAATCTTATTCAGTTCGTCTAGCACATCCTGCTCGATTTTTTGATGCACTAGGTAAACAGCGATTGCATAGCCTGCTCCTATTTGCCTTGAAGGATTCTCCCTTATGTTAACGCCATAATCTGCAAGCACCTTGTCGATTTTGGCAAACATTCCTGGCTTGTCCATGTGATAAATAAACAGAGGGTAAAACTGTCTCTCTTCTAACTCGATGTTTTCCCCTACGTTGACAGCGTTAGAGAAATTCCCATACACCAGATAATCAATGACGACTTGTGCCATCTCTATTGAAGTTTTCTGCTGCGCCTCCATGGTTGATGCACCCAAATGTGGGGTCATAACAACATTATCTAATTCCCTCAATTTGCTTCTAAACTCGGCGCCTTCCTCTGCGGGCTCGTCCTCGTAAACGTCAACGCCAGCCCCAGCCAAGTTCCCAGCTTTCAGCGCTTTATACAACGCCTTTTCGTCCACGTTGCGGCCCCGAGCAGTATTAATCAAGTAAGCAGTAGGTTTCATCAAAAACAACTCATTTTTTCCAATCACAGTATCTTTTCCACTTGAATTCACGCTAACGTAATCAGCGTTGGAAAGGACCTCCTCTTTCGCCACATACCGTATCTTGGAACTCGAAACCACAACCGGATCACACCCTATCACGTTCATGTTAAACCCCGCAACAAGCTCGCTAAGCCTCTGCCCGATTCGTCCACACCCCAAAATTCCTAACGTCTTCTCCGAAAGCTCAACCCCCTCAAAACCCTTCTTTCGCCACACACCCCGCCTCAAAGAATCACACCCAGGTACCACATTTCTAGAAACAGCCAACATCAAAGTCAAAGCCAACTCCGCCGCCGCATTAGTATTACCGTACGGCGCAGACTTAACCACAACACCATTCTCAGTCGCAGCAACCACATCAATATTATCAGTACCCACACCAGCCCTACCAACAATCTTCAGCCGACCCCGAACGCCTGACTCGATAACCTCTCGCGTGACGGCAGTTGCACTCCGCACAACCAAAGCATCAAAATCCCCCACCTGTGTAACCAGAGCATTTGCATCCCTCCTCTTACAGTCCGCATCAATTCCAGCAGCCTCAAACAACTTCATAGCTTCCTTATCCAAACCATCATTCACCAATACTTTCAAACCAGATCACATCCTTCACTCAAACACGATCACAAGCATGATCCTTCATTTATACCAAATGAGCAGCCAATCAATTTTAATTTTTGCGCACGCCAGCTTGCTAATTCAATTTCTTTGTGTTAACGCGCTAGCGCGCGTCTAAAACATGCCCAGAAGGAAGCCCTGCTGATTAGGAGAGTTTGCAAAGTCATTGTAAATAATTGGATGTTTCGAACGCAATAGACACCTGCATTAAACAACTCCAGCAAACTCAACAATAGTCCACTATTTTCGGCATCACAACCAAATCCTCGCAAATATCTAGCGCCAAACGTCAGAATAGTTTAATGCTCATATTAGCTTTCTCGTTTTTTCTTTTTTTCCTCGACAACGGACAAGTTGTTTGGGTATCCGATAAGCAATAAAGATGCCATTTCGCCCAAAAACTTTCGCTATTTAGCGTTGATAGTGTATTAAGCCTTAAGCTTGGCTATATAGAATATGCGGGATAGCCCTAAAAGCTGAGTTGCTTTCTAAGAACCCGAAAAGACGGAGAATATGAAAATGTGCAACCTAACTATTGAAATTCATAACGAAGGAACAAACGTAAAACGAATTGCAGAAAAAGTTGATGTATCCAAAGAAAACGGTGATATGATTCGTTTACAACCTCTGGTCAGAATTGACCCATTCCAAGGGGTGTCTTGCAATTGTTTAAAACGATAATTCTAGATTGCCAAAACAATACCATCGTAATTTCTTGCGATGATTGCATTGCTTATAAGAACTGCGAAATGTCAAAGGAAAAAGAAAAGCAAAGCCAAGAAACGATTTTTAGAAAAAACAATTCTTTCTTCATGTCAACTATGTAGTGTAACTATAATAGTTTGCAGGGCACTTTTCGAAGTGATAACAAATGACCAAACCTGCCCAACCAGACGAACAATTAAACCTCAACATTAACAAAATAGTTAATGATGCCTTAGGAGTCTTCTTCAAAGATGCTGTCAAGATTGCCCTTACAAGCCCATCACAATCGGTTTTCTTTTTGCGTACGCTTGGCTGGCAAAACAAGGCATCTAAAATGAGAAAAAAACTCGAAGTTACAGGGCTTCATGTTCCACCAGTCCTTGTGATAAGTGTCACGAGCAAATGCAATTTACACTGTGAAGGCTCTCGACGACCTCTCTGACCGAAATGTGAAGGAACGATTTGAAGACGCTGCAAAATACTTTGATTTAGCTATTGAACTAAACAAAAACGACCCAGACTATCACTACAACAAGAATAAAAAGGATGTACGCATTCCTTCTTTTAACTTTACACCTGTGACTGCAAGCAATAGTTATTTTTTGGTTTTTGCAGAAAGCTTACGCATCGAACCCACATACAACCCGACGAAACCAAGCAAAGCCGTAACGACAGCAATAGCGACTGTGTCAACCGACGAAGGACCTGTATGCCAAATAGTGAAGTACATATAATAAATATAATAAACGAGCTCCACCAGAACAGTAAACAAAACAACTATTTTACCAATTGACATCATCCTTGACTCCTCTCTTATCTTCCCAGCAAAAACATAACCAACCACAACAGCAGCAATCAAAGGAGATACATAGGCAGGAACATGTAGTATAGGCGCTGAAACGAACATTATTGATAGGACAGCGTATAACAACCAGTAAATCATAAACGCAGACGCTGTAGCTATAACCACATTACTAAACTTCAACCAATCAACTCCAAAGTTAAGCCTTAAAAATCATAGTTGCTTGTTCTTAGCTTAAATCACTTGCGCGCGCTATAGACAAGCTTACCACCTTTGCACATAGGGCCTCTGTTTTTGCACAACAAACCACAACGAAGGAATTGTAATGAACTAAGGTGATAACTCGTTATGTGAATTCCTTTCTCTTAACTCAACGAATAATAAAGCCACGAGAGCAGGAAAGAATAATTCAAAAGCACGACTAAGCAGACCTGAAATATCAGAAATATAAACTTCAATAGAGGCGACCCACGAAAAACCTCCGCTGAAAATATAAAATGATATAACTGTTATCAAGTCACCTACTAATATTCCTATTAACAATCCAATAAACAAAGCCAATGTAATAGATTTAACAACATTAATTTTAATTTTCTTTCCCAAAAAATAAAACAATGCAAAAGCAGCAAAAACACTAACCAAAAAATAAACCAAACTAAATGCTTGATTTTCTGTATCCAATAAGGATGGAGAAGATATAATCGATGTGGACGATGTGGAAGACGTAATTATTATGAACAACCCAAGCAAAGAAAGCAAGGCAAGAACCATAGGTAACGCAAAGGCAACGGCAAAGATTATTAGAGATTTCTTCGATGCACACCGTCCCCAATAATTTGATTCAAGTTATATTTTTTAATTTTGTTTAAAAGATTTGCTTAACTTGCTTTGCGAATATTATTTTCTCCTAGACATACACAAGTCTAATACAATAGAAGAGGTAACCCTGAAAAAGCTTATAACTAGACAGCAACAATAAGAACTCAGGGATAAAAAATGATTGAAGAAACAAATAGAGAAAAATTACTAAGCCCTAAGGCTGGGACGGCGACATCATCCCCCAGAAAATACCTATCAACCCAGCATGAAATAAGCGCTTTGCTGTAAAATGACAAAATAAAAAAATGGAGTGTTTTGTTGGGTTTTTTGGGTTTTATACTGGCGTAGGTGTTGATTATGAGGGTGCCATTGTTGCTGCGGGTTGTTCTGGTTGTGGTTTTATTTGGAAGAAAGCGATTGCAATCAACAGTGCAGCGATCCACATTAGAATGACACCTATAAAAATTATTGTTAGAAATGCGCCTATGATTAGCAATAGAGCTCCGGTTGAGAATAGGCCCACACTTGCTTTTGCTGAAAGCGTTTTAAGTGATCGTCTGGCGAAGAAAGCTGCAACTATAGCGAAAATCCAAAGAACAACTAGTACTAAAAATAATGCTCCCAATGCAGATGTAATATCGCCCATGGGTATATTCGAAGTGGCTGGAGTCATACCGCGTAATGATGAAAGTGTTGACCAGCTGCCATTCCATGTTGGGTAAATATCCCGAATCAGTTTTGTAAGTGTGTTTGTGTCAAAAATTATGTAGAGAGCCGCCGCAGCTGCCGCTACTACACCCACTATGCCTGCAATGAGACTATAAATTGCGTTAGTGAATATGCCACTTTCTTTATAATAATTCGCTAAACTATGCAGTGCAACGAAAACGAGTATTACACCGATAAGGGTAAGAATGCCAAAAGTATAGGTGGTAACCAATGAGCCTACTAGTATTAGTATTGCGCCTATGCCGCCCAAATTTTTGCTTGACTCTAAATTCATCGTTTTTTCCTCTGTTTTCTGTCGTCTTTTTAAGAATAAAAGCTTTTTCATGCTTATCCATTAGCTACGTTAGTTGGCATGTTAAAGAATAAAAATCAATTTTTTGGGAATAAACGAAATTGGAGCTTAATTAGGTTTTTTTTCACTGTCAATTTGACCTTGCAGTATGCCGTAGTAGGTTTGCAGGTAGGCTTTGCCGTTTTCTGTTATAGCATAGACTTTGCGGGAACGCCCATTTTTTTGTTGTTTTTTGCTTTCAAGAAAACCTCTTTGTTCAAGATTGTTTAGTGCGGGGTAGAGTGCGCCATGTCTTAGTTTTATGTTGAAATCTGCTTCTACTTGTTTTTTGATTTTGTATCCCCATGTTGGTTGAGCTTGCACTATTCTTAGTAGTTGCATGTCTAGTAAGTTTCTGATTATGTGTTGTACAATTTCTTTTTTGTATGTTTCAGACATGGGTTTCTTTCCTGTTGGCTGTTGTATGAGTTTGTTGATGTTTCGATTTATTTAGCTTATGTTAATTTTGTTTTATGGTTATATTGCGCTGTTATGTTTTTGTATGCTTTGGTTATGTATGAAGCTTTATATTAGGGTTTATTAATATT
>Ga0187868_1000964_pt1 | contig 21716 bp, 20 predicted proteins | sample June2016WEW_13_4_FD_133014 | JGI IMG/M metagenome (GOLD analysis project Ga0187868, IMG submission 133014) | Peatland microbial communities from SPRUCE experiment site at the Marcell Experimental Forest, Minnesota, USA - June2016WEW_13_40 | ecosystem: Environmental > Terrestrial > Soil >... | reverse complement strand
CGCCATCCAGCGCTTCCTCGACGCCTGGAACGACCGCAAGCACCCCTTCGTCTGGGTGAAGTCCGCAACCGCGGTTCTACGCTCTTACAACCGCGAAGCTATTTCCGGGGCAGTGCACTAGCTGGCGCGACGCCGTCCTCACGCGGGCACGCTCCCGGCGACGGCCGGCCCTCACTCTCCCGACGCCGGCCGGCCCTCACGCTCCCGCCGGCCCGCCCGCGGGTCACCCGCCGACCTCACGAGGAGGCGATCTGCGCCTCGAGGGTGGAGATCGGCGCGCCGTTGCAGACCGAGCCCGGCTGGTTCCCGGTGACCTTGCAGATCCCGGCGGTGATCCAGTTGGCGTTGCCGATGATCTCCTGCGCCACCTGACTCTGGGTGCTGCTCAGGGTGTCGGCGATCTGCTGCCAGTCCATCCCCTGGAGGATCTCCGGGTTCGTTCCGCTGCCGCTCAGGATGTAGCGGTTGGCGAGGTCCTGGAAGGGGATCCCCCCGGTGGTGGACGAGTACGGCGAGGTGTCGTAGGCGTTGATCAGCGCCTGCTGGGCGGCCGTCGGCGTCTGCAGGGGGTTGCCGCTGCGGTCCTCGCTCTCGATCGGAGCGAAATCCAGGTACTGGCTGGAGTAGCTGGAGCCGAGGAAGGTGAAGGTGTGGGTGTTGGGGATGTCGTCCGGGTTCGAGTCGGACGTGGTGATGTGCAGGTTGCTGAACTTTCCGAAGCGGCTGAGCGCGATCACGACGCTCCAGCGCTCGGCGGCGCAGTATGGGCAGTACTCGGCGCCGAGGTAGAAGAGCTCGGGATGGCCGTTCGGCCCGGTGAGCTGCGCGGGGGAGCCGGACAGCGGCTGGAGCGGATCGGTGACCCCGCCCGCCCCGATCGCGCTCGACACCGTGGGACTGACGCCGGTGACCGCGTTGAGGACCGAGGCCGGGGCCAGCGGGTTGGCGCTGGAAGAGGTGCCGCTCTTGCTGGGTGAGGAGTGTCCCACCAGGAGGAAGACCACGACCACCGCGACGACCACCACGGTGACCGCGCCGCCCCACGCCCAGGGCTGTTGCCACCGGGGTCGGGGAACGGCGACACGCTGGGTGCGATAGCGGTTCCCGCCCGAACCCGGTGAGGTCGCACCCCGGCGCGCGGGCGGTGCGGCGCCCCGGCGCGGTGCGGGTGCCGGTGGGCTCGTCCTGCCCGCCGTGCCCTGGATTCCCGGGCGCGCCGCCGAGGGGGCGCCCGATGGTGTCGTCGACGGAGCACCCGGCCGCGTCGCGGGCACCGTCCCCGGGCGGGTCGCGGATGGCGCCGCGGGGCGCGTGACCGGCACCGTCCCCGGACGCGTCACCGATGGAGTCGCCGGGCGCGTGACCGGGACCGAGTCCTTTCGCTCGGGGGTGGACTCCGGCGTCAGATCCTGACGTCGGCGCTTGGAGGGGCGGGCCATTCCAAACCTCGGATCAATTGAACCAGTGTCGCGAATGGTACAGGTGCACGGCGAGGGCCTCCTGGCGCGGACGCCTCAGCCCGTGCCCTCATAGGCGGCGGTGCCCCCGGACTGGAGACGCCCGAGCGTCACCAGCAGGCTGAGGAAGACCAGGACGTGGACGCTGGTGCACCACTCGCAGAGCTCGTGGAGCTGGACCAGCTCGTCATAGACGAAGTAGAGGACGGAGGCGAGGCCCAGCAGGGCCCAGATCAGATGCCCGGGGCGGAGCCATCGCGGCTCCGCGCTGCCTTGCCGGGCACACCGGATCGAGACCAGGGCGAGGGCGGCGCTCACGATGAACCAGACCATCCCGGGGACGGTCACCGGGATGGTGGTGCCGGGCACGACCGAGTACTGGCTCTTCAGCACCCCCTCGCAGTTGACGAACCCCCCGCTGCTGCAGAGCGGGGCGACGCCCGCGTAGTGGAGGGTGGTGAGGTAGACCGAGATGCCGAGCCCGATCACGCCGACGACGAGCAGGAACCAGGCTCCCCAGCCGGCGCCCCTCGACTGCTCGGCGGAGGGGTCTGCCTCGAGCTCCGCCACCGAGCTGCGCGAGGTCCGGCCGGTCGCGGATGGGCGGTTCATCGCCGTCACCCTACCCCACCGTCGCGCGGCCGGGTCGGATCGGAGATGGGTGCTGTCATGGGGTCGTCGGGGTCCCGCGCGGCGACATGGTCCCGGCCGGCGGCGTGGCGCCGGGCCTCGACGTGGTCCCGGGTTGCGACCTGGTCCCGCCACCAGGCGTCGACGGCTTGCCGGGTGTCCGTCCGGCTCCCTCGGTTGTCGATCACCCAGGTGGCGAGGTCCCGCTTGCCGTCGATGGGAAGCTGCGCCGCCAGCCGCTGCCGGGCTGCCGCGTCGCCGAGCCCGCCCCGCTCGCGGAGCCGCCGGATCTGGGTGGCGGGGTCGGCATAGGCCAGCAGCACGCCGTCCGGAAACTCGGTCTGGTGACCGCCCTCGAAGAGGAGCGGATAGTCGACGACCACGAGCGGAGCGTCCGACCCCGCGAGTGCCGCGACCTCGCCGGCCATCCGGGCGAGGATCAGCGGATGGGTGATCGCCTCCAGCCGGCGGCGGCTCTCCACGTCGGCGAAGACGATCTCGGCCAGGGCCCCGCGGTCCAGCCCCCCGCCGGCGGTGAGCAGCTCACGGCCGAAGGCCGCGACCACCGCCTCCAGCCCCGGGGTCCCCGGCTCCACCACCTCCCGGGCGATCCGGTCGGCATCGACCACGGCGGCTCCGTGGCCGGCGAGCATCCCCGCCACCGTCGACTTGCCGGTGGCGATGCCCCCGGTCAGGGCGATGATCCGCACCGCCGGATCATGCCTCGCCGCGCCGCGTGGTGGGCGCGCTCCGTCACCGCCCCGCAGGTAGCGCCTCTCTCGCGCCGCGTGCTGGGCGCGCTCCGTCGGCGGGACGCGGGTCGAGCCTTTCTCGCGTCGCCTGCTGCGCGCGCTCCGCCGCCAGCACGCAGGCCGCGCCTCTCCGCGCGCCCGCCCGGCGCGGCGGACACGCCCGTGGACGCAGGCTCTCACCGGCGCGCTGCTCGCGCCAGTCCCCGCACCCTCGGGTCGCGCGGTGCGCCCGTCCCCGCGCCCTCGCGTCGCGCGATGCGCCGTTCCCCGCTCTCTGCGCCGGGGTCAGGTCAGCGGATGATCGACTCCTGGGTTGCCGGCGCGTACGCCTGTCCCACCAGGTCCACCCGACCCAGGGATCTGGCGAAATCCAGGCAGGCCGACCGGGTGAACCGGAGGTGCTTGCCCGGGGTGTGCCAGGCCTGGAGGTGGCCCTGGGCCACGGCGCGCCGGAGCGTCGACCTCGAGACGCCGCAGAGGCTCGCCGCCTCACCGGTCGTCAGGATCTGGTCCTCGTTCTGAGCCATCGTCGTTCCTCCCTTTCCGTCAGCCGAGGCTGACTCCGACGAGTTGACCGCGTCGGACGTTTACCAGTGTACAGGGACTTTGGCGCGCTTGTCACGTTCCCGTTGCCTGCGGCCTCTCGGACAGGTCCCAGGATGCGCGAGGACCTTCGGAGGGGTTGTCAGGGGCCGAACGGCCCCCTCCTGCTCAGCCCTCCACGCCCCCCCATTGCCGTGCCGGTGCCGTCCGCGCACGTCGCCGATATCACCGCTGAGGCGCTGAAGGGCGCCCCGTATACTGACTGAACCGAACGATTGGCTCTTGTCGGGCCGGGAGGACCGCGGATGTCGGCACGGGTGCACGACTTGGTCACGCGTCTCGTCGAGAGCGTCGGCACCGTGATCGTCGGGAAGGACGCCGAGATCGAGCTGTGCGTGCTCGCCCTCCTCTGCCGGGGCCACGTGCTGATCGAGGACGTCCCCGGCGTCGGCAAGACCATGCTCGCCAAGGCGCTCGCGCGCGCCAGTGGCTGCTCATTCGAGCGAGTGCAGTTCACGCCCGACCTGCTCCCCGGCGATGTCACCGGGGTGTCGGTCTTCGACCCCCGCACCACCGGGTTCGAGTTCCGACGGGGACCGGTGTTCGCCCAGGTCCTGCTCGCCGACGAGATCAACCGAGCCTCGCCCAAGACCCAGTCCGCGCTGCTCGAGGCGATGGAGGAGGACCAGGTCACGGTCGACGGCCAGACCCACCGGCTCCCCGAGCCCTTCATCGTCCTGGCGACCCAGAACCCGATCGAGCTGGGTGGCACCTTCCCGCTCCCCGAGGCCCAGGTGGACCGGTTCCTCTTCAAGGTCGACCTCGGCTACCTCCCCCTCGACGACGAGGTGGCGATGCTGGACCGCTTCCAGACCTCCTCGCCGCTCGACGACCTGATGCCGGTGACCACCCCCGAGGAGCTGGGGGAGTGCCAGACGGCGTGCTCCGAGGTCTACTGCGACCCGGCGCTCAAGGAGTACTGCGTGCGCCTGGTCCAGCGCACCCGCCAGCACCCCGACGTCGCGCTCGGAGCCTCGCCCCGCGGCAGCCTCGGGCTGCTTCACTCCGCCCAGGCGCGGGCCGCGGCGGCGGGGCGCGACTTCGTCCTCCCCGACGATCTCAAGGGACTGGCGGCCGGAGTGCTCACCCACCGGGTGATCCTCACCCCCAACGCGGAGCTCCGCGGCGTTCTGGCTTCGGGCGTCATCGAGGAGATCCTCGCCGCCGAGGCCGTCCCGACGGCCGCGCGGCGGCTGGCATGAGCAGCCGGGCGCCTCTTCTCGCCGTCCTCGTCGTCCTCAGCTTCTTCGCTGGGCTCACCGGAGTCCGCCTCGCCTACACCCTGGCCTACGCGCTGGTGCTGCTGCTGGCCGTGGCCTGGGCCTGGTCGATGATCCTGGCCCGGCGCGTGGAGGTCCGCCGCCAGCCGCCGGAGGGCGCCCACATGGTGGGGGAGGCGTTCACCGAGCGCTTCACCATCCGCAACCGCAGCATCCTGACCCTCCCCTACTGCGAGGTCCACGACCGGACCCGGCTGGCGGGGTACTCGCCGGGACGGGCCTGCGCGCTCAACCCGGGGGGGTCGGTGGCGTGGACGGCGCGGGGGATCTTCACCCAGCGGGGCAAGCTGAGCTTCGGGCCCCTGGAGGTCAGGCTCGGCGACCCCTTCGGCCTCTTCCCCAAGACGGTGCGGCTGCGGGAGACCGGCGCCGTGCTCGTCTACCCGGCGATCCACCCGGTCGACTCCGTCCTCGGTCCGGTCTGGATGGGGGGCTCCTTCGGAGAGGTCCGCCACGGACGGGGCCTCGACGTGCCGCCAGACATCTCCTCGGTCCGCGACCACGCTCCCGACGACGGCATGAGCCGCATCCACTGGCCGTCCACGGCCCGGGCCGGACGCCTGATCAGCCGCCTGTACGAGTCGCGGCAGAGCTCCGACGTCATGGTCATGCTCGACCTCGCCCGGGACACCCATTTCGGTGAGGCGCCCGAATCCACCCTCGAGTACGCGGTCTCGCTCGCCGCCTCGATCTGCCATGCCGCGCTGGCGCGCGGCCAGGCGGTGGGGCTGGTCACCAACGACCGGATGGCGACCGCGATCGGCCCGGGCCGGGGCGAGGCCCAGCGGCTGCGGATCCTGGAGTTCCTGGCCTTGGCCCAGAACAGCGGGCGCCGCCCGATCGCGGCCGCGATCGCCCAGCACGGACGGAGCTGGCAGGGCCGCGGCGGGCTGATCGTCGTGACCAGCGATCGCGACCCCGCATGGGTCGAGGCCCTGGTCGAGGTGGGGGTTCGCGGGCAGCGCCATCTCGCGGTGCTGGTCGAGCCCACCAGCTTCGGGGCCTCGGGCCCGCCGATGCGGGTCGGCGCCGCCTGGCGGCTGGCCCTCGACTGGTGGATCGTCCGGCGGGGCGACGTGCTCTCCATGCCCCGCCGCACCCGCGCCGCCGGGATGTGACCGGCGGCGGCTGAGATCCCCATGCGCAGCGCCGAGAGCCCATGAGCAGCCCCGGGTCCGGACCGGTCTCGGGCGGAGGCTGGGCGCGGGCGGTCGCCGAGCCGGCCAGGGTGCCGCCCCACGCGGTCCGGCCCTCGGGAGCCGCGGGGGTCCGGCGACGGACGGCTCCCCTCCCGGGCCAGTACATGGCCGTGGCCGCGCCGGTGGCGCCCTCGGGGATCGGCTCCTACGCCATCGCCCTCGGCCTGATCGTGACGACCACCACCGCGGTGCTCGCCGGCAACTGGATCGGAGGCGCCCAGGCGACCCTCCTGGTGGCGGTGGTGGCGCTGGTCGAGGCGATCCTGCTCGGCCGCTCGGGGATCGGCAGGCTCGCCGCGATCGGGCTTGCCGTCCCCCTCTGCGCCGCGGTGGTGGTGCCCACCACCATCGGTCTCATCCCCCTCTCGGTGAGCAGTGGAGGGCTCCAGCACACGGTCGGGGAGTACCTCCTCCAGGCGTTCACCGGATTGCTCGCCACCGGGCCTGGCGACTTCGTCCGCTGGGCCTTCATGGTGGGACTGGCGACCATCATCTGGCTCTGCGGCTACTGGCTCGGCTGGGTGGCCTTCCGCGAGCAGCGCGGCGTCCTGGCCGTCCTCCCGGCGCTGGTCGTCGTCGCCGTCAACGTCCTCAACGCCCCCTCGGTCACCAGTGGCGCCGGGCCCGGCTCGTCGATAGGGCTCTCCGAGACGATGGCCATCTTCGCCGCCCTGCTGGTGATCGGCCTGGCCGAGCTCGGCTCGCTCGCCGCGGGCTGGCGCCGGCGGAGGGTACCGACCCTGGAGGGGGTCCGGGAGCGGTATACGATCTCCCTCTCCCTGGCCGCGATCGCGGTGGTCGCCGCCAGCCTGCTGATCCCGCCGGTCAGCGACACCGACATCTCGGGCAACCTCTTCAACGGGGGGGCGGGCCCCGGCGGCGGCCCGGGGGCGCAGAGCCTCTCCAACATCGGCTTCAACCCGGTGGTGGCCCCCGGGGGCCAGCTGACCAACAACCCCACCCCCGTGCTCACCTACTACACCGACCAGGGCCAGCCCACCTACCTCGAGGCGGACGTCGACACCGTCTTCAGCGCCGGCGACTGGATCCCCGACTTCGACACGGCGGTGGGCCAGACCTTCCCCGCCGGCACGATCCCGCGCGACCCGACCGCGCTGGGAGGATCGCGCTCGCCGGTCACGGTCCACATCAGCTACGAGCAGTCGGCCAGCTCCGCCACCCAGACGGCCGGAGGTGGCCTGAGCCTCTTCCCGGGTGACCCGTCCTCGATGAGCCTGCCCGGCACCGTCATCGGCGACGTCGCGCCGCCGACGACCCCTCCCACGCCGACCCCGACCCCCTTCCCGTCCGGCTACCAGTGCATCGGGGACACCTGCCCCACCGGCAGCACCGCCACCCCCGTCTTCCTGAGCGTCGACGAGGTCGACCTTCCGGCGCAGACCATCCGCAGCATCGAGACGGGTGGCTCGGCGAGCACGGCGACCGTCGCCCAGCTCGAGAGCGCGGGGACCGACTACCCCTCGTGGGTGGAGAGCGACGCCGCGCCCCTGGTGGGCAAGGGCGCCTCCGCCACGGCGACCGCCGAGGCGGCGGTGATCGCGAGCCTCGCCAAGGCGTGGACGCTGGGCACCACCAACCCGTACGACGAGGCGGCGGCGATCGAGAGCCACCTGCGCAGCGGCGCCTTCGCCTACACCCTCACCCCGCCCAGGACGCCGAAGGGCCAGTGGCCGATCGTCTACTTCCTCGACTCCAGCCACCAGGGGTATTGCCAGTACTTCGCCAGCGCGATGGGCGCGATGCTGCGCTCGCTTGGCATCCCGACCGTGCTGCTGAGCGGCTACGGACCCGGGACGTCCAGCGGCCGGTCCACCGCCGCCCACCAGCCGATCTTCCAGGTGACCAGCACCGACGCCCACGCCTGGGTGGAGGCGTACTTCCCCGGTTACGGCTGGGTCCCCTTCGAGCCCACCCCCGCGTCCAACTTCGGCGGCTACCTGCCGATCCCGCGCGGCGGCGCGACGTCGGCCCCGAGTCAGGTGGCCTTCCCGAGCCACCACGCGGCGACACCGTCGCCCAGCGCCCGACCCTCCACGATCCCGACCTCGGGGGCCGGGAAGGGCACCGGACTCTCCCAGTGGGGGATGGGGCTCGCCGCCGGGCTGGTGGTGGTGGCGGTGCTGCTGCTGGCCTTCTTCCGATGGTGGCGAAGACCCCGCAGCCTCGCCGGGGTCTGGCGCCGGCTGGCCCTGGCCGGCCGGCTGGCCGGGATGGAACGGGACGTCTCGGAGACCCGCGGGGCCTTCGTGGGGCGGCTCGCCCGCGCCCTGGGTGGCGGCGGCCCCCCGCTGCTCGAGGCCGAGCTGGGCACCGTCGCCGCGCTGAGCGGCAAGGCGGAGTTCTCCCCGCAGGGCCTGGAGGACCCGGACCACCGGCTCTGGCGTGACACCTGGGCATCGCTCGCCCCGGCCATCACCCGGCTCTGGCGACGCCGCCTGCTCCGCCGCCGGCCCGCGGTGTAGCGCACGGGGTCCGCGAGGATCGCTTCGGGGTCGATCACGCTGCGGCCGTGACCGCCTGGGCCCGGCCGGACCGCCGCGGCCCTCCTCGCGCCGCGCCGGGCACTCCTCCGCCGGCGCCGGGCATTCCCCCGCCGCCGACCCCTACGCCGTCAGCTCCAGGGTCAGCAGGTCGTGGGCCACCAGCGCCCCCGGGATCGACACGGGGGCGGCCAGGTGGTTGAGGACGAATCTCACCCCCGGGTTGTCCTCGATCAGCTCGGCCACCTCGCCCCGCCAGAGGTGCCCCCCACCCACCGGAGCGTCGGGCCCGGAGCACTCGCAGACCAGCGCGTCGACCTCGCCGGCGAGACGGCGCACCCCGGCGCAGAGGGTGGTGTCGCCGCTGAAGCCCACCCGCAGACCGCTCCGGGTCACCGAGTAGGCGAGCGACGGGCCGGTGGCGTGGACCACCGCGTGGCTGCGCACCCGGCTCTCCCCGATCTGCACGTCGCTGCCGTCGTGGAGCACCACGTAGCGCGGCGCCACCCGGTCGTCGATGCGGCGCTGGGTCGGGCCGCCGAAGCCGGCCACGGTGAGCCGCTCGATCAGCTCGCGGGTCCCCACCGGCCCGGCGATGGTCAGCCGGCCCGGCTCCGGCGGTTCGTCGCTGTGGGCGAGGGCGCCGAGCAGGAGTGGGAGCATGCCGCTGTGGTCCATGTGGAAGTGGGTGAGCAGCACCAGGTCGATGTCGTGGATGCGCACCCCGAGGCGGGGGAGGAGCAGGTGGGCCGGGGAGCCAGCATCGACCATCACCCGCTCGTCCAGGAGCGCGGAGGCGTTGGCCCCGCAGCCACTGAAGGCGCTGCCGCTGCCGAGGATGGAGAGGCGAACCGCCACGCGCGAAGCCTACCTGGAGCCGGTCGATCCGCCGCGGTCGCGACCGCCGCCGAAGCCTGACCGCCGGGAGAGTCGTGTCGACCGGCCCCGGGTCAGCGCCGGGGCGCCGCCGTCGGGCTCGGCGTGGGGGTGGGCGGCAGCAGCGGCGGCAGTCCCTCCTGCTCGAAGCCCCAGTCGAGGAGGCGCGCCTCCAGCCTCGCCGGGTAGTCGGCATTGAGGAGGACCGCCAGCAGGCGGTGGCCGCCACGCACCGCCATCCCGATCAGGCAGGCGCCGGCGTTGCCGGTCCATCCCGGCTTGATGCCGACGGCTGCGGGGTAGTCCAGGAGCAGCTCGTCGAGGTTGTCGAGGTGGAAGGCGGGGTGCCCCGAGGTGGCGGGCAGCTCCATGCTCGGGGTGTCCACGATCTGGTCGAAGAGGGGGTAGCGGTCGTACGTGAAGGTCGCGATCACCGCCAGGTCGTACGCGGACGAGTAGAGCTCGGGGTCGTCGAGCCCGGAGGTGTTCGAGAAGCTCGAGTCCTGGAGGCCGAGGGCGGCGACCTGTGCGTTCATCGCGGAGACGAACCGGAACTCGCCCACGGTGTCCACCGCGATCGCCGAGGCGGCGTCGTCGCCGCTCGGGAGCAGCATCCCGTCGAGCAGCTCCTGGACGGTGAGCGTCTCCCCTGCCTGGAGCCCCATCACCGTGTCGTCGGCGGCCTGGCCGAGGGCTGCGGGGGTGATGAACACCTCCTCGCGGGGGCTGAAGTTCTCCAGCGCCACCAGCGAGGTGAGCACCTTGGTGAGGCTCGCCGGGCCGAGCTCGAGATGCGGATCGCGCTGCCAGAGGATCTCTCCGCTGTCCATGTCGACCAGGATCCCGGCCGCGGCCTTGATGGGCGGCGCCCCGACCGGCATGGTCGCCGGCTCCCAGAAGCTGACGCTGCCAGTCGCCACGTTCATGTCGAACCAGGGGCCGGCCGTCGGGGTGGCGGTGGTGGCCGGCGCGGCGGGGACGGCGGCCCGCGGGGCGGCAGCCGGGCGCGCCGGGGCGACCATGAGCGCCGACCCCGCCGTCGCCGTGGCGGCCGCGACCGCCATCAGCAGCTGGGCGGCGCGGAGGGGGAGAGCGGCCATCGGTGGGACCGGCTCGCATCGTAGTCCTGGCCGGCAGCGGTGTCCCGAACGCCGATGTCCGAGCTGGCGCAGGAGCCGAGGCACGGCGGCCTGCCGATGCCGTGGGCGGGCGCGTCGGAGACGTGCCGCCCATCTGCTCGTGCTGGCGCCCGGCACCCGTGACGGCGCATGGCTCGCCTGCCCATCCCGGCGGTTCGCGCGCGGCACCGCGTGGTATCCAGAGAACATGCGCCTGGATCGATTCACCGAACGTTCCCAGGAGGCACTGCAGGCCGCCCAGACGGCCGCCACCAGCCTCCAGCACCCCACCGTCGAGCCCGAGCACCTCCTGCTCGCCCTGCTCCACCAGGACGAGGGCCTGGTCCCCGCTCTCCTGCGGCGCCTCGAGGTGCAGCCCGAGCCGCTGGCCGCACGCCTGCAGTCGTCGCTCGAGTCGCGGCCCAAGCAGATCGGCGCCGCCGAGCCCCCCGTGGGCTCCGCTCTCCGCACCGTGCTGATGGCGGCGTTCGACGAGATGGCCCGGCTCAAGGACGAGTACGTCTCGACCGAGCACCTCCTGCTCGCCATCGTCCGCCAGCCCCAGGGCGAGGCGGCCCGGATGCTCCAGCAGGCGGGGGTCACTCCGGAGAAGGTCTACTCGACCCTGGAGGCGGTGCGCGGCTCCCAGCGGGTGACCGACGCCAATCCGGAGGCGAAGTACGACGCCCTCGAGAAGTACGGGCGCGACCTCACGGACGCCGCGCGCCGGGGCAAGCTCGACCCGGTGATCGGGCGCGACGCCGAGATCCGCCGGGTCATCCAGGTGCTCTCCCGCAGGACCAAGAACAACCCCGTCCTGATCGGCGAGCCCGGGGTGGGCAAGACCGCGATCGCCGAGGGACTGGCTCAGCGGATGGCGAGCGGCGACGTTCCCGAGAGTCTCCGCGACCGCCGCCTGGTGGCCCTCGACCTGGGCGCGATGGTGGCGGGGTCCAAGTACCGCGGCGAGTTCGAGGATCGGCTCAAGGCCGTGCTCAAGGAGGTCACCTCCTCCGACGGCCGCGTGGTCCTCTTCATCGACGAGCTGCACACCGTGGTCGGAGCCGGCGCCGCCGAGGGCGCCATGGACGCCGGCAACATGCTCAAGCCGGCGCTCGCCCGCGGCGAGCTGCGCTGCATCGGCGCGACCACCCTGGACGAGTACCGCAAGCACATCGAGAAGGACGCCGCCCTGGAGCGCCGCTTCCAGCCGGTGATGGTCGACCAGCCGTCGGTCGCCGACACCATCTCCATCCTCCGCGGGCTCAAGGAGCGCTACGAGGTCCACCACGGGGTGCGCATCACCGATTCCGCGATCGTCGCCGCCGCGACCCTCTCCCAGCGCTACATCACCGACCGCTTCCTCCCCGACAAGGCGATCGACCTCATCGACGAGGCGTCGTCCCGGCTGCGGATCGAGATCGACTCCCTGCCCACCGAGCTGGACATCGTCGAGCGGGAGATCCGCCAGCTCGAGATCGAGCGCGAGGCGCTCCGCAAGGAGAGCGACGCCGCTTCCATGGAGCGGCTGGCCACCCTCGAGAAGGACCTGGCCGACCTCCAGGAGCAGGCCAGTGGGCTGCGCGCGCGCTGGGAGCAGGAGAAGGGGGCGATGAACGCGATCCGCGACATCAAGGAGCGGATCGAGGCGGTCAAGCACGACGCCGAGCGGGCGGAGCGGGCCGCCGACTTCGGCCGGGCGGCGGAGCTCCGCTACGGCCAGCTCGGCGAGCTGGAGCGCGGTCTCGCCGCTGAGGAGGCCCGGCTCGGTGAGGTGCGTGGCGACCATCCCCTGCTCAAGGAGGAGGTCGACGCCGAGGATATCGCCGAGGTTGTCGCGAACTGGACGCACGTCCCGGTCGCCAAGATGCTGGAAGGCGAGGTCCAGAAGCTGCTCCACATCGAGGAGCGACTACACGACCGGGTGGTCGGCCAGGATGCCGCCATCGGCGCGGTCGCCAACGCGGTGCGGCGCGGGCGGGCCGGCCTCTCCGACCCCAACCGGCCGATCGGCTCCTTCATCTTCCTGGGCCCCACCGGGGTCGGGAAGACCGAGCTGGCACGGGCGCTGGCCCAGTTCCTCTTCGACGACGAGCAGGCGATGGTCCGTCTCGACATGTCGGAATACATGGAGAAGCACACCGTCTCCCGCCTGGTCGGCGCGCCCCCGGGCTACGTCGGCTACGAGGAGGGCGGGCAGCTCACCGAGGCGGTGCGGCGCCGGCCGTACTGCGTGCTCCTGCTCGACGAGATCGAGAAGGCGCACCCGGACGTCTTCAACATCCTGCTCCAGCTCCTGGAGGACGGCCGGCTCACCGATGGCCAGGGGCGCACGGTGGACTTCAAGAACGCGGTCGTGATCATGACCAGCAACCTCGGCTCCGACCTGATCGCCGAGCAGCCCCACGACGCCCCCCCGAGCGCGCTGGAGAGGGTGCGCGAGCAGGTGATGTCCCTGCTGCGCCAGCAGTTCCGTCCTGAGTTCCTCAACCGGGTGGACGAGGTCATCCTCTTCTCCCGGCTCGACCAGGCCCAACTCCGCCAGATCGTCCTGATCCAGCTCCGCAGCCTGCACGACCGGCTGGCGGCGCGCAAGCTCGAGCTGAGGGTCTCGCCCGCGGCGGTCGACCTGCTGGCGGCCGAGGGCTACGACCCCACCTACGGCGCGCGGCCGCTCAAGCGGGTGATCCAGCGCCGGCTCCAGGACCCCATCGCCATGGCCATCCTGGAGGGTCAGTACTCGGACGGCGACACCGTCGACGTGGACGTGACGGGTGGGGAGCTCAGCATCACCCGGGCTGCGCCGGCGGTGGAGGCTGCGGCCGCCGGCAGTTGACGGGCTGGGCTCAGCGCCACTTGACGCGCTTGGGCGGGGCGTCTACCCTTCGGCCGACGTGCCAGCAACCGGGGTCAGGTTCGGCCTCGGGGCCATCCGTGGCGCCCCTGGACGGCGACTGAGACCACTGCTCTCCGCCCTGCTGCTCCTGACCCTGTCGGGATGCTCGGTCGGGGTGTCGATCATCGACATCGACGACGGCGCGTACATCACGATGTGGGCACGCGACTGGGCGGTCGTCGACAGGGATGCCGCTGCCTTCGCGCCGAGCGGCAGCAACCCAGGTGCCTGCAACACAGGCGGCACGAAGATCGGCTGCTACCAGGCCAGCATGCAGGTGGCGGATGATCTCCAGGCCCTTCTCACCGATCTCAAGACGACCAGCACGCCGTCGCAGTTCGCCACCGCCAACGCCACCCTCGAGCAGGCGGTCGAGCTCGACATCACCGGGCTCAATCTCCGCGCCCAATCACTCACCGCGGCCGAGAGCACGTCGCCTGACGATGACGCGATGTTCAGCCAGGGGATGGCGAGCATCCATCAGGCCCCCCCGGAGTTCTCCACGGCCTACGCGGAGTTTCCCTCCTATGCCCGGCCGTCTCCCACACCGTTCGCGGGCGGATACGCGGGCTAGGGTGTCCAGCAATCATGTGCGCCCCGCGGCAGCCTCGCGATTGACATCCGCAGCACGAGCGACGTCACCAGCGGGGCGTGGCCAGGGTTCGTCGTGTGGGGGATGAGCAGCACCTCGATCACTCAGGTCCCATCCGGGGAGGAAGCGGAGTGGGAGCAGGCTGATCACCGTGCCCACCAGACCGCCCACGAAGACCGAGGCGAGGAAGTCGGCGATCCTCGGACGTTCCCGCAGCGGGATCCGCTGGTCCCTGGCGACGGTCAGTCCGTCGGGACCGCGTCCGGAGCGCGGGCTCGCGCCGGCCCGGCCGCGACCGGAGCGCAGCACTCACTCTCTGCAGCCGGTGGCGATCCGTGGGGAAGCCATTCCCACTGCTGCTCCGCCACCAAAGCGAGTGGATCCTCTGGCGCGAGCCCGCGGGGCGGGAGGAGATCGAACGGCACCGGCGGCACGACGACCATCCCGTCACCGGTGCGGATCAGCCGCCAGCCACCCTCGTGGAGCTTCCAATGGTGGGCGCGGCAGACGCTGACGAGGTTCTCCAGGTCGGTCGAGCCTCCCTGGGCCCAATGGGTGAGGTGGTGGGCCTGGTTCCACGACACCGGCCGGTCGCAGCCGGGCCACACGCAGCCTCCGTCGCGAGCCTGGAGAGCGCGGCGCGTCGCGGGCCCGGGCACCCGACGAGCCCGGCCCACGTCGAGGACGGCGGACGTGCTGTCGAAGACCACCCGAGCGACCGTGGCGTCGCAGCCGAGCCGGCGAACCGTCTCGGCAGCGATCGGGCCGCCCCACTCCAGCTCGCCCGCGGGCGAGCCGTCCCGACCGACGAGCGTGTCAAGGGTGGCGGTGACCTGGAGATGGGGTCGCTGGCTGCCGCTGTGGGCGAGCAGTCCGGCGTCCATGGCGTGACCGGCGAGCTCGACCAGCGCGTCGGCGAGCCGGCGGTCGCGCTGCCGGAGGTCGTCGTCACCGCTCCTGCGGGCCAGCGGTTCCAGGGCCGTGCGCAGAGTAGCGCCGCCCTCGCTGTCCAGGAAGCCGCGGAGGAAGCGTGAGCCCCCGAAGCCGGGCTTCAGCTCCAGGTAGCGGGCCTCCACCTGCTCGACCTGCTCGGCGAGGAAGCGCCGCTGATCCGCAGCGTGACGAGCGTGCTCGCAGTCGTGGCGGAACTTCCCGACCGAGTGGGCCCTGGCCTTTGCGAGCAGAGAGCCTTCCTCGAAGCCGGCAGCTGCTCCCGAGCCGGTGACCGCGTCGGCGGTCCGTGCCAGCAGGGCCAGATGATCGAAACCAATCTCCCCACTCAGGAGCGCCCGGGTGCTCGCCGGAAGATGCCCCTCGAGCTCGCCAACGCGTAATGCGTCGACCGCTGCGCTGGCGGTCGTGCGGCACTCGTGCTTGACCCACTGGATGGGGCTGACGTGCCCCTCCCACTCCAGCTCGTCGCAGCTCGCGAGCGTGGCCACATCGCCAGCGAACTCGAGTTCGAGGACGTCGATGAGGTGACGGACGCGGATCATCCGGTCGCGGAGCGCGTCTGGAGATCGCCTCTCCCGACGTCCCGATCGGAGGCGTGCGACGGTGGTCTCCACGGCGGCAAGGTCACCAGCCTCGGATGTAGTGTCGTTGGCGCCGTCACACATGCTCGTATTATATCGAAGAGATGTGCGTCGGGCAACCGGCGACCACGGGAGCGCGAGAGGAGCCGGGCCGCGATGCCAGACGGTCCCCGTCGAGGCCGATGTCGTGCTGGCCGGCTTCGCCTGCGGCAGCCGACTCTCAGGTGAGCCGGACCGCATTCCCCACCTGGACGAGGCCGGCGAGGCGGTCGTCCTGCCCCAAGCCGGGACGGATCCGGAGCAGCAGGTCGTCACCGTCGCTGACCATCTCGGAGCCCAGCTCGGCTGCCAGGTAGGCGGCCACCCGGGGGTCGACTGCCCCGAGCCCGGCCAGTCGCGGGACCGCCATCCGCAGACCGAAGGCTGGCGCGAGTCCTGCCATCCGCCGATTCCAGACCTCGGCGGGGACGCGGGGCAGAGGTGCGCCAAGCCGCGCCCCGAGCAGCAATGTGAGGGCGAGAACGCGGGCCTCCTGCGCAGGAGCGATCCCTTCCCAGAGGGCGCGCTCATGGGCGATGCCGTCGAGGACGTCGCGGGCTCGGTCGAGGATGCCGTCCGGAGGGATGGCGACCCAGGCTCGCTCCCGGGCGAGGCGTGCCGTCCAGCCGTCGCGACTCACCACCACTCCCGAGGCGCCGCCGGCGGCCTCGAGGCATGCCGACAACCTCGTGCCAGGCTCGACGGCCGCACCGGGCAGGCACCCGGTCTCCTCGTCCCACGTGCGAGTCGCCTTGAGCACCCGATGGCGCGGATCGCGGCGATCGGGAGTGCCAGATCGTGCAGTCCCAGCTCGAGGGTGGCCGCCACGCTGCCGTCACCACGGTCGGCGGGAGGGTAGACGGCCCCTCCCAGGGTGTCGGCGGCGATGCGGCAGAATCCGAGCCCCCAACGCTTACGGTCTCGATGACTCCGGGCTGTGGTGGGGGCGGTGCGCCCCGCCTCGCCCGGCCAGACCACGTGGAAGGCCCCCTCATCCTGCACGAGCGTCACCGAGGTGGTCCGGGTGTGACGCTCTGCATTCACGGCGAGTTGCACCAGCGCGAGCGCGGCGACCTCCGGAGCATGGACCGGAAACGCGGGACGACCGTCGATCCGGACCTTCAAGCCGGTCCTGGCGGTGATCCCGGCCGCGGCCAGGTCGATGACGTCGTGTGACGTTCCGGAGGTGTGGACGCGGCGCCCGGCGACGAGCCGGAGCGAGGTCGTCAGCATGGCGATCCTTCGGCGTCGGATGCCGTCCGACTCGTCGGCCGTCGCCTCCATCGCGTCCAGGAGGCGGTCGAGAAGAGTCGCCGAGGCCGGGTCGTGCGCCTCCGACGCAACCGCCAACCTCGTCCCGCGAAGGGCGAAGAGCACTGTTCCCGGACCCGCCCCCTGCCATTCCGGAGTGCTGGCGATCAGCTCGCCGTCACGATCGAAGAGGGCAGCCGGGAGGGGCAGTTCCCTGATCTCGGCGATGGTGAGGTTCATCGCGGCGCGGCGTGGGTCACGTCGTCCAGCTCGGCATCCCCGACCGCCAGCCGGTAGCGGCGATTGCCGTGGCTCATCACCCTGGCGGGCGAGCCGTGCCGCGCCAGCCAGTCACCGAAGCGGCGGATCGCCCTGGTGGCGGTCTCGGAGTGAAAGGTGACGATCTCGGGGTGGCGGATCACCAGGCGGACCGCCTCGCGGTGGTGGTACTGGTCCTGGCTGGGGATGTGCACCACCAGGGTTCCGTCCTGAACCCGGAGGTCGGCGACGGGGTGGTCCAGCATCCGGTCGAGCCGGTCCATGAGCGAGCCGTCCCGGACCCGACCGCTGGGCCGGAGGCGGCGGTTGCCGCTTTCTGGCTCGAGGTGGCCGACATCCTCGTCCTGCCGACGACCTCCGCGCGCGCCGACTTCAACGGCGCCCTCGACTACCTGGAGGTGGGCGGCCTGCCTCCGACCGTGGTCGCGTACATCGTCCCCGGCCCGCGCCGCCTGCGCGAGAATCCGACGACCCTCGAGTACGTTCGCGCCATCCGCCGTCGCGCAATCAGCCTGGTCGAGATCCCCGACGACGCCAACGCGGTCCGGCTGGCGGGGATGGAGGGCGTCCCGGTGGAGCAGATCTCCCCGCCGCTGCGCCTCGCCTATCGCGAGCTCACCGAGACGATCGCCGTCATGCCGCGGCGACCACAGGGTTGATCCGGTGCCGCAGCCACCCGCGGGGGTCGGGCTGATCGATCGCGATCCTCAGCTCCTGCCCGTCCCCCTCGGAGACCTCCGGCCCCGGCGGCAGGTCCGCTCGGTGTCGACCCCGCTCAGGCTCTGGCGAAGGCACAGCTTCGAGATCCTCGCGACCGGCGGGCTCCTCCTGGCCGTCGCGGCCGCGGTGGTGACCGTGACCCGCCCAGCAATTGCCGTCTATCTCGAGGGGGACTCGGTGCACATCGGCAGCCTCACCCTCTCGCATCCCCGGGAAAACGGCGGCCTCGCCGAGGGGCGGCTCTACACGGGTCCGGCGACGCTGCTCATGGTCAGCCGGCCAGGTGGTGCGGTCGTCGCCTCCGCGGTGACCTTCCTGGGAGGGCAGAGGGCGACCGGTGTCTGCACCTTCGGTCCACCAGCGGCCACCGAGCTCACCGAGCGGTGCATCCTCCATGTCGGAGGTGAGTCCGTGACCTGCGTGGATGCGCTGCGTTTCGACGCGCCGGGGAGCTGGGAACGGGCCTGCAGCGACGGGCAGCGACTGACCGTCTCGGTCCCGGCCGGGGCCGCGGCCATCCCGATGCCCTTCCCGCTGGGCCGCTGAGCGCCGGGCTGCCTCCGATCAGGAGGCCGAGGGCGAGACCGGCACTCCATCGACGCTGGTGAGATCGGCGCGCCACACCAGCCGGTCGTAGTCCTGCCACCAGGGGGTGCAGGTGATCAGGGTGAGCACCTGGCCGCTGGTGGGGACCAGCTGGGTCACGGCGCTGGGCGCGAGGTCCCAGCGCTGGGTGACGGTGTAGACGTAGGTCTGGCAGCTCCGATTCTCGATGGTGACCGTGCCACCGACCGCCAGCTGGTCGATGTTCTGATAGTCGGGCTCCCGGTGAAAGGCGATGATCACGTTCCCGTCGCCCCCCGGGTCAGGGCTGCCATACCAGTGCACCATCGAGCGGTCGTCGAGCTGGGTCCAGTTGCCGTTGACGGCGACCCCCACGTACCCGTACTGCGGCAGGCCGGTGAACTCGACCAGGGCGTAGGCGTCGGAGTCGCTGCCGCCCCCGCCGCAGGTGCCGTCGCCGGCGGCCGGTGAGGCCGTCCCCTCAGCCGAGGCGGAGGAGGAATCGCTCGACGCCGCCCCCGCCAGCCAGCTGTTCACCGCCTTGACGTCGTTGGCCCCCCGGGCGGCCACCGCCTGCTGCACCGACGCCTGCTGGACCAGGCCGTGCACGGTGATGCCGATCCCCGCGAGGACCAGCAGGCACCCGACGATGAAGGCGATCCGTCGCCTCCGCAAACGCCACCACATCTTCTACGAGATTATCGGCCCGGCGGCTCGGCGGCCATCGCCGCCATCTCGTCCGCCATCTTGTCGATGGTGGACTGCATGACCCCGCGGATCACCACGGCGCGGATGTCGCGGAGCAGCCGGTCCAGGGTCTGGCCCTCGGCCGCCGCGTCGTCGACCATCGACTCCACGCGTGGCGAGGAGCGCTGGAGATGGAGCTGCGCCACCTCCTTCAGCGCCGACGCCATCTCGGCCACGGGGACGGCGCCGCCCCAGGACCCATCGGGGGCGTCCTCGGGCTCGAAGACCGCGAAGGGATTGAAGGGTTCGGCCGCCGGCTGAGCCCGCCAGAGTGGGGTCGTCGACCAGTCGATCCCGCCCATGGCCGGGGCCGGCTTGGCGGCCGGCGCCGGCTGCGGCGCGACCGGGGGGGGCGCATCGGCAGCCTCGGCCACCGTAGGCTCCACGGGTTCGGGCGCGCTCTGTGGCTGGGGCGCTTGGCGGGGGGACTCGCGGAGGACCCAGACACTTCCGCGCCTGGTCGCTACGAGAGGTTCGAGAAGCTCCTCGTCCCCCGGTTCTGGGTGCTTCTCAGTGTAGGTGGCCACCTGCCGGCCGTTCACGATCAGGGTCACGCCGCGGCCGATCGGGGTGTCGATCTCCACCACGAAGAGGCCCTCGCGCTCGCAGAGGTCGGCGAGGAGTCCCTTCCAGTCTATCCACTCGAGCCGGAGGTCCTCGTAGCAGGAGGTCCCCCGGAAGAGCGATGGAGCCAGGTCCACCACGATGGGGTCGAGCTGATAGGCGCTCACCATGGCGTCGGTCCAGCCGCCGATGAGGCGCAGCGCCAGCTCTCCCTCATGCCGGGCCCCGTCCTCGTAGGCATACACCTCGAAGAGGGCCGAGTTCTTGACCAGGATGACTCCCACCGACCCGCTGCGCCGGCTCACCAGACAGCCGCTGCCGATGACGGGAGCGAGAGCCTCGACCACGATGGCGGGTGCGGGGATGCCCTCGAAGAGGGCCGTGCCGTGCGGGATAACGGGGATCGGATCGTGGGTGCCGGGCTCCCACCCGGCGAACGGGTCCGCGGAGCCGGGCCGCGGCAGGCGTGGCTGTTCAGCCCCGGGTTCGTCGTTGCTGTCGGGGACCTCTGTATCCATCGCAGCTATCGTAGTCAGCCATTCCCCAGCGCTCGACGCGGGGAGTTACGATCTCGCGCCACGTTGTCACGATCCTGTGGCCGTCGTCCCGCCGATCGTGAGCACGACCTTGCCGAGCTTGCCGCCGGCCTGGAAGCGCGCATAGGCGGCCGCCGCGCTCTCGAGGTCGATCGCCGCCGCCACGAGCACGCGCAGCCCCCCGGCTCCGACCAGGGGAAGCAGTTGCTCCGCGACCCTCCGGGAAGCGAGGGCCTTCTCCGCGGTGGAACGGTTCCGGAGCATCGACCCCATCACGCGGGCGCGGCGGCTCATCAAGGCGAGCAGGTCCAGCTCGACGCGAGCGCCCGCACCGACCCCGATGACCGCCATCCGACCGCCTCCGGAGAGCGCCCTCACGTTGGCGGGGACGGCGTCGCCACCCACCAGCTCGAGCACCACGTCATACGGCCCGTGATCCTCGCTGTCCGCCGGATCGATGGGCTCGGCGCCGAGCTCGGCCACCGCGGGGCGGAGGGCAGGGTCGCGGACGCTGGCCACCACCCGGCCGCCCAGGGCGACTCCGATCTGCACCGCCGCCGTCCCCACCCCGCCGGCGGCACCGGTCACCAGCAGGCGCTCGCCGCTCCGGAGATCGCACTGCGACACCAGCGCGTCGTGGGCGGTGATGAAGACCTCCGGGAAGCCGCCGGCCGCCACCCATCCGAGCGAGGTCGGCACCGGCATGGCGACCCGCTCGTCGACGACCGCCAGCTCGGCCTGCGCAGCACCTCCCACCAGCGACATCACCCGGGCCCCGAGCCCGAAACGGTTCGCTCCCTCGCCCAGCCCGACCACCTCACCGGCGAGCTCCAATCCCGGGATGTCGGTGGGGAACCCGGGCGGTGGGGGGTAGAAACCGCGGAGCTGCATCATGTCGGCGCCGTTGAGCCCGGCGGCCCGCACCCGGACCAGCAGCTCCCCGGGGCCGGGCACCGGGTCGCGACGGTCCTCGACCGAAACCTGGCCGTCGGCCACCACCACCGCGCGCATGGGCGACGGTTTACCGCATCCATGCCGTCGGCCGCTCAGGGCAGGCGCCGAGCGAAACCGGCGCCGGCCCGCGGACATCGACCCGGGATTCGGCCAGGGCCTCAAACCGCCGCCCGAACCGCCCCGGTCAGCTCGCCACCGGGAGCTCCGCCGAGGCGTTCTCGTCGGACTCCTCGGTCGCCAGGTCCTCGCTGGTGCGGCGGGCGCTGAGGAGCTTGACCGACTCGGCCACCACCTCGGTGCTGAAGCGGCGGAGACCGTCGCCACCGGTGTAGTCGCGGGTGCGCAACTTGCCTTCGACGTAGACGCGCCGGCCGCGCGTGCAGTAGAGGGCGCAGACCTCGGCCAGGCGTCCGAAGCAGATGACCGCGTGGTACTCGGTCTCCTCCTGCCGGTTGCCTTGAGCGATCGAGCACCCCTCGTCGCCCCTGCCTGTGAGCCCTGCTAGGTGTATTTCCCAGGGACGTTGTTGACGCGAGCGATGGGAGGGAGGCCGCCCAGGGCGGTGTGAGACCGATGGTGGTTGTACAGGTGGAGCCACCCGGGGAGCAAGTCCAGGCGCGCCT
>Ga0187868_1000962_pt1 | contig 21740 bp, 20 predicted proteins | sample June2016WEW_13_4_FD_133014 | JGI IMG/M metagenome (GOLD analysis project Ga0187868, IMG submission 133014) | Peatland microbial communities from SPRUCE experiment site at the Marcell Experimental Forest, Minnesota, USA - June2016WEW_13_40 | ecosystem: Environmental > Terrestrial > Soil >... | reverse complement strand
CGGCGCGCGGGAATAAACCGCCGGGAAAGCCAGATTAAAATTGTTGAAAGGAAAATATGCCAGTACGTCTAGGACGTTTCGAAATGCCCAAGCGTTTGCAAAAGGATGACGCCAGCGCCACCGCCACCTACGCAAAATTTATCGCCGACCCGTTTGAAACCGGTTACGGCCACACCGTCGGCAACTCGCTGCGCCGCGTGTTGTTGTCCTCGCTCGAAGGCGCGGCCATCACCTCGCTGAAGGTGGACGGCGCGATGCACGAGTTCGCCACGATTGACGGCGTGGTCGAGGACGTGACCGACATCGTTTTGAATTTGAAGAAAATCAAGTTCAAGGCCCACACGCGCGACGAGCAGGTGTTGTTGCTTTCCGTAAACAAGGAAGGCCCCGTGACCGCCGCCGACATCCAGCTCAACCAGAATATCGAGCTGGTCAACCCTGACCAGATCATCTGTACGCTCGACAAAAAGAAGAAATTCGAGATGGAGCTGGAGGTCAAAATCGGCCGCGGCTTTTGCCCGGGCGATGAAAACAAAAAACCCGGCCAGGCCATCGGCGTGGTGGCGATTGATTCGCTGTTTTCACCGGTTACCCGTGTACGTTACGCCATTGAGGCCGCGCGTGTTGGCAACCGCACGGATTACGACCGGCTGATTCTGGAAATCTGGACGGACGGGCGCCTGTCGCCCGACGACGCGCTCACGCAGGCTTCGGCGATTTTGCAGCATCATCTCGACGTGTTCGTCGGTTACGACAAGAACGCGGTCGAGTTTGAGGAGGCCGCCGACAAGCAGGACGAGGAGAAGTCGAAAATGAAGAAACTCCTCAACATGAGCGTCAACGAAATCGAGTTGAGCGTCCGGGCGGCGAACTGCCTGAACAACGCGAACATCACCAGCGTCGGCCAGTTGGCGATGAAGACCGAGCAGGAAATGCTCAAGTACCGCAACTTCGGCAAAAAATCGCTGAATGAAATCAAAGACAAATTGACGGCTTTGGGCTTGTCCCTCGGCATGAACTTCGAGCCGGGATTGCTCGAAGCGCCGAAGGAAGAACCGAAGACGGAATAAGGACCAGCTATGCGACATTTGAAGCGAACGGCCAAACTGGGCCGCACATCCACGCATCGCAACGCGATGCTGGCAAACCTCGTTTGCAGTCTCATCAAACACAAGCGCGTGACCACGACCCTCGCGAAGGCGAAGGCCGCGCGTTCCGTTGCGGAAAAAATCGTCACCCTGGGCAAGCACGCCACGATTCAATCACGCCGCCTGGCTGCCGCGCGCCTGCACGCGCATGGTCCAACGGTGCAATTGACAAAGGACGAACGCCAGAAATGGCGGCGGAACGAGGACGTGCTGCGGATTCTTTTTGAAGACATCGCACCCGCGTTCAAGGAACGCAATGGCGGTTACACGCGCATCGTCAAAATGAACCAGCGGCAGGGCGATGCCGCGCAGCGCGCCATTTTGGAATGGGTGGATTTCACGCCTCCGGCGCCGGCGGCGGAAGAAACCACACCCGGTGCCGAGGCCAAAACACCGGAACCGGCCAGGGAATCAACCGCCAAGGTCTGACCCGAAGAAAAACTCAAAACATTTCCAAGCCCGCTCGCCCGAGCGGGCTTTTTTGTTGCCGGGAGCGGATGACGGATGCGCCAGCGGGTTGGGTCAGTTTGGTGTCCCGCCTTTAGGCGGTCCGCTGTAGCGCATCTTGCTGCTTGCCGCCTAAAGGCGGGACACCGAACGGTGACAGCTCGGTTGTGCCCTTGGTTATCTCAGCCAGAAGAACAGCATCCCAGCCACAACCAATAGCGCCACCATCCACCAGAACCACCCGATGCCGCGCGGCTTGACCGGCTCGGGCCCGAATTCCCTTTTTACGAATTCGTCGTGGTCGAAATTTTCATCCGGCAGGCCGAGATGGCTGGCATACGCGGTTTCCGACCAGCCGGTTTGCTCATCCGAGCCGCATTCGGGACAGGCCCTGGCGTTGCGCGGCACTTCTGCGCCACAGTTCGGACAGATGTCAGAAGCCATAAGGATTTACGATTTGCGATATACGATTTACGAGTCTCACAATTCTTCGACCATTGGCAAAATCGGATGGCACGCGTAAATCGTAAATCTGAAATCGCAAATCAGCCGCCCACGCCGGCGTATTCCTCGTCGGTTTTCAGCTCGAGCTCCATCAAAATGTAATCGTGGCTGACAGCCTGCATGTCCTTGACGTGATTTTCCAGGCGCAAAAGCTGGCTGAAGCCAAGCAGGGCAAACATCTTGATGGCCGCCGCCTGTTCGCCAATGAATTCCGCCTCGACCTTTTCCAGGCCGACCTGCCGCGCGATTTCGACGATCTCGCTGATGAGCGCCCGTGCCAGACCGCGTCCGCGAAATTCCGGATGAACCAGCACGCTGACGCGGCCGACATGCCGCTTCCAGCCGCCGAGTTGCTGGTGCAGCGTGGCGTCGCCGGCGATTTTGCCGCCGATCAACCCGACCAGCGGCAAATTGCGCCCGTAGTCAATGTTCCGGCACCAGTCACGGATGGTTTCAATTTCCGCGACGCGATGTTTGATGAACATCCGTTCCGGTTCGGGGATGCTGAGAAACAAACCGTGAAATTCCTTTTCATCGTCGGGGCGCAGCTGGCGCAATGTCGCCTTCGTGCCATCCTTGAGCTGGACGACTTTGGGGAACCGCTGGAGTTCAAGTTCAATGCTGAATGACATGCTTCCTTTCCATTTTGATAAAAATCTGCCTCACGCGCCTGAAAACGCAAGGCTCAATCCGCTCGTTGGCCAATTTCACAGCGACTGGTGGGGCGAGACCACCGGCGCGCCGAAATAAGGGCATTTTTCATTTGGTTTCCGGCTCGCGAGTACGCTCACCCCACCAAACTGACCCACTACGCTCAATCCGGTCGTGGCGATTCGCCGGCGACGCCGTTGGCGTGGTTCCGCAACCGTTCGTCTATGCGCGCCGGATCGAGACTCCAGCGCGCCGCCAGCAACGGGACTTTTGCGACGTTGGTCGCCGTCCATTCCGCCGCCGCCCACGAAGAGGCATCCGGATGTTCACCGTAGCCAAAGCATTTCATGCTTAATTCCGTCTCGGCACCGGTTTTGCGGCCCTGGTTCCACACGGTTTCGCCCGCCCACGCATACGCGCGCGTCACCACGCCGTTTTCCACGCGCATCCAGGCGTGATGATGCAAAATCCGTTCCGCCTGGAAGAATTGCACGTGACCGAGTTTGCGGCTGAGTTCAGTCAGAAAATAAAAACAGTCGTCCACATCGCAGCCCGGATTCGGCAGGCCGGAACCGGTGACAATGATCCAGCCATTCACCGGCGGACCGATGAAGAACCCGTGCCCGCCCGTCATCCCTTCCGCCCAAGGGCAGGGGGCAAAATGATCCAGGCCCAGCGCGGCTTGAACGGCTTTGGGATTAAGCGAACGGACCACCAGCCAGCTTGTGGGGCGCGATCCAAACGCCGATTGGAACAGGGGGAATTTTTCCATCTGTCGAATTTTGAACTCCGCCACGCGCGCCCGGTGGTGCAGTGCAGTCATCCAAACGAGCATTATTGTGCCCAAGCCAAACACGAACCCAAGCATTGCCAGCAATGCCGGCGGAATTGCGCTCATCTGATTCACCCTTCGAATTTACGCCCGCCCATCGTGGGGATTCAAACAAAATCTGGCTCGTGAAGTAAACCCGAACTCCGAAGTTATGAAAAGCAGGCCTCAGTATGAATGGTACAATTAATGAAATAGCTATTTCATTAATTGTATAAATGGCATAATAGGTTGTTCAAAACACTGGGGAGGGCGAGGCCAAGCCGGAGTGCGCCCGTCCTCGGGCGCAGCAACTGGCTTCATTCAAGCCACGGAAAATTTCGCAACCTCTTGCCCACCGCACCAGGCTGTGGCCGGGACGGCCGCACTCCGCCAACGCAGAAATTCAACTTCGGATTTCAGGTTAAAAATTGCACAAACCTCCGGCCTGTATCGTTGTCGGCCCTTGCAGGCGGGACGCCAGCGCTACGTTTTTAGCCGGCCGCCAGCCACTCAAGATACTTTTTATTCCCTGCGCTCAATGGCAGGACGATAAACTCAGGCGTGTCGTAGGGGTGCCGGGCGAGAACCAATTTTTCCAGCGCGGCGAGTTTTGACTTCTGCGTTTTCAAGACCAGCAAAACCTCCGCGCCGAATTCGATTTTCCCCTGCCACCAATAATGCGATTCGATTTTGGGGATGAGGTTCGCGCACGCAATCAGGCGCGCTTGCAACGCCGCCCGCGCAAGCGCCCGGGCAATTTTCAAATTTGGCGCGGTGACCAGAACGACGGCGAATTTTGCAGCAGATTTCATTTGGCCAATTTTCAGAGCGCCAGCGGCGCGGCATATTTGTAGCTCCAAATTCGGTTGTGACACAAGCTCCGTCAGGAGCGGCATCATCTGAATATATCGCTCCTAACGGAGCTTGGGAATTTAATGGTGCTTGGTTCTACAAAGATTTCGCGCCTACGGCGCTGTGTTTTCCCAATCCGGTGCGGCAACCAGAACGATTGAGAATTTTGTGGCGGGTTTCATTCAAGACTCAAACAAGGTCAATTTGTGTTGGAGAAAGTCTTTCAATACGCCAAGCAGTCTTTGGCGCTCCTCGGCGGAAACTTCCACAGGGATCATTGTAACGCACAGAAAACTCGCTGTTTTTTCGCCTGTTTTTGTTTTAACCAAAATTGGAGTTGCGTAAATAACCGTTTCCACGCGATCGGTTTTTGAGTAAGCGTCGGTATCAATTCTCGTCCCGCTGAATTCCGAACGTAGATAATGAAAATTTACCTGCTTGTCTTGACCGTTTCCGCGAACTTTTTGCGTCAGAGTTTCCCAGGTTTCAGTGTTTTCTTTTGCGCCTGAATGACCTTGAAGTTCGCTTGCAACAGCCCTTAAGCCATTGGTTGCATTTTCTTCATCAGGCAAAGTGCGGACGTAAATGAAGAATTCAGATTTGGTTGGCAAATGAATTACAACTGAAAGATGCTGTTTCAAATAAAACATTCCACTCCACTCCTTTTTCCCGTCGCCAAAAAGGCCGAAGTACAACGAACTCATACACGTTACTTCATTGGCCGGGCTGTTCAATTCCTCCTTGGCAATGGTTTTCGGATTTTCTGCGTTGAAGCTTTGGCAGCCGATGCACAGCATCAATGGCACGGCAACCATCCAATACAGTTTCAAATGAAGTCCTGATTTCATAAAACATTTCCCGAATCCGTTTTATTTCCGCCGAATTTTCTGTTTAAGTCAAGACATGGACGCCGCATTGCCGCCGCTCACCGCCGGGACGCTTTACCTCGTGGCCACACCCATTGGGAACCTCGAGGACATCACGTTGCGCGCGCTGCGCGTGTTGCGCGAGTGCGACGTCGCCGCCGCCGAGGACACGCGACACTCCGGACAACTGCTGAAGCATTTCGGAATCTCCAAACCGCTGCTCAGCTATTTCCAGTTCAACGAAGCCAGACGCAGCGAGGAAATCATCGAACGCCTCCGGCGCGGCGAAAAAGTCGCGCTGGTCACGGACGCCGGCAGTCCCGGCATCAGCGATCCCGGCGAACGCGTGGTCAAAGCGGCCATCGCCGCCGGCTTTCGAGTCGAATCGGTGCCGGGACCGTGCGCATTGGTCGCGGCGCTCACCGCCAGCGGTCTGCCGACGGACGAATTTCACTTCGTCGGTTTCCTGCCGCACAAATCCGGCCAGCGACGGAACAAGCTGGAATCGCTCAAGAGTTTCGATGGCACGCTGGTGCTTTATGAATCGCCGTATCGGATCGAAAAGCTGCTCGTCGAACTCAGCGAGGTTTTCCCGGAACGTGAAATCGTGCTGGCGCGCGAGTTGACCAAGAAGTTCGAGGAATTTCTGCGCGGCAAACCGGCCGAATTGCTGGTGATCGCGAAGAAACGGAGTTTGAAGGGGGAGTTTGTGGTGATGGTTGGTCCATCAATGTAGGACAGGCTTCCAGCCTGTAATCGAACCCCTGAACCGTAGCCGCCGACGTCAGTCGGCGCTGATCATAAAATGGCATATCATGCGCGGACTGACGTCCGCGGCTACAGAGTTTATGAGGAGGGGGCGAGACTTGAACCCAACGCGCCTCCTCTCCTCGGCCCACTCCAGCGCTCCGCAAAGGAGGGGGAGATAATTGACGGTGCTGCCACGATGCACCCGAGATCGGCGCTCCCAATGGAAATGGGTTTGAATTCGATTCTTTGACGAACCACAATGCGCCGTAATGAAAACGGCATCATTCCTGAACTGCACATTCTTTCAAATGATTGCCCCGCGGGCGGAACCTTCCAAATGATGCGTCCAGGACACGACAAGAACCAGTTTCAGGAAAAACCCGCCAGCGGAGCGCGCTTTTCCGGGCGTTGGTCGCTGATTCACGATTTGAGCTTCGGTTGCGCGCTCGTGTTGATTGTTGGCGGCGCGCTCGCGGTTTACGCGTCCGGCAGTTTGACTTTACCGCCAGCCGGCTGGCGCCTTCTTAGCCCGGCACTGGCGGGAATGATCGCCGCCGGCATTCTGAAATTCATTTTCACCGGACGCGCTTTGACACCCGGCGAAGCCGTCCGGGATTTTCTGTTCCCCGGTCTGCTCGCCGCTTCGGCACGCCACCTGTTGTTCTGGCAGGCGCCGCAAAACTTTTCCGGACTGATCCAGCTCAGTCCCATCAGCGCCACGGTTTTTTACCTGCTCTATCACGGCGCCAACATCTATCGTCTGGTGAATTCAAGAAAGCACCTGGACACCATCGCGGGCGCGGCAATCACGGTTATTCCCTTCGCGTTGGGACTGCCGCTCGCACTGCCGTCGGATCAACTGACGGGTTTGCTGGGCAACATCGTCACTGCCGGTTTGCTGTCAGGTTCTCCGGTTTGGTGCATGGGAATCGGTCGGACGCTGTTGCTGTTTTTGTTCAACGTGCTCCTGACCCAGGCATTCGCCCTGACCGCGTCCCGCCGCCCGCTGACCAGCGTTAGCGCGCTTCTCTGCCTGCTGCTGGCCGCCGCTGCCTCCATCGTTGCTCCGGGCGTGGCGGATTTGGGTTCGGGGAATTTCGCCGCCGGATTGCCCGGTGCGTTGAAACCGGTTGTCGCCGTTCTGGCCACGGTGCTCTCGCAAGGCGCGCTGTGGGCGGAAGTTTTTATGGTGACCGGAATGATCATGGACGGCATGCGCATAATAGCGCCGACGCGCACCACGATGAAAGCGCACGCCGTCAGCGGGATGAAAAAGGGCATGGTGTTCAGTGGCGTCCTGATGGCGCTCCTGCAACTGCTCCACGCCGTCGCCGGGGCGCCGATCGTGCAAAATCTTTGCCGGACTTTTCCGGCGCTGCTGTTCGCCGCCGCCGGCGCGGTGGCTTTTCCGTTATTCAAGGCGATCATCGAAACCTTTGACGGCAGCCAGTCGTTTTTTCGTCGCGCGCTGAGAACCTACCGCGAACCGGTGCTGATGGCGCGCGGCGTGGTCGTTGGAATTGCCGGCGCCGTCGCGTTGGGCGTGCATCTGCCGGCGCTTTCAACTTCGCAGCGCGTCTTTTTCGGTCTGGTGGCGGGCGCGCTTGCTTATGCCGGCGTCAGTGCGCTGCGCGATTTGATTTACGGCATGAGGAACTGCGGCGGGCTGAAGTCGTGGCGCGTGTATCTGGTGGAAGGAGGGCTGGGCGCGTTTGTCGGCGCCGCGTTCGCGTTCTATTTCGACAGCACGCAAATTCCCGTCGTGCTGGACAAGCTCAATCTTTACAACACTTTTGGGCTGAAGCCGGCGGCGGATGAATTTTATCCGTTGCTCAGCAAATGGGGACACATTCAACTCGGCACTTATGCCGGCGGCGCGAAACTGCTCTTCAATGAAGCGTTGAAAGGCGTGATCGGTTGGGGTGTGGCGGCGTGGCTGTTCGCTGTCAATCGTTCGTTTCTCACCGCACTGTTCCAACGTGACACTGCGCCAATCCGGAGGATGTTTTCCCGCAAGGGTGTCGCCGAACTGACCGAAAACACGATTCAGGTCCTGCGTTGGGGATTGTGGATGGCGCCGGTCATTTTCACCTTCCTCAAACAAATGTCCGTGCCGACCTGGTATAATCAGGACGGCGCGGTTCACACCGTGTTCTGCATATTCAAGGATGCTACGTCGGATTCCGCGGGTTTCCAGGCATGGAGTCTGAAGGTGTTCATGTGGGTGCTCGCTTACGATTTCTTCCGCATTTTGATCTGGATCGATCACATGGGTCTGCGTGTTGCCACGCTTGTCAATCTGAGCTTCATCGGCATGGACCGGCTCGACGAACGCCTCGCGCGTTTCATTGGCCCGACCGCGGCCACGGCACGGTTCATTCCCGAAGGCGTCAAACGCTTCACCACCTGGGCGCCGCTGCTGATTCCGTTTTTTATTCCGAGGGGAAAGGATTGGGACTGGGCGTGGTCGCAATCCGAAGCCATCCAGCGGGCATCCGGCGGCGGCCTGGCCGAAACGCCGGGAAAATATTCGACGCTGCAAATGGCGTTGGCGGGAATCGCGGCGGTACTGGCCGTCGGATTTGTTTCCTTTGGTGTCCGCGCCTGGCGTTCACGCTCCGCGAAAAGGCGGCAAACCAGTTTCCGGTTGGGCAACCATGTGTATGCCGTCGAATGGAAATCCAGCGGCGAAATCACCAGCACGCTGACAGAACATGGATGCGACCTCACCCGCCGCGCCTATGACCGCCTTGAGCCTGCCGGTCGCGCGTTGTTTGTGGCCGATGGGGCGCCGGCCGCTCAGCCAAAGTCGTGGCCGGTCATCGGCAATTTCCCGGTAGAAATCGCGCCGCCCGCCACGGTCGAACCGAATGACTCGGTTATCGTTCTGGCGCAGACGGCCAACGAAATCCAGACGGTTGTGCGCATCACGCTGCCGTCCGATTCCGCCGCCGTGGAGCTTTGGGAAATCACCGTGACAAATCCCGGTTCGCGGGTGCGTGACCTCAAAGTCGTGCCGTATCTGGAATGGGTGTTGAATTCGCCGCAGACGGACCGCGGCCACACACAATACAACCGCCTGTTCCACGAAGTGAATTATGACGCCAGCCTGAATGCGTTGATTGCGGCGCATCACGAGACCAGACAAATCGGTTTGCTGGCGGTGGAAACGCCGCCGGAAGGATTTTTGCAGGCGCGTGTGGATTTCATCGGTCGCGCGGGCAGCGTCTGGAAACCGCGCGCGCTGGAAACGCTCGCGTTTCAGGAGCCATGCACCACCGAACCGTGTCCGAGTTTTGATGCCATCGGCAGTATGCTGCTGAACGTTTCGCTGGCACCCGGCGCGACCGGCAAGTTGCGATTGTTGATGGGCTGTGCCGAAGATCGGCAGCAGGCGAGGGATTTAATCTCTCGCCATTTGAAAATTCAGACTGATCCCCGTGCGCTGGCCGAAAAATCGCCGGCACACCAGCCGCGCATTGGTCACGGGGATATTCCACCCGGTACGCCGCAGCCATATTTTGAATTCACCGATGGTGGCAACACGCTCCGCGTCCGCACGCCATTCACGCCGCGGCCCTTTGACCACACAATGGCGAACGCGCTCGGCCAGGTGCTTTGCGTGACCAATCGCGGGCTGCACACCTCGGCCAGCCTGAACGCACAGCAGAACCGGCTCACGACGGACTGGGCCGACACGGTGACGAGTGAACTGCCGTCGGAGATTTTTTACCTCTACGACGTCGGCGAGCGACGCTGGCTCTCGCCCACTTATCTGCCATTGCGCGACTCCGAAGCCGTATACGAAACTGATTTTGGCGTGGACGGCACGGCGACCTTCCGGATGAAGCGTGGCAAACTTTCCACGGAATTGACGGCGTTCGTGCCGCCCGACGAGCCGGCGGGCTTTTACCTTCTCACCATTCGCAACGACGGCGATGCACCGAAGCAAATCCGGTTCGCGCCGTATTTCCGCATCGCACTGGCCGACCAGCCGGAAAACTCCGGGCCGCTGGAAATTAAAACGGACGTGGCGAACGCCACCATCTATTTTACCAATCCGCGCAACACCTTCCGCTCCGGCCCGGCGTTTGCGGCGATTTCCGAGGCGCCGGAAAAAATCGAAACGCGGCGCGGCCATTTCCTCGGCCGGGGACGTTCACCGGCCCATCCCGCAATGGTGGAGACCGGCGAACCTTGGGCCGGGCCAACCGATGACGCAGCGGCCATCGCCAGTTTTCTCGTCACACTGGAAATTCCCGCCGGAGCGTCGCGCACGATCTCGGTCATGCTCGGCCAAAGCGACACGCGCGAACAGGCGGCGGCGGTGGTGCGGCGCTGCCGGACGGTGAAAGCCGCGCAAACGAAGCTGGCCGCCACCCGTGCCTGGTGGCTTGACCTGATGCGAACCCTGCAGGTTGAAACCACCGACCCGGCATTTGACCGCCACCTGAACTGGTTGAAATACCAGGCGCTCGCGGAACGCCTCTGGGCGCGCAAAGGTTTTTATCAGTCGAGCGGCGCGTTTGGTTTTCGTGACCAACTGCAGGACGCAATCAATTTGATCTGGGTGCACCCGGCCCTGGCGCGGCGGCAAATTTTACTGCACGGCCGGCAGCAATTCGCCAAGGGCGACGTGTTGCATTGGTTCTTTCTCCAGCAGGATGGCTGCACGGGTCTGGGCGCGCGCACGCACGCTTCCGACAACCTGCTCTGGCTCGGCTGGGCGGCTGCCGAATACGTGCGCATGACCGGCGACGAATCCATTCTCGACGAGACGCTGCCGTATCTCGTGGCGGAAACGCTGCTGCCGCCGTTGCCCGAAGGCCGGCACGGGATGGGGCTGTTTGCGCATGTCTCGCCGCGCGAGGAGACGCTCTGTGATCATGTGCTGCGCGCCGTTGATCTGGTTCTGGAAGAACGTTTCGGCGCGCACGGCCTGCCGCTCATCGGCACGGGCGATTGGAACGACGGGCTGGACGCAATCGGCAGCGAAGGCCGCGGCGAAAGCGTCTGGCTCGGTTTCTTCCTCCATTACACTTTGGAAAATCTCCTTGACGTGATTGAAAAGCACAAAGGCGCCGCGCGCCGGCAATTTTATTGCGAACGGCTGAACGGGTTGAAAGCCGCCATCGAAAAGGTGTGGCGCGACGACCGCTATTTGCGCGCAATTCACGACGACGGCACGGAAATCGGCGTGAAGGACAGCGGCGTTTGGGAGATTGACGCGCTGACTGCCGCGTGGGCGGTGATGTCCGGCATCAACCGCGAGCGCGGCCGTATCATGTTCGACACCGCCCTGCGCGTGCTCGAACGCGATGACGTCATCCTGTTGGGCTGGCCGGCGCTACGCGACGATTCCAGGCCGTATCTGGGCCGGAGCTGTCACTATCCGGAAGGCGTGCGGGAGAACGGCATGTATTGCCACGGCGTCCAGTGGTTGATTGGCGCTGCGCGCCTGCTCGCCGGGCAGTTCGCGGCGGACGGCGATCTTGCGACGGCGCAACTTTACCGCGACGCCACAATCCGCCTATGGCGAAAAATCGCGCCGGTTTCGCACGTCACGCCCGATAAAATCGAAATTTACGGCGGCCAACCGAACCAGCAGGCAGCGGACCTGCTCACAAACTTTGAGTTGGGCCGCATGATTTGGAACGGCTACACCGGCGCCGCCGGCTGGATGCTGCGGCAAAGTTGCGAAGGCGTGATCGGCGCGGCGCTGGTCAACAATCGCGTGGTGTTGCCGAACGACCTGGCGATGCCTCGTGGCGACTTGAAAATTGTGAGCTTGCAGCGGGAAGTCGCGGAGCGACGCGACGGAAATTAGCCGGGGACAGCGTCCCCGGTAAACGTGAAGAAACAATCACGTCCTGAAAGGACGATGGGAAACGAACAAGGGATTTCCGTCGTCCCGCCGGGACGGATTTTGTTTTGGACGTTGAACCCGGCACGGTGTGCCGGGCTAATTTCCGGTTGTCCCTGCCGGGACGAGCAAAGGCGGCTTGTTGCGCCGGAATCGGATGAAGCCGTATCCATGCCGTTAAATTCTTCAACGCAAAGACACAACGCGGCGTAGCCGCAACCAAATCTTTTTGGACTGATGCGGTTTCCGGAGTTAATCACCAGCGAGGGAAGCTCGGTCCGCAGTCGAAAAGCGGTGTCGCCGCTGTGCTCCAGTCTTCGCTGCGCTTCGCCTCGGCAGGCTGCCACCGCAATTCAAAATCCTCGCGGCGCGCGAGGGTTCTGACGGATAGCAGTGCAGAGGCGCAAAGGAACGCAGAGAGTGCAAATCGCAACTCAATCAAACTCCGCTTTGCAACCGCCGCTCGTTCCACACTTTCGTCCGCGTCAGAATTCCATAAAGACTCCATGCCGACGCTGAACTGGATTAGGAAAGAAGTCGTGGTGAAACCGATGATTGAAGCCCAGGAACTCGCGCGCTGTTTCAACGAAGACGAAGTGGTGTGGCGCGGCTGCGAACACAAGCGGACGTTGCGGCGTTTGCCCGGCTCGCGCCCGCCACTGCCGGAGAACATTTTGGATTATCCCGACTGGCAGGCGGCGGAGCGGGAATGTCGCGCGGTGCGTGCGGTCGGATTTTTCCATCCGTGAAGACCATGAAGCCGAAGAAACCCATCGAATCCCTGATTTTGACGATTCGAGAACAGCGCGTAATCCTTGCGCCCGATCTGGCGGATTTATATGGAGTGGAGACGCGCGTCCTCAATCAGGCGGTCAAGCGCAACGTGGAACGATTTCCCGAAGATTTTATTTTTCAACTCGCCGCCGGGGAATTTTCGGCGCTTAAAGCTGCCGGCAAGGTGTCCAGCGATGGCCGGGCAGCTTTAAGATCACAAATTGTGATCTTAGAACCGGGACGCCATGCGAAATATCCGCCCTACGCCTTCACTGAACACGGCGCCATCATGGCGGCGACGGTGTTGAACAGTCCCGAAGCCGTGGCGATGAGTGTGTTTGTGGTGCGGGCGTTCATGCAGATGCGCGAACAACTGGCGGCCAACGCAGCCATTCTCAAACGGCTGGCGGAAATTGACAAGACGTTGCTGGAACATGATTCGGCGTTGCGCACCATCTGGACGAAGCTCCAACCGCTGCTCGCGCCGCCGCCCGAACCGCCGAGGCGCCGCATTGGTTTTCACGCCGACGACAAATGATCACGCTGAGGCCGCTTTTCCGCCGGTTACGTTGCCTGCCGGGGGAAAACAACCCCTCCCGTACCGGGCGATGAAAACTGCCGCTGCCAAAATCATTTCGGGATGGGCGCAGGTGCGAAGTGCGCATTTGGCAGTCGCGGAGCGACGGTGTGTCGCTCACTGCTTTTCGATCAGGAATAGGAACTCTTTGTTCGGAGTTGCTGCGTCAGCAATCCACTCATTTGTCCAGCACATGCCAGCCATGACGTTTTTGCGATAGTCTATTTCCAAAACTTCAACGACACGACCCACAGATGCAATAACATCGTGTAATTGTTCCGCCGTCGCCCGCCCGCCAGAACTGTAGGAGAGGATGATATGTTGCGCCCGCGTGGCGCAGAGCAATCGCTCAATCGAATCCACTGCGATGAAACGCCCCGCATCATTCTTCCGAAATTCCTCGAACTCGGAACCGGCCACCGTGTCTGAGGTGTCCTCTCTACGTTTTGCTTTGCCGAACAATGGCGGTTTATCGTTGAGGCAAATGGTTGTCCAAAGATGATAATATGAGGCGTAACGCACTCGTGATGGCGGCATCTTCTCGTTGTTCGAGCCATACGGAGGATCGAAGTAGGCGAGATCTACTTCCACCTTCGGCAGCAAATCAAAAATATTGCCGTGAGTCACGCGATGAGATTCCGTTTGGGGCATTAACCGGGGAATTTTGAGATGTAGCTTCTTGTGAGAACGAGGCGACCAATCATTCAGGTAGGAAACAAAATGACCCAACGTGCTGTCCACTTCATCAAGGGCGAGAATCAGGCTGGTCAGCGCCACGGCCTTTTCAGATTCCGGGAGCGCAAGCCGCTCGATTTCTTCGCGGATGGCATCCAGCCGGCGGGTGTTGTGCTTTTGCCAGGGCTTCTTGAGGTTGTCTTCACCAACGGAGCAACCGCTGTTTGGATCACCACCATAATGCTCCGTGAACCAACCATCTTTTCCGGGCAGTGCGTTGAGATGCTCAATGAGCGGTTTGTAGTATTCAGCGGGATGCGGATTGAGGAGGTAGCAGGTCCCAAAGACTTTCGACCAGACAGCGATGTCATTAGCAATCATGCGATGTCCAGTTTGCGCCAAAGCTTGGGAAACTCGCGTTGTGCCAGCAAACCCGTCGAGCACCGTGTGCGGCTTCACCTTCTGGACGAGCTGCAGAATATAGGGGAGCAGTTTGAGCTTCGAACCGGCGTATTTGATCCCCTGCGTCTCCGGGGCATCCACAACCAAGTCATCAAAGAGATTCAAAGTTTGCATAATCAGCCAAGCTTTGAATGTCGCTTCTGTTCTTCGATGTCTTCTTTCAACTTCACCAGAGCGGCCTCGTGACCTTTGCTGGTCGAAAGCAGGGCATGGGAAAATAATTTTACCAACACATAATTGTGCGAGTAATCAATCCAGCCAGCGGTGACGCTGTCGAAATACTTCAGACCGTTCTTGGTATGTGTCCAAAGGCCGCGTTGCAGTGCGTTGGCGGTCCCACTTCCATAGCGCACTTCACAAATATAATTCCCTTCCGCATCATAAAAACGGAAAACCGGATACATTCGTCCACGTCCAGCTTCCTCGTAAGCCACGCGGGCGACACTAGCTTTGGCCGCTTCCGAATTGAAGACAAGGATGTTGCATCGTTGTTTTTTCTCGTCGTAAATCAAGGGAAGCACGTTCATCGTGCTGAATTCGGAGAACGCCGGGTCAGCCCAGATTCGCGCGATGTCCATCTTGTTTTCGATCACAGTTCCAATCGCTTTGAGCTTCGGGAACATTTGAAAGTTTTTGTCAGTGGACAATTGCAGCGGGCCATTTCCATATGCTTTAAGGCTCACTGGAAACGTGGCCTTTGTTATCTCATTGGTAATGGTGATGTCCTCCTCGTGTTTTTTTGGCCCGGTAAGGGTCTTTTCCAACATGAAGCGACTTAAAGTCATACATATATTGGTTGATGAACTCCGCAATCGCTATCTCCGCCAGGTCTCCGTGCGTTTTGTTCCCAATCAGCCGCATCGTGAAAATGTTGCTCAACGTGGTTGTAATGAGGTGCGGATTCTTGCTGATTAACAATTTTAACCGGGTCGTAAAATCTTGCTATGCACTCATGGCTAAATGAAACAGGAAATTGATTTGAATGTCACGCCTGGTTGCGCCGTTTTGTTCAGAGTGGCGGTTTGCGCCGTTGCCGGTGGCGGTGAGCCGGGGCGTGAAGCCGGGCGGCACGGTGGCCATGGTGGGTTTTCCAGACATCGGGGATGGGCGGCAATCATTTCTCAAAAAAGAATTGCGCCCAGCCGGTGCAAATGAGGACATTGCTTGGCGGCACGGACTGCCGCCCAACCGGCATGAACATTTTTTTCCGAAAGATAAATTCCATCGCCGCCGTGCTGCTGCCGGCGCTTTTGCGGACGCATCTTGACACTGTTCTTGATCGGAAAGTCTGGGCCGGAAGCGCCGGGCCACTGGAAAGTCGCCCGAACCCGCGGACAGGAATGTCCGCGCTACGTAGCGCAGGCTTTCCAGCCTGCGGGTTTTGGGGACTTTCCAGTCCCCAGTTAAGAATAGTGTCAAGATTCGCCCTGCTTTTGCTCGTGCTTGTGGCGGGCTGCCGGACAGTGCCGTCGCACCGGCCAACGGCATTCAATTTTCCCAAGGTGGATCCATCGCACACGCACACGCGGCTGCTGCTGGAGAACACGCTTCGATACGCCGCGCCCGCCAACGTCATGACCGATCCGGCGTCCGGTTATCCGTTTGAAGGCTGGAATCAGGAGCCAAAGAAGGGTCTTTACCTGCGCTCGTTCACGCAGTTGACCGCCATCGGCGAGTGGCTGGAATTGATGGCCAACATCGCCGCCGGTTACGCGGACAATCCCTATGTGTCACGCAACGAGGCGAAGACGCGGCTTACCCAGATTGTCGGGAGTCTGCGCCACGACCAGCAGGACCCGCGGGTCAGCGCCGAAGGGCTGCTGGCAAATTTCCTTGGCTTTGACAACTTGCAACGCATGCCGCCGCTTTCGGAAATCATCGAGAAACAAAAATTCATTGACGCCTTCGGGGAAGAAACGGCCGCTGCCATCTGGAAGGCGCTGCGCGAAAAAGGCTGGATTGTTCCCCGCCACGACGACAAAGAAGCGGACATCAAACGGCGCGGCCAATACGGCGCGAACTATTTCGACGGGCCGTTGGCGCCCTTCGCGGACAAGACGGTCAAAGCGCAGATCATGGTGCTGTTGGATCGGCGGGTGGTGCAGATTGTTTTCGGCGACAACGCCAACCTCTCGGCGTCCGTGGCCAAGGCAATGGGCGCGTTGCTCCGCCCGGAAATACGGGATGACCCCGCCATCGGCGCGTTGAGAAGCGAGATGGAACTTTTCCAGGAGAACCAGCAGGCGGGCTACGCGCATCTGTTCGATGCGAAGACCGGCACGTTCGTTTTCGGCTGGGACGCCACGCGGGACCGTTTGTTTGGGTGGGAAGACGCCGCCGGCAACTACACCGTCGGACGCATGAATTATCTGGTGAACGAATTTCGCGGCCCGTTGATGTTCGTTGCGTTGCGGCATGGGTTTCCGGCGGCGACCGTCGCCAACGCGGGATTCACGATCAAACCGTTTCGCACCCAGTCCGGTGCTGACATTTACACGCTGGCCACGTGGGAAGGTTCGGCGTTTCAATCGTCCGGCCTGACGCTGTTCATGCAGGAACTGGAGAACGCCGGCTGGCGCAAAAACCTGGAGAACGCGGTGGACATCGAACTGGATTACGCTGCCCGCAACCAGCTGCCCGGGTTTCTGTCGGAAGCCTACAGCGGTCAGGGCGTCGAATACACGGGCCGGATTGGCATACCGGACATTGCCATCGCCGAGGAACCGCGCATCACCAACGCGCCGTCGCTTTACACCTTGGGCGCCGCCAGCCAGATCGCGCCGGACAGGATTGAGCGCTTTCTGGAGATGAACTGGCCGGCGATTTCACGTCTCTTTACGAAACACGGGCCGTGGGAAGGTTTCGACACCAGGCGCCGCACCGCCATCAAATACCAAACCACCGCCCACACGCTCGCGCTCATCCTTGGCGGCATCGGCTCCGCGCCGGACAACATGCGGCGCTATCTCGAATTCAAAGGGCTGAATGACAAGCTGTTTTCGTGGTACGCACCTGGCAGCGCCGTGGATTTCCTGTCGCCAGAAACAAAAATCGTTCCCTGGACTACCGATGGCAGCCCGATCCATTTTTCCCGTGACGAAAATTCATTTCGCATCGAAGACCATCCATTGCGAAATGGCCGTGTTACGTTGACCGTGCCGCAGGCTGGTGGCGTCGATTTATCCGGCGGCAGGTTGATTATCCATTACCGTGCCTCAACTCTAATCGAGCAGGCGATTATCACACTGAAACGAGTTGAAGGCGGCCCGTATGTGCCGCAGCAATTTGCCAACGAAATTCACGTTCGATTTGCCGCGACGCCAGCAGGCGAAGCGGAAATTTCCATTCCGTTGCCCGCCACACCGGGATTGGCGGGAACCAAAGAGTTGGTGATTGCTTTCGGCAAGGGCAACGAACAGGCGACGGTTGACTTGACGATTACGGCGCTGACATTTGTCCCGTATCCGGATTAGGCACCCTGCGTCAGGATGTCGTACAGACCCAATCGCTGAAAACAAAAACCGGCAACCGAACTTTCGGGCTGCCGGTCAAACTTTTTCTGTGTCCATCACTCGCCCCGCGACGGAGTTTTCACACAGCCTCGCGCGGTGTTAGGTGGCCGAATTTCACCATAGAGGACTTTCATCAAGAGTCGAACGCACAACGGGAAAACGATAACCGAATTGGGTGATTGTGTCTTGAACCGTGTTTTTGAACCAAATTGGAGCCGTTGGCGCAATGTAAACAGACTCAATGAGTGAAGCTAGGTCAACATCTTGCCATACGCCGTCATCAGGTGGCACTTTTGTAGTTGAAAACGCGTTGGCCAAATCGGAAATCACGGCACGTAGTTCACGTTCATGCTCAAATGACTTACGTTTGTGAACACATGGCCAAAGGACATTATTCAGTCCTATCACCTGCTGGGCGTAGTCAATGTAGATCACACGCCCCACAAACACACCACTTGGAAGAAAGTTGCGGAGCTTCGCATAAGTAGAACGCACACAAACAGCTTCTTCAGTGCGGGCATAGAGCTTCCACATCGCGGCCGACTCTTGTTCTGCCATATGCCATGTGCTTACATAAGTCCAGCTTCGTAACCTTTTAAGTGCCAACCGAAAGTTCTTTATTGCATCGCGGAATTCCTGCACCTCTACTGGGTTATTGGCTATTTCTGGTGGCACGTTCTTTTCAAGGTCAACGACGTTTAATTTCGGCAGAGAGCCTTCAAATGGATCGTTGAGTTTGTCGAGGCGTGAAAAGAAAAGGCCTTTCCGAACAAGCATCGAAACGAATTTTGTAAAATCCATGTATCTCCAGATAGGAACATCTGGATTTTCCGGAGCAATAAAAACCTCGTGCTTTGCTGCGGCCATAGGAGTTGGTTACCTCACACAAACTTTCCCGGGTTCAGGATGCCCTTCGGGTCGAGGGCGTGTTTCACGATGCGATGGAGTTCGCGCACTTCCTTTGAAACGGCCAGTGGCCACCAGCGTTTTTTGGCCAGGCCGATGCCGTGTTCGCCGCTGATGGCGCCGCCCCAGGCAATGACCTGGGCGAAGAGTTCGTCGAGAGCGGCTTCGGCGCGTTGCCCGGCACGCGGCTGGTTCAGATCCACCATCACGTTGGTGTGGATGTTGCCGTCGCCGGCGTGGCCGAAACACGCGACGGGCAGGCCGTGTTTCTTTTGCAGCCGGGCAGCGAACTTGAACAGGTCTTCCAGCCGGCTGCGCGGAACGACGACGTCTTCGTTGAGCTTGGTCAGGCCGGTGTCGCGGAGGGCATAGGAAAATTCGCGCCGGATTTTCCATACGGCCTCACATCGGGCGGCGCCGAGGCCGCGTTCGACAAACAACGGTTTCTGTCGGCGGATGATTCGCTCCAACTCCTTGATTTCAGCGCGGACGGAATTTTTCTGGCCATCCAATTCGACGATGAGATGGGCGCGGCAACCGCGCAGGCGTTCGCTTTTGGTGCGTTTATAGGCGGCGGCGAGCGTGAATTCGTCGGCCAGCTCCAGTGCGCACGGCAGAAAACCGGCGTGGAAAATGGCGTGGAGTGTGCCCACGGCGGCGGGCATGGAACCGAAACCGACGGCGAGGTTGGCACGGAACGGTGGCAGCGGGATCAATTTCAACGTGGCTTCGGTGACGACGCCAAGCAAACCTTCGGAGCCGACAAACAGGCGGTGGAGGTCGAAGCCGGTCTTATTTTTGTGGGTGCGTCCGCCGAGGCGTTGAATTGTGCCGTCGGCGAGGACGACTTCAAGACCAAGGACGTAATCACGGGTGACGCCGTATTTCAGACAGCGCGGGCCGCCGGCGTTGGTGGCGATGTTGCCGCCGATGAAGTTGTCTGCGCGGCTGGCGGGGTCGGGCGGATAAAAGAGACCGCGCTTCTCGACCGTTTCCTGCAAATGTTTCGTGTTCACGCCCGGCTGGACGACGGCGGCGAAATCGGCGGCGTTGATATCCTTGATGCGGTTCATTCGTTCGAGCGAAAGCACGATGCCGCCGCGCACTGGCACGCAGCCGCCGACGTAGCCATGGCCCGCGCCGCGCGGAGTCACGGGAATGCGATGGCGATTGGCAAAGCGGAGCAGGGTGGAAACGGATTGGGTGGAACGGGGCAGGGCGACGGCGTCCGGCTGATGCGAAGCAAACCATTTATCGCCGGCGTAACTGGCCAGGGTTTGCGGGTCAAAAAAGATTTCGCCGGCCGGAAGAATGTTTTTGAGCCGGCGAAGGAGTTTTAATTTTGCAGGACTCATGGCAATGACCGGTGAGGATTGGAACACTTTGCGCGTCCGGCGGCGCGGCAGCGCCGCCCTACCTTTGATGGGAAGTGGCATCATTCGGCGGGCGCGGTCGGCGTGTTGAGAAATTCCCTGGCGTCGGCGGCTTCGGCTTCGGGCACCTGGACATGGATGCCGCCGGCGGCGAGCGAGTAACCGTCCATGCTCAAGGCGGACAGTTCGCCCGCCACAAACGGATGAAAACCCGCCGCTTCGAGCCGGGAGCGGACGAGTTGCGCGTCGGCTGGACTCAGGGCGGTGAAGACGGTGGCGAAGTCCATGGTGCGGAATGGTATTCAGACGGTCGGCACTTTTAATTCCGCAAAAACGATGACGCCCGCGCCGGTTTGCAGGAGGGTCTGGACCTGGACTTCGACCTGCTGGCCGACGTGCGGCTGGCCGTTGTTGACGACGACCATGGTGCCGTCGGGCAGATAGCCGATGCCCTGTCCCTTGTCCTTCCCTTCACGCACGATTTTTAGTTGCAGTGTTTCGCCGGGGAGCAAAATCACTTTGAGGCATTTGGCGACCTCATGGAGATTCACATAGCTGATCTTTTGCAACTCGGCGACCTTGGCCAGGTTGTAATCGTTGGTGTAAAGCCGGGCATTGAGGTTGTGCGCGAGGTGGATAAGTTTGGTGTCCACTTCTTGTTCTTCGGGAAAATCGCCATCGTGAATGCGGACTTCCGTGTGTGCGTTGTGCTGAAGGCGGTTGAGCATTTCCAGTCCGCGGCGGCCGCGGGCGCGTTTGATGGGGTCGGAGGAATCGGCAATCTGCTGGATTTCCTTCAACACAAAACGCGGCACGACGATCAGACCTTCCAGAAAGCCGGTTTCAATCAAATCGGCGATGCGCCCGTCAATGATGACGCTGGTGTCGAGCAGCAACAAATTGTCCGGTTTATTTTGCGGCGCAAAACGGACATAGGGAATGATCAGTGAAAAATCCTCCTTGTTGCTGCGCATGGCGAGGATGATGCCGATGTAGCCGAAGCCCAGGAACAGTCCGAGCCGGATGAGCCATTGGACATTGTCGGGGGCGTTTTCAAAAAGGCCGGAGCGATCCACCAGCAGCGCAACGACGGTGCCGAGCAACAGACCGAACGTCGTGGCCGAAAACGCGCGGAGCGAAAAACCCTTGAGCATTTCGTCCACGGCAATCATCCACCCGCCAAAACCAAAGCCGATGGCCATGCCGATCAAGCCGCTGTGACTTAGCCCGGTAAATTCCGGTCGCACCTGGCTGATGGCGTAGCCGCCCATTGTGCAGAGACTCAAAAACAAAATGCGTATGGCCCAAAGTGCAGTCATGATTCAATTGGAAGTAGGCGATGCCGGCGGCAGGTTCGTGCGCAACGGTTCACGATGCCAGAGAAAATGCCACAGTCCGAGCCGGTTCAAATTGCTCGATGCAATGGCGAGGTTGTTCGCGATGGCCTGCACGTTGGTGGCCAGTTGTTCGTTCTGGAGCATGGTTCCAGCAAGACCTTTACCAGATTGGGCGTCGCTCAACAAACTTTTCAATACTTCGGTCGAAGATTCAATGTTTTTCACCGCGGTG
>Ga0187868_1000953_pt1 | contig 21886 bp, 27 predicted proteins | sample June2016WEW_13_4_FD_133014 | JGI IMG/M metagenome (GOLD analysis project Ga0187868, IMG submission 133014) | Peatland microbial communities from SPRUCE experiment site at the Marcell Experimental Forest, Minnesota, USA - June2016WEW_13_40 | ecosystem: Environmental > Terrestrial > Soil >... | reverse complement strand
GAAGTCGAGCCACCTTTTGTTTCTGCTGCCGAAAACAAAGGGTGGCTCCACTCCGCTTCGCTCCGGTCGCCATGACATTCCCTTAGGAAATTTCGGCTACACCAATCCGGGAACTGCCCTAGCAAGGCATTTCTGCAATCTGCCCGGGCCGTAGCAAAACAGAATTCCACAGCCCCGCCTGCGCTATACTGCGCATGACCACGCATCCGGCTTCACGAGGTACATGGAATTATGTCTACCAAGGCCGAGCCCGAACTTACCTTTGATGGTACGGGCAACGAATTTCTTTCGCTGGAAGAGAAAATCTACCGCACAATTGAGCTGCTGAAGCATGCGCGCGAGGCTAAAGCCGCCGCGGAGCGCGATGTCTCCCGGCTACGCGAGCAACTGGAAGCTCGTGAAGAAGAGTTTGACGCGGTCAAAGCTGAAGTGCTCGCGTTGAAGAAGGACCGCGAAGAAGTTCGTGCGCGGGTGGAGAAGATGCTGGCGCACATGGATGCTCTGATCGAAGAAGAGCAGGCGTAAGGGTTGTCCCGCGACGCGGCGTTCGCGGGAGGCCGGAGGGCGCGATGACGCAATCAAACGGCAGCATACGAGTCGAAATCTACGACCAGAGCTACAACCTGCGCGGCTCCGACGCCGAACACATTCAGAAGCTTGCCCAGTTCGTAGATTCCAGGATGCGGGCGGTAGCCGAACACACCGCCACCATCGATTCATTACGGGTTGCCGTGCTCGCGGCGCTGAATATCGCCGACGAGTATTTTGCGCTGAAGAAGAAGTACGACTCCATCGACAAAGAGTACACAAAACGCGCTTCCCGCCTGGGCAACGCCCTGGACTCGGCCCTGGACGAAGCGCTGCGCGACGCCCGGCGCGCGGGTTAGCCACCTACAGCAACTCTGCTGACTTTCCTGCCTCGGGGTTCGAGAGCTGGAATTTGCCTTGGCCCTGCGCCTACCCTATTGCGATGCGGCGTGGGTAACTCGTTCAAGAAGTTTTCTGGAGGAGAGCGGTTGAAAGCACAATACAGCGCCGCCGCAGTGGTCCACGATGCCGTGGTGAGGGTGCGCTACGCCGAAACCGACCAGATGGGAGTGGTCTATCACTCTAATTTTTTCATCTGGTTCGAGATCGGACGGGTCGAACTGCTGCGCAAACTCGGCTTCTCTTACCGGCAGATGGAGTCGGATGGCTATCACCTTCCGGTAGTCGAAGTGCGCTGCCGCTACAAAGCGCCGGCACTTTATGACGATACGCTGGCGATTCGAACGCGGATGGTGAACCTGCGGCCTTCCCTGATCGCTTTCGGCTACGAGGCCATTCGCCAGAGCGACGAAGCGCTGCTGGCCGAAGGCGAATCCACTCACATTGTCGTGGGAGCGGGAAAAAAGAAGATCCAGTTACCGGAAAAGTACCTCGCAGTTTTCCGGCGCGCCATCGGCGGCGAGGCCCGAGCGACCCTTTAACGATCAACTATCACCCCGACAAACGCTAAGACGGCGCTCCCCGGAGAACTCCCACATCTGCTAACCACGGCAGATGTGGGGCACCATCAAGTGGGGAGAGTAGAGATGTGGGGCACACGGGATATACGTTTCGCGAGGGTCTATACGTTAGCCGGGTACCAGCAATGATGAACGAGCACGTCCTCCTCGACGGAGTGAGGCTGGTGCGACGCGCCCTTGGGAACCTTGACGAATGAACCCGGCACCAGCGGCACATCGCCGATGCCATCGATCCAGATCTTTGCCTTGCCGCTGATGATGTAGAAGATGTCGTCGCAATCGTGATGCGTATGGCGATCGAGTTCGGCGCCAACCGACCAGTAGTCAAGCGCCATGGTCACGCCAAAACCATCGTCCTTTCGATTCAGCAGGTCAGCCCGTTTTACCCCTTCAAAGCGGGCGTGTGGGGTCCATTTTCTTTCGCTGGGCTGAATGATCTTCGCAGCCTGCATTGCTTCGGTTGACATAACTCCTCCTGCGGTCCCATGAGCATAGCGCCAAGTCCCTGAAAAAGACAGGGGCGCGAGTGATCGGGGAATTTCAAAAATGAAGCCGCTTCATAACCCGTCTTTGAAGGGGTGCCGGCTTTAGCCGCGCCGTCCAGAGCCAGTAATCGCTTGGGCTTTAGCCCCTGAGGGGATTGCCGGTTCTTCCAAAACGCATTCATGCAACCAGTTCTAGCCGGTAATCTCGGACATGTTCTGCCCCGCGAAGCGCAAACCGCGAGACTCACTTCTGGCTGAGAGCCGCTAGCTTGCCTTCGACGATGCGCTCCGCCTCGGCGATAACCTGCTCGATGTTCAGCGAACTGGAGTCGATGTGGACAGCGTCGGGCGCGGCCACCAGCGGGGCTACGGCGCGAGTGCTATCGCGTTGGTCGCGCTCGTGCAGCTCTGCCTTGAGCCGGGCTGACTTCTCCGGATCGCCGGCGGCGTCGTGCTGCAAGATGCGACGGTGGGCACGAACGTCAGGATCGGCGTCGAGAAAGATCTTCACCTCCGCATGGGGAAAGACGACCGTGCCGATGTCGCGCCCTTCCATGATCACGCCGCCGTCGACGCCCATTTCGCGCTGGCGGGAGACCATCCATTCACGCACGGCCGGGTGCACGGAGAGGCGCGAAGCGGCGTCGGCCACATCGCGCCCGCGGATGCGGGTCGACACGTCACGGCCATCCAGCAGTACGCAGTTGCCGTCGGCGGCAGGAACCAGTTCTATGCGCGAGCAATTGGCCAGCGCGATCATCGCCGCTTCGCTATCGAGGGCGCTTCCCTGCTCGAGTGCCTTAAGACCCAAAGCGCGATACATGGCGCCGCTCTCCAGGTTGATGTAGCCGAACTTCCGTGCCAGGCGCGAGGCGATGGTGCTCTTGCCGGCTCCCGCCGGGCCGTCGATGGCGATGACCATCTTCCGGGTTTGGGTTGACGCGGGTTGACTCACTGGTTTTCCTTCTTCGCCTCGGCGGCTCGCTGGCGGACGCTGGGCCGCGGCGGCCTGGGCGTCCTGACCGGCGGCACGGCACGAGGCGGCGTGCACTCCAACATTGCGCGGCTGCCGATATGCACAAAGCTCAACTCGCGGGCGGCGATCAAGGCGTTGATGGCCTCGCGAACCCGCGAACGGGCAATAAAATTTGAAAAGAACTCCTCGACTTCGCTCTGCTCGGCGGCAATGACACAGCCCAGATACTTGGAAACCAGCGCGGTCAGCGCCTCGGCCAGCGAAATGTTCATGCCTTCGCGCACAGGTTCCGGCGACCAGCGGAACAGCACGTCCCAGAAAGCGCCCTCCTCCGGTTTGTAATCGACACGCGTAATGCGCAGGCGCGACCAGAGTTCGTTGAGAGCGCGATCCAGCGCCGCAGTCGAGAGGTCGCCACCCAGAATCTCCTTCAGATGCGGCTTGGAGATAGGCCCTTTCTGCTGGATCGCTTGAAAAGCGTGCGCCGCCAGGGGCGAGTACTCCGAACGGGAGCCGACCTTCGGCGCATGGCGCGGATTACGGTCGCCGACAACCCCGTAGAAGAACGCAAACACCGAAGCAGCGACGAGAAAATTCGTCTCGCCGAACGGGTTCGCCTCGTACGCCGACCTCTGTCGAAGCAAGCGGACCATCAATTCAGTTGCCTGCTGCGCGCGCGGGTCGGCAAAGGCGTGCTGCCACGTCGGCAGATCCTGGTCCGTTCCGGTGAAAGCACCGATGAAAGTCGGGACAAATACCGGCGGACGCAGCGGATACATCACGCAGAAGCCAACGGACTCGATGAACTCCTGCGCGTCTTCCAGGGTTCGAATTGGATCGCCGTTCGTGCGCCACTTCTTGGCGCGCAACTCCAGCAGTTCTCGCTCGGTCATGTTTTCCGTTTTCTCGCTCGTCCTTGCGCCTCGTTTCACGGCGCTAGATGCGTTTGAAAGCTTTCTGAATGTCTCTTACAGAATAACGCAGCACCACCGGCCGTCCATGCGGACAGCTCATGGGATAACGCGTCCTGGCCAGTTCGCGGAGCAGCCACTCCATTTTGGCGGCGTCCAGCGGAGTATTGATCTTGATTGCGGCGTGGCAGGCGATGCTGGCGGCGATGCCGGTGCGGATCTTTTCCAGATTGAGCGCCTGCTGCTCGGTTTCAAATTGTTCCAGCAACTCGTGCAGCAGGCGATCGAGCGCGGCGGGATCGATGCCGGCGGGCGCGGTCTTGACGGCCAGCGTGCGCGATCCGAAGGGCTCGGCTTCAAAGCCGTTGCGCTGCAACTCCTCGGAAAGTTCGGCGAAAACAGCCAGTTGTTGCGGCGTGAGTTCGATGACCAGCGGCATCAGCAGGCGCTGCGATTCAACCCGCATCTCCAGCCTTGCGCGCAGCACCTTCTCGAAAAGCACACGCTCGTGGGCCACGTGCTGATCGATAATCCAGAGCCCCTGTGGATTGACCGCGAGAATGAACGAGTCGCGAATCTGCCCAACCGGCTTCAGCGTCGCAAGCGCGGATAGATCCATGCCGTCATCGGAGACATCCAGAGGAGGGCCGCACTGGCCTCCCCGTTCGGGAATAAATTCTGGCCGTGCCGCTGGTTGCAGGCTATCGTCGATCGCCATTCCGCCGTTTTCAGCCCCGCTGTTTGCATTGATGTGCGATCCGAAGGTCTGTGGCGCGAAGCGTGCCACCGGCACCGCGGCATTCGCCTCGACCGCAAAGCTGCCCGAAAACTGGATGTCCGCATTGCGCTCCGGCAGCGTGGGCGCGGCCAGCGAGAACGCCGTCGCGAGCTCTCCAGCAGCAAACGACGCTCCGGAAGTGAGCGCGGCAGCGGCCGTGGGCGAGGCGTGAAGTTCGCGTATAAACTGCGGGACCGGACGCGCCTGCATGAGAGCAGCGCGCACGCTGTCGCGAATAAAATCGTGCACAAAACTCTGCTGACGGAAGCGCACCTCGGTTTTGGACGGATGGACGTTGACGTCAACCTCGCCGAACGGCATCTCGATAAACAACAGGACCACGGGGAAAACCGTGGGCGGAAGGATGTTGCGATACGCCTCGGTTAATGCGTGCTGGATGAGGCGGTCGCGGATCAGCCTGCCGTTGACAAAAATGAAAATCGAGTTGCGGTTGAGCTTCTGCACCTCGGGCTTGCTGACAAAACCGTGGACGCGGAGATCGCCCTTTGCCGGATCATCGTTATCCGCCTCCGCACCGCGCTCGCGCCTTCCCCAGGCCGAGGATGGCGGCAACCCGACGCGCTCCAGGGGAACTGTCGCCGCCAGCGAAATCAACTGGTCTAGAGTCTCCTTGCCAAAGACCTGGTAAATCCGCTCCGAATGCGAAGCCACAGGAGCCGCAATCAGCATGGCATGCGTGCTGGTATGCAACTCCCAATGCTTGTCGGGGTGAGCCAGAGCATAATGCGTGACCAGCGATGCGATATGCGAGAGTTCGGTCGACTCCGCCTTGAGGAACTTTTTCCGCGCAGGCGTATTGAAAAACAGATCGCGAACCGCTATCGAAGTGCCCGGAGGAAGTCCGGCCTCCTCCACTTTCAGGATTCTGCCGCCTGCAATTTCAACCACCGTGCCGCTGGCTTCCCCGGCGGAGCAAGTCTCCAGCCGCAACCGGCTAATGGCGGCAATGGAGGGCAGCGCCTCGCCGCGAAAGCCCAGGGTGGCGATGGAGAGAAGGTCTTCCGGGTTCTTCAGTTTGCTGGTGGCGTGGCGCTCAAAGGCAAGCAGAGCGTCGTCGGCAACCATGCCGGAACCGTTGTCGACAATCTCGATCAACTTCTTCCCGCCGGCCTCCACGTTGACGCGGATGCGGGTAGCTCCGGCGTCGATCGAGTTCTCGATGAGCTCTTTGACAACCGAAGCAGGACGCTCGACGACTTCGCCGGCGGCGATCTTGTTGGCAACGTGCTCGGAAAGTACGTGGATTCGTCCCATGTGCTGGCAGTCGGAGCCGCAGCGGAGTTCGCGCGGCATCAGACCTCCAGTTTACTAGAGCTTGTTTCAGAAATGCTTTTTTGAAGGGGCGTGGGCTCAGAGTAGGTACTTTCCGGTCTACAGGGCCAACGGATTGCTACGCTTCAGGAAGCAGCCCGGATGACCGTTTGCTCAATGGCAAATGAACGCCGCCAAGTGGCCGTCAATAAAGTGTAGAGAGGGAGAAGACGAACGCAATCGTCCACTGTCTCCTCAACCTCGGACCACTGCTCGGCGCTGATGTGCCGCGCCAGTTTGCGGTGGTCATGCACGGGGATGCCGGTAACACACGCGGCGGCGCGACGGGCCACCTCTTCTCGCGCATCTTGAAAGCTTTCGTCCTTGAACAGCCGCTTGGCGTCCAGCTAGGCGGAAGCGAGATAACCCGGAAAAGGCGAAAGCACGCGGAACAGGTCAAGAATGTGCCCCTCGCCGGTTGTACGCTTGATGTCGCCGTAGAGAAGCCACACACGAAGGCTGGCCTCCCGTTCGTTAGGCACGTTCAAGGTGATGAGCCGCGAGAGCGCGGGAGAAAGCTTTCCCGGCGTCACGCGCCCGGCGGTCCCTCCCGAGTAGCCAAGCTGCATGAGCCGGAGAAAGAGCGTCAGTGCAGGCAGCGCGCGGTTAAATACACCCACAACTCCGGAGAGCACCAGCGTGTCTTCGCTCGAAATCTTCTGCCCGGCGAGCACGCGCTCCTGGTCGGCGAAGCGCCAACCGCCTGTGATCGCCTCGGAACGGACAAACTCCTGGAGCGCCACCGCGGCCGAGCGAAACTCGCGCGAGGCAGCGACGTGCCCCAAGTCATGCCACACCAGCCGCAGGTATTCGGGGATTGCCGCCAGCACCCGGAACGGCGTTGGCACAAAGGGCAGATCGAAACTGGCCCGGATATCGGCAAAAATCCGCTCGACCTCCGGTCCAACTTCGTTGTCTTCAAAGGTTCTGGTCAACGACATGGGCACCAGCCGCTACGAGCGTGGAGCAAGCCCGCAGCTGAATTGGATTCCGCCCGGCCGAAGTCAGGTTGCCGGTTGCGCACATTGGCCAGAGAATCAGGCTTTCCCGGTCACTGTAAGTCTGTGGAAGAACCGTGGCGGCGAAGCAATTGCGGCAGGTTCTGCGAGAAGGCCGACCGTGGCAAAACCATATCGCACCCCGCCTCCTGTGCCTTGATCTTAAGGTCGCCCTGGACGTGGGAGAGGAAGCCGATGATATTTGTTTGCTTCTTGAGCTTGGACTTCAGCTTGGTGATCGTGGGAACCGGCTTCACCGAAGCGTTATTCAAATCCATGATGATGAGCGACGGGGCCTGCTCGCTCTCGGCGGCGGCGTCCAGAACCTCTTTTTCGCTCTTGACGAACTGTACTTTGACATTGAGCTTTCGCGCCGTCTCCTGGATTTTGGCCAGGAAAAACAGGTCGTCGACGAAGGCGAAAATTCGCGGCGCTCCATTGTGGGCCGTCGGCAGCGCTTCCAATTCCTGCTGCACGAAGCGTGTTCCGCGATTGTTGCGCGCGCTACCGTTTCCGTTTTCCGCCGTTCGATAGTTGTGATCCATGGGCGCGGTATAAATATGCGCGTCCTGGAATTTCGGCCCTGAAGACCGGTTGCCGGGCCGCGAACCGGATGCGCCGGTACGGCCGGATGCACCAGTGCGGCGCTGATGGCCGCGCTGTCCGCCTTGTGGTGGCTGCGCAGACGGATTTCTGCGTCCACGACGCCGTCTGCGCCCTTTCCCTCCGGAACCCCCGGCAGGGTTGTTGGGTCCATTATTCATATTTTCGGTTGCTCATTGTGCACTGCAATTATCAGAATTCAGAATCCGGTTCTTGCCGTCGCTCCTGAGGCACACCGCTTAGGTAGGTTGGCCACGGCGACGGGATTAAATCTCTGTCCGCTTGCGCCTCAGAATCCGGCGCTAGGCATGCCGCACGGGGTGGTGCGGTCCGGAAGATGCTCCATAGTAGCTTCCGATTCAGTTGGATGCAAGCCCAAAACGGTTGCGATTCCGTCGATTATGCTTGCCGCGGAATCCAGAGTGCCACCTGATCAGAATACACCACTAAGCCCAGTCGGCGTGAGCCCGCTGGATTCGCTCCCGCCAATGTCAAGCCGCACCGCGGATTTCGCTGGCGAACGACCGGCTTACCATCCGGGAAGAGTTCCCGTCCACTACTGTGCATCGCGAAATCGCCGGCCAAAACGGGGATCACGGCGGCATTGCCTCTTTTCAAGAACAATGCTCGCCTGCTCATCTGATGCGATTCCTTGAACCCCCGGCAAGAAAAATCAGGGGCCGCCAGTAAGCAGCCGAAAAGTGTTGATGCCAGGGGGTATATCTCAGACCGTTATGGCGAGCGAAGTCGAGCCGGGTTGGTGGCCCACATTTGCGGAGCCGCAGGTGGAGCTAATGTGGGGTTGTTGCCTCAGCCCCACGCCCTGCCCGGGAATTCCTTCGTTTCGCTCACCGCGCTACCGGCTGGCGACCACGCGCGCCACCGCAAGCATGGCGATCGCCTGGGCTGTCGGATCCTGCAAGCGTCGTGTGCGCTGTAGGGCGTCAACCGCATCCACCTGCGCGGCCGCCTCGGCCACCTCCTGCACCACGGCGTGAACATCGCGCACGCTCGCCCGGTTGTCCCACACATCGTTGAGAGCCGCAAACGCTATGTCGAAGTAATGATCCGCCTCTTTGCGATTCGCGTCGGTAGTGCCGGAAGCGAAACCGCTTGCCGCCGCCTCGCGTGCGCGCAACGAGGGCGGCATGGCGTTGAGTTCGTCCGTGCGGTCGCTGTCTCGCCGCGCAATCGCTCTCAGCACCGAAACGCTTTCCTCGGGCGGATGCGTCATTTCGCCCGGCTGACCGGCGGTTTGCGCCGCCTGCCGCGCCATCACGTCGGAGGCGAGAAGGTTCTCGAAGCCCTTGTCCCCAAACAGCTCTTTCAACGAGCCGACCGTGGCATTGACGGCCAGGTTGCGATCCGCGCTCGCGTCCATCTTGCCCAGCCAGGCCAGCAGCCGGAGACCTGCCTGGCCCGCCGCGGCCTTGTCGACTTCCGGAGCCATTCGAGTAAACGTCGTCGCGAAGTCGGCGGCCTGCGGCCTGAAGGCATTGGCGTCGCTCGGCAGACTCGCGAAAAGTTTTTCGAAGGCCTGCTGCGACCATGGCGCTTTGACTCCCACGCGCTCCATGACGGCGAGCGATGCGCGCGGCGCGACCCTGCCCTTCTCGAATCCCGCATCAAGCAGTTGCCGCACTGTCATAACAGCCGCAGCGCATTTCGAGACGGCGCCGACCAGGCTTTGCTCGGCGGAATCGACGTTTGCCGCCGGGACGTTCTCCACCAGAATCTTGACGGAGCCGCAATCCACGCCGCCGCAATCGAGCATCGACACCGCCGGCGTCTTGCCTTGCTGAATCAATTCCTGCTCGATCCGCAGGCCCTCGCGACTGAAGCTGACGGCCATCGCCGGCCGTATCGGGAAAATGACATTGGAAGCCGAATAAAGAACCCTCAAGCGGTCCTGCTGGTCGGCAACCGGCAAGGCCGTCGCCGTCCGCACCACATCGATCACAAACTGTTTACGCTTGTCCGTCTTCGAGACCGTTTTCGCCGACCCATCCGCACTGGAGTCCGCGGCGTTGGGCGCAGAGCCGCTCGGCCGCCCCTGCGCCAGCGTAGAAACAGGCGCCAGAGTGCTCACCGCAAGCGCGAAGACGATGCATCCGAGTCGCAGCTTCATTAGGCTTCGCTCACCCCTTAAAACCCCACTCCCGGAGCCCGGCGCAGATGCGCTGGACAGTTAACTCATTTGCTTCAGCTTCAACTGCCATTCCAGGCGCATTTTTTGCCCGGTGACCGTGCAGCCCAAACCGCCGATCGTAGAGCCCTTCAGTTGTTGCGGCAGCAACTTCTGCACATCGACCAACGCGTCGACGACTTCATCGGGCGGAATGTAGCTTTTAATGCCGGCCAGAGCCATGTCTGCCGCCATTAACGCGGCGGCCACGCCGATCGCGTTGCGCTTGATGCAAGGAACCTCAACCGGTCCCGCCGGCGGATCGCAAATGAGACCCAGGAGGTTCTTCAGCGTGAGTGCCGCGGCCTGAATGCATTGCTCGGGATCGCCTCCGCCCAAAAAGGCCGCCGCGCTGGCCGTAATCGCTGCTGCCACGCCGATCTCGCCCTGGCATCCGCCGACGGCGCCGGAAAGAGAAGCCTTATTAGCGATGCACACACCAACCGCCGCCGCCACCAGCAGAGCATCACACAGATCGTCTTCGGTCTTCTTCAGGCTTTCAGCGAGGCAGAAAATCACACCCGGCAGCACGCCTGCGGAGCCTGCCGTCGGAGTCGCCACCACGCGCCCCATGCTTCCGTTCACTTCCATCACGCTGAGTGCCCGCGCAATGGCAAGGGGAAGTATTCCGCCGCTAATGGTTTTGCCTTCCCGATAGGCGGCCATCATCTTAGCGCCATCGTCTCCGGCGCAGAAACCTCCGAGCAACTCGAGCTTGTTCTCCAGGCCGGTAGCGACCGCCTCGCGCATGACGCGCAGGATGTCATGAAAGATTCCCCTGATTTCCGCGGCGCTCTTTCCCGTCCGCTGTTCTTCGTAGTCCGCCGCGGCTGCCGCCAGACCTTTGTCGCTTGCAAGGGCTGCAAACTCCGCGAAATTCGAAAATGCCGGAACCGCTTGGATCTGTTGAAGATTCGACAGCGCGGGTACGGCGCGGACAGCGGTGACATGGGGCTGGCTGGCGATTGCATCCAGCAGTGCTTGCGGGGCGGGCTCGCGCAGCACCCAGCAGGCGAGCGCGCCTTGAGCTGTCGCGCCGACGTAGGCGGCTATGATCTGCCCCGCGCCCAGCAGGCGAGCAACACCGCTTTCGAAGGGCGCCGCGGCGCGGACAAGCAGGAAGGGATAATTTCCGTCGAGTTGCACGGCGAGGCCATCGATCTCGGTTATTTCAATGCAGCCGCCACCCACCGAGATCCCGTTGACTATGGTTGTGCCTTCCTTAGTGACGATTCTGAGCCGCATCGTGTTCGGATGCACATCAGCCGCGCCGCTGGCGCCTGAAGCAACCTCTGCCGGAAACTTCAGTTGGCTGCGCTCGACCTGCTGGACATCAAAGGTAAGCCCCCGTTGTGCCGCGTCCTGCAGCGCGGTCTTGAGTCTGAGGTCGTCTTCGCGATAGCCAAGCAGTCCGCCGATCAGTGCCGCATGCGTTCTGTGTCCGGTGTAGGTTTGCATGAGCACCGGATGAAAATAGAGAGTCACCTGTTCCGCGGCGGTCCCGGCAATCTTGCCGGCGAGAAAGCCTATACGAGCGGCGCCCGCCGTGTGCGAACTGGACGGACCTATCATGACCGGACCGACGATGTCGAACAAACTCAGGGACATATATCACCTCAGGCATGCGTCGCCCGGGCCGCTGAAAGTACCGTGACAGGCGAGCAAATAGCAAATAGGAAGAATAGATTATTGCATTCCACCCGACCCCGAACTGTTTCTCTGATTTTCCTCGCGATAGGAGCAGAACGTCTGTAAGCCATTGAAAGAAATGGTAGCCCTGGGGTGAGTCGAACACCCGACCTTCGGTTTAGGAAATCGCATGTTGACATCCCCGTTCCTTACTTTTCAATCGCTTAGCAACGAATGACTCCCGTTCAATACAGCTCAAATCGGCATCATACGACCACTTTGTTCCTCACTTTGTTCCTCGATTTATGGTTGACGTACGGGTCGACGTTGCTGCGGAACGGGCACAGCTGGACGGGTAATCGGGGAACGCATGTTTGTGCTGACCTCCGCAACGGCCGAGCGAAAGGGCCGCAGCAGCTTGGGCGCCTGCGTGTGTCCGGCTCAGCTGCGGAAATCCGCGCGTTGCTTGCTTAGGGTTTTCGATGGTGACCGTCGCTGAACAACTCGGGATATCGACGGCGCCCGTCTGTCATCGTGCTCGCTTGGCTCGAGGGTAATGTACCTGGACGGCCGATTAGTTCTCCGCCTTTTCGCGTGCTCCCCAGCCAACAGTGTGTAAACCAACCTGCTGCGTTGTCGGCGCTAACGGCAGCGATGGCTAGTCCCGCTGAGTCGCCCGGCGTTAAATATATCACCGCCGGCTCGCGAGAGTTCGAAATACTAAACGGAGTCACCGGGTGTAGGTCGGTACGAGTAAAGTCCAGGTGCGTGGACTCGGAGTCCAGGTCCTGAACTTTGTGGGTGGGCGTCTCGGAGCACAACGATGACACCTGAAGAATGGAAAGCTTTGTGCTTTGTGGGCGCCGAGGGCGGCATTCCCGGGCCCGGCACGTGAGTGCTGGAGCGTGTGCGTGCAACGTCCGAGTCCCTCCGCAAAAATAAAGCCCCCTCAACCCAGTTCGGCTGAAAGGGCGAAGAACTTGCGGAACGGATTTTAGCGCCGTCCGCCTCCGCCGTGCCCACCGCTAAATCCGCTGTGTCCAACGCCTCCGCCACGTCCACCGCTAAAGCCGCCGGCGACGTGCCCGCCTCCCCGATAGCCGTAGCCACTCCCGCGGTATCCATAGCCGCCGCGGTAGCCGTAATAACCACGGCCCCAGCCCCCGCCATACCACCCGCCGCCGATTACGACTCCACCGTAGGGATAGGCGCAGGGATAGTAAGGATAGTAGCCGCAGGCATAATAGGGATAAGGCGCAGGCGCAACGTACCCGTAGGGTCCAACGCCGATTCCAATTGCCACTTGCGCGCTCGCGTTGGGCGGCGCAGCCAGGGCAAACGCTAGAACCAAACCGAATAGCACGAGTAGCGTCTTTTTCATTGTCCAGACCTCGATCTTCTGTAATTAAGTAAACCCGGCCCGATTGAAAGGGTTTTGTCAGGTGCTCCGGATTCGCGCCGTGCTGGTCGCGTTAACTTAAATGCCGACCGCGCTAAGCTGTCCTCCAGGTATCGCGCACTCCGGATCATCGTTCTTGACCAGATTCACACGGCTGCTAACCTCGTACCGCCGCATGAGTGCCGGGTCGAACAGCTTCAGCAAGTCGCAGATGGTGTCTGCCTTCTGGAATCCGGGGTCGAGCCACAGGTCGTAGGCGTCGTCAGGCAGAATCACGGGCATTCGGTCGTGGATGTCGGCAAGGAGCGCATTCGGAGACTGCGGCTTGTCGCGAATCTGGTATGTTAGCTTTTGGGGGGGAACTTCGGATGTCCTTCGATCAACATTTGCATGAATTTATCCGCGGGCTGGGGGCTGATTTCGTCGGCGTTGCGGACCTTTCACCCGCGCAGCATTTCATCCGGGAACAGGGTGGAGAGAGAATCGTCGCTTATCCCTTAGCGATTTCGGTCGGCATTCGCGTGCTGGACACGATCATCGACGAACTTCCGAACAGCCGCGAAGACCGCATCGTCGCGCTGAACTTCAAGCAGCATGGCTACGACATCGTAAACTCCCGCCTCGATGCGATCACCTCGAGGACCTCGAGCCTCCTCCAGAACAGCGGATACCGGGCGCTGCCCATCCCGGCTTCGCAGACAGTGGACAGCAAGAACCTACTTTCCGCGTTCTCCCATAAACTGGCAGCTCACCTTGCCGGGCTGGGGTGGATTGGTAGAAGTTGCCTTCTGGTGACACCTCAAGCCGGCCCGCGCGTGCGTTGGGCAACCGTGTTGACGAATGCGGCTCTGACAGTGACAGGTCAGCCGATGGAGAGCCGTTGCGGCAAATGCACGAGCTGCGTCGATACGTGCCCGGCGGGTGCTTTCAGCGGCCGCATCTTCGCCGAAGATGAGCCGCGCAGTGCCCGCTTCGATGTCTTCAAATGCCATGAGCGCCTGGGTGAAGCCGAGAAAGCCATCGGAGTGCGTGTCTGCGGCCTCTGCGTCTACGCCTGTCCACACGGACAGAAGAAGCATCCAGTTCAGCGTAGTGGGGTAAGAAAGCAGTCACATCATCGGCGGAGCTTCGATGCCCATTGATGCCCATTTCCTCCGGCCTGCGCCTACGGAAAATCACACTTGCCCGGCACCGCTCGATGGAATTGAAGTCCGGCGTTGGCAGGTAATCGACTTGTGATTCGGACTAAATACCCCTCATCAGCTGTGCAACCGTCATCTCAAAGCTCGTTGCGATAGTCTCGACGGTGCGCAGGCAGGGTTCCTTCTTGCCCGTCTCAACGTCATGCAGGAACGTCTTAGCCAGACCGCTGTGGACGGAGAAATACGTCAGGCTCCAGTCGCGAGCCTCCCGCAGCCGGCGCACACGCTTACCAAAGCGCACACAGATATCCGCTGAAATGTCCGTTGCCACTTGCTAATCATGGGCGTAAAGTGGTGGCGTTGAATTCCTCTATAGAGGTACGGCTTCCTGCGCGGTGAGTGGTTGTTACTCGGGAGTTCGGGGTAGAGCCTAGCCCTCGTTCCTGGAGGAAATATGGGCGCAAGAATCTCGCGAAATAATATCGGAGGGCCGAGCAAGCTGACTGCACAGCGCTGCGTTCCGGACACATCTACCCAGCCGAATGATGAGTCCAAGCACATCAACCAGCCAGACACTTCGGCAGCAGGTTTCAACTCATCGAGCCATCCTCAACCCGCGCCCGCAAGACGCGCTGCGAAGCTACCGTTGAGCGCCGCAGAGTTGTACGCTTGCGGCGTGTCGGAAAGCCAGCTGTCTGCGGTACTATGCGGAATGCAGGCACTCAGAGAGGCGGGGTTGGTTGCCGAGGACATTGCTGATGTGATATTAAACGACCCCCGTGTGCTGGATTTACTCAGATTCGGCGATTACGAAGAGGCAAAACAATTAGCCTTGTGCCAAGTAGCTGAGAGCGTGGCAAAGTTGCAAGCCTCTGGCGTGCCGGAAGATCGGTTACGAGAGCTTGCCGATGATGGATTCGCGGTCGGAGAGATTGCCTGGGTTATACGTAATATTGTCAACTTGCGCGAAACCCTGGCACACGGCAATCGCGATGAGGCGAGGCTAATGGCTCCCATGCTGCATGCATTCTTCCGCAAGGGTGGCCGTCCAAACCACGGTAGGCAAAAGAGTCATAGGGCAACAGGACTGAACGGTTCATGGTTAGAGGAATACTCAAGAGTGATCACAGAGGCCAGACAGAGTCCGAATATCGGCACAGGAACGAAATCAACTAAGCCTGAGCCGACGACAGGTGTGAGTTCCACATGGTCAGCACCACCTAAGTCGACGAAGATCGTGAAAACCGTAATGATGCTGTTTGGTCCCTTGGTCGTGATGGGTTTCATCGCGATGGGAATTGAGCAACTCAGCAAACCGTCCTTCAGTAGCCCGGCGCCCCCGGCGTGGTCGCCCTGTGCCGTATTGCAACAGGAAGGGGGGAGGATACTGGAGCGGCAAACCGAGGAAACTAGAATTGCCGAAGACGCGCAAGACCGCCAAATGAACAATTTGATCAACTTCCTGGAGCGCTCTGGGGTCACGGAGGAACAGCGAGGGATGGCGATCCGTAATCTGGCTGCCCGGCAGGACATTGCGAATACCGCCCGAGAGGCTCGGCAGAACAGCGAGTTTGAAGCACATCGCCAGCGTTCCCGACAGGCGGGCTGCCTGGCACCTGAGATCAACGGACGCTAGGGAAACACGCAACATAGCGAGGAGCTCAATGTCAGATAGCCCACTACTTTTTGGTGCCGGCGATTGAGGCTCAAGCGCGGAAGCTGCACCTCAGCCTCCAGCACCTGCTTGCTCACGACCTCATCGTAGTTCTCGTTGTCTTGTCGGCTATGAGTTCCTTGAGCTTCAGCCGCCCGCTCGGGCGTGCCGCGTTCCCGGCCACAACGGCTCCGGTATCGCGTGGCGTTTTAGGAATCAGTGTCATCTTTCGTTCCCTGTGTACTACCAAGTCACTTGTCAAGCCACAGCCTGTGCGCCACAATTTCCACAGCATCAAGAGTGGTTCACCTCTGGTGAATCCGGCAACCGACGTGGAGACGCACGGTGCCCAGGCGAGAGACAACGCCAGATGCGGCGGCCAGGAGCTGCAAAAGAATCTCTAATGCCGCCGCTCGTTTGAGCGGCTTTTGTTTGTCCTCTTGATGCGTTTACCCAAAAGGAGCGCATCATGCAGAAGAAACCGATTAACCAACCCGCTAGTACCGACTCACCTAAAACTCCTTTTCCCGTCGAGCTACGGCTACGTCGCAAACTCGATCCAGCACGCTTTCCGCGAATGTCAGCCACCCTGAGGACCATCGTCGCGTACATCATTGGCGTCGAGCGGTGGGCGAATCCTCCCATCAGGGAATTGACCGTGACCTCAGATCTTTTCGTATTGGCCCGTGTCGGTGAACAGATCGGGTTTGACACGTTTATTGGCGCCTATACGGATCTGGTGCGGAACTGGCTATCCCTGCTAGCCGCCGCTGAACTAACACCCGACGAGTTGTGGGAAGCGGATTGTCGCTTCGCCGCGCGGGTTGGATTTTACGGGAGGGCGACCGCATGAAAGATGCGAACCATAAAGTTGACCTCCGGCCAACTCCCGAAGCAAAAGACGAGACTTCCGATTTGGGCTAGACACCTCTTTCGGCCAAGCCGAAGTCAACATATCGAGCTCGCAAGGTCCGCCGCGATCCGGGAAGCAAGGAAAAACCATGACTTATCGAGGTTTCATTCAGAAATTCCGCGGCGCCACCCCGGGTGGTCTGGCAATGTTGTGGATCCGGCGTGCCGACGGCTCGATCGACGAAGTTCCCTGTGAGCAAGCAATAGCGGTCGCTGCTCTGCTGCGGTGGTTTGATTGCGACCCGGAACAGGAAAGCTTCTCGCCGGCGACGTGCCAGAAGGAAATTGTGTACAGCGTCGACGAACTGGGTATCCTGATCGCGTTCACACCATATGATCATTGGCTGCAGAAATCCCGGCCGGCAATTCCGGTCGATGGAATCGACGACGACGCTATCTACCGGGCTGTTCAAAAGATAATTCGTACGGGCAAAGTTTCGTGAATGCGAGAAAACCCGGCAACCTGGAAAAGTTGCCGGGTTGGCGCGGCTTTGCTTCGATTTGTAACCCCGAGTCTCTCGCAAAGACTGCACAACTAAGGAAATCAGCCAGCCACAACTGTCGTTCTTCCCTGCCCTGGTATCTGGTAAACGATGGATTTTCTGGTAAATGTAAACGACACGAGTGCGCCAAATATCATCAACGAACCGGCCAGAATGAAGGCGCTGTTGAAGCTGCCGGTCGCCTTCACAATGAAGCCGGTAACCATCGGTGCCATAAGCCCGAAAATGTTGCCGCCTAATACTTGCGTTCCCATCACTGTTCCTGTCACACGCGGCTCTGTGATGAGGTCGTTCGCCAGCGCGAAGTTCAAAGTGATTGCGCTGGAGATCGAGGTGAGTGAGATGGAAATCAAAGCCAACACCACGAACTCGTTTCTCACCATGTTCGTCAGCAAAACCACGCTAGAGAGCAGCATGAACGTGATTACCGCCGCACGGCGGTGCCCCCTCTTCATCTTGTCGGCATTGAGAATTTTATCGCTGATTTTGCCAATGAAGATCCCCAGAATGACAGCGATAAGAAAAGGGAGTGCGCTGTATATCCCAGCCTTCATCAAGCGCATCCCCCGCGCTTGCATCAGGTAAGAAGGCAGCCAAGTTAGGAACAGGTACTGGTTATAAACAGCACAGCCCTGGGTGATTGCAAGCCCCCACATAGTTTTTTGTTCGAGAAGACGGCCGACTGAGATCTTCAACTGCTCGCTACCGCTGGGTTTGGCAGCAGGCTGGTTGTCCCGATTCTCAATGATGTAGTCGCGTTCTGCAGCTGGCAGCCACTTACATTCTTCCGGCAATCGGAACATCCTAAGCCAGAAAAAAAGCCAGACAAATCCGAGTGCGCCGAGGATGACAAACGAAACCCGCCAACCGGTTTGAAGGACGATCCACGCTACAACAGGTGTTGCCAATGCGGGACCTGCATAGGCTCCTGCATTATAGATGGCGGTCGCAATTCCCCTTTCACCGGCAGGGAACCACTGACGCACGATCTTCCCAGCGACCGGATACGAAGCAGCTTCGCCAGCTCCGAGCACCAAGCGGGCGGCAATCATGTTCCCGAAGTTGGTGATAGCACCGGTCAACATCGCGCCGATGGACCAGATCGTAATCGCCCCGGCACTAACCTTGCGGCTGCCTAGCTTGTCGGACAACCATCCGCAAGGGATCAGCATAAGGGCATAGGTCCACAGAAAAGAGGAGAACACGATTCCCATGCGAGCTGGATCCCAGTGAAATTCTTTTGACATGAGAGGAGCGGCAACGGAAAGGTTAATGCGGTCGATATAGTTAACGACGATGTTAAAAAACAGCAACACTACGATATAAAAACGCTTGCTCTTGATGAGAGATGAGACGCTTTGGCTACCACTGTTGTTCATCGCGGGCTCCCGTTTACTGTATAGCCATGCTCGTGGGCTGTATGACCAACTCGATCTGTTTGGGTGCGGCGACGTCCAGTACGCCCTGAGGCACGGTTATCACCTCGTGGCAAGACGTGGTCGCGATGATCTTGTCCGGTGTGACCTGAAGAATGCGATCATGGCCCGGTACCACGATCTCCGCGATTTCGCGAATCCTGCGAATGGTCTTGGCACTTTCAGCGTTGTCCAATGACATGCCGACTTGTCCTGTTGCCAATTCCGTAATGTTCTTCACAGCATCGCCAGCAAGCACCGTAGTCGGCATGTCCCGGTCGCGGAGTACTAGTGACATACAGCCCGGGGTATGTCCCGGCGACAGCAGCGTTTGAATTCCGGGCAAGATCTCTTCATCTTTACGAATTTGTTCCAATCTGCCTGTTCCCTGCAAAACCGGAAACAAGTACTTGGGTTGCGGCCAGTCATCAGGATTGCTCAGCACCCACGCGGCTTCTTTTTCGTGTAACAAGATCCTTGCATTCCGGAAGTAATCGAAATTCATGACGTGGTCATGATGAAAATGGCTGAGAACCAAAATATCGATATCATCGATTCTCAATCCATGTTCTGCGAAGCGCTTGGGCAGCTCGTTTCGCTCTCCCATTCCGCCCGTATCGAATAAGATCTTGTGCCCCGCATGTTCAACATAGACAATCGAACTCCAACTCATGTATCCACGGGTCATTCGACCCGGAAATCCTTGGAATAGAACATCCACTTTCATAGCTGACCTCCTCGACTGGAACCTTAACGTGCATACTGCATACAGGCGCTCATGCAACCGGCAGATCTACTGATTATCCACTTCCGAGTTCCGGTGTCAAAAAGCCTCAGTTGTCGGAGACGCCGTTTGTCACAAGCGCCCGCACTTACGTCGAGAGAAGCACCTTACCCTTCGAACGTCGTGATTCGATTAAACGATGGGCGGCGGCGACTTCGCCTAATGGGAAGACCTCGGAGACTGGAGGCTTAATTGACCCTGCGCCATACATTGCGAACAGCTGTTCGACGATGCCGCGTAGATAGGGCACCTGATCCCAAAACAATAGGATCTGTACGCCCGAGAGGCCGCGATTTCGCTCCATGAAGTAGAACGGGTGGAAAACGCCCCCTTGCAGCAGGTCGCCAATAATCCTTGCCCATTCGCCAAGGCGAAACTGCACCGGGGGTACGATTTGAGCTGCGCCGATTGTGACAGCATGGCCGCTGGGTTGCAGGCAACGTACGCCCTTCCGAAGTCCATATCCGCCCAGCGAGTCAAGCACGAACTTCACTCCTTTACCACCAGTGAGCCGCTGAACCGCAGTTTCAAAGTCCTCGCGTCCGTAGTTGATGCCGTGGTCGAGGCCGAACGCCTTCGCATAGTCCAGTTTGGCATTGCTGCTGGCCGTACCGTACACCGTCAGGCCATAGTGCTTTGCAACCTGCAATGCTGCAATTCCGACGCCTCCCGCGACGGCCTGAATCAGGATGTCATCACCCCTACGGATGCGCATACCCTCGTTTCGGTGCCATCCTGCATCCATGCGACGCAATGCCCGTAGGGATTGTCGAACTCCATTCCAGGCCAGGCGGAGAAGATGATCACCAGGTTGCCCGGCATCGCCTCGCGGTCTTCATATCCGTTGACGATGTCGAATGCCTTCGTGAATACCAGAAAGTGAGTATCCGGATTCTCCTCGGCGATCCTGCACATACCGCGCAGGTAATTCTCACCGAGGATATCGCCAGCAACATGCCAGCGAAATAGACGAGGCTTGACCTTGGCAACGCGTGCGGCGATCTGCATGAAATAAGAGTCAGGATGACGCTTGGCTATGCGCCCGTTTCGTCTCCATGCTTCGCGGGTATAAGGGTAGAGCCTGACAGCCTTCAATGCGTAGCATTTCTTGCCGCAGGGGACGCCCACGGGACAACATGTCCGAGGGGACATCGAGATGTTCATCACGTAGCCAAGCTTGCGGTTTCCGTTGCTGATACTGATTAGTTGATTGCGTTTCATTCTTTCCTCCGTGTGGTCGCCAGGCGCACTGCGGGCCTGGCGCGCTTGAGTTGGGTTTGGGGCAAAGAAAAAGGGCGGATGTCTCCGCCCTTTGGTCACTTCGTTAGTTATTGGTGGTGGTTAAATGCAGGTGAGGCTCAGATGGAGGGTTACGAGGCGGGCTTAGAAGCAGACTGCGCTTTCGATGTTGGGTTGGCTTCGATGCTGAACTCCAGCCCGCAACCTGGGCAGACATGCAGGCTGTCCAGCGTGGTCAAGTTCTCTTGGCAGTCAGGGCAGATGGGATAACGTGGTTCATTCATTGCGTGCTCCTTTGCAGGTGTTCTGAAATGACTTTCGATGGGAATCCGAGCGCATGGAGGATCTCTTGCAGTTGCTCGATTTCCTCCTGCTCGATTTCCGATAGGTAGTCGGGCGTGGAATCAGATTCGATTCCCCAGAGCCCGCCTGAAGTGATGGTTTGGCAGACACCGGCGACGATGATTTCAGCCTCGGCCTGAATGCCGATGAAGCCGAACTCTCCGTTGTCGTATTGCTGGCGTCGTTCCTGGAAACCTTCGCTTTCCAAGTAGCTGGCGTCAGGGAACGGATCGAAGATCTGCTTTGCGGTGATGCTCGAGATTCGATTCATAGCGCACCTCCAGTGCGGGGTTGAGGATGGCTGGACATAGTTGTCCCCCATCGGTTGAATTGGGAATTGTTGAGTGGATGAATGTGACGGATTGGATACAGCAGGTGGGATTTAGTGGGGCAGAGACAACAAGAAGGCAGCATGGCTGCTGCCCTCGTTGATTGTTCTTATTGGTTGCGCGATTATCAGCGAGTTAAGGACCGCCTCGACAGCAGCGAACGTATTCGTGTCCGAGCGGGCACGAGAAAACAGATGACAATTAGATTGGTAAGCGTGCCTCCCAAAGCGAAGGTCACGCCCAGCGGATTGGAAATTCCATGCACAGAATAGTTGCAGCATTCACTGCCGAGCAGCGCGAGGGCCTTGTGCTGGTTTACCCAGTTGAGGCATCTCTCGGTGTTCAGCCAGCGGCGCAGGCGTAGACAGGCAGCGATTTCGTCTAACTTTAGGATCGCAAGCCAGAGTAAAACCCCAAATCCAATTCCCGCGACAAACGATGATTTCGCACTTGGTGTAATGTTCATCGGATACCTCTGTTCCTGCACCATTGCGTGCGGATGCGCGCAATAACGGAAAGAATCAGTTGATCGAACGCACCCGTATGCACAAAGTCACGGATCAGTTGAGCGACTTTCGTCGCCAACATACGTTCTATGTTTGTCGTGCTTCGGGTGCGATTAGCGATACTTCGCGTTAGTACTACTGTGTTATAAAATAGATACCTGGTGTTAAGAAAGAAAGTTTTTACGCAACTCTTCGTGCTAAGTTGCTGCTCATGAGCACCAACTGTGTGGCGCCAGGCGCCCAAGCGAAACGCTTC
>Ga0187868_1000946_pt1 | contig 22004 bp, 41 predicted proteins | sample June2016WEW_13_4_FD_133014 | JGI IMG/M metagenome (GOLD analysis project Ga0187868, IMG submission 133014) | Peatland microbial communities from SPRUCE experiment site at the Marcell Experimental Forest, Minnesota, USA - June2016WEW_13_40 | ecosystem: Environmental > Terrestrial > Soil >... | reverse complement strand
GAAAGTAAGGTCATAAAAGTCATCTGCTTCCACAGCTTTCATGAACTTATCATCTATAGCTACAGAGAGATTAAATTTAGTAAGGACACCAGATGTTTGTTTGGCTCTAATGAATTCCTCTATGTCAGGATGTTGACAAGAGAGAACACCCATCATAGCCCCCTTACGGGTAGCAGCTTTTATTATATCAGCACTCTCTTTAAATGATTTTTCTCCTAGATAATTTTTTATTTTGTCAACATATCCGTCTGTATCCCCTTTAACTATACAGTCTGCAACTTTATCCCATATGTCAAGATACGGAATGATACCGGGATGCTTAATTCCAGTACCTTTAATCAAGGATCCTCTAGGACGGATGAAGTCAAAATTGATCCCATACCCACCTTCAGAAGCAAGAGTTTTGGCTTGCTCCATTATTGTAAGAAAGATATTCATTAGATCGTCAGGGTCATCTTTAGTTTTAATTTTTATAGGATAGCTTATGCTCTTATCTTCAGACTGTCGCACATAGGATACTTCAGCATTTTTAACAGGACCAGTTATGTAGCAGTTGATTAAAGTAGCACCTTTAAATTCTGTTCCTATATTAGCAGTAATACGCCCACCTGTAGTACAGTGAAGCCCTACAGGATTTCCTTTATCATCAAACTTTACTAGAGTTTCAAGGAATTTTTTCTCCCATTTTTCTCTATCTTCTTCTTTTTCTACTGAGGCTAGGGTTCTTGCTACTCTTTTCCAGGTCTCTATCGGGGTTTCATTGAGGTATCGATATTTTTCTTTCCAATTATCGTAGGCTAGATCTGTCTTAAACATCGTGAAATACTCCTCTGTTATCTAGTATTGAGTTTTATATATTATGGAGTTTCTAAAGTAGGCTATGTTAGTTTATGATTAGCATCTGTTAGGATTCTATTATTAATAAATTATTTACAAATTTTCACCTACTATCATATAAATATAGCTCTATGTAATGATGATTTTAAAGTAAAATCTTACTATAATATACTTTTTAATATAAATTTCATTTTTATTTATTTTTGTTTGATTTTGAGTTGGCTAAAAAGTATATTATAGTTATAAGGTAAGCTATAACTATATTAAGAAAGGTATCGTAAATGAACTATACTCAATGGTTTGCACAGAATGGTCACTTCCAAAAGCATGAGCAATGGATTACTAACAGTATTATGTTGGAAACTATTTGTGGTTCTCATGCATACGGGTGCCAAACCCAATCTAGTGACAAAGATATTATGGCTATAGTTTTACCTAGACATGAACATCTTTACCCTCAAAACTATGGTTTTGTGCTTGGATTTGATAATATTCCTAAATTCGAGAGAAAAGAACTCAAAGGTAAAGAAAAAATTAAAATTGGAGATCAGCCTGTAGAAGCAGAGTGGATCTCTCTTATAGAGTTTTTTAATCAAGCTGGTTTAAAAGGTTCCCCTAATCTTATTGAAACTCTTTTTATTAAAAGAGAACTTGTTACTGTAGGTACAAAAATGGGTTGGTACCTAAGAGATAACAGACGTTTATTTTTATCTATGAAAACATTTAATTCTTTTCGTGGTTACGCCCACGGTCAAATGCATAGAATTCGTCAAAGAAATCCTGAGACTGAAGAAAGAAAAGCATTGGTAGCTAAGTTTACTTTTGACGTAAAAATGGGGTACCATACTTTTCGTTTGTTGGATCAAATTGAACAAATGCTAACTACCAATGATATTGACCTTATGAGGAATAAAGAAGAACATAAAGCTATTAGATCTGGAGAATGGGGAGATTTCGATAGATTTGAAAGAGAATTTCAAAAAAGAATGGATCATGTAGAAGAACTTTCAAGGAAATGTAATCTTCCTCCTCAGCCACAACAAGGAGCACTCAAAAAGCTTCTTATGGAGATCCTTGAGGAGCACTATCCTGCTAACGGAGTAGCCAAGACTGAGCAAACTGAATATATTACTACAAAAGAGGTAGACGATAAGTTTAATAAGATACTTGATGAAATTAAACTTTTAAAACAACCCGGCTAGATAGTATATTATAATAAAGGAGTACGGTTTATGAAAAAGTTATCTTATAATAAATATTTTAATAAATGTATGATAGTTTTACGAGATACAATACAAGAATATCTAAATTATAGCTCAGAATATCTTCAGCTTCAAATAACAGAAGAAGATATATATATACTGTAGTTTGTGGATTAATAAACAATCTAAAAGAAGAGGCTAATTATTATTTTCTCTTAGAACAAGATAGCGAAGACTTGATAGGAATAAAAGTTAAAAATTTACCTAAATTTAGGCATAAAGAATCAGTAGATGCCCCAGCTAATTTAGCTAAATTTGAAAAGAAAGTAATAAAGATAAAAATAGAAAATCTTAAAAAGAAACTTGGAGAATTATAATTTATGAATATCTATAATTTCCCCATAAGATCAGGTAAGGATTATATTAAAGGCGAGTTTTCACCTTATAATAGTCAATAATGAAAATTTACAACCTATTGATTTAGATTACATTGTGTCTATAGGACATGTAATAACCCTTAGTAACATAAGTTCATGTTTCTTTGATATTTTCATTAAATTAGGATAACCTATAAGGATGTCTTATTACTCTCGTGATTTTTACTCGTTTTGCGAGTATGAGAAAGGTTTTCCTGAATACATAGTAGAAGACCTAAAAGAACAGAGGCAGAAACTTATTTATGCCTGGCAAAATAAAGATAATAGCGACAGTAATCCCAAAATTTAATAAACAACAGAAAGACAACAATGATTTACACCTACAGGATCGATTGTTGGGTAACTCCGAAAAGTGGATTCGATCTAGCCAAACAGAATAAATTTTATGATAAATTTAAAAGCATAATTAAAGCGCTTTTTTCTGAAAATCCTGCATTCCAAATAGCTTTAGATAACTTCCATAACAACCATGACGGCATGGTTTTAGATAGTTTTATTATTGAAACAGATCAGCTATATGAAGACAATGAGAAGGAGATCCTAGCAAAGATAGAAGAAGAACACCCTGGAGCTATAATGATATCACATAATATAGTTAAGCTAACTAAGGTTTAAATATATGAAAAATAAATGCTATCACTGCGGACAAGAGCTGACAGATAAATCTATATATCTAAATTTATCAGAATATTTAACACAGCCTGTATTTGATGCTAGTTTAGATGTGAAAAATTATGGACCGCTTTGTAGTGAGTGTAATAAAAATCTACTTGATACAGCAAAAACTTTATCAGATACAATAGAAAAGGAATAGTCTAATATGAATAACTCTAAACAACTAGTAATCGAAGACCTTAACAAGTATCTTAAAAATAACTTCTTTGGTATCGATGAAGTTATAGATAGTATCACAGACAAACTAGCTCCTTGGTATATTTTTCCTGAATCTTTAATGCGTCCTATGATAATCAACCTATGGGGAATGACAGGCACAGGAAAAACAGTTTTAGTACGAGAAATAGCTAAGTATCTTAAGATGAGAAGCATCCAAGTCGATCTTGGAGAGTATGTCGGTTCTAAAGATAAAGACATAGGAGCGCATTTCTACAACCACTACTCAGACCTATCAGAGAAACCTTGTATCATCCTAATAGATGAATTTCATATCGCTAGGACTGTAGATGCTTCAGGAGCAGAACTAGACCGACAAAATATAAGAGGTTTATGGTCTCTATTATCAGACGGAGTAATCCATGTAGATTCAAGTATAGTGACAAGGTCTTTAGCTTACGTAGAGTGGCAGTTAGAAAACAGACTTGATCGTCATAACTATTATAAAAAATATATTTCAGAATTTAAAAGTAATAAAACCAAAGATAAAAAAGATTTTTACACATATAATGATTATAAGATTAGAACAGAAAATCCTGCAGATGATCTATTTAACGGATATATAGGACTAAATCCCGAAGATTACGGCAGGATACTTAACTACAGTACTATTAAAGATTTAGCAAAAGCATTCAATAAAGATTTTACAGGAATGTGTGAAAAACTTAAAAATAAACTTAAATCTGTAAATCTTCAACCTAAATTAGATTTTACTAAGAGTCTTATATTTATAGCTGGTAATCTTGATGAACTTTACACAGGCTCAGAGAGTTTTGATCCTGATATAGATGTAAATCAACTTAAAGAAAGAAATAAAGACATTACAATATTTGATGTAAAAGAGAACCTTACTACAAGGTTTAGAGTGGAACAAATAAGTCGTTTAGGAAATAATCACATTATTTATCCTCCTCTAGATGAAAAAGCCTACTATAAGATTATAGAGAAAGATTTATGCAGGATCGAGAACTTTTACAAGAAAAAAGGGATAACTTTTAATTTTGATAAATCTGTTTTGGATATTATTTATAAAGAAGGTGTATTTCCTAATCAAGGTGCTAGATCTATCCTAAGCACTACTGGAGCGCTTTTAGAGCCTACTATCATTAGATTTAATTATCTATATAAACAAAAGAAAAATAAAAAAGTAAATGTAACATGTTATTATGATAATATGTATAAGAATTTTATTTTTAGTTATGGTAGTAATAGTATAAAAGTAAAAGCTCAACTTAGCTTAGATTCTTATAGGTTACCTGTACTGAATAATAAATCTGTAGTTTGTGCGGTCCATGAGGCAGGTCACATCATCGCAAGTGTACTAAAATTAGGGATCATACCAGTAAGGACTTCTATATTTAAGACTAATGGTAATGGTACTACTGAGCTCTCTAGCAAGTCCTATAAGACAGAAGTTGAGTCTTTTGAAGATAGTATAAACAGGATAATTTTAATGTTAGCTGGTCAGGCAGCTGAGAAAGTCATTTTCAAGGGCAACAATATCTGTTTAGGAGCCTCTAGCGATATAGAGAAAGCTACAAGACTGATACTAGATCTAGTCCAAGTAAGTGGTTATACAGGAGCTTATAGCTTGTCTAAGCCAGACTCTCAGTTACACAGTAAACTTATAAGGACTACAGATGATGAAACCTTTTGTAGAGATAAATTATCTAGATGTATGAAGGAAGCAGAAGACCTTATATCAGATAACTTGTTGTTTTTAAAAGAGTTATCTGATAGCTTACTTAAAAACTCTTTTATAACTAAAGTAGATGTTGAGAATATCATGAAAAAACTTGACATTTCTATATGTAAAAAAGTATATTATATAGGGCAGTATGAGGATTTTAAAAGGTCTTTAAAAGTAAAACAAAATATAGAACAGTTAATAGTAGCAAAGGTTTAAATCATGAAAGACAGAATTTTTAAAAGCCATTTAGATGATGATGTATATAAGTTCTATGTAGGTAATATATTTTGGGATAAGTTTAAAGGCACTCCAGCAGAGTATGCCTATAAATGCAGGGATAAAGATATAGACCTATCTCCTATCTATAATGACCTGTGTGAACAAATTGAGATGATGCAAGACATACCTCTAACAAAAGAAGAACAAAAATGGTTATTTGAAAATACAAAGACTACACAAGATTATCTTGTTAATTTTCTATCTAAATTTAGATTTCATCCGTCACAGATTAAAGTAGAAAAAGTTAATTACAATCCAGGCATAATACTTCGTCCTACTTGTGCCATAGAAGAGGCTTCCCTATGGGAAATGCCGTTGATGTATACTATCTCTGAGTTATATTTTAAAAATAAATATGGTAATAAGTTCAATGAGGTAGTAGAGATAGCTAAAACAGACCTTCATAAAAAAGTAAAAGATCTTAAAAGACTTATGGAATCTGAACCAGAGGTTAAATTTACTTTCTCTGAGTTTGGCACTAGAAGAAGGCTTAGCTCTGATTTTCAAGAATACGCTATTAGGTATCTAAAAGAAAATCTTCCTGATAGCCTTGTGGGTACTTCTAATATGTTGTTCGCCAAAAAAGACGGTATAAAGGTTACAGGAACAATGAGTCATGAGTTTCTTTGTTTCTACCAAGCTTTTTATCATATCTTAGACTCTCAAAAAATGGCTATTAAAGATTTTATTGAGTTTTATAGAGGCTGGCTTGGAATAGCTCTTACCGATACTTTAGGATCTAATCAGTGGGATAGGGATTTTAATAAGAAATTTATGATGGAGTATACTGGACAGAGGCACGATTCAGCTGATGCTTATATTTGGGCTGAAAAGAGGATATCAGCTTATGAAAGAGAAGGAGTAGAGCCTAAGGAAAAGACTCTTCTTTTCTCTGATAATCTTACTTTTGAAAAGGCTTTTAAACTATGTTCAACTTTTCACAAAAGAGTTAATATAGTAACTAACGGAATAGGAACATTTATAACCAATAATATCCCTTCTCTTCCAGACCATAAAGCTCTTAATCAAGTAGTTAAGTTAGTAAAAGCTAACGGTCGTCCTGTAGCTAAGATTAGTGATGATCCAATGAAGGCTCAGTGTGAGGATGAGATGTATTTGGATTATGTTAAACATGCAGTAGCCTAGGAGTGTTTTATGGAAGAAAATAAATGTTTAGATTGTACTTTGTGGATGCCACATGTAGATGAGTTAAGTCCTGAAGAGTGCAGTGAGCTAGTAAAATTAGGTGATTTAAAGATAGAAAAAGATAATTGTGGTCTATGGTTATGTAATGACGGTGCTTGTCCTCACTATTCTTCACCAGTTGTAAGAGATATTGAATTACAGGATAAGAAATAATATGAATAAATCAGAAAGAGGAATTCCTCTAGTACTTCAAGACATCCCAATTAAACCTACTATAACAGTAGAAAATTATCTAAAATGGTATACTTTGTATGTAGTTTTTCCTGATGGTAGTGTAGAACATCTATGTTTTCCGGGATTTGATAATAAAGAGGATGAGATAGAAGGTGAAGTAGGTTTTATGGATCACGTACCTAATCCAAAAGCAGTCTGGAAAATGTCTGAGCGACTAGGTTATGATATAGATATGCAAAGTTTTGAGATGATTGTAGGAAGATGGTTTATTGAAGTAGAAAATTGGGATTACTGTAGTTGGACATAACAATAAAAATAGAAGACACTTCTTCCTCATGCTATAATAGCTATGTAAGCCGTAGTTATAGTTCTGAGCCTGTATCTTCTATAGAACCTATAAACCAAGTCAAAAATAATACAAAAAGACATTATAGATATCCAGACAAGCAAAAGAATCCCTATCAATCCTCTCCTGTCTTATACGAGATAGACCTACTAGCTTAAAAAGGAGATAAAACATCAAAGTGGCTAAAATCAAAAACAGACTAATCCCTATCAAATTTGAGAATTCTAAGAATATCCTAGAAGATGAAGATACCGTCCTTTTTGCTAACTCAAAAAAGTTAGATTATGTCATAAATATAATGGAGTATTTTCAAAATATCCCTAATAAGACTATACTAAAATATGCTATAGACTATTTCTATGACAAAGAATTAGATGTCATGTATAATGATATCTTTAACAGATCTAAGTCAGCTCAAGAAAAAATCAAACGAGTATACAAGGAGTATGAGTACTATAACAGACCCTATGAAAGTATATTCGAGGCTATGTACGAGACTAACTTATGCCTAACTTTGATCTATAGAAACTTTTTAACTGAACTTCATAATATCAAAAAAACATCATCAAAAAAACCTCTAAAATCTGATATGATCACTAAAATAGATTATATCTGCGGTGTATTCAGCTTAAATAAGACAGATAGAGAGATCCTTATATTTTTGTACCTGTATAGCCAAGATATCTCTATCACTACTATCTACGATAACTTAGGATCTACGCTAGATATAAACACAGGCAGGTACTCTACTACGATTAGAGGTCTGGATAAGATAACTCCTATCATCACAAAGCTATCAAAAAGTGCAGTATCACTGTCTCTAGCTGAAGATTCCCCTCTTACTGCCTGCGGTCTTCTAGAGTCAGATAAGAATATGGCTACGGAAGTTATAAACTACTTAGAAGGTAGGATCAGCACACCTTTTAAGGATATGTACTTTACTGAGTATACGGGTAAAATCATCCCTCTAGATAAACATACTGTAGATAAAAAGGATATAGAAGTCATATCAAAAATAATAAAACACAAGTCTTCAGATAAAGGCATAAATATCCTCTTATACGGTCTTCCGGGCACAGGTAAAACAGAGTTTAGTAGGACTCTAAGTAATCATCTAGGTAAGAAATTATATGAGATAAAGAACACGGTAGGAAGAGAGTACTACGAAGAAGGTAAGAATAGAAGTATGTACAGGCATAGAGCTTTAACTACCTGTCAAAAAATGGTAGATCCTGAAACTTCTATCATATTAGTAGATGAGGCTGATGAGCTTCTAAACACCATGAATACTTTTTTATCTTTAAACTCAATGGAAAAAGGTCAAATCAATAAGATTTTAGATAACTCTAAAAATGTAATAGTATGGGTTACTAATAGGAGCGAAGCTATAGAAGAGTCTACTATGCGTAGGTTCGACTACTCTGTAGAATTCAATAAACTTACTTTCAGTCAAAGAAAGTCTATGTGGGAGACTTGTTTAGAAAAAAATTGCGTAAAAGATATTTTTACTCCAGAAGATATAAATAATTTCATCACTAACTATGAGATAAGTGCAGGAGGGATAGATCTAGCCCTTCGTAATATATCTAAATTTAAAGATAACACTGATAAGGTTACTTTAATATCTATCGTAGAGAATATCATAAAAGCTCATGTAAAAGTTACTGGAGTTGAGAAATCTACTGCAGACATAAAGAAGCCTAACTCTCCTTCTTACAGTTTAGATGGACTTAACATAAAAGCTGATATCCCTAATACTATCAAGTTGTTAGAGAGATTCAATAAGATTTGGACAGGTCCTGTTGAAGCTATGCCTATGCGTAACATGAATATACTTCTCTATGGTCCTCCAGGGACAGGTAAGACGGAGTTTGCTAAATTTGTTGCTAGGTCTATGGATAGGAGACTTGTAATTAAACAGGCTAGTGACTTATTATCTTGTTGGGTGGGTGAGACTGAGAAGATTATTAAGGGAGTGTTCCAGGAAGCTGAAAAGGACAAAGCGATCCTGTTTATAGATGAAGCAGATAGTATGTTAGGGTCAAGAGAAGGTGCTAGTCATTCTTGGGAGATTACTAGTGTAAATGAGATGCTCACGAATATAGAAACATTTACAGGGATGCTAATTTGTTCAACTAATTTCAAGAAAGTTGTCGATAGCGCAGCTATAAGACGATTTAATGTTAAGTTGGAATTTGATTACCTTACTTCAGAAGGTGCTCTTAAGTTTTATGAGATATTTCTTACTAAACTTATAGGTAGTAGCTTAAATGAGAAGGATAAGACTAAATTAAGTGAACTATGTGGTCTTACTCCAGGTGATTTTAAGGTAGTTTATCAAAAATATCTTTTATTTGAGAAAAATGAGCTGTCAGATAGTATATTTATAGAAGGTTTAGAGCAAGAGTTGATTGCCAGAGACTCTAAAAATGGTAAGTGTATAGGATTTAGTAAGTAAAGGAGAGGTTATGAAACTAAATTTTGAAGATATGTGGAGTCCTCCTTATCCAGAGGAGCACGCAAAAGCTGGTGGTGGTAGTTTATATAGAAAACTTAACGGTATACCTGCTGAAATATTTATGATAGCTTCATATGAAGTGACTTCGTTACCTTCTCCTGAAATAAAATGTAAATGGTTAGACTTTGTTGGAGGTTTTACTGATGAGTACTTTTTCAATAAAGAAGAAATTGAGAAACTATCAGATAAAGACCGACAGGTACTTTTAGATTTCATTAAGAAACAAAAACAAGCTAACAGTAGATAGTTTAAAAGTCTCAGGATATTTTAGTAAATAAAAAGAAAGGGTAAAATATGAGTGCAGACTATGTAAGAACATGTCCTAAATGCATTTCATTATCAAAAAAGAAAAATAAAAAAGTTAAGTACGGAAAAGTACCTGAAAAAGAATATCTTAAAAGTATTGCTATGGAAGAGGCTCACGATTTAGAAGGGAATTATAATCTACAAGAGAATTATGATGCAAGAATAAATGAAAAAGGTATATTCTCTATAAACTATTCAGGGTATTGTGATGAATGCGGATTCAAGTTCAATTATGAACATAAAGAAAAAGTATTGTAGCAAACAGGATAATTATAATGAAAATAAGTTTTGACTTTCACGGTGTCCTAGATAAATACCTTGATATCTATCCTAAGCTAACTGCTCGTCACATAGACTTTGGAGATGAAGTCTATATAATTACAGGTCATAGAGATACAGTAGAGTTTAGACAAAATTTGATAAAACTAGATGTTTACTGGACTAAGGTTTACTCTATTACTGACTATAACCAGGAAAAGGGAGTAAAGGTAAAATATGACAAAAATGGAAATCCGTGGCTAGATCCTAAAATTTGGGATAGTACTAAAGCTAGGATATGCCAAGAGTTAGATGTAGACTTACATTATGACGACTCTAAGATTTATGAGAAATGGTTTAAAAAACTAAAAGTTAAAACTCATTACATACTAGTAGGTTAAATTATGGACAAAGAAACTAATTTCTTGATGCTTCATAATAAAGATGTGTTCACTTGTTTGCACGCTATAGTATATCTATTACAAGTAAGTAAAAAATCTCTTAACTACAAACAGATAACAGCACTTCTATATCTAGCAGATAAGCTTCACTTAATACGCTACGGGATGAGGACAGTTACTGGAACAGACTATAAATTCAGTAACGAAGGTCTATTTAATCCTACATTAAAAAGCATATTATTTTTGGATATATCTGATGATATTATAGTAAAGTATATACAGGATAGCTTGGAAATTGTGGACCTAGTCTATAGTTATAAAGAAGGTTATTGTAACTTTGAAATGCTGTCTGAATCAGATAAAAGGACTTTAGAGTTTATATCTAAAAACTTCTCGAACCAAGGAGATATTTATAACTATGTTTTAGGTTATCCCGAAGTAAAGAAATGTAAGTCATTTATCGATAAACATACTACTAAAATAAAAGATATAAAAGTTAAAGATATGTTTAGTATCATAGATAATAAGTTAGAAGCTACTGAAATAGATGTAAAATTATCTGAAGAATTTTATTTAAATCCATAATAAGGAGATTTTTATTATGTACCAGAGGGAAGATAAAGTTAATATAACTTTTGGACAACTAACAGATTTGTATAATCGTAACGACAGTCTTAGTGTAAATCTAATATACGGTCAGCACTTAAGAAATGAATGCTACAAACCTAATCAGAGCTTAAAAGAGTGCCCTAACGAAGAAGAGGTTACAACTAAGTTTATAACTATAAACGGACAAACTCGTGAGGTAAAACAAGAAGCTATCACTCGTAACCAGATCATAAATTTAGCTTTTGATTATGAATACGGAACAATGTCAGATGCTGAATGTAATAGATATACACTAATTTACAGAATCAAGAATAAAGAAGGATGGGAGAAGTCAGGGACTTTGTGTCGTGGAGAGACTATTAAGGTAGTAGACGGAATGCGGTTCGATGTAGCTGATTGCAGTAACGCCTAGAAGGATATAAATCATGACCTCTTATGAAGAAAAACAAAAGTCTTATGTAGATTATCTGAGAGATAGGCAGAAAAAGAAAGGTCTTGTCCCTGAATCAATTATAAATGATGCATCAGATGAGGATATCCTCGACTCATATCGGATGAATGCTTGCTCTCAAGAACCGTTTTATACCAAAGAACAAGAAAAACAAGCCATAATGGAATTTGATAATAACGAGTCTATTTTTAATGCTCTTATGAAAATTTAAAATAAAAGGACCTTAAAATGAAACGTATAGCAGTCCTATCAGGTGGTGGAGCAAAAAGTTTAATCCAAGTAAGCTGTCTGGCTGCTTTGCAGTCTGCAGGTAAGAAAGACTATATAAATGGTTATGACCTTTTTGTAGGATCCTCTGCAGGGGCTATAAACAGTGCTATGTTGGCTTTGAGAGTCCTGACTCCTCAAGAACTTCTTCTAAATTATCCTTCTATGCTGGATAAGATATTCAAGAAGGAATTTTTTCACTTTGTACCTATCTACCAAAGAAGTAATTTTCAGTTATGCTGGTCGAATCTTACTCCTATTACTACTAAATTCGGTGAGTGTAAGACTAAGTGTGTCATATCTTCAGTAGATGCCTGTGAGGATACTACTCATTTTTTCAAGTCTTGGGAGCCTGAAGATGGTCAAAGGTTAGCTATGGGTGTAGTAGAAAAAAGTTTTGCAGCCCCACTATATTTTGGTCAGATAAATGATTATACTGAACAAAAGGTATGGTATGACGGTGGATGTGGATATTATAACTTGCCAATCGATTATGCATACACTGAAGCTCAGCTATTAGGGTGGGTAGGTTCAGAAGAAGTTATTATAGAAGCTTATGGGACAGGGTACTCAGATGAGCTAGTACCGTTTAGTAGGGCTTCTAAGAACAACTTCTTTGAACAGCTTTGGCAGTTTATGGTCCCCGGAGACGGAGGTATGGCTAGAAGTCAGAGTAGATTAGACCAGGTAAGAAAGATGACAAAAATAGCTTCTACGTTGAAAAATATTCATTTTGAGTATTATGATATTAAGATACCAAAAAAGTTAGATCAAATGGATGATACAAAGCACAAGATTGAATATGCAGAGTTTGGTAAGCAAATGGCTGAAAAACCTTTAATTTCAATTTAGAAAGGTTTAATATGGAAAATAACAGGAATTTAGAAGAACTTTATCTAGCTAATATCCTAAAAAATAATAAAAATTTAGGAGAATCCGATTTAGTTAATATTCATAAGTCTTTAGGGTATAAAGATGCCAGAGCTTTTACTAAGGAAGAAAAACTAAAATTAGGACTTGATCCTGAAGCAATAGCAGGAACTCTAGGTTATTTTGGAATAGATAGTCTTCCACCTTTTATGAAAAATTATGATTAATAAAATTTGTTGTGTAGAAAATTGTGAAAAAAGAAAAGGTCCTTGGGCTTGCACTATATGTGGAAGAGATTTTTGTAGTGATCATATACTAACTTTAGAAACTGATACTATGTACCAAGAGTACAATGACAAAGTATGTGATGCTCTCATGGTTAATCCTACTATACAGCTTATGGTTAAAGAACATATTAAATATGTTTGTAAGGACTGCCTATCCTTGGCTGAGTTAAAAGAAATAGATGATGTAGAAGAAGAGGATATAGCATTATTGATAAACCGAGATTTTATTACTGATAAAGCTGATGATTACTTTTTTAGAAGGATATCAGGAGAGGGCAGAGATCCACATATCTTCGATTTTGGAGTCAAAATGATAAAAGAGTTGGTAGAAAAGATTAAGAAAGAAGAATTACTGTAGTGAGAACAGAAATAGATAAACTATATTTAGATATCAATCTAGCCGTAGGCACACCAAACAGGTGTACAGCATTAAGTCTAAAAGAACGAAAGTTACCAAAAATACCTTGCTCGAAATGTGGAACATATGACTATATTAGTTATTGTATTGAAAATGATAGGTTAATATGTAACAAATGTTTTGGTTTTAACGAATAAACCCAAAAGGAATCCTAAATGATCCCAAATCTACTAAATACAGCCAAAATAGCAGGTCTCCTGCTCTTAAATCTGACAGATCCTTCCTATCTGAAGAAGTTCTTTGTAGGACCTAAAGAAGGAGAGGATCACTATATCTTAGATAAACAAGGTAGAATAACTATCTATCGTGGAGTTAATGTAGCTAATTCAGCAAAGACTACTACAGATTTCCTTCCGTGGCAGACAAAAGAAGATTTTGCTAAACTTAAAACTTGGGGATTTAACCTAGTACGATACTTAGTCTTCTGGGAAGCAATAGAACCTCAACAAGGTACCTATAACACTCAGTACATACAAAGTACTATCGAACGCCTAAAGTGGCTACAAGAGCTCGAGATCGACGTTATAGTAGATGTGCATCAAGACCTATATACTACCAAATTCGGTGGAGACGGTTTCCCAAATTGGACGGTGCATAATACTGATAATTTTACCCAGAGATCCCCTTGGTCTTTAAACTACTTTGAGCCAGCTGTAATAGATTCCTATAATTATTTCTGGAATAGTACTGAACTTAAATCTAAGTATACCAATATGTTGCAGTATCTACTCACTAATATAGATAGCCTAGATAATATTACTGGTATAGACGTAATGAACGAACCTTTCTTAGGTACTATTCCTAAGTTCGAGAAGACAGTTTTGACTGGATTTTATAATGATATACAAGAGATGATGAACAAGAACAACTTCAAAACTGAGCTATATTTTGAACCTATGATCTATACAAGCTCAGGGATTCCTAGTAATCTAAGGTTTGAACCTAAACGAGACTGTATCTATGCTCCGCATTTTTATGATGCACTAGTACAGTTTTTTTCTAAATATACATCTATAAGCAAATTTGTTATGAAGAAGGCTATAGGTATAAAAATTAAAGAAGCACAGGATTTTGGAGTGCCTCTTGTGTTTGGTGAGATAGGGATAGATAGAGCGGTTAAGAATTATCAGCAGTATTTGAAGGACTTTGTAAGACTTTGCACTGAGAAGCTTATTAGTTTCTGTTATTACTCTTATGATGAGGACGGAATGGGTATAGTTGACGATAATGGTGAACCTACAGGACAGTTGAATTCTATTGTAGGGGTATATGCCCAGAAGATTGCTGGGAAAAATCCTGTATTTAAAGGAACTGGTAATAATTTCAATTTGTATTATGAAACAGAAGTTAGTATAACAGGTCCTACTGAGATTTTTATACCCGATAGCTGTAAAAACGTAGTTGTTATTGTTAATGACAAGGATGCTACTTATAAGTCTGGTCAACTTTTCATATATAATAATACTGAAGAAGTAAAAAATCAACATATACATATTTCTTGGACACATTAATAATCTCTTAATATTAAAATATTACTTGACATTCATTGAACTAAATAGTATATTTATAGCACGGATAAAATTATGAATCAAATTATCAGGATACTTGGGATAGGCAGAGGCGTTGAAGAACGCGAAGAGGAAGAACTATACCAATCCTGATAGGTTGAATATTCTTTAAAAAATCTAAACCCTGTCAGGATTACCCTGGCGGGGTTTTTGTTTTGTATACAGGATCTTTGACATAGTCGATGATAAGAACATTTTTAAGGCGCGGTCACCTAAGTGGTTAGGGTTCAGCCCTTTCTTAGTATATCTTATTTCATTTAGTTATGATTTAGGTATACTAAGAAAGGCTGATGTATGAGTTCGAGTCTCATCCGCGCTACTTCATTTTTATAAAAATAAAGTTTGATTATTGATAGGTCAAATAGTATATTATAATTAATAGGGGCCAATAACTCAGTCGGTTAGAGTAGCGGACTCTTTGAAGCTCCAACAGGAGTTTCAGATAATCCGTTTGTCCCAGGTTCAAATCCTGGTTGGCCCACCTAATTTTATTTTTATAAAAAGGATACTATATGGTAACAAATTGCGGAAATGCTTGTGATTATTTTGGAATTCCAGGAGATACCTACTGCACAAAAAAACATTCTCCAGTTTGTGATAATACCTGCTCATCTTGTCCAGATAATAAATCAACTAAAGAAAATAAAACTAAAAGTGAATAAACCTTGGTTCGTCTACATCCTACGAAGTTCTAAAGGACACCTATATACAGGCATTACAACTGATCTAGAAAGACGAATCAAACAGCACAACTCAGGTACAGGAGCTAAATGTATGAAGGCTCTAGGGATACCAGTTAAACTTATGACTTTTTGGATCAGGAAGGATAGATCAAGTGCTTCTAAGTTGGAGTCTGAGATAAAAGGTCTGTCTAAGGAAAATAAAGAGAAGTTAATTTTGGGTGAGTATAAGATAGTAAATTTAAATTAAAGGAGTAGTTATTATGTCTTTTTCAAGTGCAGTCATAACAGAACAAATAAACGGTAATTCACAAGGTTTAGAAAAACTTAAAGGTAAAACTATAGTAGACATAGGTTTTATATACGAAGAGCATCAAGATGGTCTTGTTATAGACTATAAAGATGGTAATAAAACTAAAAGAATAGTTTTAAGCTATGCAAATGAAGGTATGTGGACAGCGTGGCACGGAATCAAAGGGAAAGATAATCCCGAGGATATTTTAAAAAATAAAATTAAAAAGGCTAAAAAGATATGTGATTCAGATTATGGAAAAACGGACTTAGTAGATGACCCTCTAAATAGGTGTTTTAGGTTTAAAACATCTAAAAATAAGGATCTACTGAAACTAACTATATCAGATTTAAAAATACTACCCGTAGCTTTAAGAGACTTTTTCAAAGTAAGAAAAGAAGAAAGAATTAAGTTATTTCCTGAAGATGTTATAAAAAACTTCTCAAAATACCATACAAGAGGCTGGTCTATTAATAATAAGATAGCTGATAAATTATTTAGTAGCCTAGCTATATGGGCTTATTAAGTAAATTAAGAGCCAGTACACCTAACTGGATAAGGGGCTAGCCTACGAAGCTAGTGTCGAAAGACTTGGGGGTTCGACTCCCTCCTGGCTCACTATTTTAAATAAGGAGAAATAATGTTTATTCCGATATGGGTTCTTCATATACTTGTAACAGCTATATTCTTTGTAGTTTTGTTTGGTTGGGCTTTGAAGGAACGATGCACTTGGGATCTTATGCTTCCGGCTAGAGGTTTAGTTACATTACTAGGATATTCAATTTATTGGATAGTATTTTTAATTATAAAAGTTTGTAGTAAATAACTAAAGGAGCAGCTTATGCCAGAACCAGACCTAGAAAATATCTTCAAATATCATTCACCTAAAGAAGATCAGCCACAACGCTATGAAAGACTTAGAGCCTCTGCAAGGCAGTTTGCTGAAACTATATTAATCTGTTGTCCAGACTCTGATGACAGGACAGATGCTATCAGAAAAGTAAGAGAAGCAGTTATGATGGCAAATGCTTCCATAGCTATAAACGGATAGGAGATTTAAATGAAATCCACAATGAAAAAGATTTTTGATGCTTGTAAACACGATCCTAAAACACCTGAGCAAGCAGCTCTTAAGTTAAGTGAGGAGTGCGGTGAGGTAGCAGAAGCAGTCCTATCCTATATGAAAGCTCCCGGCTGTGAGGGTAAAGGAAAGACTAAAGCAGATGTTATAGAGGAAATCTGGGATGTTATTATAACTGCAACCTCTCTACTACACAAGATAGAAAAAGGCAAGGTAGATGAGGATTATTCGGTTAAGATGAGAGATAAGAAAATAGAGAAATGGGTTAAGAAATTTAAATAAGAGGAAGTAAGCTATGGCTGGAACTAAAAAGCTAACTTGCGATGATTGTAAATATGGTGAATTTGAAGCTTGGTATAAAGCAAAAAATGATCCTTGTTCTGAATGTAATAAAACTTTTAGGTGTATTGTAAAAAAGTCAAAAGTAAATAAGAAATAATTCAAATTAAAAATAAATGTGTAGACTACGATAAGTGTGAATCAAAAAGATGTTTATTTTGCCAGCGTAATGCTATTATAAGATGTTGTTCTTGTTGTAGTCGAGTCTATATCAAATTAAGTAATAAAGATACAACAGGCTGTCCAAAGTGTGGATTTGCTAGTTACGGAGCATATTTTGTTTATTGTAGCTATTTCACAGTATTTTTTAAGCTATTTTTTCAAGACATTTTTGTAGATAAGATAATATCTAAAATTAAATTAAAACTATCATATCCAAAAACTGTAGAAGATAGTGTAGACGTATTTAACAATGATTAAGATTAATAAGGAAAACCTATGGTAGTAAAACTATACAAAGATGGCATCCTAATAGCACCTGAAACAGAATTCGAAGAAGATTATCTTCAGAACTATGGTCCAGGTGAGAAATTAAAATGTTTTGTGACTAGTGATGAAGATAAGACTACTTTCTCCATTAAAGTAGAAAAGAGCAGATCAAAATGAAACTAACTATACTTGATGAAGGGATGCTAATAACTGCTCAAACTGAATTTGAAAGTAGTTATATTGAGAGCCTAGGTACAGAAAATTTAACTTGTTATGTGAAACACGGATTAACAGCTACAGAGGTAGTTGGGATAAAAGTTGAGAGGGCTAAGGAGAAGGAATAATACGTATATGTGCGTGTAAGCTAATTGATAAGCTGCAACTCTTCCAAAGTTGATTTTGAGAGTTTGAGTCTCTCCACGCACACCATTTTTTAACTATACATATAAATAATATTTGATTTTACCTAACCAAATAGTATATTATTTACGTGCCTTTAACTCAATTGAATAGAGTAGCGACCTTCTAAGTCGCAAGTTGTGGGTTTGAGTCCCGCAAGGCACACCATTTTTTAATTCAATAGGAGTCCTCTTATGAATCCAATTGTCCAAGCCCCTGGTGGTACCTATGTAGACCTGTCTAAAATAGTTGCTATTTCTAAGATATATGAAGGTCCATATTCCTTATATTATGGACAAAAACTAGATATTAGTTATATTTTTGACATACATTTTATAGCTTTAGGAGTTCCTTTTAAACAGGACTGTGAAACAAAAATAAAGATAACGTCAGATATTTATACGGTATCCGATGAAGATACTTTTATAACAAAACAGCTTTCACCTAGGCATGACATTTATAGCGGGTTCGCTTCTGAAGAACAAAAAATTAAATACTATAATAAAATAGAAGAATCTAAGAAAGACTGGGATACTAAGCGAGAAGAATTAGTAGCTATGTGGAAGCAATATAAGGAAGAATTTAAAGTATAAATGGGCCTAAACTCAGAAATAACAAACTTCATAGATAAATGGAAGAAACAAGCAGTAACTATTAGATTATCTATCAGAGACGAGGACTTAAGATTAGACCTGATATCTGTTCATAAGCCTAATCGTAATAAAGGTCTAGGTACTACTATAATGAAAGACCTAGCCCAATTAGCAGACAGGTACCACAAGGAGATCCACCTAAAACCAGATCCTTTTAGTCTTAATACAGACAGACTGTATAGGTTTTATGAGAAGCTAGGATATAGCTCAAGTGGATTCAGGGGTGAAATGACTAGAAAACTTAAGGAGCTTTAAAAATGAATGACAAGCTTACAGAGGAACAAAAACGATTATATTTCTCTGAGAGTATAAAATGTGATATTTGCAAAGGTTATCTGGCTGCTTGTATGGTTACCCCTATAAGATGTCCTGGAAAAGATTATCGTGAGATAGGTGGTAAACTAGTTCCTTATACTACAACAGGAATCCCTTGGGACGAATATATTAATGGATTTAAAGAACGAGATAAGAAACGCAGAGAAGACTATTATAATGAGCATAAAGAACATTTAGATAAGCATATCAAAGAAAGAACAGAATTAATTAAAGGATTAAGTAAAAATGAACAATAACGAAGAAAATCAAACTGACCGTGAAATAATAGAAAGACTTACTCTCACTAATCACTTAGTAAAAGCTTATTGGGATAGATACAGGTTAAATTATTGTTAATATCAAGAAATGCTGGAAAAGCTTATTATTCATCTTACTGAGGATAACAAAAACCTGTTTAATGATATTTTGCAGTTTCATATGCGTAGACCTGTCTCTGAATTTAAAATAGATTCAAATTCTATTTGATTTTACCTCACCCAAATAGTATATTATAATTAAAGTAATAAATCATAACTTATATAATATCTCAAGAAAGGCTAAGTAGAAATGGATAAGATTTTTACGGACAAGGATAAGATGCGTATGGAAAAGGTACTAGGTAAGATCGAGAATGCTGGAGGTTTGTTTGGGTCCTTTTTGAATAAAGGGACAATGAAGATTATTAAGATTATTATCCTGTCTTTCTCAGTAGTGATTTTTGGTCTACTTATATTTTTCTGGAAAGCTATAATGAATGCCTTTAATAGAAAGGGAGAACTTTAATCGTGGAACAGGAGCTTAAAGATCTTATAACAAAGATAGACTCAGAAGGTAAGTTCAAAGTTAGTTATGTACTTACTGATTTTAATATCGGTGTAGTAGACTCTATGATTTTTAATACATATGAAGAGGCTAGTAAATACTGTAGCCCAGATCAAGATATTGATCCTATTATACTTAAAAAATAAAATTTAAAACATAAAAGGTGTCCTAAAATGACTAAGAAAAAACTAAAACCAAGAGTAGAGTGCCTTACTTCTAATAGATATGTATCGTTTTCTGCTGTAGATAGCGAAGATCTTTTTGTTGACCCGGTAGCACACCGCAGTCTAGATTTATCTGCTAAAAATCATAAAGAATTAGCAGATAGTCTGCGTAAAACAGCTGATTTTATTGAAAAACATAATAAATACATAGTTGAAATAAATTCATCTAATTAGGAATAGACTAGTATGCTTAGAAAGTTTAACATAAACTCAAATGTAAAAGTTAAACTAACCGATAAGGGTAGACAACTTTTTCACAGTAATAAGCTCTATGAAAAATTTCCTTTTCCTAGGACTCTGATCGAAGATGACGGATATTCAACTTGGCAGTTATGGGATCTAATGAGTGAGTTTGGAGAACATATTTGGCTAGGTGCAGATAACTGCTTTAGTACTATTATACTTATAGATGATAAGGATTTAGGGGAGACAGTACAATGAAAATAAAAAAGAATTGCAAGGCATCTACCTCTGATTTTTGGTATGATTTAACAGATGGTGGTTATCTAAAACCAGAAAAGATTTGTGCAGATAAAGAAGATGCTGAGAAAGTCAAAGAAGCTATTAAGGTTATCCAGGATTTTTATAATTCCTGTGAGGAGCAAATAGAGGATTTTATTCAGTGATAGTGGCAAAGGATATAAAAGCAGATAAATATAAAATTATAAAGAAAATATGTTTTTTGGACATAGACGGATGTTTATGTCTAGAAGACTCTGATTATTCCTATTTTGATCCAGACTGTTTAAGTAGGTTACAGCGTATAATAGAAACCACAGACACCTATATAGTTATATCAAGTGCCTGGAGAGTAGGACAGTCTGTACAGAGCTTGAGAAATATCTTTAGCATCCAAGGAGATACATACGGGATATACAAAGGTCCTAGACCATATTTTGATGTCTCCAGGATAATAGGAAAAACTCTAAGCCTCCATATAGGTAGAGACATCGAAACTAGCACATTATGGGGTAGGGGTTACGAGATAGATGCTTGGTTGAGAGATACTAAGGATAAGTTAAACATAGACAAATATCTTATAATAGATGATGAAATCGCTGATCTACAACCACTTAAGGCTAGTGTATTAAAGACTAACTGTAAGACAGGTATTACTGAAGAAATTGCTAACGAAGCTATAAGAAGATTGAGTTGAAATAAACCAAAAGGAGTCAGTACTATGCTTAAATCAAAAATAACAAATATAGGAGATAAAACTCCTACTAAGTATCCATATCTAGGCATGATAGATAAAGGATTAGAAGCATCTTATATTGTTCTATTTAACAGCCCTAATACAGGGATGGTGATTCAAGCAGATAAAGATGCAAACTGGGGATTGGGGAATTACGCCAATAATTGGTGTGAGGGAGATTTTACAGAATTTACGGGCACTATAGAGTTAGGAGATTTTTAAATTATGAAAATCTATGTAGTATGGGATCCTCTTTATGAAGAGGTTTGTTCAGTTCATAAAACTACAGATGGTGCTTCTAAAAAATGTTCTGAGTTAAATAAGAAAGATAAGTTAGGCTGTAACAGATCAAGTACAGGGTACTATTATGGTTAATAAACTACTGTTTAACTCAAAATATAGGTACACTTGTAGTAGGATATAATAAACAATGGAAAACCTCCATTGATATGGGTCGAATTTCAAATCAGAAATTTGTACTCGTCCCACACAAACAATTACTTAAATACCTTGAGTATAAATGTAAATTAGTAGGGATAATTTTGATCTGTAATGAAGAG
>Ga0187868_1000942_pt1 | contig 22026 bp, 18 predicted proteins | sample June2016WEW_13_4_FD_133014 | JGI IMG/M metagenome (GOLD analysis project Ga0187868, IMG submission 133014) | Peatland microbial communities from SPRUCE experiment site at the Marcell Experimental Forest, Minnesota, USA - June2016WEW_13_40 | ecosystem: Environmental > Terrestrial > Soil >... | reverse complement strand
CACACACGCTCCGAATGTAAGAGCTGCCTACTTCAGGCTTGATGTCGATCAGCTCCTTGAGTTCAAAGAAGTCGCAGCGGAAAATGTAGTCGCTCTGGTTCTCTCTTATGTCTCGCGCAGTGATTGCGTTAGCGTGATCGAGGTACTCGCGTTCCCAATAATCGTAATCCTCTCGCTGAATCTTCTCTGAGAATCGATCGTCCCCATAAACACCCCAAGTTTTTCGGGGAACGTATATTCTGATCTGTTCATCGTCAATTCTTGGTGTAGGGATGCCTGACTTCCTGAAGAGTTCAAGCAGATATGCTTGCTTCAGATTAATGACCAACGCCCTGTCGGTTTGCCTTGCTACTTGAAAGAAACTCTGCATACGATCAGTATCCCTCACCGGAAAATTAGCAACAACAAGGCCGTCAGTTTTGTCGACGCGCTCTTTAGCGACTTCCTTGACTCGCTCCTCGCTGTCTGCTTGCGTCGAGTTGACCCGCGTACCCTCGCAGATCATTGCCACGGGCTCAACTTCTGCGGCCCGTTCTACGAATCGTTGCGTATCATCTCCCTTGTAGCCGTGGAACCGAAAATCGCCAGAATACACGATAGGCCCTGCGCTTGTTTGCAAGATATAGGCGCAAGCGCCTTCGAGTGAGTGACTGACTGGCAGGGCTTCTGCGTCAAGTCCTCCGATATTAAAAGCGCCTTCGACGATGTTGTATGGCCGAGGCCTCTTTGCCCTCTCTCCGTAGAGTTTTGATTCGCCACCTTTGGCGTTTATGTAGGTCTTAAACGACTCTTTTAGTGAGATCAGCTCGCAAGTCCCTGTCGAACCGGTTTCGTCAAGGGCTTGCATAATATCCTTTGAAGCTTGCGTGCAATGGATGGGAATATCCTCTCTGAGATAGTGGATGTAAGAACTGTGATCCATGTGAGCGTGGCTGAGAAGAACCGCGTCAACACTTCGTTCTCCTTCTGACGGTAGCTGGCAATGGTCGAGGTAATCGCACCGATATATCCCTTCCAGATTAGGAAGCAACCCAAATTCAAGGAGATCGAGAATGCCGTTGCACTTGCGGGGCTGCATGAACTCGTCAAAATATTGGTTGGCGAGACTGAAGCTCATGCCAAAGTCGAGAAAAACGCGATTAGCTTGGTCCTCAAGGAGGATCTTGTTGCCTCCGATCTCGTTGACTCCTCCGTAGAATGTGAGCGAAGTCATATGGTTTCGTGAGAATTGTTAACAACCAAAAGCGTTTTGGTGTAAGCACGCAGCCTAAACAAGAAACGAGCAGAAGGCGGGGTCAAAAAAGAGATCATTCATAAGAGCGTCCTGCTTGGGTTATGGAAGAGCAAGATCGACAACGGACGTCTTTGGAATAAATAGCCAGACAATGATGCAGGAAAAGATCGCTACAGAAGAATTGACGCTTGACGAGATGGAGCAAGTGCTCTGGAAGGCTGCTGACATCCTCCGAGGCGCAGTCAGACCTGAGAGATACAGCAGTTATATGCTTCCGCTGCTCTTCTTCAAACGACTATCTGATGTCTACGAGGAGGAGTATCAAGCGCTCCTTGAGAGGTTCAAGGATGAAGATATCGCCAAGCAGAAGTTTCACCGCTTCACAATCCCTAAGGGGTGTCTGTGGGCGGATATCCGTGTGGTGGCTCAAAACGTAGGTCAGAAACTCAACGATACGCTTGCCCAAATCGCAAAGACAAACCCGTCGCTCGAAGGCGTGATCAACCGCGCAGATTTCAACAAGCAGGACGAGCTCCCGCAAGATCGGCTCATAAGGCTTATCGAGCACTTCAGCCCTCTTCAGCTTGGCAACAAAACCGTCTCACCCGACATACTGGGTACGGTCTACGAGTATCTCCTCAAGAAGTTTAATGAGGTGGCTCCGCAACGGGCTGGAGAGTTTTATACGCCGAGAGAGGTTGTCCGGACGATGGTGGAGATCCTCGATCCTCAAGAGGGATATGAGATTTATGATCCCTGTTGCGGGAGTGGAGGGATGCTCATTGAGTCACACTATCACCTTGCGCGAGAGGGTAAAGATCCGAAGCAACTTTTCTTATTTGGCCAGGAGATCAATGGCGATACATGGGCCATTGCGATGATGAACGTCATGCTTCACGATCTTGAGGCAGAACTTCACCAGGGCGATAGTTTTGCTGATCCAAGGTTCCTAGACGGATCTTCCTTGGAGCAGTTTGATCTAGTGATCGCCAATCCAATGTGGAACCAGGATGGCTACCGATCGATTATGGAAAGCGATCAGTTTGGTCGCTTCACGTATGGCATAGCATCGAATAGTTCTGCCGATTGGGGTTGGATACAGCATATGCTCGCCAGCTTAAAGACTACGGGAAGGATGGGCATCGTTCTTGATCAAGGGGCGCTATTTCGAGGCGGCGCGGAAGGGAAAATCAGAAAACAGATCGTTGAGAATGATTTGGTGGAGTGCGTGGTAGCCCTGCCTGAAAAGTTGTTTTACAACACCGGAGCTCCAGGGTGTTTGATCTTCTTCAATAAGAACAAACCGAGCGAGAGGAATCAGAAGGTCATTTTCATTTACGCTGCGAAGGGATTCGAGAAGCTCAAGAATATGAACCGACTGCAAGATAAAAATGTTGAAAGGATTATAAAAACTTGTCAGGGCTTCACAGACGTTGAGAATTACGCAAAATAACCGATTTGGATACAATAAGAGAAAATAACTACAATTTGAGCGTCATTCGATACGCCGATGTATTTGTTGATGAAGAAAGTATTGATATCGCAGAAATTTGGCGGGAACTGAAAAAACTAGCCAGTGAGCGCGAAATCACAGATGAAAGCATCCGTCAGCTTTTGCAAGAACTTGGTTATGAATAGTAGGTCTGCGTACAAAGAAACAAAAATCGGGCAGATTCCTTCTGAGTGGGAATTTGCGTCTTTAGGTGATAATATAGCGACGATAGTTCAAGGAAAAACTCCAAAAAGGAATCAGTACCATAGTACAGACACTGGCTATAAAATAATTAAATTCAGGGATATCACGAATTCAGGCTTAATTCAATGGAATAATGAAGAATCTGGATTTGTTGAAAATGATGCTGAAGTCTCTAAGAGTCTCCGCGAATTACAGGTCGACGACGTTTTGTTGACTGCAACGGCGCACTCGTCTGACCAAATCGGTAAAAAGCTTGCAATTGTTAAGGCTCTTCCGTCAAAATATATACGGATATTTTTTGTTGGTGAACTCATAGCGCTTCGGGCCCTTGATAAGACAATGGCTAGTTGGTTGTTCTACTGGTTTTCATCGAAGCGGGGCTATGAATCAATTCAAAATGAGGTTAGAGAGAAACATCTGATCGTAAGCAAAGCAACGAATATCAAACTGCCGATTCCGCCAATTGCAGAACAAAAAAAGATTACATCTATGCTCTCCACCGTCGATCAATCCATTCAAAAATGCGATGAGATGGTTGCAAAGACGCAACTGCTCAAAAAAGGCCTCACGCGGCAGTTGTTCAGCCGAGGGATCAAACATACAAGGTTTAAGCAGACGGGGGTTGGAGAGATCCCAGAAGAGTGGGAAGCAGGCCCAATTAGATCATACATTGAATCCATGAAAAGTGGTCTATCGAGAAGGATAACAAGTGAAGATATTGGCCTGCCTGTACTAACATCGACAAATGTTAAAGATTCTCAATTAGACATTGGAGAGCTAAAATACTGGTACAGAGACGATCCACAAGGTGCAGACACATCAAATTATATCCTGCAGCCAGGCGATCTTCTCCTTAACTTCATAAATAGCATCCACCAGATCGGAAAGTGTTGCGTGTTTGAGGATATCGGAAGAGATGCCATTTACACAACGAACTTGTTTAGAATCGTAGTTAACCAAGAAAAAACCTCCTCGAAGTTTTTAAACTATTTGATAAATCATAATCTTGTTCAAAAACAAGTTAAACGTATTACCAAGCCTGCAATCAATCAAGCATCATTCACAAAGCCAGATTTTGAATCGATTGAAGTTCCATTAGTATCATTTGAAGAGCAACAAGAAATCGCCTCCGTTCTCTCCACCATAGATGAAAAAACTGGAAGGGAAAGACAAGAAAAAGAGGCGCTCACACGTCTGAAGAAGGGCCTAATGGACGATCTTCTGACGGGAAAAGTGAGGGTTAAGGTGACGTGAGTGCCGTATACCGAAGTCGGCGTGGTTGAAAAGCCAATCATTGACTGGCTTCAGCAGTTGGGTTGGACGTATGTCCCTGCCGATAAACTGAATCGAGATACTGAAGAGCCCTTTGACCTAGCCATCCTGCGGGAAACGATCCAGCGACTCAACCCAGCGACCATTCTCGCAGCTGAAGACATCGATACGGTCATCAGTCATCTCAGACAGGTCTCTAACGATATTAACGGTAATCGGCGCTTTTCAGAATGGATTAAGGGAGACCGAAGCATCGTACTGCGCCGAGGCGAGAAGGCCCAGGTTATCCGATTAATTAACACTAGTATTGAGGAGAACACCTTCACCGCTACAAATCAGTTGACGTTCTTCGGGTACGAGCACGTTCGGTTCGACATCGTGCTGATGATAAACGGCATTCCACTTACGCTAATAGAAGCTAAAAAGCCAACCCGCGAAACTTTAGATTATCACGAAGCCATAACACAAATATTAAGATACCACCGAGATGCCCCACAGTTTTTCAAACATTTAGCCCTTACGTGTGTTACTGATGGGGTCAATTTTCGCTATGACTGGATAACTCCCGACAAGTTTTTTGAGTGGAAGCATCAGGAGAAACGTTACAGTGACCCTCTTGAAGCCTCCGTCAAGACCCTTTTCGAGCGCGATTTCTTCTTAGATTTCATTGACAACTTCATCATCTTTGAAAAAGAGCGAGAGCAGGTACGAAAGAAGATTGCAATGTACCAGCAAGTTAATGCAGCGAATAAGATCGTCTCTCGCATCCTCGAAGGGAAAACACGGAACGGCCTCATATGGCACACACAGGGATCGGGCAAGTCGCTCACCATGCTCTTTACCGCATGGAAACTCAAAAAAGCTGCCCAATTGCAAAACCCTACGATCCTACTCATCGTTGATCGGATTGACTTAGAGCGACAACTCTCAGGGTCGTTTGCAAACGTCGATTTCCCGTACACAGCAAAAGCAAAGAGCTCCCAGGAACTGATCGAGAAACTCTCAAAGGATAGCCGAGAAGTCATCATCACTACCATACAGAAGTTCAGAGGGGAGTTAAAAGAGGCTCTCAGCGAACGGGAAAACATCATAATCTTCGTTGATGAGGCGCACCGATCACAATACGGGAAGTTTGCAATGCGGATGCGACAGGCCTTCCCAAACGCCTTTGTCTTTGGGTTTACCGGCACGCCCATCGAGAAAGGAGCGGCGGGGAGGAGCACCTTCCGGACGTTCTGTCCAGAAGGCGAAACGTACCTCGACAAGTATGGTATACGCCAATCCATTGAAGATGGCGCGACAGTTCGCCTCCTCTATCAGTCACGGTTAGTGGATTATCACATTCCATGCGAGGAGCTCGACAAGAAGTTCCTTTCGATCACATTGGGACTCTCTGAGAAGAAGCAGGAAGAGGTGCTTAATAAAAGCACAACCATCCGGACGGCCCTAAAGGCCCAAGACCGAATTGAAGCCATTGCACAAGACGTGGCAGAGCATTATACCACCCACATCGCTCCCAACGGATTCAAAGCACAGCTTGTCGCGGTGGATCGAGAGGCGTGCGCGATGTACAAGGAGGCCTTGGATCGACGTTTGCCGGTCGAAGAATCTGTCGTGATCTACACTGCAAACCCGAACGACCCCGAACTCTTGCGACGCTATCACCTCGATAAAGACGAACAAATGACAGTCACAGGAGGCAGCTTCCAGAAACAAGGCGAGAATCCCAAGATACTGATTGTGACCGACATGCTCCTCACCGGCTTTGATGCACCAATCGAGCAGGTGATGTACTTAGACAAACCGATGCGCGACCATAAGCTTCTCCAAGCCATCGCACGCACAAACCGGCCATATCCTGGCAAGGCAGCAGGGATCATCGTGGATTATGTCGGCATCTTCGATAATCTCGTAAAGGCTCTCAACTTTCAAGAGGAGGATATAGAAGGAGTCGCTTACAACTACGACGTTCTGAAAGAAGAATTCAGTGCCATTATCGCCTCTGTTATGAAGCCATTCAGCGGGATCGTACGAGACGGATCGCGGGAATCACTCTTTAAGGCGTTCTCCGTCCTTGATAATGAAAAGCGACATAAAGAATTCAAAAAGGGCCTTCAACAGCTCAAGCGGCGATACGAGACCATTGCGCCCGACCCGTTTCTTTTGCAATATGACGATGATTATACGTGGCTCATAGAAGTAAACGAAGCTCATAACAAGTTTCGCCACCGTGAGGATCCCGACCTCGCGGAATATCAAGAAAAAACGATACAGCTCATTAGGGAGAAACTTCTTGTCAATGCGCTGGAAACGCAACTCCCCTTATTTGAAATAGATAGTGAGTATCTCAAGAAACTCGATACGCATCATTTCACTAAGCGACAGAAAGCAATGGAAATAACCGAAGCGGTACGCCATCACATCAGTATAAACGTTGAAACGAACCCCATCTATGAAGCGCTGAGTCACCGGCTGGAACGAATTTTGAAGATCAAGGATATACCAAGACTGCTTGAGGAGATGGAACTCCTTGTGGGAGACATCGTTGAGACAGAACGACGTGCCAATGAGCTCGGCCTGTCAAAAGAGGAGTACGCCCTCTTAAACGTAGGCAAAAAATATGTGCATAACGAAAGCGATGCCGTGCTCATTGCCTTTACTAAGCACGTCACTGACACTATAAAACCGCGGCTTTTCCCTGGTTGGTGGCGGAAGGTGAAGGTTGCAACAGAGATAGAAAAGACGTTGTTTGATGCGTGCTTCGAGGAGTTTAGAGGACAGCTGAGTATGAAAGACCTCACATCGTTCTGTGAAGAGCTGATGGACTTTGTCGTGAAGTACAATCAGTAGGCGGGACAGCATGGGCTCTATTCAAATCGACGGTCGTCAAATTAACTATCACGTAAAAGCGGGGAGAAGCGTGAAGTACGTTCGCCTTAAATTCACACCCGATCTTGAGCTCGATGTTGTACTTCCCCACGAATCTGATATAGACGTTGATGTACTCCTTAAGAAAAAACGAGCGTGGATCACACGTAAATACGGGGAGCTCTCGAATAGGAAATGCGTTTTTAATGGCGCGTCAGTTATGTACAAAGGACGTTACTACCACCTCCATGTAGTGCCTCCAGAGAATATCACGAACGTTGAGGTTCAGAAGAATAAGATCATCTTCTCCGCGAAAGACTTAGGTGATCCATTATCGTCGCTAAAAGAATGGATGACAGCAGCAACCGCGGAGCTTGTAACCCGCGAACTGCCGCGTTACGCACACCGTTTCAAAATCACCCTCGGAGACGTAGTGGTGAGAAACATAAAGCGGTGGGGGTACTGCTCGAAAACGGGCGCCCTTATTTTTACATGGCAGCTGATCGCGTTGCCTGATCGTCTAGCGGAATACGTGATGCTCCATGAGTTAGCGCATCTATCTGAGTTCAATCATTCTAGGAAGTTTTGGACAAAGTTAGCGGCTATGTGTCCGGACTTTAGGGAGCGGCAGCAAACGCTTAATCAATTTTGCACGAGCGAATCGCTAGATTCTAATATATCAGAACTGATAAGCCTGGATGCTTAATGTAAGCGCACGAGGATATGAGAGGGAAAACTAGTGATTATTCTGTTTCTGCCGCCTTGTGCACCATTAACCGATCTTTTGTTATTAATCAAAGAAACTGAATCAATGTCCTTCATAGCAGCCTCCTCGCCTCTCCGCTTATAACTGCTTCAGCTTGTGGCTATATCTCCAAAAACAAGGGATACTGTGACGTTATCTTACCAACTGCTACGCACTGCTGCTTTTCGAGGTGCTGCAAGGTGTTAGCTGCCCCCTTGCTCTTTTTGAACTTGTTAACCACAGGCGGAACAAGACTCAACGGGCACCGCCTAAAGGTTCGCCGCCACAAATCGAGTTGACGAGAGCTGTAATTTGCTTGTCTTCAGAGATTAGTCGATCGTAATAACCGAAGATCGTCTCTACGTCGTACCGATCGTCGCTCAAATCCTTCACTTTATAGGCGACCTTCGGGCGTAAGAAGGATTGTGAAAGCTTTTTGCCCTGCTGTTGCTGTTTTACATCAATGAGACAGTCGTGGATGAGTTGAGAGATCTGAGCTAAGTCTTGAGGTTCATCGACTGCATCGGAAGAACTTTTTGTGCTATCAATTTCGGGAGTGCTCCGGTCGCCTTCGGATCGCGTTTCCGAAATAGAACGAATGGCGGTTTGGGTATCTGTTTCAGGTTTAGGGGGTGTTTTGGGCCTGTTCCTAGTGTCGCTTGGTTCTGTTTCGGAACTTCGGTCGAGTGCGGGGATAGAAGATCCAGGGAGGGGTGCCTTATATTCCTCCGAAGTACCGAAAGTAGTGTTAGTGTTATGTATAATATGACCGTTCCCCCCCTCTAAACTGGAATCTAACCCCCCCATACCGTTGCCGCTATTTCGGGAGTCATCTCCGAAACAGCCCGAAACAGCCCGAAGTTGACTGGCATCCTCCGCGTTATCATCCCAATATACGATTGACTTGTAGCTGCTCACTATCGACCAATCTTTAGGCAACGCATAATAGCTCCTTCCCCAAATGCACCCCTCCGGTGGGGACTCGCGTCGTGAATGGTATTTTAGCTCAGGTATTTTCTCTAGCATGCCGCTATTCCCTGCATCCCGATCACCGTGCACTAGCTCAGAGACGCGACTACGACTCAGTCCTGTTTCGTCCATGATAGTTGGCACGTCGCACGGACTGTTCTCCTTTATAACTGCAGCTATCTGACGCTCTCTTGCATTGAGCTTCGTTACCTGCTGGACAGCAACGGTCTTAAATAGCTCAATGGCGTTATCGAAGTCCTGCTTCGTGGCTATAAGTACCGCATCTCCGTCAGTTTGACGGGCCAAATAGTTCAAAACACAGTAAGCCCTCACGAAGTCCAGAAAGATCGGAAGGTTGCGTCTGTTCCTCACATCAGTGAATGCAATATTGTCTATGAACGGGATTTTGACCCCAAAATCGAAACGGTTGAGATGCAGGAACGCCTCTCTCAGCAGTTCAACTTCATAGTCTTCGTAGAAGTCAGGCAGTCCCGACTCGGCACGCCTTCGTTGGTGCTGTTCGACCCGTTTATCTTGGTCAGGTGACTCGTCGACGTTCATCTCGACCTGCCGATTTATGAGCTGCATCGTCGATTTGGTGCCCACGCTGGTGAGCCAAAAGGCGACACGCGGCGGCAATGAGAGCGTTACAGGGTTGCGCTTCCCGTCAAGCGTGATGCGTTCAGTTGGAGAATCCCAGTTGGTCATAGCCGCACGCACGGTCTCCTCGACTTCAGGAGCTAGGGTCACATCATCGCTAAATATCACCATTTTAGGCCGCAACGTATCATCGTAAAACAGGGCTTTTGAGCTGAACGACGCACTCCGGTAAATTGTTGGATGCATCAACTGGAGCACAGTCTTCGTGCTATGCGTCTTTCCCATTCCGCTCTCTCCACTTAGCTTCGGTTGCAAGCCGTTCGTGTTTATAACGGACATGCTCGCCACTGACAGCATCAACAATTCAGTCACCGCTTCGTCGCCAACGTGGAATTTCTGCACGTTTCGCCTGAACAGTTCGATCAGCTTGTTGTCTTGGAAGAGGCTCAAAGCCTCTTCGCTGCAATCTTCATTCGTTAACGGCTCAACGGCGGGTCGTGGTGTTCCGGCAGGATAGGTGCAGCAGCTCTTCGCAATCGTCATCAACTCTGAATCGTCGAGAGGCGTTTCACAATCGAACTCGTTGATGCCGTTAAGGATCAGATATATGCCATCCGTTTGAAGCGCGTGAACTTCACGATAGTAAGAACCAACCTTAAAGAGCGTAACGTTTCGGCTCCCGACTGGTATTGGTTTTGCATAATCGAGAGCGCTTCCAGCAGCTCTGTTCTCGCTGCTTGCAGCTCTCAAGCAAGTATCATCATCAGCGCCTATCGCGTTCGTTACTCCTTGTAGTGACACGATATACTGCAACGCAGCTTCAGAGAGCTTTGTTAACTTGATGCCGGCTTCAAAAGTGCGCGGATCAACAAACTCATATCGTGTTCCGTTAGGATGAATAGATCCTGGCCCAACAACAAAGCCACCGGCGCCTTTCACGTCAATATAATTTGCGAGACGCTTGCAATTGTTTCGGATGTCAAAACCGGAAGGATCGCAGTATAGTTGGTATCCTCTTCCAGTTTTCACCAGCGTTCCGACTTCAAATGTGCCTAGGACGACTTGTAGCTCTCTGATCTTCGCGTCTATTTCATCGGGGTCTATCCCGTCCCAGTCGATGATGAATAAGTTTGTTCCAGTGATGATCCCACAATTGTGGTCAGGGTATCTGTGAGCCCATTCGACGATAGTATCCTCAGAAGTCGTGGCGATTTCTTGCCAATGACTTAACAGTGGCTGTTTGCTCTGCTTTTTAAGCGGAAAAACTTGGTAGCCTTGCCTTGTTACAAACAAGGCACAACTCCAAGCGTAGCTTAAAGAGGATTTCTGGGGTTCCGCCAGCAAGACTTCAGAGTCGCCGCCGCTGGAACGCGTTTCGAGTGAATGGCTTACCTGTTCTTTATTCCGAAAAAAAGAGGTATCTTGGACTTCGCGGTCTAAATCTAGTTTTTCTTTCAATTCGTTCACAGCCGGATATTCTGGCTGTGCGGGTTAATCGCTAACACGTTACGATTCGCGGGGGATAAAGATACCTGTGGAAATACAATCGGCATCAGCTAATTCACAAAATCGACACCTATTTCCGTTTCTTAAAGTAAATGTAGCTCCAGCGGGGCTTCATAGAGGCGCTCTTGATTTGTACTTCAATGATGGTTTTCTGATTGTAGCTTTGTTTGATAAGTCCCAAAACCACGCGACTTTTTAAACACAAAGTGCTCCGCGAAAGAAAGTTGTTATTTTTAAGTTATAGCGGCTTAAATCCCATTTATGATTAAAGGGGTGTTGGTGTGGTTCAAGCGTGGATTTGGTTTGCTGTAGGTATCGCGTATTTGTTCATCGGTGTTTTCAATTATCGTTCGGCAAGACGACTGCGAGACGCGGATATTCCATCTGCAAATAGAAATGTTATAGCCTATCCAAATGGAGAAAGGGAGAGGCTAAGAAAACTTGACATTCAAGCAGGGGCTGCCGTTGCAAGGCTCGTTGAAAAAGGAGAGTTAAGCCAGGCACAGGCTCAAGACTCTATCGATAGTATGAAGTGGGGCCATTTCTTTTTAAATTTAGATGGTGTTATGGAGAACCTCAACAATTCGTTCGATTATTTCGATAGTTTCGTAGCTGAGTTCAACGACGCCACTAAGACAAACCGTTGTGTTCTCTACGTGGCCGCAGCGTCGTTTTTTATTGCTGCTGGTATATCGTTCGTTCAAGGTCTAGCGCTCATATAGACACTGTTTAGTAGATTAAGTCCCTAATCAGCTCTTTTTGTCAGACTATCGTGAAGCTTGCCTTGACAAATCCATCACGTTTATCCAAGCTTTGACTGGTTTTTGTGAGACTTCTTCAAATCTATCGTTGAACCGCTGTATTTCAGCTCTGAGGGCTTGTAACTCCGTTATCAGCCTATCAAATTGTTCTGCGTCCATATTATGAAAACTAGGTTGATTGGAAATATAGGTTACGTTGAAAATGCGGTTGCTGAATCGGTTGGTGACTCCCTTTCTGTCAAACGAAATGCAACACTTTCGCTCTACACCAATTTTCTTTATAAATGGCTGGGAAATATGATTACAAAAAGAGCGGAGGTGACACAATGATTAGCGACGACGAATGCAAAAGACGGGAATTAAAAAAAGCAGAAGAAGAAAAAGCACGAGAGAGAATAAGTGGGCCAGTTAAGCACCTTATGCCAATGGTAATGCCAACAATAGGGCGAGAATTTGACACGAAAGACCCAAAGACGAGATTAATCTGCGAAAAACCAGTACCCGGTCATTCTTATTGGAGAACGGAAGAGGGTGACTATATTAAATTGATTCTCAACGATTGGGGTGGAGCCCCCGCAGTCATTAACACAACCATCGTCCAAGAAATGATGAATAGAAGAAAACGCGCTTACACGTGGTACATAACCGAAGCTGAAGTGGAAGAACTTATAGAGGACGATAAGAGGATAGAACGTAAGCGCAGCTTAGGGTTTTGATTCTCTTCTTTTTTTCCTTAACTTGTTCTATGTTTATGTCGTTTGGCGATTTGCTGCAAATCTAAGATTCATTATATATCTTTTTGCAACCCTTACTAGAATCGAAAACTAGTGGGAGCACCGCCCCCTAGGCGAGGCAAGGGGGATGGACAACCTAACTAAACCTAGAGTTAGCGGCTCCCGCGACACGATTTAGCGCGATTACTTTTAATCGTTTCTGACTCAGTGTCAGCCGCGGTTGACGTTAACCTGGATTAACATGTTAGGCTGCCGACTTTTTGCAACCAGCCGCAGACTTTTGCAACAAAAAGAATGTGGCTAACTTCAATTTTTTAGGAGATTTGCATTATGATTTTAGGAGATGAGCCAAGAAGCACTTATTTAGAATATGAGTGGTATAAACGTCACTTTATGACATTAATAGTGGGATTGGCGTGCAAGGACGGAGTTGTTCTTGCTGCAGATGGGATATCTGCAGGACTTGCCCATGAACGCGGCTTACCTTTCCGCATATCACTTCCCGTATCTAAAATAAACCTGCTCGGTGACAATATCCTATGGGGTGGGGCAGGTAATTCAGCCACCATTCAAGCAATAGAAACAAAATTTGAAGAGTTACCAGAGAAAGTTAAGAATACGCCCCTTACAGACTTACAGAATCAAATAAAAAAGATAGTCAGTGATTGCGTTGTAATTGAAATGCCGCGCATAAGAGGATACGACTCTCGAGATTTGCAAATCAAAGATATCGAGGCTGAAATACTACTCGTCGCCAACGACGTTGACGACCCTATAAAAATATTGGACGTGAACAGTCATGGGGCTATGTTTGTCCAGAAATTTGGCTGTTATGAGATTGGCGACGCAGATTTATTCGCACATATGGCCTTACTAAACTACAGGTCAAACTTAATCTGGCCCGAACCAACGTCAAAAAGTCTCTCAACTGAGCAGGGATGCTTGGTAGCATATCGCGCAGTTAGAGATGCAATAGAAGCAAATCGAGGCTATATAGGCCCCCCGATTGACATATGGACGATAAAGAACGGTGCCCTACCAGAGCAGCTATCAGATATTAAAAAAGCAGAACTCGGAGAAAAATATGTGCAGTGGAAGGAAGCAGAAATCACTAAGTTGCAGGAACTTCTTTAGAAAATTGGGCGTTGTGTAGCCAACCAACTAGAATTGAAAGAAGTGGGGGTGCGGTAGCGTCTGATGAGCATACCGTAACACTTATTTACCTGCTTTTTTATCGATTTTCTTGTTCGATAAAAATGGGCGATGTTATTAGGTACTCAAGGCCTTTTAAGCCTCATGAAGAAAGTCGTTTTCCCGCGACAGAATACGATGAAACAGTCTATTTTGAATGGTTGAAAAGTAAGTGTGCACCATTACAAGACACACCGATTAGAATTCTTAAAGGTGATTATGAGAGAAGACAGAAAGAAATCCATACTGGTTTTGAAAAGTCCAAATTCTGGCGTGGATTACGCAGGAATTTAAACAAATATTCTAAGAACTATTTGAGTGAAAATGGATGTGAACTATTTTTTTCTGAACCTAAACCGATTCTGTACGACAAACCTTGGGGTTCTTTTTTGAAAAAAACATATAAAAAGAATCTAAAAGAAAACAGCGAAGCCCCAGAACATAGGAAATGGTTGACCCCTTACAACTGGTTTCAAAAGATAAATAATATAGTCAGAACGTCTCTTGTCGTAAAATATCTAAGCGGTGTCCCGTTTTTAGCCGAACAAATACAAGCGCTCGCTTACAGATATAATGTCCTTGATCTGAAAGAGACAGAATGGAAAGCAGATTTGAGCGGGTATTACGCGGTTCACGTAATTGCGACGCAGAAATTTCAAGTTTCAACCGAAACGGGAACCGCTACGGACGATTTTAACCTTGAAATTCAGATTAGAACCCAAATGCAGGAATTGATTTGGGACCTTTTGCACGGCTACTACAAACCTGAAAAGGAATACGACAAGCTAGAAGAAAATTGGCCTTGGGATTATGACTGTGATGCATTTGCAGCAAATTACCTCGGACACGTTATCCACTTCGTTGACGGTAAGATTGTGCATGCCATCCGAAGACAGAGGGGGAAAAATGAACGAACAGACTATTAAGAAAAATGATTTGATGGCCGATATAAAAAAATACTTGCACAAAATAGGAAACCCTCCATTAGCATTCCAGAGGGTCAAATACTATCTAAATCAGTACAAAAATTTTACAGACCAGGATGTCGAGAGAATTTTTATCTCGGATTTTGTAAACGGCGACGAAAATCACGCCCTCAGAAATCTGTGGTTTTTTTCAGATACTTACATGATGGAAATGAAGGATTTCCTTGTTAAGCAAGAAAATAAAATGGATTTTAATAAATTCAAAAACAAGATAACCTATTTGGAAATTACGAAGAACTATGACTTTGACAAGGAAGATGATAATTCTTGGCTTTATGTCTACTTCAAATTGACTAGTACTATCGACGTTGCAGGAGAGCTTAGAGCTACAGGGAAGAATTGCGGCTTTTTATCAAACATAATTAGGGAGATTATAATCCCAAATTTTGCTGACTGATTTGTAGACATCAAATTTATCGAGGGCGTTGCCGTAGCTAACATTTTAAGCAAAGAAATCCGGCTCAATCCCCAACTCAAACATTTCCCCCACCTTTAAGGCGCAGGTTGTAGCCGAGCATCATTCCCAAGACTTGGCAGCAGCATACATCGTTTTTCAAAAAAACGAACTGCCGGTGAGCAACAAGCAACGATTGAACCTAAATTTGATTTGCAAAAATAAATAACGCTAAGAAGACAGCAAAAAATTGAAGAATTTGATGACATCAACCGTCAAAAAATCCGTTTTTCCGTTGCTGCTTCGTTTTGATGATTAGGCAGGCTGCACAGTCACGTGGCGGGATAGGCATTATTTCGTGCGAAATAAGTTTTTCTTTATGTATGTGGGTAGGCGCGTAGCAATTTTTGAACAGAGCTGGTTACTTGCAGCTATTCACAAGCTTCCTAGTATGCAAGATAGCCAACTCCCCTATCTCTTTTTTTTCAGTTGGTTTTAGCAAGATTAGTCGTACAGTTCGACAGCCATAGTTGCACGGAAAAAAAGGATAACAGGGCGTGGGGATGTTCTTAGCGACTGCCAAATATTATAGTCCCTCATTTACTATGTCTGCCTTATAAGTCAAACACAGAGAGCTAGATCTTAAAGAACCAAAAGTTTGATTGTGTCAGAATTGTGATTTTAACAGCAGCATTCATAGAATGTCATTCTACCCTCAAAGAGGCTTGTCTTGACTAACCAGAAGGAAATTCTGTTCGGAGGGGTCGGTCCGTCAGCTTTCGCGGGATTCGGCTCCTTTCCTCCTGAACTAGCCAGTTTTCATAAACCCGCAAAACACTCTTCTGTCGATGATGCATACTCCAAACTCACTTCTACTGATGAGGGCAAGCGGCTATACGGCGATCCCGAAAAGGGGGCAACTATTGAGCAAGCTTGGCGAAATAACGGCGCGTTAACAGGTGTGTGGCCCGTATGTCTTCTCGCTTCAGAAAGACTTTCAGGTCCGACAGATGCAATCAACCGCGTCGTGAAGATGAAGCCACAACTACTTGTGGAGACCCTAGCCGAAATGCTCGACCTTTATAGGTATCCGGCCAACGTTTTGTACCATGACGGTTACAGGGGACACGCTGTTGCTGTGTGCAAATACGAAAGCAAAACATCGCTTTTCGCTTATATCGACAGTTGGCCTGGCGATTCTTTGTTAAGTAAAGATCTTAACGCGGCGGGTATTGATGCACAGCCAAGGGACTATCTATCATTGCAGCTCCCTGATATTGAGAGGCCTTACTGGACTATTACCTCTAAAGAACTTGAAAAAGTCATAGTTGCAGCGTTTGTCTTCCCCTCAGTGTGGTCCGAACATTTGGGTGAAAAATATTATATGACTTATGATGAGTTCAAGAGTTCAGATTTCTGGTCATGGTTCCAAATCAAAGAGAGAGACACTAGCAAGACGCTGACTGGTAATACTGTTACTTATCTGGAACCTGGGCGCTTTCAATCTGAAGTTAATCTGCTTGTAACACTGGATAAAAAAAATCGCGTGATTCAAGGCATTCTTAATTTACGTCGCGATTGGATTATCGATTCGCGATACATTCCTTACGGTTTGAATCCATTTGCATTAGATATCGCACGCAGCTTCATTGCCACAATAATTCCACATCCGGACCGCCAGAGAATATCAAATCTAATAGAACTACTGAGGACATCAGAGATAGCTAAACTAATTCACGAAGCTCAAGACCCTGACGATATCATACAGACACTTTGGAAAGGAAGACAGAATAAAATGTCTTATAAAGCGCTAGCAGCGTATTTGGGGACTCCTCCTGCGTTTCTTCAAAGATTTGATTTTTCCGATATGTCGCTGATTAACTCAAAGAAAGAGGAGCATGAATGGCTGGAAATAGACATCAGAATTTACGTACCTTGATAAGCGCTTGTAAGTGAAAGATGCCCATGGCCGCAAATCGTGAGGTCAAAATCGTCGAATATATCGTTGATAAGTGCCCCAAATGCGGGGAAGCGCATACGTATCAACTAAAAATCATTCTATATAAGATCCCGATCTTTGGAGGCGGCAAGCGTGAAACGTTAATTGAATTCGTTTGTCCTAAGACTAAGCAAAAATTCAAAAAAGCGGTTGCTGATCCTCCAGACGGAGAGATTGAAGGTCTTGCCTCAAGTAGTGACATCAAGTTTGACCAGAGAGTATCTTCAATCGCAAATCTGTCTCTGATGGAAACGGAGTTCGTCGAATGGACAAAAAGCTCACGGTTTGTTGCGCTTGACTTTTGCAAAACGATGATAGGCATATCGGTAGGTGCCATACCTGTATATTTTGCCGTATTAAAATTTCTTGGGCTAGTGACAATAAGTGGCAAACAATTTGGCATGTTGCTTGTTTTGCCTCCATTTGCTTATCTAGTGGCACTAATCCTATTTGCTCTGGCCCTACGTCCTACCTTTGAAATAATGTCACCACAAGATTTCCCCGATTTTCGTCAGAAAAGACTCACCCAATTAAACTGGTTTATAACGGCAGGAATAATAGTTTTCATTGCTGGAACCGGTCTTGCTATAGTGGCATTCTTCTATGCCATATTTCTGTAATAGTTCTTGATTCAGCTCGTGGTAAGATTGTGAAGTCTAAGTCTCTCCAGAACTTCATGTAGATATCATACACGTGCTCAGGCAGCGGATGCCGATAGTTGACCTATCCAACTCCCAAGCCGTGATTGAGAATGTAAGCGCTGCGTTCCGATGATCACATCTCCCCGCTGCTGGCGGATCCGTTTCGATCTAAAGGGACATAATTAAAATAGCCCATGATCCACGGGGTGCAAGGGGCTGTGTTTTTAGAGTGTCAGGTCTTGAGTTCTCTCTTTGTAAGCGTAGTATATGGCGAGTACACGATAGGATATGTACAGTCCAATGATTATTGCGATGAGCCCGATACCGAGCATATTGAGGGTTGAGCTGCTGGGCCAGCGTACGAAAAAGATCCCACCTATCCACCCCAAGATACCACCCAATAAGAGCAGGAAGAGACCTACGATGAGTCCTCCTGCAGTGAACAATTTCGTCTCTCGCTTCTGTGTTTCAGGTTGTTTTTGATAGAAGTATCCCAGCACATAGAACATAACTACGCCAAGGAAGAACATGACTAATGCCCAGTACGCGATGGTTGAAAGCGAGAGCAGTTCAGTCAGTGAATAGTAGTTCGTTCCTAGCGCAAGAGCAGAAGCAGCAAGGCCAAGGAAGATAATACTTGCAAAAAAAATGCCAAAGTCCACGATTCGGCTATTCTTGAATGGCCCGTAGGATCTCCTCCACGGTTGCTTCTCTGGTTCTTTCAAGTCGCTTTCGGTTGTTTCCTTAAGCAAACGATAAGGGTCTTCCACCCACCATTTTAACTTCTCTGCCCCGTTTTCCTTTTTCCCCTCGATGGTGTACAGCCACGCGTTCACCCTTACAAAAGGTCGTCTAGTAAAAGGAAATAAGAGTTCAACACCCCGATCCGAAGCCGAGGTAAAGATATCTAAAAAATAATGGCTCAAAGCACCAAGCGCTAAGAAAGGACTAACTAGGTACAATAATGCAGCAAGCAAAAAATTGTGAAACAAAGCGCGATGAGTCTGATGTCTTCCGATGAAATCCCTTGCAACAAAAAAATAGTCCCTGTCTAAGTCGGGAATCACAGCACCCATGCTCATAATGAGCGCCAGCTCCACGTTGTGGAACAAAGCAATTCCTATAGCAAACGCCGCGACAACGTGAGTTGGAAGGTTCATGGTAGAGCTTCAGCCTAAAAAAGGCTCCTTTGAACAATTAAGTCTTTCGGCAGCTTTGCTCTTTAAAGTAAACGAGGCAAGAACCTGCCCTCAGATCGTGGAGAGGCGCAAAAATAAGCAGAAAAAGTACTGGGGGGCACTATTTCTGCGTACAATTTGGATCAAATAGAAAGATTTGTATCGACGATCCACCCATGCAGTTTTTTTGGTGAGGAGGACGATATGAGAGATTTAATTCGGTATCCGCTCCAAAAAGGCGGAACTATACTTGTTGAAGTTGAAATACCTGAAAGCGAAAAGGCAGTCGATTATGCGGCTCGATCGGAGCCACTGTTGCAGGATGCGACGCAAACTTTTGAAGACTCAATAGATGAAGTCCGCCAAATAGCAACGGCATTCATCGACAAGCTCCGCGACTCAGGAAAGGGTTTGGGGCCTAATGCTGTCGAAGTGGAATTTGGCCTGAAGCTGGGGGGGAAAGCAGGCATAATTATCGCTTCTGGGAGTATTGAGGCTAATTTCAAGGTGAAGTTAAACTGGGAGTTTAGCACCGATGGCAGCTCACGAATCTGAAGTAGACCACCAAAAGCTAGACGAAGGTTATATGCCTTATGTCACACAAATCAAGGGTCCGCGCGGAACGCCTGTGGGTGGAGGATTCCTGTTAGGCAATAACTTCGTCATCACTTGCGCGCATGTTGTGCAGTCGGCACTTGGTGAAGAACGGATGCCCACAGAGAAACCCATTCCACCAATCGGCTTATGCTTTCCTTACGTTGATGCGTCTGATAATGTAGGGCGCGTGTGCTACTGGTGTCCCCCGCGGCGCAAAGAAGGAAAGGGCGAAGTTGACGATATTGCAATCCTCTCATTGAATGAACCATTCCCAGTGCAAGATGCCAGCAAGCTAACGTGCTACAGATACGCGGATACTTATAAGCACGATTTTGTGGTGCTAGGTTTCCCAGAGGGAGCTGAACAAGCCGCAGCCTGGGCTCGCGGCAAAATATACGAGCTACTGCCTAGCAAACGACTTCAAGTGGAGGGCAGATCTGCCGGAACATCCATCCAAAAGGGTTTTAGCGGGGCTGCTGTGTGGGACACACTTCTGAGTGCGGTGGTCGGTACTGTGGTACTCTCACGAACAAAAGATAAAGCCGCGTACGTAATGCCAAATAGAACGCTCTATGATACATTAAGGAAAATTCCTAAATTACTGGAATTTTTTGTTAGGCCAGGGGGCCCAGAAAAATGCCGTGCTCATATATCTAATTTGCATGACGGAGACACTGTCAAGCACGAACAGCGAGTAGAAGGTCTATCACTTGAAATCCCGCGGGATGATAAGCTCTGGCCTGTCCTTTATCTTAATCGCGTAAATCGTCATTACCCGCAAAACGGCCCTCTTGTCATAGATGAGACTGGAAAATGGGAATCAACATTCTTCATCGGACAGCCAAAAGAGATAGGCAGATCCTTTGTTATTGAACTTGTGCAGGCCAATCCACAAGCACATTCAGAATTCATAAGTTATCAAACGGAGGCCGGATGGAGGAGATCGTGGCCAGGACTACCAGAGCTACCGGCAGGGAGCACGGTATGCGATCGCATGACAGTGATACGAGAGTAGTGCATATAACACCAAGCCATTTTCTCCATGAATTTGGATAAGCAAATCTTCAGCGCCGAAACACAGTAGGGAAGTCAGAAAGTGAAACGCTCCTTTTTCCAGCTGCGTATAAACATCATACACGTTCTCAAGCAGCGGATGCTTGTAAAATCGCAAGAAACCCTCGGCGATTTATAGGTAGGATAAGGCCGCTTTTCGATCAACAGCCCTCCTCCTGCAGTTCTTTTTTCGATATTGTTGATACCCACAAGAAGGCATTTTTTAATTAACTTAAGAACGGTCCTTTTGAGTCCGCGGAAGGGCCGCACCACGCAGCTAAACAGCAACGCTTAAGCTATCACGCCGCTATTTGCTGTCGTCATTTTTTCGTCAAGGGGGGCGGATACACAAATGGACGAACAAAAGAAAAGAACTAACTACTGCCGCACTTGCGGCACTAAAATCCCCTGGTGGGCTAAGGACACCATACCGCACCGCAACGGCCAGTGCGGGGCGTGCTGGAATGACAGTCTCCCAGCAGCTGGAGGAGAGGCCGAAGGTTTCACAGTTCCGCCAGACAGCGCGGATACACAAACGGAGGACGAAAGTAAAAGAAATTGCATAAATTGTGGCACTGAACTTATACCAAATTCTAATTATTGTCCTCGTTGTGGCACAGGTTTTGAAAAAGTACCTTATTCTTATCAACTGCAGCAATCGCGGAATGATATATTGCCTTACGGCCGCCAAGCTTCGCAACCGCATCGAATGCTACAAACCGCGATTGATACACAGCAGCCACCGCAAGCAAACGACACTTACCAGCCATCAGTGCATTACCACTACCAGCCTCCCCAGCAACAAGGCCCAGCACCGGCATATTTGCAGGATAGAAAGAACCCTGGGGTTGCTGCTGTTCTTTCCTTCTTTTGGACAGGGCTCGGACAAATATACAACGGACAGATTCTGAAAGGGATCGTCCTGATACTAGTGCAGGCCGTCAATTTTCTTTTGATATTCGTGTTCATTGGGCTGATTACTTTCCCGCTGTTTTGGGCTATCGGTATATGGGACGCATATAAAACAGCCGAATCGTATAACAGCGCGATCTACGATCGTATGGGGGAGTATCAACAAGAGCAGCTTCCGCGCTATTAACCTAGGTTTCTCTGTAAGCGATTCCCAAAAATTTAAATCTTGAAACTAATTTCCCCCCGCTTTTCACATGAACATCGCATAACTGAAGCAGGAAGTAGATGCTTGTGAAATCGCCAATCAACCCTCGAAACGCCGTGTGTGAGTATGTAGTTCTTGTTGAATTGCCCCAGTTCCACTTTCAAAACGGCACCTTCCCGTACACGTCGTGTAGGCTCCTGTCGTAAAATTGTAGGTACACTGCCATTGTGTTGAGAGAAGAATGCCCTAGCATGAGCTGTACACGCCTTAAATCTGTCCCGCCACGAACCATATTAATAGCAAAACTGTGCCGCAGAGTATGTGGATGTATGTTAACCCCTCCCATATTCCCGTATTTTTTTACGATGCTAAATACTCGATTTCTTTGAATAGGAAAAACAGGCTGATCCTCCAGGATATCTAGTGCTAAAACATAGTCGGAAAGCATTTTGAGGGTATCTTGGTCAAGAGGGACTCTCCGCTGT
>Ga0187868_1000938_pt1 | contig 22051 bp, 14 predicted proteins | sample June2016WEW_13_4_FD_133014 | JGI IMG/M metagenome (GOLD analysis project Ga0187868, IMG submission 133014) | Peatland microbial communities from SPRUCE experiment site at the Marcell Experimental Forest, Minnesota, USA - June2016WEW_13_40 | ecosystem: Environmental > Terrestrial > Soil >... | reverse complement strand
GGAAGGTGTCGGCCCGCGAAGCGCTTCTCCTTCGCCCCACGCCCAGGACCACGCGAGCATCACTTTTCCGATTGCACCGAACTCCGCTTGGCTCCCAATGCCGCTATCGACGGATTGGGGCAGGCGGAACCAACCTGGGCCCGGTGTTCGGTGATCTGGCGGGCTCGGTGGCAGCCACCATCCTCGGAGAGAACAAGGATGGCTCCTACAACGTTCAGCATTATTGGGTCACGGCGGCGGGTGACACGATCACGTTTGCCGTGGCTGTGCTCTATCCCACTTACCCACTAGCAGGTAATTCGGCCGTCGTGGCCGTGCCGTGGGGACACTACAGTTCCACCATCACCGGTGGGACCGGCAAGTTCCTGGATGCCACGGGTAGTCTGAATTACTTCGGGATGGCGGATTTCAGCCAGAATACGCTCGTGCTGCGCTATCGCGGCCAGGTCTGCTACGCGCACTGAGGGGGCAGGCAGCCCAACAAACCTCATAACCATTGAGAAAAGCTAAACGGAACACTCAAACTTGCTCTAGGCAGGATGGGCGCATGCCCGTCCTGCTTGGCCGGTAACTGAGCAGTTCGCGTTGTGCCAACTTCACTCAAGTCAACCAAGACGTTGTTTAGGTCCAGGCACTGTCCTCAGTTCGATAGGAAACCCTCCGTTCAAAACAGACTTTTTTTTCAAGAAGATGGACCAGCGGATAACTCTTATGACGCTGGCCGCGTCATAGTTATGGCGGGGCCGGTCGCAGAGCATTTTATTCGGAAGGGCTTAGTGCGCCGATGCGTAAGAGCGGAGATTACTGGACTGATGATTAACCGAAAAACTTTGCTGCGTTGCGCCGTCCTGGCAAGCCTTTGCGTCTTCACCCTGGGGCTATCTAACCAACTGCTGGCCCAACAGCCGGGGCAGGCACCCCCTCCGGCTTCACCACAAACTCAACCGGCGACTCCACAATCTCAACCGACTGCTCCGCAAACCCAACCGGCTGCCCCACAAGCCCAAGCCAAACCCACGAATGATCTGGGAACCACCCAAATCCAGCCCGCTCCAGATCCCAAGGTTCCGCAAAATGACCGGATCCTCTGGACGCTGCCGAACTATTTGACCGTAGAAAATGCCTCTTCCTTGCCCCCGCTTACGACCGGACAAAAACTCAAGCTGGTGGCTGAGGGGACTTTTGACCCCATCGAATTCGCGTTCCTCGCCCTTGAGGCTGGAGTCAATCAGGCCAGCAATACCAACCCCACCTTTGGGCAGGGGGTTAAAGGCTATGCCAAACGCTACGCCTTAGCGTTTGGCGACAATACCGTCGAGAACTTTATGGTAGCCGCCGTATTCGCATCTGGGTTGCGCCAGGATCCCCGCTATTACCAAATGGGAAAAGGAAAGTTTCTCCGCCGTGTCGAATACGCTGCCTCGCGAGTGGTTGTCACGCGCTCGGACTCGGGGAAAAATGAGTTCAACTCCTCTGAAATCTTCGGTGCCGCCTCGGCCGCAGCCATCTCGAATGCCTACCATCCCGGGCCCCGGACGTTCGGCAACAGCGCCAATGTTTGGGTAACACAAATGGGGTGGGATGCCGTCGGTTTCGAGATGAAAGAATTCTGGCCGGACGTGCATCGCTATCTTGCGCGCCATCATAACAAAACGTAATTTCTCGCGAGCCGGTACAAGACTCAACATTCAAAATTCAAAATTCAAGATTCAAGCCCTAGAATCTCGAATTTTGAGTTTTGAATCATGGGTCTTGAATTTTGAATCTTGAATCACCCCTCCGCCGGATCTTGAATCCTGAATTTTGAATCTTGAATCACTCCTCCGCCTTTGGCCGTCCCCCATTCCGAATGACCTCCAATTCCTTCGGAAACTCTTCCCGGTTTCTCCGTGCCGCGTCCGCCCGCCGGACCTTCTCGCTCACAAACCGCTCGCCCTTTAGATCCGAATCCCGCAGCATTCGCGCCCACCCCCCAAGCTGCCTGGAAATACTCTCGACGCCTGATTTCAGATTCAAAACGCCGGATGCCAGTTCAGCGAGGCCCGGAATCTTTTCCAACAGGCACAGCATCAACCTCACTTCCCCCGCCGAACCGCGCGCGATGTAGAGAAACGTGAGCAGCTCCTGTTTGGTCCCGCGTTCAAACCCCTCGGCGATATTATTGGAGACCGAGACCGCCGCCCGTTCGATCTGGTCCCGCAGTGAATAGCGCCGGCGGAACAGGGGCATCTCCGTCAAGGCATAAACGGCCACCGCCAAATCAATGGCGGCTTGCCATACTGGCAGTTGCTCAAACCGCTCCTACTTCATGCCCGCCTCCATTTTGAATCTTGAACCGTGCAGGTGAATATTGCATAGTGAATATTACACCACGAATACTGCACCTTGCAACATGCATCTTGAATTTTGCATCCTGAGTTTTGAATCTTGCATCTCTGATCCTGAGTTCTTCTTCTTCTTGAATTTTGAATTTCTCCTCTTGAGTTTTTCATCTTGAATCTTGAATCTTGAATCTTGAATCTCACCTCCCCCTCTCGTCCGGGTTCAAAATGCGGCGAATTTCGGTGCCGTACCTCTCGGCGATGCGCAGCCCGATGCCCGGGACGGCAAGCATTTCGGTGATGGTGCGGGGCCGCAATTTGACCAGTCCGCCCAGAGCTCGGTCGGTAAAAATGCGGAAGGCGGGAACCCCCAGCCGTCGAGCCTCGGCCAGCCTCCACGCCCGCAGAGCCTCTTCCACCGCAAAGTCAGGCCGCGCGTCTGGGGGCCGACTTGCTTTCTTCCCCATGCCCGGCGCAGGCGTTGCCGTGGCCGACGTTGACGAGTACGGCCGAACTGTACTCGGCCCAAGACTGGCGCCGCTGGCTCCTTTCTTCCGGCGTTTGCGCGGGGCGGCGGGTGGCTCGGTGTCTTTCATCACCAGATCGAGAGGCGTATGGGCGTCCACTTCCCAGCCTGCGCGCGTCAGCCGGGCGGTGCGATAAGGAATCTGCCGCCCGTTCTTTTCGAAAACCGCATCGTCCAGACGCAGGATTCCCGCGCGCGCCATGCCCCCCAGCAGGTTCTCAAAATCATCGCGGCTCATCTCCTTTTGGGGAAACAATTCGGCGTGGAGCTTGCCGGTGGTTTTGGCGCCGGCCGCGCGCAACTCCGCGGCCACGCGCAGCAGCGCCGCGTGCTCTGCTGACGTTGCGGTGCGAAATCGCTGGGCATTGCATGTGGCCGGCGCGCAATAGTCGCAGATTCCGCAAGGCTTCTCGCCGTCGGCGACGTCGCCGAAGTGGCGCACCACGCTGGCCATGCGGCACTGATTGCTTCGCGCGTAGCGGATCATACGTTCAATCTGCTCGCGCTTGTGCTCACCCTGCGCAAGATAGGGTTCGCGCCAGGCGTCGTGCCCCCGGCTGACGTTTTCCGCGAAGTCCACCTCCGCGCCGCCGTGCGTCCACAACTTCTCCAGCGCCCGGTCAAACGTCTCGGAGTCGATGGGCAAGAGCTTCTGGAGTTCGCGCTTCTCCTGGGGCTGGGACTTGAGCAGCGCGAAGATTCCGTCCAGAATTCCCACGTCGGGATAATTCCGCTCGAAGAAAAAATCGTGGGTGTGGCGGTCCGCGTAAGAATGCATCAGCAGCGCGCGGCTGGGTTTGCCGTCGCGCCCCGCCCGCCCGATTTCCTGGTAATAACCCTCGATGCTTCCCGGCAATGCGGTGTGGATGACGGTGCGGATGTCCGGCTTGTCAATCCCCATGCCGAAGGCAATCGTCGCCACGATAATCTCCAGCCTGCCGGCGAGGAAATCCTCCTGCACCTGCTTGCGGCGCTCGGCATCTAGCCCCGCGTGATAGGCGGCTGCGGTGTGGTGGGCGCCAATCTCCTGGGCCACGGATTCCGCTTGCTTGCGCGTAGGCGTGTAGACGATCGCCGGGCGGCGACCGGGGTCGGCCAGCAACTCTTGCGTGAGAGTGGAGCGTTCCGAAGGCGGAACCTCCACAATTTCAATCGCGATGTTGGCGCGGCGGAAGCCGTGGATGAAGCGCGCCGGGCGGACGAGGCCCAGTTGCTCGACAATGTCATCCTGAACCGGCGGTGTGGCGGTGGCGGTCAGCGCCATGACCGGGGAGGGCCGGAGGCTCGGAATGTGCTGGCCCAGGCGACGGTAATCGGGCCGGAAGTCGTGCCCCCACTGTGAGATGCAGTGCGCCTCATCCACCACGATCAGCGAGACTTGGCGCTTGGCAAGCATCTCCGGGAAGCCCGCCACGCGCAGGCGCTCCGGGGCAATGAAGAGGAATTGGAGTTTTTCCGACAAATAGTCCCGGCAAGCCTCGCGCGAGTCTATCCGGCGCCGCCCGGAATGAATCGACTCCACGGCAAAACCCAGAGCCTTGAGCTTAGCCACCTGGTCTTCCATCAAGGCGATCAGGGGGCTGATGACCAGCGTCGTCCCCCCTCGCGCGATGGCCGGCAACTGGTAGCACAACGACTTGCCCGACCCGGTGGGCATGACCAGTAACACGTCGCGCCCTTCAATGACCGCCCGGCAAACCGCTTCCTGATTGGGAAGGAATGAGTTGAAACCAAAAGCGCTGCGTAAAAGCGACACAATGTCGATCGGAGGAGGGGCAACGGCAGGGGAAACGGCGGGCTGAAACGGTAAGTTTGGCGCAGGACAAATAGTCCCTGGTGCGTCAATGCGCGGGGTGACGGACCGCGTCCCACTTCGGTCCCCCACCCCCCGCGAGTTATTTTCAAATCCCTTCAACAACAGCTCCCAACTTCCTCTCTAGGGTTGCGTCAGGAAAATTGGCAGTCCGAGCTTGCCCTCGTATCTCGGAATGTAGCGCTTTGTATCGTACATGCTCGCGATATCCACATGGCGAGGGCCCAGCTTGGGATCGGGAATGGGCTCCATGGCGAAACACCCCTTGTTGATCGCCGTCATCTTGCCGTGCTCGCCCTGCGCGATGCAATCCATGGCCATGCTGCCGAAAGTGATGGCCACAAGTTTATCGACAAAGTCGGGGCTGCCGCTGCGAAGTTCATAAGTCAGGTCGCTGACCACCGTCTCCTGCCCGCTCGCCTTCTTGATCTCGTCGCTCAAGTCTTCTCCCACGTTCGCTTTTTTGCGATGGCCGAAAGCGTCGGCCTCGCCGTATTCGCGAATCTGGTAGCCTTCCCACTCGGCGCCTTCCGACAGAACGACGATGGAATAATTGCTGGGATTCTCTTTTTTATCCTGAAGGAGCAGTTCGATCATGTTTCTCAGATCAAACTTGTACTCGGGGATGGCGCAGCGAATCCCGGAAACGTACGCCGTGTAGAGCGAGGTGTAACCGGCGTCCCGGCCGAAAACGCGGAACACCCCGATGCGCTCATGCGACCCCACCGTGGACCGCTGCCGATCGATGGCGTCCATGGCGCGCGTGATGGCGGTGGAGAATCCAATGCAGTACTCGGTGTTACGCACATCGTTGTCCATGGTCTTGGGAATGGCGATCACCTTCACGCCTTCCTTGTCGAGCCGCGCCGCGTAACTCAGGGTGTCGTCGCCGCCAATCGCCACCAGGTAATCGAGACCCAGCGTGCCGACGTTCTTCAACACCTGCGAAGTGATGTCGTAGACCTGCGACGTCACGCCCTTCTTGGTGCTTTCCACCTTGGGGAAATTCCCTCCCGCACAAACAGGCGGAAGCTTCTTCATCTTTTGCGGATTCGTGCGAGAAGTATGGAGAAAGGTGCCACCGGTGCGATCGACGGTGCGGGTGTTCTCCCGGTCAAGGGGGAGGATGTAGTGCGCGCGGCTGGCCGGGTCGTCCAAATCCACGTGTGTCAGACCTTCCCAACCGCGCCGGATGCCGACGACCTCGCAGTCGGCGTCACTGCCACGATAAACCACTGTCTTGATCACGGAATTCAGGCCAGGAACGTCGCCGCCACCGGTGAGAATCCCAATTCGTTTTGCCGCCATGATTGCTCCTTCAAATAAGTGGGTTAGGTTTCCCTCAGTTTATGAATTACCGCTACCGGGGAATGTAGAAGTTTACACTGCGCCGGGCCGTTTGGGAACACGAAGCGTATGCGGTGTCAGTGTCATTCGGAATCGGATCCCTTTCAAAACGCAGCTCGAAAGGCAGGTGGCATTTTGCGCCAAATATCGTGCCATTATTGCATTTTCGGCCAATAATCCCGCTCGATTGTTGTCGACTATCGCGAAATGGGTGCATTTTCATGTAAGAAGCTTGTTTTTCGCTGGACATTTTGTCATCGTTGCCATTGTTTTCATGTAGATCCCCGGAGGTTCCTTCATTTTTAACATTTCTACGGGTCCGCGTCCTGTTTCGAACCGTAAATAGCACATTCGCGAGCCACCACCATTGGACCGCAGGCGGGAGTTTTCGACCCTGGGCAAGAGCAGCGCAGTGTCGCCCCTCAGGGCCTGACACTGAAATCCTGCCCTGCGGGCTTCGCAACTTGGTCGGAGAGGTTTTGGCGAAGGAGTGAGGCTTGTGTGCGGATAAGAGAGCACCTGATAGTAACACACTTTTAGTTTATCATCCTACGCTATGGTTGCCAAGTGTGGAATATCCATCGAAAGAGCCTACAAAACGTCGCGGACGGAAAGCACCGGCGGCGCCGGCCTTTAGGGCGGCACTAAAGCCTGAATCGTCGCCGAGCGCGCCACGCTCGCGCCTGTGGCCTTCCGGCCTATTTGCTTAGTTGCCCTCTTGTCACAACGGGTGTATCCAATCCTGCTTGCGTAATGAGGTAGCGCCCTCGCGGTTGAGCGCAAATCCCCAGCCCGTGGCGGCGTCCTAGGTCGTGCTTTCATTTTTATGTCTCGCGCCCTGCCACTTTGTTCTTGTGGAGATTATCGCGGTTAGCCCGAGGGCAGGAAGTCCTTAAGGGGGGCGAAGGTGAATCCCCGCTGGCGGGCGCCGGCGATAATTGCCGGCAAGGCTGAGACCGTACGGGAGCGGTCGATTTCAGCGGCAGGACGCGTTTCCCGCCCGTCGTGCAGCAAGATGACGGCGCCGGGCTTCAGTCCCCTCAATGCGGCACGAGTAATGCCTGGCACGTCATTGCTCCAATCGTACCCGGTGGCGGACCACATGATCAGGTGCATCCCCCGTTCTAGCAAAGTTGGGACCAACCCAAACCAACGCGCTCCATAAGGCGGCCGAAAGATGTTGGGACGGAAACCCGCGATCTTCTCAATAATCGCCTGGGTGCGATCGATTTCCTTGGCGGTCCGCTGCCGGGACTTGAAGTAGATAAACAGGTGCGAGTAGGTGTGATTCCCGACTTCATGCCCCTCGGCAACGATCCGCCGAAGCAAGTCGGGATGCTTTTCCACGTTCTTCCCGCAAACGAAAAACGTGGCGGGGACTTGGTGCTCGCGCAGGATCGCAAGGATCTGTTCGGTAAACTGCTCCGACGGCCCATCGTCAAATGTCAAGGATACGCACTTGCCTTCTTGTGGGCCTCGGTTGAGCACAGGGCGGAAGAAGGTGGAAGAGGGCATTGCGCAGGCCCACCCGAACCACAGGCCAAACGCCAAGCCAACTGCGGCAATGATGAGCAGCGCGGTCAAAAGCATGTTTGCGTTCATTAAGCTATAAGTCGTAGCGCATCACAATTATTGCGTGCGGTGCGACGCTTTAGAGTGCGGCAGCTTGCTGCCGCTTTCCTCCCCGCGAGCTTGCTCGCGGGTTGCTTTTGTAGCTCCGGGCTTTGGCCCGGCATGTGCCGCCCTAAAGGACGGCGACACGCGCTGAACTCACGTTCAGAACTGCAGACCCGCCAGCAAGCTGGCTCGAGCGAAAGCGGCGGCAAGCTGCCGCCCTCTAAAGCTCCGCATGGAATGCCCGCGGCGCGCTCACAACAACCGCAGAAAATTCAGCCCCGACTCGAGCGCCAGCATGGGGCTGTTGGTATAGGCGCTCACTTCATAAGGGCAGCCAATCTTACACCCCTTGCAGAAATCCCATAAAGTTGCTTCCTGGGCAATGATTTTCTTCGCCGCTTCCGAGGCGAAAATTTCCTCGAGCGGCGCCTGCGACTTGTGCAGGGTAACAAACGCGCAGGGCAAGTGGATGGAGCCATCGGGCTTCATGGAAATGAGCTTGGATGGATGCCGGCAGGGAAACTTGGGACCGAATCCCCCCATGCGATAGAAGGCGTAGTAGTGAGTATAAAAGCGGACGTTCTCCGGATAAGACATGCGGAGTTCGCGCAGAAACATCTCCACCTTATCGAGGTCTTTACCGTGCAACTCCGAGTCGGGCAGCAGTTCACCGTCGCGCATGACGTTGTGAACCGCCTCCGGATGCATCACCAAGTGGTGTTGCTTGCAGAATTCCGCCAGATCCGGGAGGTCGTAGAGGTTCTCGATATTCACCGCGGCGTTGATTTGGGTGGTGAAGGGCCGGCGTTTGGTGAGCACATAGTCGAGGTTTTCGACGATTCGAGGCAGGCCGTCCACGCCCCGGCGCTTGGCAAACCGCTGCACATCGAGCGAATCAATGGAAACTTCCAGCATATCCAGCCGCGCCACGCCGTCCGCATACTTCTTGATCAGCAGACCGTTGGTGGGCATCGAGGTCCACATACCCTTGTCGGCGGCGTAGGCAATGTAGTCGCAGGTGCTCGGGTTCAGCAACGGCTCGCCGCCGGAAAAGCTGAGGGCGAAGATTCCCATTTCGCAGAACTCATCGATGCGCTTGAAAATACGATCGCGGGTGGCTCGGGTCTGAAGGTCATTGAACTTGCCCTCTTCGCCAAAGATGCAATACTCACAAAACATATTGCACATCAGGGTGGTTTCAAACATGACCATGTAGGGCAACTTGAAGCCTGACCAGAGGTGTTTCGCGGCCGATTTGACAATGTGCGAGTACTTCATTAGCTTTAACACCTTTTCCGCGGGTCGCTTGAACCCCTCGGATATTTCTGCACGCCGCAAAATGGGCGCACAAGACCCTACGAACAACTAGGGTTTTCGTCCCGCCCGGTTGCAGTGGCCCCTCTTTCAGGATAATCGAAGTCGCCTTTCCCTGCTCGACTTTTGATGGTGACCGAGAGTCTATTTCACCAACCGCCCCGTCAACGGCCAGCATCAGAGGCCCCACACGTCAAGAAGGAACGGCCGGTGTCGCAAAGGGCAGCCAGAATTTCAAGGAGTGGAACTTATTTAACGGGGTAGGGCCCTTCGGCAAATTTCTCGGCATGGTATCCCTTTGACCCAACAAGCCGAGCCAGAGGGCTCTTTATGTGTTCGTCCACCTTTAGACGGCCAACAACGAACTTGAAGTCATATTGCGGTTGCCAGCCAAGTTCACGTCGAGCCCGGTCGTTGACATACACACGGTCGATACTTGGAGCCATTTTCCATCCACGTCGCGAGTACTCTGCAACGTAATCAGGAACGCGCTCCTGCACCACCCGCGGGGCATCGGCGCGCAAGTCCAGCAAATCGGTAGGCGAAAAAGGTGTGGTCGTACTAATGATGTATCGGCGAAAACCAATTGCAGGGGCGTGTTGAGCGGCTAACAAGTGCGCGCTGACCACGTCCGTAAGATCCACGCGGCGGAATAAGTATTCATTCACCTTGAGGTTATCATCCGTATACGCTTCCCTCAGGGCCCGGTTATCGTCCTCTTCTGGGAAGAACCGCGATGTTCTAAGGACGATGCAGGCAAGCCTTTCGTCCCTATGGAACAACTGGCAGATATGCTCCGCCGCCGCTTTGGTAGCGCCGTAGATGTTCTTTGGAATAGGGGTCACCTCCTCGGTCACCCAAACGGCCGGAGCGCCGGGGGGCGGGACGAGGGCGTCGCCAGAGACACTCGTTGTGCTCGTAAAGACAAACGACGTGGCGCCTGCGGCCACAGCCTCTTCCAACAGATTGAGCGTGCCGGTGATGTTAGTGTCAATGAAGTCTTGCCGGCTATGGGTCGAGACGTGGGGCTTGTGCAGCGTGGCCGCGTGATAAACCTGTTGAACGCCGGTCATGCAACGCCTGACGCAAGCGCGGTCGGTTATCGAGCCAACGTGAGTGGTGGATGGGCGTTCGAGGATGTCGAGACCGACGACGTCGTGCTCCAAGGTCCGCAATGTACGAACCAAGCCTTCGCCAAGGTGACCGGAACTTCCTGTGACCAGGACCCTCATAATGACGTGATTTCTTCTCGGCCAGGATCGAGTTTGACCCTTACTTTCTTTCCCTACGTCTGAGTTCCTATTATTCGCCGTCGGATGAATTGACCCCAGGAGGCACAGCGGAGTTAGGCACGCAGCCCACGCCTGCACTCGAATCTCTGGTCCCTAATCCCCAATCCCGAGTCCCGAATCCCGAGTCCTTCAGACCAGGAGCTTGTATTTCTCCGCCTTGCGGTAGAGAGTTCGTCGGTCAATGCCCAGGATTTCCGAGGTTTTCACCTTGTTGCCGCCAGTCACCTTCAGGACGTGCGCCAGGTAGCGCCGCTCTACCTCTTCCAGAGGGGGCAACCCCGCATAGAGATTCTCCAGCCGATTGACCTCGTGGGACTCGGTGCGTGCCTTGTCGGGCAGGTCATCGGGCACGATCACCCCGGTGCGGTTGAGAGCCATGGCGGATTCGAGCGCGTTTTCCAGCTCGCGCACGTTCCCCGGCCAGGAATAGCTCATCAGCACTGAAAGCGCCTGCGGCGAAATGGAAAGAGCGTGCTCTCGCGCGTGGCCCATCTTTTTCAGAAAATGCTCCACGAGCAGAGGGATGTCGTCCAGGCGCTCGCACAGCAGGGGGATATCAATCTCGATGACTCGCAACCGGTAGTACAGGTCCTGCCGGAACTTCCCTTCCTCGACGCATTCCGCCAGGTTGCGATTGCTGGCGGCGATGATGCGTAAATCCACCTTGACCACATCATTGCTCCCGATGCGCCGCACTTCCTGTTCTTCCAAAGTCCGCAGCACCTTGACCTGGAGCGCCGGGCTCATCTCGCTGACTTCATCCAGAAAAACCGTTCCGCCGCTCGCCTCCTCAAAAATCCCGCGCTTGTTCTCCGTCGCGCCAGTAAAAGAGCCGCGCACATGTCCAAAAAGTTCGGTCTCGAGCAAGGTTTCGGTGAGGGCGCCGCAGTTCACAGCGTAGAAGCATTGCTCGGCTCGGGGACCGTTGTAGTGGATCGCTTTCGCCACCAGTTCTTTCCCCGTCCCGCTGGCTCCATAAATGAGGACGGTGGATCGGGAATCTGCCACCATGGCAATCTTCTTGTAAATCTCCAGCATTTTGGAGGAATTGCCCACCAGGCTGGAAAGTTGCACCTGAGTTCCCAATTGCCGCTTCAGGCTGCGATTCTCCCGCAACAGCTTGCGATTCCCCAGCGCCCGTTGAACCTGCAAAAGGACTTCATCAATCTTAAAGGGCTTGGAGATGTAATCGAATGCCCCGGCCTTCACTGCTTCAATAGCAGTTTCCATCGAACCAAAAGCCGTAATCAGGATGACCTCCGACTCCGGTTGAATCGCTTTGTAGGCGCGCAGGACGTCCAATCCATTCAGGTTCGGACCCAGGCGCATGTCACTGATGATGACATCGAAGAACTCCGCCTTGCCGATTTCCATGGCTTCTTCGCCGCTGCCCGAGGTGTTGACGCGATAGCCCTCTTCGCTCAGGACTTCCCGCAGCAACTCCCGCGTGTCCTCATCGTCGTCGACCACCAATATGTTTGCGCTGTTTTCCGTTTCCATGGTCATAGTAAAGTGACGAGTGACAAGTGACGAGTGACGAGCCAGCAAGAACGGAAACTCGAGAATCGAAAATCGGCAATCGCGGCGAGTTTCGAATTTCGCGTTTCGTGTTTCGTGTTTCCTTTGCTAGTCACTTATCACTCTTCACTGGTCACTCGTCACTGCTCTTTCGTCACTCGTCATTGTACTCAACGCCGGGGCTTCGACTTTCTCGCGGCAATCGAGCGGCAGCCGGATGGTGAATGTGGTCCCTTGGTCCGGTGCGCTCGCCGCGTGAATCGTCCCGGCGTGCTGGCGAACAATCTGGTCACAGATGGCCAGTCCCAGCCCCGCGCCTGTTCCAATTTGCTTGGTGGTAAACATGGGATCGAAAATGTGCGCCAAGGTTTCACGCGCAATTCCCGTGCCGGTGTCAGTGACGACAACCTCGACCTCCGGCAGCTCCGCCGGGCCGCATGCCCGCAAACTGATGTGGAGTTGCCCGCCGCGCGGCATGGCGTCGGTGCTGTTATTAATCAAGTTCAGAAAGACCTGGTGCAGGTAGCCGGAATCGCCGTAAATCTTCGGGCAATCCTTGGCCAGACTCATTTGCACCCGAATCTTTCTCGACTCCAGAACCGGCGACGACAGAAGGACGGCGTCTTCCAATATGTGCCCCAAGTCCGCAGGTTCCAGACGCAAATCGTATTTGCGCGTCCAGGAAAGCAATTGCCGCACCGTTCGAACAATGTTTTCCACCTGCTTTTCGATCACCAACAACCGCCGGGCAGTAGATTCGTCGTTACTCTTACGCCGCGCCAGCAATTGCACGTGCCCGGAAATCGAATTGAGGGGGGTGCCGATTTCATGCGCCAGGCTGGCCGCGAGCTGCCCTGCCACAGCCAGGCGCTCCGAGCGCGCCAGGTTCTTCTGCGTGTCGAAGAGTTCTTTGTTGATACCTCGGAGTTCCTCATTCCGGCGCGCCAGTTCAGCGGTGGCTTCCTCCACTTTGCGGCCAAGTTCATTGTTGAGATTCTCAATGCGCCGCAACATGCGGTTCAGGTGGGCGGCGAGCAATCCAATCTCATCCCAGCTCTGAAGGCGCGCGCGAACGTTGAGCTGCCCCTTTTCCGCCGACTCCATCACGTGAATCAAATCCTTTACTGGTCGCCGCACCGCGCGCAGGAAAAAAAAGTGAATGACCAGGACCACCACCACGAAGCTCGCCAGCATGAGCAGCAGGTTCCGCAGTACCAGGTCCCAGGTGACGGCGTTCAGGCTGGACCGGGAAACGGTGAGGATCAGGCAGCCGATCGGCTCACCTTGCGCGCTAATGGTGGTGCTGATGATCCACGCACGGCTGTCCTCAGTTTCAATGCTCTCCTGATCTTCATAGGGCTTGAAATACTCGTTGTAACTTTCCACCTGGGGGATGTTGTCGAGTTCCAAATGCTGGCCGTGCGGATTGGTGGTCGAGACCAGATGATGATTCTGGCCATGCACGTAAACATCAGCCTGAATGATGCCCGGTGAATCGTGCTGTAATTGGCGCAGATCCGGACCCAGAACGTCGGGCCTCGCCAGCGTGTCAGGTGCGGCAATCTGGTGAGCCATCTGGCGCGCCTGGGCCAGTGCCTTGCGGTAGAGTTCGCTTTCCACCGGATCCCGAGTCAAAAAAGTGGCGATGAGAGTCGACACTCCGAGGACGACCATGACCGTGACGGCAAAGATGACGATAATCTTGACCTGCAAACTCAGCCGGTCAAACATCCTATTCACCCCAAGCATACCCAAACTACCATTGGTCATGATGGAAGGCAACCCGCGGGGGCTCATGAAGCTCATGATCTGGCCATCTGGCCAATATTCGAAGTAAACTATTCCTTCTAACCCCTCAGCCCGGAGGCCCACATGGAAAACCGCGACATCGCTGCCGTCTTCGAGGAAATCTCCAATCTTATGAAGATCGTCCAGGATGATTCCAAGTGGAGCTTCAAGGCCGCGGCCTACGACCGCGCCAAGCGCTCGATTGAGAGCTATCCCGAGCGCTTGGAAGACATCGCGCGCGATCCCAGCCGCAAACTCACCGACATTCCCGGCATCGGCCCCGATCTGGCCAAGAAGATCAGCGAGCTCATTGAGACCGGCCAATCCGCCTATCACCAGGAGCAACTCGCGAAGGTCCCGCGGAGCCTTCTCGACCTGCTGCAACTTCAAACTGTGGGTCCGCAAAAAGTGCGGTTGTTTTTCCAGCAAGCGAATATCCGCAGCGTGGACGAATTGGAAGCCGCCGCCAAAGAGGGCCGCCTGCGCACCTTGCCGGGAATGAGCGAGAAGTCGGAAGAAAACATTCTGAAAGCCATTGAGGTGTTTCGCCGCGCCGCGGGCCGCTTCCGGCTGGACACCGCGTATGAAACCGCCGAAGTGCTTACCGCCTGGCTGCGCGATTATAAGGCCGTCGAAGAGGTCACGCCTGCCGGTTCGCTGCGCCGCGGGCGCGAGACCGTGGGCGACCTTGACCTGCTGGTGACCGGCCGTGATGCCGTGGGCATCGCCGAGCACTTCGTCAAGTTTCCCGGAATCGCCGCGATTCTGGTCAAAGGGGAAGATAAGGTCAGCGTTAAGCTCAAGAACGACATGCAAGTCGACGGACGGATGCTCGATCGTTCCGCTTATGGCGCCGCGCTGCAATACTTCACCGGCTCGAAGGAGCATAATGTGGCCCTGCGCGACCGCGCCAAACGCCACGGCTGGAAGTTGAACGAATACGGCCTTTACCACGGCGAGAAAATCTTGGCGAGCCGCACGGAAGAAGAGATTTACGCGAAGCTCGGCCTCCCGTGGATTCCCCCGGAATTACGTGAAAACCTGGGCGAAATCGAAGCGGCAGAAAACGGTAAGCTGCCGAAGCTCGTCGAACTGGGCGACATGCGCGGCGATCTGCAAATGCACACGACCGCCTCCGACGGCCACGCCAGCATTGAAGAGATGGCCGGGGCCGCCAAGCAGCTTGGCTACCAGTACATCCTCATCACCGACCATTCGAAGGCGGTCACCGTCGCCAACGGGCTGGATGAGAAGCGAGCCGTCGAGCACATTCGCCGGATTCACGCCGCGCGCAAGAAGGTGAAGGGCATCGAAATATGGGCGGGGTCCGAAGTGGATATCATGGGTGACGGCAATCTGGATTATCCCGACGAACTCCTGAAGCAATTTGATATCGTCCTGGCCAGCGTCCATTCTCGAATGGCGATGCCCGCGGAAGAAATGACCTCGCGCCTGTTGCGTGCGCTTGCGAACCCTTACGTACGCATCCTCGGCCACCCCACCGGGCGCCTGGTTCTGCGGCGCGACCCCTTCCTGTTTGACCTGGAGAAGGTCTTCGCCGCCGCAAAGGAATACGGGGTCATCATGGAGGTCAATGCCGCTCCTGAACGCCTTGACCTGTGCGACCGCCATGTGAAGCTGGCCCGCGATCGCGGCATGAAAATCATCATTTCCACCGACGCGCACGACCCCGAGCACTTCAAGCTGATGCGTTATGGCGTCACCACCGCACGCCGCGGCTGGATGGAAAAGTCGGGCGTGCTGAATACACTGCCGCCGGAAAAAATTCTTGAGAGCCTGCGCCCGCTGCCGCACTAGGCATATGGCTTGAGTTCGTCCCGCCAACAGAGTGGGGACAATCTGCTAAACTGAATAGTTATGGATTCTCCGACTCAGAGCCCATTGAGGCCAGCAGCAATAATCTTCGACATGGACGGCGTGCTGGTAGACAGCAACCCGTTCCACCTTCGCAAGTGGATGGACCTTTTCGAGGCGCACGGTGTTCCCTTTAATGAGGAGGAACTCCCCAAGATCATCATGGGGCCTTCCAATGATTGGATTTTTCGGCATTTCCTGGGGGAACATCTCACCCGGGAGCAACTGGCTGAACTCGGTGAAGAGCTGGAGGTAAACTTCCGCCGGGAGATTGGCCCCCATGCCCGCGCGTTTCCTGGAGTTCGGCGTTTTGTCAAGGAGTGCCATGCGCAGGGAATCGCCATGGCGGTAGCATCCGCCGCCATCGCCAAGAACGTGAACTTCCTCATCGATGCACTCGGACTGGGGGATTACTTCCGCGCGTTGATGACGGCCAATGAGATTACCCACCCCAAGCCCGATCCAGAGATCTACCTGAAGACGGCCGACAAGCTGGGAGTGAGCCCGGTCGCCTGCGCCGTCCTCGAAGATTCCTTCGTCGGCATCGAAGCCGCCAAACGCGCCGGGATGAAATGTGTCACCATTGCCTCCACCTTCTCCCCGGAGGACCTCCGCCGCGAAACGCACGCCGACCTGATTGTCCCCAGTTTTGAAGCGGTCTCCCTCCAAACGCTTCACCACCTTTTCAACGGCGCAGGCACTTCGCCGGGCGGGCGCTTGCCGCGCTAAGAATCGTGCGCCGGACTTTCGCAAAGCCTTTTTGTGAGAGAGAATAGCCGTTATGCGGGGAGGAATCCCAGATCGGAAATGTATCTCGGGATTTGTCGCGTACGTTGCTACCTCGGCGATGCTGCTGATCCTTGTGTGGCTGGCCCTCGCGCTGCCGCTTGCCGTGGCAGTGGCTGCTGCGCCCCCGGCCCAGCAGCCGGTGAACGTCCCTACCCTTGTGGACCTGCATGTCATCATTGTGGACGAGAACGGCGCAGCGGTTCCTTCGGCGCGGATCACCCTAACTCCCCCACAGGCCCCACCCCAACATGGTGAAACCGATTACGCCGGCCGCAAGGATTTTTCCGGACTCGTACCCGGCGACTACTCTCTACAAGTGGAGAAAGAGGGGTTCTTCGCAGTTACGCAGCGGGGAATCCCAGTGGGCGAGTTAGCCAGCGCGGAGGTGACACTAAACCACATCCGGGAGTTCACCGAGCAAGTCAACGTGGTCTATTCACCCCCCGCCATCGACCCCGCCAAAACCCAATCGAGTGAAACGTTGGATAGCCAAGCCATCATTAACCTTCCCTTCCCCGTGGAACGCGATATTCGCTACGCCCTGCCGCTGCTGCCCGGAGTGCTTCAGGATTCCACCGGGCAGATTCATGTGAGCGGCGCGAGCACGCGCCAAGTTTACGACCAGATTGACGGCTTCAACGTTTCCGATCCTGCTACCGGCCAGTTCCTGACGCGCGTCAGCGTGGACGCAGTGCGATCCGCAGACGTGACCAGCAGCCGCTATTCGACAGAGTATGGCAAGGGTTCTGGCGGCGTCATCAGCTTGCGCACGGGCATGGGCGATGACCACTGGCGACTGACGGGCACCGATCCTATCCCCGGCCTCCAAGACCGGAGGGGCCTCAGCTTTAGTAATTGGACGCCGCGCGCCTTGGTATCAGGCCCCATCCGCACTAGCAAAGCTTGGTTCATGGATGCGCTCGAGGGTGAGTACGACTTGGCCGTGTTTACCGAACTTCCCGGGAACGCTGACCGTTCCAGCGTTTGGCGGGGGAGCAACCTTTCCAAAGCGCAGGTAAACCTGGCGCAGAACAACAATCTCACGATCGGTCTCCTGGTGAACTCCCTCTTGTCCCCGCATTCCGGGTTAGACCCGCTCGATCCCATCTCCACCACGCAGCGGTACTCAACCAATGCCTACCTGTTCACGGCCAAGGATCAGCACCTTTTCCAAAGCGGCTGGTTGCTGGAAGCCGGTGTAGCCACCAGCAGCTATTACACAAATGTGGTGCCCATGGGCGACCAAACCTACGTCATCAATCCCAACGGGACCAGCGGCAATTACTACCTCACCAATCACGGCCAGGGCGGGCGCACCGAAGCGATCGGCAACCTTTTCCTGCCGCCACAGCACGCGGCGGGAAAGCACGAGTTCAAGTTGGGCGTTGATTTCGATCGCATTGAGGATCATCAGGAATACAGCCGGCAGCCTTACGTGGTAGAAAACACCGGCGGCAACGTGACGCGCCGCGTCGCCTTTACCAGCGCCCCACCGTTTACACGCTACGACTCGGAGTCGGGCGGCTATGCCCAGGATCGCTGGTCGATCACCCCACGGTGGCTGGTTGAGCCCGGCGTGCGCTTCGACGCGGATTCGATTGTCCGCGGTGTACTGGCATCGCCGCGTATCGCTTCAACCGTCATGTTGAAGCGCAACGGCGACCGTAAGATCTCCTGGGGCGTCGGCGTCTACCGCGACCCCAGCAATCTTGATATCCTCACCCGCTCGCTCACCGGTACGCGGACGGATTACTTCTACGACTCGACCGGGATAAACCTGCTTCAGCCACCCGTACTCAGCACCTTCAGCATCAATCCGAACCAACTGCTCTTTTCCTATGTCACTAACGCCAGCGTTGCATTCGAACAGAAATTGCCGAAGACCACCTACCTGCGCGTTCAGGTCATGGACCGCCGCGCACGCAATATCTGGACCTTCGTCAATCCCGGCGCCTCCACATTGCCCGATGGTCCCTTCTCCGGCCAGTTTGTCCTGACCAACGACCGCCACGACCACTACGATTCCGCCGAAGTGACCGTGAGACACGTCTTCAAGCAGAACCACGTGGTGTTTGCTGCCTATACCCGGTCTCGCGCGCTGACCAACGCTGACTTCGCGTATAACCTGGATAACGTGATATTTAGCCCGCAGGCGGGCGGCCCCCTGGCGTGGGACTCTCCTAATCGCTTCCAATCGTGGGGCTGGCTGCCGTTCATCCGCAAGATTGATGTGGCTTACACCCTCGACTGGCGCAACGGTTTCCCCTTCACTTTAATGAATGACTCGGCAGAAGTGGTGGGAGCCCCCTACTCGCGACGTTTCCCAACCTACTTTTCGGCCGATTTGAGCCTGGAGCGACGCTTTACTTTCATGGGATACCAGTGGGCGCTGCGGGCCGGCGTGGATAACATCACCGACCGGGGCAATTATTCCTACGTCAACTCCAACGTCGACTCACCTAAATTCCTCACCTTCTCGGGGGATCAAGGGCACGCTTTTATCGCCCGAATCCGCCTGCTGGGAAGAAAGTAGCCACCGTTGTAAAAAGCGATCCGCGCCAGCACACACGGTGGAATTGATAGACAAAACCCCCGGCCGCATGTAGGATGCCTTCAGTTTCTTAGGCGCAATAACACAAGCAGCAAAGGAGATCGTCGCCCATGTCCATTCTGGCGTTGGCATATGCAGCCTCCAGCGGTCATATCTCGCCCATCATCCCGATCGCCATGGTTGTAGTGGGGGTGATCCTTTTCCTCGTGGGCTTCTTCAAGTACCGGGAGTACCGGCTCCTGGCCGATACCCCCGTGATCCCCATCCGCAGTGTGTCCATGGGACTGTCACACGTTGCTGGGACGAGCACGGGCGGCCAGCCATTAACCAGCCCGCTAACGCAAGTTCCGTGTTATTACTACGAAGTGAAAGTGGAAAGAAAGGTGAAGAGGGACAATCAGGAAACGTGGGAGGAAACCCACAAGGAAAGAGCGGAAGTTCCCTTCTACCTGCAAGACGCAACCGGATATATTCTGGTAAATCCGGAAAGGGCTGAGTATAACCTGCCCCAAGCCTTCTTTGGTGAGCTTCGGCCGCCCGCACTACTATCATTTGGCAACGCCCCCCGAAAGGTGGACCCTTCACTTGGTGTCCCGCCTCCCACCGACGACCATCTGCGCGCCTATTTGAGCGGTCAGTTCAGCCAAGCGCGGACGGCGCTCCAGGGTTCGAATATCCCCGGAGCCAAAGCGATGGACAAGGGGCTGGCAATCGCCCAAAAGATGCAAATGCTGGGGGTCTCGATTGGTTCGAACGGCATCAGCATGGATTTTGGAAACCATCCCTACCGTTTCACCGAATACTGTCTCGCGGCCGGGCGACCCACCCACGTCCTCGGCACTTGTACCGAAAACCCTCAACCCGCCGACGAGAACGACCGGAACCTCATCAAGAAGGGCGAGAACGAAAAGACCTATCTCATCTCGACAAAGTCCGAGGAAAAGCTCGAGGGGAGCCTGCGTCTCCAGGCCTTTGCGATGATCTTCATAGGGGCCGCGCTGATTCTGGCTGGAGCCGCACTGGGCCTTCATTCGGCCCACATGCTCTAACTTAGGCGCACGCGGGAAAGGCCACGATCAGGTCGTAAGGCGATCAGGGGAAATCGCATCCAGCTCGTACGCATCCAGTGATTTCACCCGGGCTCGCCCTTCCCTCGCGAAGATTCCAACTCCCAGGCTGTCGTTCCGAGTCGGGTAGATCCGGCCAGTCAAGCATCTCCGGCTATTGGCGAAAACCTCCACGATCGATCCATCCAGAAAGACCGTTAGACGCAGGAGTTCACCGGTGCCTAATCTCAAACTGCCCTGATAAGTTGCGCCGCCCGAGTCACGGCTCAGGCTGGATTGTCCTGTGGCGAGGACAACCTTTTGTGCCGCAGCATCGTATGAAATCGTCGTTTCCTCCTCCGCGTTCGGAGACCGGCACACGCTGATTCCGCCCACCTTGGCGTCAGTGAGATCCATTGCCAACTGGATTTCCAGCGACGTTCCCTGAAGGTTAGGAACCGGGAAGAAGCCCGAAACCTCCGCATCTGCGATTCGATGGTGACGGCCGCGCAAGCTGGCTAATTCCGGAACCGGATCCATGCACAGCACGCCATCCGAATCGATCGACAGGACACGCGGCAAGGATATTGCCCCTGACCAACCCGCGGAGTTCTGGGCCACGGCCGACCGCGCCTCCCGAACCCACCCCCAGAGAATCCTTCGCCCCTGATGATCCAAAAAACTCTTCGCAGCGTAATACATTTCGGAGCCATCGGCCAAATCTTGTGATTCCGCCTGGAACTTGCGATCAGAATAGGTTCCCACGAGGGAATGGACGCGACCCTGCGTCGAAACCAGCAGGACATGCTTCTGCCCCAAAGGGAAGAAGTCCGGGCATTCCCACATGTCGCCAGCATCCACTGCATCATATTGGCTCGAATCCGCATATTTGCGCGGCTCGAAGGGAGAGCCACCACACAAAGGGTGGAGATATTCCCAGTGGATCAGATCCATGGAACCATACAGGAGGACGGCCCCACCTTGGCCTTGGACGCCAGTCCCCACCGTCATTAGCCAGAAATTACCCTCCCCCCAGATGGAAGGGTCGCGAAACCCTGTCACCGCAGGCCCGGCTGGGGGCGAGCCAACCACGGGGTTCTGGACGGACTTCTTCCATGTGGCCATGTCGTCGTCGCTTGCAGCGAGGCACTGCACTTGTGGAAACACTCCGGTGTAAACCAACGTTGGAACCCCGTCGTTGACGAATGCGGAACCCGACCAGCAGCCATCCTTGTCCGGCCCGCCGGGCGTGGGAGCCAAGGCCAAAGGAAGATGTTCCCAACGGACCATATCCCTACTGCGTGCGTGTCCCCAATATTTGGGCCCTTGCGCCTCGATGGTTGAACTGTACTGATAGAAAAGATGGTAGTACCCTTTCCAAAAGATCGGTCCGTTCGGGTCATTAACCCAGTTGGCTTTAGGCAGAAAGTGATACTGCGGCCTTAGAGGGTCAGCGGCCAGGCGCTCATGGAGAGTCGGTGCAATTCGCCCGGCTTCGGCGTCCACGCGATCTCCGCGTGAAAGCACGCTAGTCGCTGCCAGGGTCGATTGAACAATGAAGTTTCTGCGGGTCATCATGCCCGATACTTTACTCTATCCTGGTTGCGTCTGCGAGAGAGCTATCACCGCCGAGGCAAGGAGAAGCAGAGAAGAATCAGAATGAGGCTTTTCCTTCACGTCTCCGCGCCTCAACGAAAGACACGGCCCGAATATCTCCGGGCAAATAAATCTTGAATGCTCAGTAAGGGAGGTTACACGGTAGAATTCGTCGAACATCCGTGATTGGAGATTGGAGGCGCGGGTGAGAATCGAACTCACGCATAAAGGTTTTGCAGACCTCTCCCTTACCACTTGGGTACCGCGCCCGAAGAACAGTGAAGAGTGACAAGTGATGAGTGGCTAGCACCAAGCCCACGCCCGCTAGTTCCTCGTCGTCACTCGTCACTCTTCACTTATCACTGGAATTTTTGGAGCGGGAGACGGGGGTCGAACCCGCGACATCGACCTTGGCAAGGTCGCACTCTACCACTGAGCTACTCCCGCTCGTCCGCTTGCTGGACAAACATCCAGCATATCACAAATTGAATTATAGAAACCCTCGCTCCCCGATGTCAAGCCGGACGCCGGGGGCAGCAGGGTGAATTTGTTCAATCCTCCAAGTGCAATAAGCCTTAGATATTTGTAACTTCTTCTGGACAACCGAGTCGCGATGCGGTATCTTTACCCGATGGAGCAGGCGGAGAGTCGGGGTTGT
>Ga0187868_1000929_pt1 | contig 22197 bp, 17 predicted proteins | sample June2016WEW_13_4_FD_133014 | JGI IMG/M metagenome (GOLD analysis project Ga0187868, IMG submission 133014) | Peatland microbial communities from SPRUCE experiment site at the Marcell Experimental Forest, Minnesota, USA - June2016WEW_13_40 | ecosystem: Environmental > Terrestrial > Soil >... | reverse complement strand
GAGCGCCCCCATATCTTTTATTCTTGCCGGTTCTCCAGGCGCACGCAGGATATCAAAGGAGCGCACATCTCGCGGCTCAAGAAAATTTATTCCCGAGAAATGCCTGTTTTAGAACGGGTGCTGTCATTTTCCCCACTTCCAAAAATTAAGGTCATTTGTTCCCTCATAGCACTACGAAAGATGCACGTCAAGCTTACCCCCTTTTGTTTCCTTATCATAGAAGTGTAAGGGGATAAAAAAGTGTGGTAAAAGTGCTATTTCGCATTTATACTGATAAGAGACTGCCTGTTGCCGAGGCGCCCGTGAACAAGCAATGGTGCGGGGATCTTCATTAAGATATGCATTATAGGAGAACGGCATGGAGAAACGTCATAAATTTTCTATCTGGTATATCCTGCTAGGCGTGTGGGTGGTCCTGATTATCCAGAGTTATATCGCTTCTATGTTTGCCGCCCAGACGATACCATACAGCCAGTTCCTTGATCTCCTCAAGGCTGGAAAAATCGTTGAGGTGGCTGTAACGGCCAATCAGATTGAGGGCAAAATGAAGATGGAAGGGGGGCAGACGGGCGAGACGAAAACCTTCAGAACCGTCCGCGTCGACCCAGAATTGTCCACCCTCCTTGACCAGTACAAAGTAGTTTTCAAAGGAGAAATCGAATCGACATTTCTGCGTGACCTCTTCTCGTGGATTTTTCCCATAATACTCTTTGTCGGCATTTGGTACTTCTTCATGAAAAAGATGGGTGCCCAGCAGGCCGGTTTCATGACTGTTGGCAAGAACAAGGCAAAGATATATATGGAAAATGAATTGAACGTCACCTTCAAAGACGTTGCCGGTGTTGACGAGGCCAAGCAGGAGCTGATCGAAGTTGTGGAATTCTTGAAAAATCCGGGGAAGTTTACCGAACTGGGGGGCAGAATACCCAAGGGTATCCTCCTGGTGGGACCGCCGGGGACAGGAAAAACCCTGCTGGCGAAGGCCGTCGCCGGTGAAAGCGGCGTACCTTTCTTCAGCCTCTCGGGATCCGAATTCGTGGAGATGTTCGTGGGACTGGGCGCGGCACGGGTGCGTGATCTATTTGTCCAGGCCAAGGAGAAGGCCCCTTGCATCATCTTTATCGATGAACTTGACGCCCTCGGAAAGGCCCGTGGTGTCGGGACATTTGGGGGACACGATGAGCGGGAACAGACGCTCAATCAGCTTCTAGCGGAGATGGACGGTTTCGACCCGAAGGTGGGGGTAATTCTCATGGCCGCGACGAACAGGCCGGAGATTCTGGACCCCGCACTTCTCAGGCCCGGCCGGTTCGACCGTCACGTTCTTGTAGACCGTCCTGACAAAATTGGCCGAGAGGAGATCCTGAAGGTTCACCTGAGGAATATAAAAGCAGCACCAGACCTTGACGTGGAGAAACTGGCGAACATGACTCCAGGTATGGTGGGAGCCGACCTCGCAAACCTCATCAACGAAGCGGCGCTCCTTGCAGTCAGGAAAGACAAGAAAGAAGTCGGGATGCCCGAATTCGAAGAGGCTATCGAAAGGGTTGTTGCAGGACTCGAAAAGAAGAACCGCCTGATAAATCCCGATGAAAAGAAAATTGTCGCTTATCATGAGATGGGACACGCACTCGTGGCCCTGTCTCTCCCCGGTACCGACCCGGTTCAAAAGATCTCCATAATACCTCGCGGAATTGCCGCCCTGGGTTATACCATGCAGGTTCCCACGGACGACCGTTTTCTCATGAAAAAGTCCGAACTACTCAACAAGATAGCCTCCCTCCTGGGTGGCAGGGCGGCGGAAGAAATCATTTTCGGAGATATATCCACTGGCGCCCATAACGATCTCGCGAGGGCTACGGACATCACCAAGAGCATGGTCAAGGAATACGGCATGAGCGACAGATTGGGTCAGGTATACTTCGCTCACGAGAGGCGACAGCAGTTCCTCGATATAGGGCTGCAGGAGACGGCTGACTATAGCAACGCTACAGCAGAAGCCATCGACGGGGAAATAAAAACGATTATCAGCACTGAATATGCCAAAGCACTCGAGATTCTCCGAAGCAAGAAAGACATCCTGCAAAAAGGCGCAGAACTGCTGCTTGAAAAGGAAAAGATAGAAGGGTCGGAACTGAAGGCGCTGATGGAGGGCAAATAAAGCAGGGCAATGTAAGAATGAGCAACAGAGCGTGCATTGACATCCGTGCCCATATCCTATATCTTCGCGGCCTCGAACAGCTCAACGTGAAAGGATTTTAAAGTGACAAAGAAAAAAACAAAAGATAAAGTTGTTACCGGTAGTGGAATCAAGACACCGGAAGGCGCAGTTCTTCTCTCCTGTACATTGCACTGCCGCGTATGCGGAAACTCTGAACTCTTCGAATGGCATGATAAAGAGATGCGCCCTCAAGATGTAGAAGGTATTGACACACTGGGCCTCGTAATGGCAGTTGCGCATAGCCAGAACTGGATTGCTCAGCGCGTTTACAATATTGAGGGGGAAAATTGCCTTTTTGTGCTTTGCCCAACCTGTCTGGCTCTCTTCTTCTCCGCGACGACGGAACCCTTTACGGACCGCGATGGAGCTTCTTGAATTCTATGTCGTGGACATTCTTCCAATAGAATCCACCTGAAGGACTATTCTCAAATTCTTGACCACCCGATGCAGTCACCGGCTCCCTCTTAGCCAATCGCCCCTCTTAAAACCCCAACCTTATTGCACATACAAAGATGGCTGACCGCCGGTGCTATTGACTTTTTAAACGTTAATGACGATAATATTCAGAAGAAGTGAGGATGAAAATGGCACATGAACAAATGATAATTAGGTGCCTAAACTGCGGGACGAGGAATCGTATAAAGAGGGATCGAATTCACGACCGGCCCACGTGCGGGAGATGTCATGCCCATCTTGACGATATGATTATCAGATGTCTCAGTTGTGGGGCGAAGAATCGCATGCCTGAGAACCGCCTGAACGAGCGTCCCCTCTGCGGCAAATGTGGTGTGCCTCTGGTCGTTAGGGCTGGTGAGGGGCATCCTATTGATATCACAGATGAAACTTTCTCGAGAGAAGTTCTCTCTTATGCCGGCTCCGTTTTGATGGATCTCTGGGCACCATGGTGTGCACCATGCCGTACAATAGGCCCTATCCTGGAAGAACTTGCAGCAAAGTATGCCGGCGGCGTCAAGATTGTTAAACTGAATATAGATGAAAATCCCCTTACCGCGTCAAAATATGACGTCCGCAACATTCCAACTATGCTGCTGTTTAAAGATGGATTTCTCGAAAACAGATTGGTCGGCGTCCTGCCCAAAGAAGAAATTGAGCGGTACCTGCTTTCCATCATGAAAACAAACTGAGAAATCAAAGAATTTCAGCAGCGTACGACCGCGTAATTTCCTACATATCTTATTTGGGAAGAGAGAACGCTTCTATCGAAGAGCCATAAATCGGGCCGTTACCACTTTTGCGTTATAACGAGCCGGTACTCTTAGGCCATTGTGATCGCAAAATATGAAATACGTGATTTCTCATATTTGTCATCGGCAGGTCTGCAATGTTACCTGAGCATTTTTTCTCTTTTTTCCAGTTGCACCTCAAGACTCTTCAAGAGCTGAATGTCTTTGTTGAGTTGCTCATTTTCCTGAATTAATTTCGCCGATTCCTCAAGCAGACGACGATTGTCTTTCTTCGCTTCATCGTTCTCCTTGAGGAGCTGCACGTTATCTCCTTTGACCTTCTCTATAAGCTGCAGATCAGCGCGGCACTGTTCCTCATATAATTGCTCCATATCGATAAGATGTATGAACGTCTCCGAGAGACCCCGCCACTTACTCTTTGGATATGTCTTGAGCAATTGATTAAATGCCTCTTTTGCCTTAACATAATCCGCAGCCTTTTCCTTATTATCGTCCAGGTATGATATCCCCTGATAAAAGATAACTTCATCCGCAGGTGACCATTTGAACCAACTCCTGTCATTCGCCCGCGGGGGAGTGCTGGGCGGTGTCGGCAGAGATGAGCAGGCCCCCAGCAGGACAAGGAAAATTAATATCAAATATTTATGACGCTTTTTCCAAATTTTCCAGCTTAACATAGTTGCTTCCGGGCAATGTCTTTGCATATTCTTTCAATTCCGCAGCCTTCTTTGCCATGTCCAAAGGTCCCTGAAATTTTGATCCGTCATCCGTTACGACGGCGATTGTCATGGTTACGAGAGGAAAGTTTTGCTGCTTCCCCTGCCTGTCTTTCCCAATGATAAACCCTTTCTGCCTGTCTTTCTCGCTGTAAAACCTCATGCTGCGTCGGTCAAACTCTTCAACGATTTTTTTACATATCTGTTCCACACGCTCGGAGCCGGCAATGATAATAAAATCATCGCCTCCTACATGACCTACAAAGTCGCTGTTAAGATCAGAGGTGTGCACATTTTCAGTAAGGATATGGGCCACCTCCTTGATGACCTCGCTACCCCATGCATAGCCATACTTATCGGCAAACGGTTTGAAATTGTCAAGATCGACATGGCAGAGAGAAAAAGGCTTTCTTTCTGAAAGCCGCTTTTGGATCTCCATCTCAATCGCCATATTGCCAGGGAGACGTGTTAAAGGACTTGCATCTAGGAGGAGACTCTCCAATACCTTCAGGCGCTCCGTCATAAAACTGAAGGCATCAGCCAGACTTCCGATCTCGTCAGGGCGGTTGATATTCAGATTGTATTCGAATTTTCCCTCGGCAATATGTTCTGTGGCCTTTTTCAGTTCTTTAAGAGGTTGGGAAATATTGTAGGTAATTAGCAGCGCCAAGGCCAGCCCTATAATCAATCCGATAGCGCTGAGAGTTATTGTCATTCTCGAAGCCTGTGTACCACGCATTTTAATAAGATTCATCCGCGTATCTATATTACTTTCTGCCTTCGCGCGGATATCCCGCAACATCGTGGCCATGTCTTCAATTACCCTCCGACTATCCGTTTCGGAGATTCTTGTTGCATCCTCTATGTGATTGCCATTAACAAGTGTCACCGTCTGATTAAAAAGGTCATCATACTGCTTATGCTGAAACGATATTTGCGATAGTGTTTTTACGATGCTGGGGATATTATTCTTCCTGAGATTCTCGAGGGTGTTATTGAATTCATTACTGCGTGACCAGAACAGCTCTGCTATTGCTGGATCTTTAAGGATGAGATATTTTTTCTCTGCACTTTCCTGGGAGAGGAGCGCTTCCATCATTTTTGTCCCTGTATCAGCGACAAGAAAATCCTCGTCGATTATTGCGTATACCAGTTCATTGAGATTATTAAGGCTGAAAATCGCGTAGACGCTTGCCAGTATGGTAAGAAACGCCATGGCCAGGTAACTGGCCAACAATTTTCTGCTTATCGTTAGTTTCATGACACCCGCCAGTGCTGTTAATTTTCCTTTTACTCCGCACGGAAACAAGTACCATATCCTGCCAATTTCCGCAAAGCAGAATTTGTTTTTCCTTACCTAATGTTTATTGCCCCAGGTATTAACTTTTGATATATTGAAGAAAAACTTGGCACAAGTGGAGGCTATACGGATGATCTATAATGAAGATTTCGAAACATTGCCCCGGGAGGTTTTAGAAACTCTACAGTTGAAGAGGTTACAGCAGGTATCGCAGCGCGCCTATCATACCGTTGGCTTCTACAAGAAGACATTCGATAAAGCCGGCGTGCAGCCGGATGACATCAAGACACTGTCGGATCTAAAGCGGCTCCCCTTCACGGCGAAGCAAGACCTGAGAGACAACTATCCTTTCGGACTCTTTGCCGCACCGATGAGCAGCGTCGTGAGGCTTCATGCTTCTTCCGGCACAACGGGAAGAGCAATTGTCGTTGGATATACGAGAAGGGATATTGATACGTGGTCGGAACTGATGGCCAGATGCTTCGTAGCCGCGGGCCTGACCAAGAACGACATTATCCATAACGCATACGGGTATGGCCTTTTCACAGGTGGTCTTGGAGCCCATTACGGCGCCGAGAAACTTGGCGCCAGCGTCATACCCATGTCAGGCGGCAATACAAAAAGACAGATCATGATCTTGCAGGATTTCGGTCCCACGGCAATCTGCTGCACGCCTTCCTATGCGCTGAACCTAGCGGAACAGGGCACGGCCATGGGCGTCGATATGCGAGCGCTCAAGCTCCGCGTTGGCGTCTTCGGTGCGGAGCCGTGGACGGAAAAGATGAGGGATGAGATAGAAAACAAACTGAATCTTGCCGCTCTGAATATCTACGGTCTCTCGGAAGTTATGGGGCCCGGTGTTTCCATGGAGTGCATAGAAGGGCGCTATGGCATGCACGTGTTCGAGGATCACTTCATCGTAGAGGTTATCAATTCGGAAACTGGACAGACGTTGCCATACGGCGAGGAGGGGGAGTTGGTTTTCACTACCATCACGAAGGAGGCATTCCCTCTCATTCGGTATCGCACCAGGGACATATCACGCCTGATCGCCGAGCCTTGCCGCTGCGGCAGGACCCATATTCGGATGGACCGGGTCACCGGCAGGACTGACGATATGCTTATTATCAGAGGCGTTAACGTCTTTCCATCCCAGATCGAGGCTGTTCTCATCGGCATTTCAGGGCTTGAACCGCATTATCAGCTAATTGTGGACAGGGTTGGCACTATGGACACCCTGGAGATCCAGGTTGAGGTAAGCGAACAGGCATTTGCGAATGCAGACGAAGTGCGCTTCCTCCAGAATTTAGAAAGAGCCCTCGCCAAAGACTTGAAGGACTATCTCGGAGTAACTGCGAAGGTAAAGTTAGTTGAGCCCAAGTCCCTGCAGCGCTCAGAAGGCAAGGCCAGCCGGTTAATTGACAAACGGAAAATGTAGAGAGCTCCTTACATATTCCTTTTTTTCTCGAAACCCATGAGGAGGACACATGAAGGTAGAACAGATATCCATATTCCTGGAGAATAAACCAGGAGCGCTCGAAAGCGTGACACAGTTGCTGAAGGATGCTGATATCAACATCAGGAGCCTGTCGCTTGCGGACACTTCCGATTTCGGAATACTCCGGCTGATTGTCAACGATACGAATAAGGCACTCAGAGTGCTAAATGACAACGGTATGAGGGTAAGCCGGACAAGCGTGGTGGCTGTGGAAGTGCCTGACCGTCCGGGCGGTCTCCACAGTATCCTGGAAGTTTTGGCGCAGCACGGGATTAACGTTGAATATCTGTACGCATTCATCGAAAAAAGTGGCGAGAACGCCGTGATCATCTTCCGTTTCGATTCCCCGGATGATGCAATTGCTATACTTCAAAAAAAAGGTTTCACCGTCCTGCCCGGCGAGAAACTGTATTTTTTTTAAGCATGATGATCCAATAGAACATGGCGACCGGTTTATGAAAGGGACCGACCTTGCAAAGATAAAATCTCTAATAAAGGAGGTGTTTACGTGAAGACGCAGACTCGATCACTAAACCAGTTGGTTGATGAACAATTGAAAAAATGGCAGGGTGCAACAGTGGAACGGAAATCCATAGAGGCGAAGCCCGGTCCGGTGATCACCGTCTCCAGAGAGCCGGGGACTGGCGGCAGTGAAATAGCGAGAAGGCTCGCGGACAAACTGAAGATGGATCTGGTTGGTGCCCAAATCATACAGAAAATAGCGGAAAGCGCCAATATGAGCGCTAAGGTTATAGAGTCTCTCGATGAAAAGGAAGTCACCAGACGAGATGACTGGTTAAGCTCTATGTTCGAAACGCGCCACCTTTGGGTGGATGATTATCTCCATCACCTCACAAAGGTCATCGGCACATTCGGAAGACAGGGCAATATGATCATCGTAGGCAGGGGCGCTCAGTATATCCTTCCTCCCGAGGACACATTCAGGCTGCGTTTCATTGCCCCCATGGAAACCAAAATCCACAATGTGATGCGCGATACCGGCTCCACCAGGGAAGATGCGGCAAAATATGTCATCAAGACAGATTCAGATCGCCGTGCATACCTGCGCAAGTACTTCAATGCTGATGTGACGGATCCTTCACATTATGATATGGTCATCAACACAGGGAAAATCGGCACAGAAGGCACTGTCCAAACAGTTGCTACTGCCTTCACCCTGTGGAAGCAAATGCGCAGTTCCTCCGCATAATATTCATGACCTTCTGCGTCCGGTATCGTTCCGGCACTCGACAGCGACCTTCGAGGACAGGCTTCAGTGGAAAGCTAGGAGTTTTCCCCGCATTCGCGGGGCTCCGGCGGACACCGGTAGGGTAGCTTGAAAGATTAGCAAAATGGATGAAAAGGACAGCTGATTTCAGATAACAAGGGTCTCGCTTTACTATGAAGAAGATCGGTATCGCTCTGGGCGCAGGTGGCGCAAAAGGTTTGGCACACGTGTTGATACTCGAAGCGCTGGATGAGCTTGCGCTAAAACCATCCTATGTGACGGGGACCAGCACCGGCGCGGTCGTCGGCGTTCTCTATTGTTCAGGATTGAGTGCAAAGGATCTGAGGCAGGTAATCAGCAATATAAGTATTAGTGAAAACGATACACTAAGAGACGTCATGACCAAGAAGCATATGTTCAAGTGGTTGAATTTCATGGCGCCGCAATTTGATGGCCATGGTTTCCTAAATGCGGAACGTTTCATAAACTATCTCTTCGAGTCCATCCGGGCAAGGACATTCGAGGAGCTTGTTATTCCCCTGCGCGTCGTCGCTTCGGACTTTTGGACTCGCGAACAGGTGGTGCTTGACGGTGGAGAATTGGCTCCGGCTATACAGGCCAGCATGTCGCTCCCCGGCGTGTTCACGCCTGTCGCAATGGGTGAGAATGTTTTAATCGACGGTGGGGCGGTCAATCCCGTGCCCTTTGACCTGCTGCCTAAGGATTGTGATCTCACCATCGCCGTCGATGTTATTGGGCGCCGTGACGCAGGCCCAGACCGCCTGCCATCTCTGCAGGAAGCGATTTTTAACACCTTCCAGATCATGGAGAGAAGCATCGTCCGTGAAAAATTGCGCAATTCTTCGCCGGATATTTATATTGAGATTGAAATTTCCAATATTCGCGCTCTGGAATTTTACAAGGCAGACCAGGTGTTTAAACAGGCGCAGTACGCCAAGGATCAGGTCAAGCGCGAATTGGAAAGTAGAATCTACCTTGAGAACAGGTCATAGTATGGCCCGTCACCCTTTGATGCAACCTAATGCCCGGAGTTTCGCCACTTTCCTGGAGATGCCGGCCCTGTGGACGACGTCCACAACCTCATCCAAATCTTTATAGGCCTCCGGTATCTCTTCGCTGAGTGTTCCTTTGCCGGTTGCCATTATGATAATGCCCTTGGCGGCCATTTCGCGTTCAATCGACCTCCCACGGCTGACCTTCTTCGCCTGGGTACGGCTCATGACGCGCCCGGCGCCATGGCAGGTGCTCCCGAATGTGTCAGCAAAGGCCTTCTCCGTCCCTGCCAGCACATAAGAACCCGTTCCCATGTCACCAGGTATAAGTACAGGCTGCCCTGTGTTGCTGTATATTGCTGGAAGGGCCGGATGGCCGGGAGGGAAAGCCCTGGTTGCTCCTTTCCTGTGCACGCAGAGCTTTACCTCTTTACCATCAACATTAAATGTTTCGATCTTGGCGATATTATGACAGACGTCGTAAAGCAATCTCATGCCTAAATCGCGGGGACCTTTATTCAGGGTATGTTCAAAGGTCTCACGCGTCCAGTGCATCATAATCTGTCGGTTCGCCCATGCATAATTGGCGGCACAGGCCATGGCTGCGAGATATTCCTTCCCCCGATTTGAAGCAATGTACGCGCAGGCAAGCTGCCTGTCGGGAAGGGAAATCTCCAGTTCGCCCAGATGCTTTACCATCGTTGCCAGATAGTCATCGCAGACTTGATAGCCGAGACCTCGAGATCCGCTATGAATGAGAACGCATATCTGATCCTCCTCCAGGCCAAAGGCAGCGGCAGCCTTCTTATCAAAGATCTCCTCGACGACCTCAATCTCCAGGAAATGGTTGCCCGACCCGAGTGTGCCCAATTGCTCCCGTCCACGCTCGATAGCCCTTGCACTTAGCATCTTTGGATCGGCGCCCGCTATTTGTCCTCCGTTTTCTGTAGTTTCCAGATCCTCATGTGTGCCATACCCCCGCTCCACCGCCCATCTGGCTCCTTCGATAAGAACCTTTCTTTCTTCATTGGCGGAGAGCGTAAGGTCACTCTTTGAGCCGACTCCCGTGGGGATATTATGATACAGGGCACTTATCAGGTCCTTTAAATGATCCCTGATATCCTCATGCGCCAGGCGGGTCGTCACCAACCTGCATCCGCAGTTGATGTCATAGCCCACACCCCCCGGAGAAACGACGCCGTCCTGAAGGCCGAAAGCCGCGACACCGCCTATGGGGAAGCCGTAGCCCCAGTGCATATCAGGCATGGCCAGTGAATATTTTACGATCCCGGGCAGATGTGCCACATTGGCCACCTGTTTCGGGCTCGCGTCCGAACCCATTTCCCTGATGAGGCGCTCACTCGAATAGATAATCCCGGGGACCCTCATATTGCCCGTTTGGGGAATCATCCAGCGGCAAGCATCGATCTTCTTGAGTTCAGACATCAAAAATCACCCTTCCCTGCCATTCTTTCGCGGTTTTTTTGACGGCGGCCTGATGATATGTGACTGCCTTGATTTCCGTGTTGATCCTGTGCCTTGCCGGGTCAAAAGATTCGCCCCAAACCTTCCCTTCCACGTGCCGCGGGTCGATCTCAAGCACTGCAAATTTTTTGAGAAGAAGCCCCTCACCGTTAAACAGATAGAGAATTTCCCGCAGGTAGTTCACTAGGAGGTCTTCCCAGCCGTCGCCGTCCATAACAATCTTTCTTTCCACGATTGGTCTTACGTGCGAGAGGTCAGTAAGAATATCAAAAACAGCGAAAGCCGCGTTGGCAAACAACTCATTTGCCGTATTGCCGTATACCTCCACTCCTAAGTCCGCCGTGTGATCAAACAGCTTATATCTGTGCATTTCATTGCGGGGCGAGATTCCCGTACCTGTCTCGTGACTTGCCACGCCCCATCTCCCTTGCAACGGCCCATACAAATTTCGTCACGCATCTTCCTCGTCGCCCGCGCCAAATTCCAGCACGCTTACGGCTTCCTCCTCGGCATCTTCCTGTGGCAGGCCGTTGTCCTTTTCCTCAGATTCCCTCTCAGCGCGGGCCACGCCAACCAGCTTCTCATCGGGATCGATCTCGATCAGTCTTACTCCCTGAGTGCTTCTATGAAGGAGAGGAACCTCCGCCACCTTCAGGCGTATGATCTTTCCGGCGTTGCTTATCAGCATGATGTCCTCATCGCCCGTAACCTGGAGGACCCCCGAGACATCCCCCACTTTGGAAACTGTTTTGAGGTTGATGACTCCCTGTCCGCCGCGGCTTTGCCGCCGGTATTCTTCCACATCAGTTCGCTTGCCATAACCGTTTTCAGAAACGGTTATAATGGAATTGCCTTCCGACGGTATCTCCATACCGACCACGGCATCATCGTCGTCCATGCGAATACCGATAACGCCCCTGGCCGTTCTCCCCATATCGCGGACGTCATCTTCATGGAAACGGATGGACTGACCTTTCCGTGTCCCCAAAAAGACATCCTGGTCTCCATGGGTCAATTGGACAGCAATCAGTTCGTCTCCCTCGTCAATGGAAATAGCGATGATCCCCCCGGACCGCGGGTTCGAATAGGCTGCCAGATCGGTTTTTTTCGTTATGCCCTTTCTGGTCACCATAATCACATACTTACCCTCGGCAAACTCCCGGACAGGGAGAAGCGCCGCTACCCGTTCTTCAGGCGCCAGGTTGACCAGGTTGACGATGGCCTTTCCTTTCGATGCCCGCCCGGCCTGGGGAATCTGGTAAACCTTCAGCCAGTGCACCCTTCCCACGCTCGTAAAGATAAGTATATAGTGATGCGTGGAGGCGATGAATATCTTCTCGACAAAATCCTCCTCCTTGGTTCCCATGCCGACTTTCCCCTTGCCGCCCCGGCGCTGGCTTCTGTATAGGCTCACAGCGTTCCTTTTGATATATCCATAGTGGGACACGGTCACCACCATGTCTTCTTCAACAATCATATCCTCGATATCGATGGCTTCCACGTTTTCAACGATTTCCGTGCGCCTCTCATCCCCGTACTTCTCCTTGATCTCTTCCAGTTCCTCCACAATAATATCGAGCACTTTCTTCGGGTCATCCAGAATTCCCTGCAATTGTGCAATCAGCCGTGTCAGTTCTGTATACTCATCATCGATCTTGGCCCGCTCGAGACCTGTGAGTCTCTGCAGGCGCATGTCTAGAATGGCCCGCGCCTGGATCTCCGAAAGGCCGAACTTTTCAGTAAGGGCCTGCGCTGCCTCCTGGGGACTTTTGGATTTCTTGATGAGCTGAACTACGGCGTCTATATTATTCAGGGCAATGATCAGCCCTTCCAGGATATGGGCACGTTCCCTCGCTTTCCTAAGATCAAAGATCGTCCTGCGCGTAATGACCTCTTTGCGGAAATCCACAAATCTCTGGAGGACTTCTTTAAGATTGAGGACTCTCGGCTGGTTGCGGTCGATTGCCAGCATGATGACCCCGAAGCTCGTCCCCATCTGTGTATGCTTGTATAGTTGATTGAGGATCACGCCGGAAGGCTCGTCTTTTTTCAAGTCTATGACGATCCGTATCCCGTCCCGGTCCGATTCGTCCCTGAGATCGGAGATGCCTTCAATCTTTTTCTCTTTCACGAGTTCGGAAATCTTCTCGATGAGATTGGCCTTATTCACGAGATACGGAAGCTCCGTGACGATGATGCTTTCACGGTCGTTCCTTGCGTTTCTCTCGATGCTCGCCCTGGCCCTCATGCGTATGGAACCCCTGCCTGTAGCGTACGCGGAGATGATCCCTTCCCTGCCATTGATGAACCCGGCCGTCGGGAAATCAGGACCTTTGATATGAACCATCAGTTCTTCAATCGTGATTTCCGGATCGCGGACCAGGGCTATTGTCCCGTCGATAATCTCGCTTAAGTTATGGGGCGGGATATTTGTCGCCACGCCTACAGCGATTCCGGAAGTGCCGTTGAGCAGAAGGGCGGGCATACGCGCAGGCAGGACAGTAGGCTCCTGCATGGTGGCGTCGTAGTTCGGAACAAAATCTACTGTCTCTTTTTCGAGGTCGGCGAGCATCTCCTCTGCAAGCCTAGCCATGCGTATCTCAGTGTAACGCATAGCTGCGGGCGGATCTCCGTCGACAGAATTGTGAACGAAGACACCGCTCGCGAGCAGGAAGTTATGATGTTCGTCTACCTCAATATCGTAAGTGTCTGCACGCTCATCAAGCCAGCGGATGCCAATAACTAGATGGTTGTAATTTGCCGCCCTGTCGAGTACATGAAGATGCAGGTGTTCAAGAGAGATCATACGCCTAATATTCTCTGTTTGGTCATCCCGACGATTGAAGTTCCTATGATGCCTAACATATGGACCTTTGAATTTTGGGGTCTTGCCCTTTCGCACGTTTAACTCATCAGCTAGATGATGGACAAATTCGTACTCTCCGGTCGATGGCTGGAGAATGCGCAGATAGTCGTTCAGCCCTTCTTTCACGGGGACACTATCGAAATAGCCAGGCATAAGACTATCATCCGGCGTGAGCTGTGTGGCCTCTTTATACGAGCCGTCACGCAGCATGAACCGATGATCTGGCGTACAACGGATCGTATCGCCGCTATCCAGGGTTAGCTCCACTAGCTGCGCATTGCGCCGAGTCGCGCGCGCGTTGCGCCCTTCACCGATAACAATACGCCCATTCGCATTAACAGAATAGACATTGAAGACTTCATCAGGTTTCAATAGCGAAAGTTCTTCAAAAGATTGGTCTGTACCATCGAGAAGTTTAATCTTCGTATCGCCAGTGAAACAGCCGAAGTTTCCTTGTCCATCAATCAGGGGATAGCGCATGGAGAACTCCTGCGCCATGCGGACGATGGTGTCATACGCAGCCGTATCGCCGTGGGGGTGATACTTACCGATGATATCTCCGACGAGCCTGGCGGATTTCTTATATGCCTTGTTCCATACATTCCCCATCTCCGACATGGCAAAAAGAACCCTGCGATGGACCGGTTTCATGCCATCCCGTACATCCGGAATGGCACGGCCGATTATCACGCTCATAGCGTAAGCCATATAAGATTTCTTCATCTCATCTTCGATATTGATGGGGATGTTCTTCTGGAAAAGCTGCTCCATATTTTTCAAGTCCTCACTACATGTTTTGGTTCCACAAAAACACCTGCAATTTCAATTACTAACACATCTCACATTTTGTGCGGAATTATAGCATTTTTTGCCTTTGATGTCGCCTTATTTTTTATCTTTTTGATAGGTTAAAATGAGGTAATTTGAAATGATCAAACGTCTCAGACATCTAGATTCGATACGTAGAGGGCGTTTTTGTAGATGAATTCTTTGCGGGGTTCCACATGGTCGCCCATGAGGGTGGTGAATATTTCGTCGGCAGTGACAAAGTCTTCCAGTTTGACCTGGAGGAGGGTTCTCTTGTCCGGATTCATGGTGGTTTCCCACAGTTGCTCGGGGTTCATTTCGCCAAGACCTTTGTAGCGCTGGATTGAAAGCCCTTTCTGCCCCATGGCCGTCACGTATTCCACGAGGGCTGTCATGCTTGCGAGCTCCTTCCTGCCCTTTTCCTCGTCGTCTGTGACCACAGTGTAGGGCGCCTCTCCCATGGCGCTCACCTGATTGAGGAGATCTTTGATCTCGATGAATCTGGGTGATTTGAATATGTCCCTGTCCAGGACAGTAGTGAATATCTGTCCTTTCATCCGGTAATCAAGAATGAGCTTGCATCCATCGTACTCCGGATCAGATTCGGCTCTGTAGCCCTCGATCCTTTCCCCGACAGCCTTTTGGGTGCGCTTCGCAACTTTAAGAAGGGCCTTTTCGCTTCTGAAGTCGTTCGGCGAGAAGGCTGGATCAGCGGCCAATATGCGCATGACCGTTTTGTTCTTGTCTTCTTTCTCAAAGCGGTCGAGAACGGTTTCGATCCTCATTACCTTCTTTATGAGATTGAGGAGGCGGTTGCCCGTGATGCTGTTTCCATTGCCCACAAGGAGGGAAAGTTTGCTTACGCCGTTATCAAGGATGTAGTCTTTCATTTCCTCTTCGTTGCTGATGTAGAGTTCTTTCTTACGGTCCATTACCTTGAAGAGGGGCGGCTGGGCGATATAGAGATAGCCCCGCTCAATCAACTCACGCATCTGCCGGAAAAAGAATGTAAGGAGGAGCGTCCGTATGTGGAGGCCGTCCACATCGGCATCCGTCATGATGATGACTTTGTGGTACCGAAGCTTGCTGACGTCGAAGTCATCTGTGCCGATGCCGGTCCCCAGGGCCGTCACCATGACCTTGATCTCTTCGTTCTGCAGCATCTTGTCAAAGCGGGCCTTCTCCACGTTGAGGACCTTGCCGCGGAGAGGGAGAATGGCCTGGTTCCTGCGGTCCCTCCCTTGTTTGGCCGAGCCGCCGGCGCTGTCTCCTTCCACAAGGTAGACCTCGCTGCGGGCCGGATCGCGCTCCTGGCAGTCCGCAAGTTTTCCCGGCAGGGCGCCCACCTCCAAGGCGCTCTTTCTACGGGTCAGTTCCTTTGCGCGCCGTGCCGCGTCCCTAGCCCTTGCTGCATCAAGAGCCTTGCCTAAGATCTGTTTCGCCACAGGGGGGTTCTCTTCCAGATAGCTCCCCAGCTTGTCGTAGACGATACCCTCGACGAGCCCCTTCACCTCGCTGTTCCCCAGCTTGGTCTTGGTCTGTCCCTCAAACTGGGGCTCCTTCAGCTTGACGCTGATTACGCAGGAGAGCCCCTCCCGGACGTCTTCACCCCGGATGGAATCCTTTCCGTTTTTTACAAGGTTGTTGTTGGCAGCGTAAGTGTTGATTGCCCGGGTCAGGGCGGACTTGAGGCCGCTTAAGTGTGTTCCGCCCTCTGTTGTGTTGATGCTGTTTACAAAGGAGAAGATGCTTTCGACGTAGGTATCGTTATATTGGAGGGCGACCTCTACATAACAATCTTCCTTTTCTCCATCAAAATATATCGGCTTCTTGTGGAGGACACCTTTGTTGCGGTTGATATACTCCACAAAGGACACGATCCCGCCCTTGTAGAAGAATTCACTTTTCTTGCCGTCCCGTTCGTCCGTCAGGATTATTTTGAGGCCCTTGTTCAGAAAGGCCAGTTCACGGAGACGGTTGGAAAGGACATCGAAGCTGAACTCAATGTCCTCGAAAATCTCATCATCGGGCTTGAATGTAACCTTTGTCCCCCGGCTCCTCGTTTTCCCCACGACTTCCAACTCGCTCGTGGGCTCGCCTTTGGAATAAGACTGCCTATAAACCTTTCCTTCCCGCCGTACTTCCAGTTCGAGGTATGATGAAAGGGCGTTGACGACGGAAACGCCGACACCGTGAAGCCCGCCGGAAATCTTGTAGCTTTCGTTGGAGAATTTCGCGCCAGAGTGAAGCTTCGTGAGAACGACCTGGGCCGCCGGAATGCCCTCTTCCTTATGCATATCCACGGGAATCCCACGGCCGTTGTCATCTACCATGACGCTGTTATCGGCCCGGACACGGACTTCGATATGATCGCAATAGCCTGCAGCCGCCTCATCGACACTGTTGTCAACGACTTCGTAAACCAAATGGTGCAGACCATCTTTTCCCGTACTACCTATGTACATGGCGGGTCTCTTGCGAACGGCCTCAAGACCTTCCAATACTTTTATGCTGTCTGCCTCGTACCGCTCGGTCATATCTTCCTTATTCCTTCCACTGTTTCCAAAACACCTTCCTACTCCTCATCTCTCTTTGCTGAGGCAATGCCACTTATTGCAGTTTCAACGGCATTACAATACACAGATAGTCGTCATTCTCGGCAGGCTTTATAACGCCCGGTTTCATGCCTGCTCCAATTTCAAAGATAACCTTTTTTTCATCGATCACTTCTATTGCATCAATCAAATATTTGACGTTGTAGCCTACGGAAACCTCCTTATCACGGTAGTCTATTTCAATCTCGTCTTTGGCCTCTCCCACATCCGGATTTGCCGATTCCAACACCATCCTCCCATTCTCTAATTTAATGATAACCCCGCTGTACCTTTCGCTTGATATAACGCTCATCCTTCTTAAGGCATGCAGGATAGCATCTCTATCAAATTGCACCGGGGCTCCCTTCTCCGTGGGTATAACCCGCTTATAGTCCGGATAGTCTGCATCTACTAAACTGACCCTTAACATTGTGCTATCCGTCCTGATGACGCACATTCCCTGGCGTACCCCTACTAAGATTTCTTCCGGCGCATTTTCGATGAGCCTTCGAATTTCACCCAATCCCTTTCTGGGAATTATAATCCCCTTTTCTAACCGAAGAAATGGTATCCCATCTATATCCACATTTGCCATGGCCAGACGATGACCATCCGTCGCAATCATACGCAGTTTATTCTTGCCATCATCATCTAACGTTTCAAAGAATACTCCATTTAAGTTCTTCCTCATTTCATCGGCCGACATGGCAAAAGACGTCTTACGGATCAATCGTTCTAACAATTCCCCCTTAATCTTATAAAAATTCAACCCACTTTGGTCATCGACGACACTTGGAAAATCATCTGCCGGAAGACCAGATATTTTATAGATCATTTTCTGACAAGTTACTGTAATCCTATGACTCTCATTTGCTTCGAACTGAACGGTGTCTCCCTCAATCTCTCTTATCATTTCATACAGTTTTCTTGCAGAAACAGTAACATCACCTTTGTTTAAAATTTCCGCATCGTAATCCGCCACTAACCCGATTTCCCTGTCCGTCGCGACAATTGTTATTTTATTTTTTTCCGTCTTGATGAGAACATTGTTTAGGATTGGCATGGTTGTTTTTTTCTCCACGATACTAAGCGTCTTTTGGATGCCTTCAAGAAAAGAGTTTCTTTGTATATTAAATTTCATTACCACACCCTCCCTATATCTTAATTAATATTATTAACTAAATAGTAATAGTAATAGTCCCTGTTACAATTGTTCATAGATACCTTTATCTAAATATTCCTGCGAACATAAAGCAAAAACAGCTGTTGATAGCCTGTGAGAACAAAAGTTGTTAACTTCTTTGTTGCAATGATTCCTCAATTTCCTGCACTGTTTTTTTTAGATTCTTATCCTCGTCACATCCCTTTTTCATTTTATTGTTGGCATAGATAACCGTGGAATGATCCCGTCCACCCACCTTTTCTCCGATGTCGGGAAAAGATAAAGCAGTCAATTTTCTCGCGAGATACATGGCAATCTGTCTTGCAAGTACGAGATTCTTATTCTTTTTTTGCGATTTAATATCCGATACCTTTACATTTAGTTTGGCGGCTATAGTTCTTATAATCTCCTCAATGGTTACCTCTTCCTTTTCAATCCTCTTGAGAATCTTCTTCAAAACCTCTTTTGCAAGGGTTATATCTATTTCTTTTCCCGTTATAGAGGAAAAGGCAGAAATTCTTATGAGATAACCCTCAAGTTCCCTTATATTTGATTCCACCTGGGATGCTACATAGTGGGCCACATTAGTTGGCAGAACCATATTGTTTTCCTGAGCCTTTTTTTCCAGGATGGCGATTTTTGTCTCAATCTCCGGTGGGTGAATATCGGCGATAAGGCCCCATTCAAAACGTGAACGCAACCTGCCTTCCATGTTCGGTATGTCTTTAGGAAACTTATCGCTCGATACGACGATCTGTTTGCCTGAATCATGCAGGGTATTAAACGTATGAAAAAATTCTTCCTGAGTCTTTTCTTTCCCGGCAACGAACTGAATATCGTCGATCAGCAAACAGTCAATATTTCTGTATTTCTCCCTGAATTTCGGCATCCTGTCGTACCTGATGGAGTTAATTAATTCGTTCATAAACTCCTCTGCGGAGACATACACAACGTTCATGTCCGGATGGCGTGAAAGCGCGCGAAGCCCAATTGCATTAAGCAGATGTGTTTTTCCCAGACCGACGCCGCCATATATAAATAGTGGATTATAATTCTTGGCAGGCTGTTCCGCTACAGATACGGATGCTGCATGCGCGAATTGGTTGCATGGTCCTACTACAAATCTTTCAAAACTGTAGTGAGGATTCAAAGACTGATTGATCCCGGAGCGGACACGCTTGCTCTGAGAGCGTACCTTTTCCTGGTGTTCTCCGTGCCGCCGAACGGAGGTTTGGCTTTTCTTAGTGTCCTGGCCGATTTGAAGGTCTACTTTCAGATCGATTCCCGCTATTTTGACGATGGCTTCCTTGATGACATATTGGTAGTTTTCTATAAGCCAGTCTCTAAAAAACTTATTGGGAACATTCAAAATCACATTGTTTCCCTCAAGGGAATACATTTTAATGGGTTTAATCCATGTCTCAAAGTTTTGCGGACTGACTGTTTCTTTAATGATTTGAAGACTTTTTTCCCAAAGCATGTCCAAGGCAGATCACCTTATAAACAATGTTGTCAACATATGTTGATAACTGAATTTACCTAGAAATCCGTTCACGGTCATCAGTATTCATCAGCAATGTAACAAGCCGATTCAGCTCTTCTTGCGTCTTAAACCTTATATCTATGGATCCTTTATTTTTACTCTTGCGAATATGAATTTCCGTCATCAATTTCGATGAGAGCTCTCTTTCAAGATCGCGAAGAAACTCATCATTTTTTTTGGCCCGCTTTTCCGAAGGCACTTTTTTCAGTTTTTGAATCATTCCCTCTGTTTCCCGAACGCTGAGGGCTCTTTTTACGATGACCTCGAGGAACTTAATCTGTACTTCCGGCGAATCGAGCATGAGTATTGATCTCGCATGCCCGGGACTAATGGTTTTGTTAATAAGGGCTGACCTTATTTCCCGGGGCAGCTTCAGTAACCTTATCGTGTTGGCAATAGTCGAGCGGTCCTTCCCCACCCGGGAAGAGAGCTCCTCCTGCGACAGGCTGAACTTATTGATCAGAGTCTGGTATGCCTCAGCCTCTTCGAGAGGATTCAAATTTTCACGCAGCAGGTTTTCCAAAAGGGATAATTCTGCCGCTGCTGCGTCAGGAGCCTCTCTGATAATGACGGGCACTTCTTTGAGACCAGCTTCCTGAGCGGCCCGCCATCTGCGTTCTCCCGCTATGATCTCATAACCGTTTTCGGATTTCCTCACAACAATGGGCTGAATAATGCCGTTTTTCTTTATGGATGCGACAAGGCGTTTCTGCTCCCTGTCGTTGAAGTCTTTGCGGGCCTGGAAGCGGTTGGGTGAAAGCTCTTCAATTCCGCATATGATGTAAGAAGGTCTCGTGCTTACGTCATCAAGCAGATCCGGAAATAAGGCCCCGAGCCCCTTGCCGAGAGAACTCTTTGGTTGCATTTAAATCCTCCCGTTGACCAGAATTTCTCGGGCGAGTTCCATGTAGGAAACAGCGCCGCGTGATTTGATATCGTAGAGAATAATGGGAAGCCCATGGCTGGGGCTTTCGGATAACCGTACATTGCGCGGGATTATCGTGGTAAAAACTTTCCCCCCCAAATGCCTTCTCACATCCTCACTGACCCTGTGGGATAGGGAATTTCTTGTATCAAACATGGTTAGCAGAATGCCTCCCAGGGACAAGGAGGGATTCAACCGTGCTTTAACCAGCTTCACCGTATTGAGTAAGTATCCGAGGCCTTCCATAGCAAAATACTCGCACTGCAGGGGAATAATTATGGAATCAGAAGCAACAAGGGCATTCACCGTTAAGAATCCGAGAGACGGCGGACAATCAATGATGATGTAGTCGTAAACAGTATCAAGGTTCTTCAACAGATCGCGGAGCTTTTTCTCCCTGTCTTCAAGATTTACAAACTCTACCTCGATTCCTATCAAATCCTGGTTGGCAGGCGCCACATCGAGGTAGGGCAATTTGGTGCCAACAATCACCTCTTTTAAAGGAAGCTTGCCAATGAGGGAGTGATAAAGATTTTTCTTGCTTATGGTTTCCCTGTCAATGCCCATGCCGCTCGACGCATTACCCTGGGAGTCGCAGTCGATGAGCAGGGTTCTCTTTTCCGCTGCCGCTAGGGTTGCGGCAAGATTAATGGCAGTCGTTGTCTTGCCAACGCCCCCCTTTTGATTGGCTATGCATATGATTTTACGCATGATTTAACAGAGCACACTAGCTACATTTTGAGACGCAAATTTTGCAGAGAAGATAGCACAAAACACATCTGTTTTGAAGGAATATTTACTTTATAAAGAAAGTTTTTTGTAGACGATAATTCGTCGAAAATCACCTGTCATGGGTAATGTTAAATCGTGGCTTCCGATATGTTTTAATCCCAGGTCGTAAGACATGCTGGCGGATTCCGTTTGCTCTTGATCGGATCTTTTACCTTTCATAGCTATTAACACGCCCTCGGGGGCGAGAAAAAATGCGCCCAGCCGGAGGAATACCGGCAGTTTAACTGTGGCCCTGGAGGTGAGGACCTGAAAATATCCGCTGTAAGTGGCATCCTCCATCAGGAACTCGGTTCGGCTGTTAATGACAGCGGCATCTGTGAGACCTAAACTGCGGATCACGTGTTTAAGAAAGGAGGATTTCTTCCGTGATGACTCCAGCAGTGAGACCTTCAGTGAATTCAGAGCAATCTTTAAAGGGATGCCTGGGAATCCGGCTCCTGAGCCGATATCGAGAATCCGAGAAGTTTCATTTCTGATATATGGTAACAGCGTCAAAGAGTCAATGAAATGTTTTATTACTATATCCCGGTCCGATTTCGCAGAGAATAAATTAAATTTACTGTTCCAGACAAGAAGTTCTCTATGATAGGCTGCAAACGAAGATAGCGCTCTTTCTCCAAGGGCTATTCCCATTGCACCGGCCGCCTCGGAAATCATTTGGGATAACTTCTTATTCATATTATACTTCTTTCAGAGGTCGCTTGGCATGTCAATCTTTTCTTATAGAGTTCGTAAACGAATTTCTCGGAGTAATGAAGAGCGGGTCTTAAGCTGATGACGATGCAAGATTTTGGTAGAAATAATATCCATTATCTAATAAATGCAACAGAGTGAAAATGGAT
>Ga0187868_1000924_pt1 | contig 22245 bp, 21 predicted proteins | sample June2016WEW_13_4_FD_133014 | JGI IMG/M metagenome (GOLD analysis project Ga0187868, IMG submission 133014) | Peatland microbial communities from SPRUCE experiment site at the Marcell Experimental Forest, Minnesota, USA - June2016WEW_13_40 | ecosystem: Environmental > Terrestrial > Soil >... | reverse complement strand
GTCCGGCTCGCGGCCAACCGTTCCAGCTCTTGCCGATCCTCCGGACCACAACTAACTGCGGGCGCAGTTCTTGGCATGCGCCCTTTATATCATATATCGCTTATCAGTGCAACTAAGCACTAGAACCATGACCGCCGCTTGCAAAAACAAAAATCCCTATCAAACGCGCGAGGGCTTCGGTCGTCGGGTTGCTTATACAAGAAAGGCGCTTCTCAAACTAAGCGCCGATCCCCTGGCCCGAATCTACACCCGGAAATTCGACAATTGCTTTGAGATGTATGACGGCAGCGCCGTTGTTTGGGCTTTGGTGCGCGAAGCCCCAACGGGCAACGGCGCCCTTAAGCACGGAATCGAGCGGACGGGCTCCTGGCCGCATTGGTTGGAGGTTTACGAACATGGACAGCCCCGCGACGACCGGCAGTTGAATTTATTTTCTACCCACGCCATGCCCGCTTAGGGCGGCGCGATTGCGACATCGCCGGGAGGCTATGCCGCGCTTGCTCTTGGGGGGCCGCCCCCGCCGCAGGGCATCCCCCGCACCCGGCACACTTCAGAGCATTGGGATGGATGCGATGGCGACGCCCGACACAAAGCCAGCCAGTCCGGTCGCGCCTTCAGAGGACCGACTCCGGCACGAGGGCCGCCGCAGGCGTTAGAACCGCTCACCTTCGCGTTCTGCGCACCGGACGGACTTTCTGTTGGCTGAGGGTCGAGCAGGTATCCAACCTTCCCGCTCTTGGATAGATAGTGCGGCCATGGAAAGGCTGAGCCCGACGCAGATGGGCGCAGTCTTGCCCTTCTGGGATGTTTTTCATCCTGAGCCCGCTCTCAGCCTCTCGCGGCCTCCTTGTGACACGGCGTAGAGCGGCCTGCTTTTTGTCCGTTAGATTCTTGCAGGGGGCCGACCGCGCCTTCTTGCCGCCCCGAGCGGGCGAAAATCCCGCCCGCGAATCGCCGCCTACTTGCCTCGCTGTGCAATTCGTAAAAAGCCATGGATGTCCTTTCGAGTCTGTTTATGACCCCGCGCCGTCAATTGCAGCCTACGACGAACGCAACCTAATGCCTTGGCCTTGCCGGTAAACAGGAATTTTCCCCTGCGCCCGCGTTCCCTACACAGCAAGCTGTTCGGGACCCCGGCGGGCGCATTCCTCGCGATCACTTCGCTCCAAAATTCCCAAGCCCCCTTGCAGGGGGTGTTGACCGTCATCGTCCGGGCGGCATTGGACGGTTTGCTGTCGAGGCCGCATTGGGCGGGCTCACAAACACGAAAGGAACATCACATGGCTACGATTGCAAATCTCACCAAGAAAGACGGCGGCTTCTCGGGTGCGCTCATTCTTCCTTCTCTGGAAGGCAAGAAGATCACACTCAGCCCGGTCAAGAACCCGACCGACAAAGGCCCGGCCTACCGCGTCACCATCGGCAGCTTCGAGGCTGGGGCGGGCTGGACCAAAACGTCCAAGCAGGGCAATGCGTACATCTCGCTCAAGCTCAGCGATCCGTCTTTCCACGGCAACACCATCTATCCGGTAGTGGTTAAGAGCGAGAAGCTTGGCTACCGCCTCGACTGGAATCCCCAGCCGAGAAAGGGCCGTCCGGAGCAACACGAAGATGAGCGCTTCTAATCACCTGGCGGCCCAGGCGCAGAGCCGGGGCCGCTCTTTTTTTTGCTCCCTCAAATCCACGAAATAAGATTATCCGGGCGGACCGCCCGGTTGCGCGCAGCGCAGAGGGACCTTAAAGCGGGCCGCGCTTTTCCTCCTAACCATCAAGCCCGCCGCCAGACCAGCCGCAGCCAGCGCCATTGTTGGCGCAACCCCCGGACCATCGCTGCCCACACTCTCGCCATGCTTCATCCTGCCGCCAGGGAACCGCTCCAGACATACAAGGGCATGAAATCACTCATATTCTGGCTCTCGACGGATCGCCAGAATCCCGGCACGCTTTGATGTTGCGGGGCCGAATCGCCTCGCACCACCTTAATTCACGGAGTTATCGAAGCCCACAAATAAACAACCCGCCGGTAAGGGCGGGCTGCATATCGGTCGAGACCGGGATTTCTTGTGCGTCGCAATCACAAGATTCCCCTCAAATCGCCGCTTTTGCAAGAGTGATTCTTGCAACGGGGATTCGTGCGCCGATTTTCGGCCCTTCCGGGCGGTTGTTTTTACAACCGGAACGGAGAGAATCACCATGCTATTCGCCCATCTTCCACCCATCACACCCATGACCTGCGAATCACCCCGCCCGAGGGAGACATGCCCGCACCGCTGGCGCAAGGGCAGCGTCTTCGATCGCGGCGGCGAATTCCGCCGCCCGATCTCGACCAAAGCGCGCGCGCTGGTCATGGACCGCGGCGAGGCTCTGGAGCGGAGCACCAAAGCGCCAGGCCAGCGCGACGGCGTGCTCGGCCAGTCCGCCCTCATGGTTCTGCGGGCGCTGTTGTTCCATTTCCTCGATCCCAAGAGCGGGCAACTCGATCCCAGCTACAAGCAGATCCAGAAGCAGACCGGCTTCTGCGTGCAAACGATTTCCGTGGCGCTGAAAAGGCTTGAACGCGCGGGCATCCTCGAAATCAAGCGGCGGATCGAACGCAGGGGCAAGCAGCTCTGGAACGAGCTGGCCCGGCGCTTCGTGTGGCTCCAGTGGGTCGAACAGATGACCAACGCCTACATGGTGAATGTGCCGGTGCCGGACCGCACGGACTTCGGCGATCTCGGGATGCCGCTGTTCAAGCCCAAAGCGGACGCTCTTGGCGATTCTACTTCGCAGAGAGAATCCACCTCCAGATTCTTGCATAGAATGGGCGCCGCACGGCGGCGCGATGCTTTGCGGGGAAGTTAGGGGGCGAATACCGCCCTTTTAATTCGAATTCAGAGCTTGAAAGACCCATCCTGGACCCGGACACGGTTCCAGAACGGGAGATCACGGCCTTGAGCTGCGAAAAAGCGGCCCTGCGGGCCGCAACGACTCCGCGCCTACCGGCTCCGGGCATTGACAGATGTGCTGAAAACCTTACTCTCCGCTTCATGCCACGCCAAAAAATCGTCGCCCCGGCGCCAGTGATTGAGAATAAAATCCACCTCATCCGGGGCCAGAAAGTCATCCTCGATTCGGATCTGGCCGAGCTTTATCAGGTTCCCACACATCGCTTGAACGAAGCGCTCAAGCGCAATCGCAGCCGCTTCCCGCAAGACTTCGTTTTTGTCCTTACAAATCAAGAGGTTGAGTCTTTGAAATCGCAAATTGCGACCTCAAAGACAGGACGCGGCGGGCGCCGATATCTCCCCTATGCCTTCACCGAGCATGGAGTGGCCATGCTCTCTTCCGTTCTGCGGAGCGAGCGCGCCATCCGGATAAATATCGCCATCATCCGAAGCTTCATCCACCTTCGGGAGATGCTCGCCGCCCACAAGGATCTGTCTGCCCGAATCGAAAAACTCGAATCCGGTCACACTGACCACGCCTCGATTATCACCCTTCTCGTGAAAGAAATCCGCGCTCTCAAAATTCTCCCGGAGCCGCCGCGCAACCCGATCGGTTTCCGCATACGCAATCGCGACGATTGAGAACTGACGATGCCGGACCGGGCCCCCGGTTGCGCGGAGCGCAGAGAGAACTAACACAGGCGCAGAGAACGCATAACGCAGCGAACTCAGAGGAAACGCTAAGAACCTGCGGGGAATTACGGCCACAGCGGGGAAAAAGCGGCCCTTCGGGCCGCATCAAGAACAAAACGCAGCCGGGAAAGACACAAATAGTTTCGTGTACGGGATTATTTCACTTTCTCGCACGCCGAGCAACTTTCTTACTTTTTCGCAAAGGATGAACAGGCTGTATGTCCGGCGTCCATTCCGAGCGTGACGCCACCGCGAAGACGCCCCAGAGACAAGCCGCCCGGCCCAGCGTAAGGAAGACTAGGCCCCAATTACACCGAGCCGCTTGGTAGCGCGAGAAGAGTTGGGTCCACGTTATCCATTAGCAGCACATAGGCCCAGTCCCACAGGTCATTAGCGTTGGCGAAGGTGTGCTCCCACCCGGTATGGTTTTTCACTTCATATCGTCCGCGCCTCAGCCCTTTGACCTTGATGCCGTACTCTTCGAGGAGGCGCGCGACCGAACCCATTTCGCGGAGCCTGTTTTCCAGCGCCCACTGGCGTACCAGCTCGGTTCGGGGATGCTGCGGATCGGGCCTGGCGCGGTGCAAGAGATCCCAATCCTGGTGGTACACGATCCGGTGCGCCAGAATCGGCGGGAAGCCTCCCATGATGAGGCAAAACTCTCCCCCTAGGCGGCAGACCTCGTCCGGGAGCAAGAGCGGGCGGCTCATGGTTTGCGTCGAATAGCTGGTCGAAGTGTTGATGGACGTAAGGGCATCGTACGTCGTCGAGACATTGGGATGCTCGATCGTCTGCGTCCCCAGCATCTTGCTGACATACTCCGCCGTGAAATTGTCTCCGACGCCGAAGCATGTCACGGCCTGCGAGTTCCCGATAAACGTCTGCCAATGGTCGGGGTAGTCGCGCTTCAATTGATTGAGGTCCTGCGAGAAGGTCCACAGAATCATGCCGAGTCCGGCCATGAGGCCGTAGGCGCGCGCGACCGCGTCCAGTTTCCCGATGGTCCCGAACTCGTCCAGCATGAAAAGTGCCGGAAGCCCCAGCGGGCTTCTCGATCCTCCTCGCGCGACCGCCCGCAGGCCAGCGGACACCATAAGCCTCAGCCACCGCGCATACGTGTCCAGCTTATCCGGCGGCAGCACCAGATATATGGAGGCGTTACCCGTGCAGATCTCCTCGAAGCCGAAATCCGAGCTCTCCATGCTCGCACTCAGTTTTACGTTATCGAGGAAGGCCGTCTGCGTCCTGGCGGACGACACAACCGACATGAGAGAGGTGCTCTCGTTCAGATCCTTGAATTGCGCGAGTTTCTGCGCCGCTACGGCCCCTGGGCCAAGATCGATCGCGGTCCGTATCGTGCGGCCCAATTCCTCGTTCGATCTCATGAGCAGCTTGCGCGCAAGCGCCAGAGACGCGTAATCGCTGTAGGCCGGATTCTCCACGACGAACGCCATGAGACCGGCCCACAACTCGCGGGCGGTGTTTTCCCAATACGGGTCCCGTGAGCTCTCGGTGATGATAAGGGAGTCCGCCAGATAGGCGAGGTCATCGCCAAACTCGTCCGATCCTGGATCGAGAATCGAGAGCGGGTTGAATCGCGCCGTCGCTTCGGGCGGTCCGGCCCCCGGCAACGAGCCGTAGCGGCGATTGACCTCGTCCCAGGGATCGAGGATGAACGTCTTCTGCCCGAGCGCGCGACGCCGGGCGGCCGTGATCCAGGCGTTCTCGCCCTTGGGATCGATGACCAGGACCGATCCGCGATAGGTTATCAGGTTGGGAATGATGAGCGAGACGCCCTTTCCGGAGCGCGTCTGCGCAATCGAGATCATGTGGTGGCGGGGAGCCCGCACATGCATATAGCCCCCGACGTTCGGGTTCTCCGCGAGCAGCAAAAGCCCGCCTTGCATGGGAGAGCCAGCAGCGCCGATCGATTGGTAGCGCCAGTGTCCGGGGTCCTTACTCCAGGCAGCCGTGCCAAGCAAACCGGATGACATAGTCGGCCCCCCCTTCGCAACGCTTATTCGTTTTCCCCGCGCTCACCAGGAAGTTCGCGCAACCGGGCCGGGCGCGCGGACATGTTCACTACTGTTTGATCGCGTACGCCAGTCTGGGAATGCAGGGCACTCTTGGGGTGTCTCTCAGTCCCGTTTTCAGGTTGAAGACGGTGAGCCAGACGCAGGTTTGCACAGGTTTTCGCTCATGGTGGACGATAGTGAACTCGACCTGGAGGATGCGCGGCCCGTCCGAAAGCGTCACCGGAATGCGGGTCCCTTTTGGCGCATGCGCCACCATCAGCGGGGTCAAGGCCTGGAGGACCCGCCTGTCGTCATCCGCGTTCCGCTGGTTCTCCTTGTCATTCCGATAGTCGCTATACCAAACGTAGAGCCAGAGCAACCCGAACACCCCGAAAACGGCGAGAAACACAATCAGGCACCCCGACACTTGCTTCGCGGGCTTGCGAATCTTCCCCGGCAGGATCGGAATGCCCGCCGGAAGCGGCGGGATGCTCCGCTGCGCTCCTGGCCTGCCTTCCGGTAGTGGCGCTAGTGATTGCCCCGGCATGATCCCCGCCATGGACAAGATGGATGAAATAACCGATCTGCTACGGCAGGCTCAGGTTGCAGACCAAAACCTGTCTTAAGTAACCTCTGCGCTCGCGTACTCGCGCAAGCGGGCCATCAGGCCGGGGGCGCTCCCTGGCTGCCCGGCCCGCGCTTCCCTTGCGGCGTCTCCGCTGGGGCGTTTGCCGCCGCTTCCGTTGGCTTCGTCACCTCGGCAGCTTCGGCCTCAGCCGCTTGTTTGGCTTCCGCTGCGGCCTTTTTGGCAGCCGCGCGCATGGCTTCCTGGAACGCCTTTTCGTCGAGAAGATCGGCGATGACGGCCCTGTGCTTGGGATCGGTCACGGCCTTGTTCAAAGCCTCGCGCACGTCGCGGCGAAAGCGGAAATCGACTTTGACGTGAGCCATCACTGCGGCGCCGACGACGATCTTGCGGTGATTGTCTCTCTTGCGGTCCTCGGCGTGCTGCCGGGCCTTGAGTTCGGCCATTCTGGCCCTCACCTGCTCGGCCTTCTTTTCCTCTTCGGCGATCAGCTCTTGGGTGGTTTTGCGGACATGGGACATATGCGCCCCCTTGTCGGGGATTATAATCCTTATATGGCCGTGCAAGTACGATTTTTTGTCCGAATCCTCGATAGGCGGGCGCGGTCAAAGCGAAATGCGCCAGAGGCGAATCCAGCGTTCCGAATTCGCACCACTGCCTCCAGATCGGGCGGGATTCGCCTGCATACGCCGGTATGACGATCTCTGACTCGGACGGGTCCGGCGCGCCTGTCGATAGCCGCTCAGCGGTTCATTTTTTATGCCGGAGCGGCACCGGAGGGAGGATCTCCAGGCAATTTGAGGGGGCGCGCCGGAGGCGATGGCGCTGGAGGGGGCGGCGCAAAAAACTCGGGCAGAAGGGCTCTATCCTGTTCGCGGATGACGGCTACCCGAACGACCTTCGCCAGCACCTCCAGAAACGCCCTATCTCTTTTGGCATGAGCCTGAACTGCGGCACCAAGAACGATCTTGCGCCGCGTGTCGAGCTTACGGTCGAGAATCCTCGCTCGGGCCTTGAGATCCGCAATGGCAACCCTCAAATCGGCCTGCCGTTTTTCTTCCTCTGCGATCCGGTCTTCGAGAGTCTTGCGCGGTCCGTTCATCGTCCCCTCCCCTCTTGCCTAGCCTCCAGGAAATAATACCCGACGATGTTTGCCATTTGCCTAATGCTAACAATGCTCTGGTATGATAGTGACAAAATCACGGTGCCGGATGAGCCGGGGGCTAACGACCATGCCGCGAAACGGGGGTCACGACCGAAGGGAAGTGGGCACTTATACGTCGGCTGCGCCGACGTGTGCGCCAAAGGCTCTGCCTCTGGACTCCGTGAGGGGCTTTCGCGCCCCCTCAACCCACGACAAGGGGTGTGCCCCCTTGACCCAGCCCAACCCTGCGCGGATTGGATACGCGCCAGGGCCTTCCCGCCCTGGACCTGGACTCAGAGGAGCCTTGCTCCTCCGAGACCTCCAGCGTCAGGGGTTCCGCCCCCCGACACCGACGGCCAGCGTGTCCACGCTGGATCAGAACGAGCACTTTTGGTGCTTGCACGGCTCCCGGTGATTGCATGGCGCAATACCACTTTGCCGCCAAGATCATACAACGAAGCAGAGGCCAGAGCGCCGTTGCCTCGGCAGCCTACCGCGCGGGAGAACGCATAGTCGATAAGCGCCTCGGCAGGAATTTCGACTTCCGGCGGCATTACGGCGTCGTGTATACCGATATTCTCGCGCCCGCCAACGCTCCCGACTGGATGCGCGATCGCGCCCAGCTCTGGAACGCCGTCGAGAAGGCCGAAAAGCGCAAGGACAGCCAGCTCGCCCGCGCCCTCGACATCGCCCTTCCGCACGAACTCAGCCTCGACCTCAACATCGAACTGCTTCGCGGTTTCGTCCAGGAGCAGTGGGTCGATAAAGGCATGATCGCCGACATCGCCATCCACTTGCCGGGCCGCACCGGCGACATCCGCAACGTCCACGCCCACATCGCGCTGACCACCCGCGAGATCACGGGTGATGGCTTTGGCCTCAAAGAGCGCGACTGGAACGACAAGGATGAACTTCGGGGGTGGAGGAAGGCCTGGGCTGACCACGCGAATCGAATTCTCGAACGCGAGGGGTTTGAGGAACGCATCGATCACCGGAGCCTAGTGGATCAGGGAATCGACCGTGAGCCGACCACCCATGTCGGCCCTGCCGCCAAGGAGATGGAACAGCATGGCGCCACGTCCGACCGCGCGCAGAGGAACCGGGACACCAAAGCCGCGAACGACAATATGGCTGATCTACAAAACGAACTCGCCGCGTCTGAAAAGCGTCTGGCCGAACTCAAGAAGCAGCTCGTGGCCGAACGGATGGAGCAAACCCAGAAGACCGTCCGCGCAGCGAAGGATTTCTGGGAAAAGCCCGAAGGGCAATGGCCCCCCACCCCGGCGCCGCCAGTCCCCGCGCAGCCGTTGCAACCTCAAGATGCTCCGTACTATGCTGGAAGCACTCCACCGTCGGCTTCCCCCGGCGGAAAGGCGGACTTTATGCCTGACGATCTTTCCAAACAGCAGGAACTCGCAGCGCAACAAGAGGCCGAGCGGCAAAGGAAAGCTCACGACGACGAACGCGCTCGCCAGGAACATGCCGCAAAGGACGAAGCCGACCGCCTCAAGAATATCGCCGACGACGAAAAAACCCGCAAGGAACTGGACCATAGAGCTGAAGCCGACCGCCAGCAAAGGCTCGCGGAATTTAACAAGCGCGTCGAACAGCTCGCCTGGGATAACGCGCAGCGCCAATCCGCCCAAGCCGAAGAGATGCGGCGCGAATACACGCGGCAACAAGAGCTAAACCGCAAAGCCGAATTCGACAAACACACTGCCGAACAACTTCGAATCGCGCAGCAGCAAAAAGAACAACTCAAGCAAGCCGAGCAGCGCACGAGCGCCCAGCAGCAGGGTTACTTTCGTGAAGCCGGTATGCGTTATGGCACCGCCCTCGCGGCCCATTACGACATGAACGATCCCTATGGTTCCCTCGCCAAATCAGCTATGGCCGAATACGCCGCTTTCATCCGCGACCGCGAGGCATACACCAAGCAGATTGCCGAGGAGAATGACCCCATAAAGCGTCGGTCCCTCGAACTTCGAAAGCACATCGAGGGCACTGACTATCTCGCTTTGACCGGCGAGCGCATCGCCAAACAGTCGGAACTCATCACCGGGCGCCTCAATAGCGAGGAAGCCGTTAAGGAACGCTCCAAGGTCGTATATTGGCAGACTCAATCGACTGAAGCACGCAAACAGCTTCGCGAACTCGAACGCGGCCCGACCCAGAAACAAGAACAGGTCCAAAAACAAGAACAGGTCCAACAGCCGAAAACAGAAAGGCCGTACAGACCCAGGACCCGCAAAAGCGCCCCCGATCTGGATGCCCTCATAAAGCAGCAAGACGAGGAACGAAAAGCCAAGGAACAGAAACGCCTCAAGGAAAACGAAGACGAGCGCAACAGGCAGCTCGAGCTTGAGCGTAAACGACAACGGGACCGAGAGCGGGAACGATAAGCCGCCCTGGTGTCGCGGGACAACCAGGGCGCCGGAAACCACTTCCCCGCAAATACCAAGCCATCAAGCAGGGAATCCTATCACTATTCCGGCAGGTTGGCTGGCTCCTGACGGCCTCCAACCTGCCGTCAAAGCTGCGAACGCTCTGGCGCTTGATCGCACGCGAGATGACAGAGCCCCGTTTCCATTACACCAAGCGTCCGCGTAAAGCCAAAGCACCACGTCCGTTTTAACCAACCCCGAGGTGAACCATGACCGCAACCATCCTCTCCCCCCACGAAATCGCCACATTCCTTCTGGATTCCGGCTTCATCGACAAAGGGACTGCCCACCGTCTGGAGGGTAGGATCAAGGCCCATGGCGACAGCCGGGCAAACGAGGGACACGCGAAGGGCATTGCGACGGCGGCGAGAAAGGCGGCTGCGGTTGCGGCCTCCGTCAAGGGCGCGGGTCAGCGCGCCGCCGCCCAGAAAGTGTGGCGGGCCGTGGAAGGGCTTCTGCCCAACGGCGGCCGCGAAGCCGAATATGCGCGCGGCTTCAAAGACGGAGCCGAAACTCGATCAAAGCGCGAGCGGCAGAGCCACCGCCCGAATTGACGCCGATCCGAGACCGGCAGCGAGATATCGATTCGTTGACGGCGTTTTGGATTACAATCCTTACCCATGAGAGTCCTAAGCCTACTCCTGAAACGCGCAGGAATGGCCGGTGGCCAAAGTAGACTTCAATGATGTGACCGACCGTGTAACGCGTTACTTTGTCCACATAAGCCCCACCCTCAGACCCGAAGACATACTCACGCCCGAAGAAGTCGCCGTGCGGCTCAAGGTTCCAGAATCCTGGGTTTATGAAAAGACCCGCGCCCGCTGCCGCAATCCGATGCCATGCTTGCGCCTCGGTCGTTACATTCGATTCGATTGGAACGCTGTGATAAAATGGCTTACTGCGGGGGCCGACCAGGAAACCAATGCAACGAGGACAAGTCTTTCGCCGAAACGGAAGCTGGTACCTTAGGTATTGCCAGGACGAAGTTCGATCTCTTGCCTTCGCATCGCACGGTTCATTCGTTTCAGCCGGATTGATATGCTAGCGTGGCTCCGCGCGCAATCGAGCACAACAAATGCAGAACGGTCAAATCATCCGTCGAGGAAAGAGTTGGCTTCTCCGGTATTGGCGCGACGAAACTAGAGAAGGCAAGGTCGTGCGCAGGCGCGTGTGCAAGAAGATCGCGCCGGTTTGCGATGAATACCGGACTGTGAAATCGTTACGTCCGCTGGTCGCGGGCATCCTGTATCCGCTTAACACGGGCCGCCTTCAACCGGAGTCCGCGCAAACCTTACAGCAGTTCATCGAATCGAGCTACTTATCCCACGTCCGTGAACATAAGCGGCCATCCACACTCAAAGGCTATACCGACATCTTCGAGGACCATGTTAAGCAGCATGTCGCCGCGATTCATTTGAGCGACTTTCGCACCGTAGACGGTCAAAGACTCCTCGATGCGATTGCAAACACTACGGAGCTGTCGCACCGAAGTTTGATCCACATCAAGAGCTTTATGAGTGGCGTTTTCTCGTTCGCAAAACGCACCGGCGTGTTCGACGGCGTGAACCCAATCCAAGGCACCGCTGTACCGAAAGGTCGCCCGAGCGAACCGACGTATGCTTATTCGCTTCCGGAAATCGAAAAGATTATCTCCGCGCTTCAGGATGACACCCTGCGCACCGCTGTAACGGTTGCTGCGTTCACGGGGTTATCTCTGAGCGAGCTTCGTGGATTGCGCTGGGATGCCATCCTAGAACATCAAATCAATGTGAGTCGCACGTATTGGCGCTGGTACGAAGGAGAAACCAAGACGCAGGCACGCTCCGCACCGGTTCCTTTGCTGCCGATCGTCGCCAGCGCACTAAGCTCACATCGCGAGCGAAATCCCGGCACAACATTCGTGTTCGAGGGGCCTTACCAACGTCCGTTCGATCTGGCCACCCTCGGCACGAAGCGCATCCGACCGGCGCTTGAAGGCAGCGGGGTCGGCTGGCACGGCTGGCACAGTTTCCGCAGAGGGCTCGCAACCAATTTGCACGAGCTAGGAATACAGGACATAACCATTCAAGCCATACTTAGACATAGCAGCGTGGCCGTGACACAGGCGTATTACATAAAAGCGTTACCTGCGGCGAGCGTGGATGCGATGAAGCGGCTAGAGAAGAAAGTTTTGGGCAGCAAATGGGCAGCAGCAGGAACGCGGAATCATCTTAAGTAGTTGATTATAAACAACGGAGGGATGGGTGAGTGGTTGAAACCGGCGGTCTTGAAAACCGTTAGCCCCGAAAGGGGCTCGGGGGTTCGAATCCCTCTCCCTCCGCCATTCTACTAAAATCAGTGGGCTAGGGTCCTTCCTAATAGCTCCCTATGACATCTCGAAAGGTCCCTCAAGAAACCGGCACTTAAGGTTATTGAGGAGACGATGAAGATGTAAACGTACACTCTCTATCCGAGCGGCCTCCAGGAACACGGACACGCTGTACGGCACCGGACTGGCAATTCCAAGCTGCTCGCTCACTGTCCTGATGCCCTTCCGGGATGCGAGAGAATGAAGAGACTGCATTCAATCGACTCACCTTGTTCCTTTGTCGGTTTTTCCTGTTCCTCCTGCTCCCGGCCTTTCTTTATGTGCAATCGCCGCGTTGACAAATATGAGCCGCTCCTGGGCTTTCCCCACTAGATTGCTTGCGGGGAACTTGGTAATGACTGCCTCGAAAGCCGCTTTTGCCTCCTGAAAGTTCCCCGCGTATTGCAGGTCAACTCCCCTCTGGAAGTATCTATCAGCGGTTTCCTTCAGTGCCGTTACCTCTTGCTCAAGCGATTCAACCTTCTTCTGGAGTTCGGCATTGCGTGCTCTTTCGTCAGTTAATTGGCTATCTTGGAAGGCAGCAAAGCCACCGAGAAGCGCAATCAAAACCACAGCCATTCCAATGACGACGTAATAGATTTTCATTGTTTCTCTCCCATGAGTAGAAGATTCCATCTGAGCATTCACTTTCCTCGGCTCATGATACACCCTGGGGAATTAAAGGTTTCCAGACAAAACGCTATCCTACCGCTCTGGAGCCCCCATATGCGGATGTACCCGGACTAACGCTTGCGGTGCAGAATTCTTTGGACCGTAACCACTAAATAGAAGAAGAATAGCGCCGTAGAAGAGACCAGGATAAGGCCGGCCTCGACCATTGCGGCTACGAAGATGATTGCCGTTATACCCATCAAATCAATTGATGCGATGACGATTCCATCAAACCATGCCATCTGCCCCTCGCTTTGCCGAGTCGGGCAATGACGGTGCGAGCCACCGCCGCCGCAAGGCTCCTAGGCCCGGTGTTGTGAACCAGGGCCCGAGTAGGTCTTTCCCGAAACTCCACGAACCCAGAGATTAACCGCGCCGATTTAGACTGCTACGGGTCGGCACGTCACGCGGAAGACTCCGCCGCTCTTCTTGGTCCATTGGAGAACTAAAGAGATTCTAATCTTGCTTGGCTTAAAAGAAAGAGTACTTAAGTAAGCGGCGCCGGGGGAACAAGCTTCGGCACCGCAGCACATTATGGGCCTGGGCTGGGGTAGGTCGGCCCTTTGAACCTCAGGATCGCCACGCGTGATGCAGGGGCGGTTTGCGAACCGGGGGAAATCCTCGAAGTCGTGCCGGACTGGTTTGACTACCCTCTGCGATTTTACGAGTCCGATGGACTCCATCGGAGTCTCCGACTTGCGAAGCCTGAGGGAGTCGATCGGAGTCCATGAATCGGACCGCATGAGCCAGAAGGCGAATTGTGGGGGAACCAAAGCCGCCTAGCGGCGGCAGAATGTGGCCCATGGCGACAGCCACGGGACGAATAAAAGAATAGAGACAGGGCAGGGACGACAGGAATAATCCACCACGGCAAGCGAATCTGTCGCCCGTTGACGCGGGCTCAAGCATTCACAAATGCCGTCTCCCCACGGCTGTCGAAGGTGTGAAGAATAAACAATCTCACCCAAAGATACCAAGGTGCAAAGACTGGCAAAGAACAAAGGCCTTGTTCTCTTTGCGCCCTCTGGGACTTTGCGCCTCTGCATGAGATGTTCTTGCTCTTCCCGACACTTTTTCGCAGGTTCCGACCCTGGGGGCCACATTCTGTCGGCCCAACCGGGCCCGCCCTGGGCCACGATTAGGCGCGTTTTCTGGCGAAACCGCCCCTACGGGCGCTCGGGAGGGAGATACGAACAAGACCGTGGCCATCAGACGAAGGTGGCAGTCGAATGGCCCTGATCCTCCTCGGGACCCGGCCCCAGGAACGACGATTGGGAATTGGAGGCCAAGGGGGCCTTTTGATCAGGGTGACGCCGATAAGTGCCGTCAGGTTGCATATAGCGCGCCTTGGCGCGGTCGGCAAGATACACTTCCAGAACCTCTTTCAGTTGCCGGACCAGCCCGGATTTATCAACGGGGAAGATAATCTCGACGCGGTGGCTCAAGTTGCGGCGCATCAAGTCCGCGCTGCCCAGATAAACTTCTTCGGCTCCGCCGTTTTGAAAGTAATAAATTCGGCTATGTTCGAGGAAGCGCCCCACGATGCTGGTCACACGGATGTTCTCACTGATTCCGGGGACGGCGGGGCGCAAGCAACAAATGCCCCGCACCAGCAGATCCACTTTGACCCCGGCCTGGGATGCCTGATAGAGCAGGCGAATCATCGGCGGATCTTCGAGCGCATTCATCTTGAAAATCAGCCGCCCGTTATTCTGGTGCCCGATTTCGCGGCGGATCAAGGCCTGCAGCCTCTCGCGCATATTGACCGGCGCGACCAGAAGTTTCTGGGGCTCCTGCCGCGCAGAGTAGCCGGTCAGCGCGTTGAAAAAGTGCGTGGCATCGGCGGCGATCTGCTCATTGCTGGTCAGCAAGCCCAGATCGGTGTAGAGGCGCGCGGTTACGGGATTGTAATTGCCAGTTCCCAAATGTACATAGCGACGGATGGCATCGCCTTCGCGACGCACCACCAGGGCGATTTTGCTGTGGACCTTCATGCCCACAAGTCCGTAGACCACGTGCACTCCCGCGTCTTCCAGGGTCCGGGCCCACTCGATATTGCTTTCCTCGTCGAACCGGGCTTTCAATTCCATGAGTACGGCCACTTGTTTGCCGTCCTCGACGGCGTCCAGCAGGGCAGCGACAATGGGGGAGTTTCTCCCCACCCGGTAGAGAGTCATCTTGATGGCGAGCACGTTGGGGTCGCGCGCCGCCTGGCGCAGAAACTCCACCACCGGCAAGAAGGAATCGTATGGGTGGTGCAACAGGAAATCTTCCTGGCGAATCAGGCTGAAAAGATCCTCTTCGCAGTCCGCGCCGAGGCTGGCGGGCGTCATCGGCACAAAGGGTTTGTCCTTCAGGTCCGGCCGGTCGAGGGAGTAGAGCTCCATCAGTCTGCTGAAACCGAGTGGTCCGTCGATGCGGTAAACATCCTGGGGATGAATCTCAATCTGGTTGGTCAGTATGGAAAGGATTTTCTCCGGCATGTCCCTGGCGACTTGCATCCGCACGACGGCCAGGAAGCGGCGCTCCCGCATGGCTTCCTCGATGGTCTCCAGCAGATCGTCACTCTCCAGTTCCTGGACGGCGACTTCGGCGTCGCGCGTCACGCGAAACGGGGAGGATTCCACAATATCCATGCCGGGGAAGAGCAGGCCCAGGTTGGTGGCGATCAACTGCTCGAGCCAGACAAACTTGAAAGCCTTCGCCGCCGACGGGGACGCCGGGGGATCCCCGAGGGCACCCTTTACCGGGACCAACTGGGGCAGGGTGTCGGGCACCTTGACGCGAGCAAAGTGTTCATCGCCTTTTTTGTCGCGCACCACCACCGCCAGGTTCAGGCTGAGATTCGAAATGTGAGGGAAGGGGCGCCCAGGATCAAAAGCCAGGGGTGTGAGAACGGGAAAGATGTGCTCGCGAAAATAGGCATCGAGGGTGGCGCGTTCGTCCGCCGCGAGGGAGGACGCATCAACAACGCTGATCGCCTGCTGCTCCAAGCCCGGCTGAATTTCCTGCCGCCAAAGGTCATGGGCTTGCCCGGCAATCTGGCGCACCTTCTCGCGAATGAGTTGAAGCTGCACCCCCGCAGGCCGTCCGTCGTGCCCGACGTCTGCCCTCCCGCTGGCGACCTGCTTCATCAGTCCCGCGACGCGAACCATAAAGAATTCGTCCAGGTTCGACCCGAGAATAGCGAGAAACTTAACCCGCTCGAGCAGGGGGTTGTCCGGATCCGCGGCTTCTTCCAGAACCCGGCCTTGGAACTCCAGCAGGCTCAGCTCGCGGTTGATATAGAGGTCGGGACTGTTCAATGCGGGTCCGTCCGGGGTCGCCGGCGGCAGCTCAGGCGGCAAGGGGAGATTCACCTTGGGTTCCTTTACGTCGGGACGTCGGGAGCGAGATTTATTGGCCATGACTACTCATATTAGGATATTTCAAATCACACCACAAACCGGTGCTGTCCTGATTTCAAGTGTAGCGCCGGGCATCAGCCCGGCACGTGCCGACCTAAAGGGCGGCGCTACGTTCAGATTAGCGCGCTCAATAATAAGGAGACGAGCGCACGCGGTAATACTCGTTCGTCGGCCGGTCGTCGCTAAGGGCGGGAGAGGAGGGAGAAGGGGCAATCAGTTGGTCGATGCTAATCTCCCGCGAGAGCATCATATTGAGCTGCTCTTCCGGATTTTTGCCAGGCCCCCATTCCATCATGTCGGCGATCGCTCGGGACGGCATCCGCGCCAAGAGCTCCGCCGCCGTGCGCTGAGGAATCGGGCGACTGCTCGCCAAGTAGTGCCAACCCCACTCCTCAACCGAGCCGAAAACCCGGACATAGGGGAACGAATCTCGAACGGCTTGCGAAATGGAGGATTGTGCCACCTCATCTCCCCCTGGCAACCATTGCTCCAGAATGCCTCCCGGATTAAGGTGGAGCTTGATCAGTTTGTAAAAGTCGAGAGAATACAGAAGGCTCGACCCCGCCGCGTTGACGGGCGGAGGAGGGTCGATGGTAATCAGATCGTATTGCGCGGTCGACCGCTCGAGGTAACGCCGTCCGTCATCGATCACAACATGTGCCCAAGCCGAAGCCAGCACCTTTGCGCCGTCGGGATGATAGAAAGTGAACAGTTTCGGCACGCTGGGAATCAACTCCACGGCCGTCGTGGAGATTCCCCAGGAAATTGCGGAGCGGAAGGTCGTTCCCATCCCGAAGCAGATGATTAGAACGCTGCGAGGAGGATGGTCCAGCGAGGCGAGAGGAAAGTGCGCCATCATCTTGGTGATGGGAGTCAGAATTGTCATTCCATAGCCGTTCACCAGCAGTTGCTTCTCCATTCCCGTCCCTGCGGCAATCACGGTGGCGGTGCTGTCACGCAGGACTTTGCGCTGGGGGAATTGCGTCTCGTAATCCCGGGTCAGGGCGAAGACTGCGAGCGAGGCAATGACAAGCCCATAAGCTGCGGCGAGTTGGAGTTTATTCAAACTGCGCGGGCGTGCTGCCATGGCGAGCCACGGCAATGCGAACAACAGCATGGAAACGTGCTCTCCCGTGAGCGGGAGGAAGACGAAGCCCGAAATTAGCGGCCCCACGATGCAGCCCAGCACGTTCACTGCGTACGCACGCCCGGCACGGTTCGGGTCTCCTCCCGCCCAACGATCGACCAGCATGGGCGTGAGGAATCCAACGACGGCGGAAAACGGCCCGACTCCCAGCACGACGCGGATCAAGGCCGACATGGCGACCCGCACATCGGCGGTGATCAGCGGAAGGAGCCCAAGCATGGCCAACGAGATCCACGCCAGCCTGCTTTCCCGATCAAACCACCGGCTCCAAAGCCGGTACGCCTGCGAGCCGGAGAATGTGCACACAAGATAGGTCCCCAAGATCATGGCAAAGGAGTAGACCTGGGGCCCAACGTAGGGAGTGAAAAGTCGAATCCAAATGACCTCCATGCCCATCGTCGTGAGCCCCGTGGTGAACAACAGTGCCAGCAACCATTGACCTGCCTTGGCCCCGGCCCCTCGTGCCTCAGCGGGCTGCGCCATCACCTTTGCATTCCCGGAGGAGGGAGCAATCGATAGCAGGACCGCAGATAACGCGATCGTCACGTTGATGAACGCTCCGGCGCGGAGGGTGCCGTGGAAGCCGACCAATTCGATAAGGAGCAGCGGTACTGCGGAGCCAACTGATGCACCCAATACATTGGCGAGGTAGAGAAAACTGAATGACCGGCGTGTTTCGTATCGCCGATCTCTGCGAATCGCAAACATGGCCAGTGGAATCGTGGCGCCCATGCAAGCACACCACAGAATCAGAGTCAGCGCGAGCCACGTTCCTGAGACCAGATAATATGTTCCCGAGGCAATCGGTGCCCGTTCCGCCAACCACGCAAGGAGGTGATGGCCCCAGGCTAATTCCATGGGGACGAGCAAAGCAGCCGCGCCAATGAGAAACTCGGCAAGCGCGTAAAGGCGGAGAGGCGGTGATTTAGCCTGACCGCCGTGCCTTCTAACCCATGCGCCTGCGGCCCAGGATCCAGTCCCCAGCCCTGCCATAAACACCGACAGGAAGATGGAGACGAGCGCGGTCGTAACCCCAAACTGCGCCATCGAAAGCCGCAGTCAAACGAGCTCGTAGAGGATCCCGCAAAAACCCGACAGGAAGAAAAAAGTGAAGTACCAAATCATCGAAAACACTCTCCCATCGACGCTGGCGCCGGGGCCACCGGCCTCAAATGCGACATCCATTCTGGCCTATGGGTGTGTTGGAGTATACACTCCATTGTCGCCACCAATCCCTCCGGAAGCCGCCGCGGCGGACCAATTTGCGCCGGGCCTGACATGATGCCGAGGCACCTTAGATGGCATTGCCGATTTCCCTTGCGGGTCTTCCCTCTGCGACGGGGGTGACGTCAACAGGTTCAGCGCGCACTTTTCCATAATCGGGTTTCACGACGTGCGTGGGAAGACCTATAATGACAACTGGGTTCCGATTTATGTCTGCCTATGAAGCCAAGCTGCGAGCAGCCTACGCTGAGTGCCGCCGGCTGGCGAGCCGGCATTACGAGAATTTTCCTACTGCTTCGTATCTTGTCCCCCGCGACAAGCGCGACGCGCTGGCCGCGGTGTATGCATTTGCCCGTTACGCCGACGACGTAGCGGACGAGCCGGGCGTCGAGAACCGTCTGGAAAAGCTGGCCGCGTGGCGCGCCCAGCTCGTGGCCAGCTACGCGGGAAAAATCGATCACCCGGTTTTCCTCGCATTGCGCGCCAGCGCGGAGCGATTCCGCCTTTCGCGTGAGAACTTTGAGAACCTGCTGCGCGCGTTTGAATCGGACGTGGTGGTGAATCGCCATCCGGATTTTGACTCGGTTCTGGCTTACTGCAAATGTTCTGCGAACCCCGTCGGGCGCTTGGTGCTGGAGCTGTTCGGCTATCACGACTCACACCTTTTTGAGCTTTCGGACAACATCTGCACGGGGCTGCAACTTACCAACTTCTGGCAAGACGTTGCCATTGACTTTTCCCGTGGCCGGGTTTATTTGCCCCAGGAAGACATGGTTCGCTTCCACTACACACTCGAGGATTTGCGCGCGGGGCGCCGCGACAACGGGTGGAAGGAACTGCTGGCTTTTGAAATCGCCCGCACCCGCGAGCTTTTCGAACGGGGAAGAGGACTGCCGGAGGAAGTGCAGCCCAAACTACGCACGCAATTGCGCCTGACATGGCTGGGCGGGACGGAGATTCTCGCAAAAATCGAAGCTGTTTCGTATGATGTCTTTCATCGGCGGCCTTCGCTCGGCAAGTGGGATTTCCTGCGCCTTTACTGGCGCGCCCGCCGGGCTCCACTGAGCGCGAGCGTCGCGCATGCTCCAACGGTTACCATCCCATCATGAACGTGTCCTCAAGAAACACCCATTTCACCAACGCGCGCGCCACCAACTTCTACTACGCTTTTGTTTTTTTGCCTCCCGAAAAGCGTCTCGCCATCGAAGCTGTCTATGCCTTCGCGCGGCGCGGTGATGATGTCGTCGACAGCGGCCTTAACCCGGCGGAGGCCGCCGCCGCACTCGCGCGCTATCGCGAGGTGCTGGATGCGTGCTACGCGGACGATTCGAGCCGCCTTGACGAGCCGGAGTTGCGCGCTTTGGCGGAAGCCATCAAGCGATTCAGAATTCCTCGCAAACCTTTCGAGGATCTGATTCTGGGCCTGGAAATGGATTTGGCCCCAACGCGCTACGCGACCTTTGAAGAGTTATCCCTGTATTGTTATCGCGTGGCCTCGACCATCGGGCTTATTTGCATCGAGATCTTTGGTTATCAAAACCCCCGCACGCGGGATTACGCGGTGAACCTGGGAACGGCGTTGCAGCTTGTCAATATTCTTCGCGACATTCAGCGGGACGCTCAGCGCGGCCGCATCTATATTCCCCAAGAGGATTTGGACCGCTTCGGCGTCCGCTCCGGCGAATTGTTGGCGGGCGCTTATAACGATCCCTTCATCGAGTTGATGCAGTTCGAATGCGACCGCGCTCGGCATTACTTTGATCTGGCCCGCCAGATGCTTCCGCCCGAAGATCGGCGATCGATGACCGCCGCGGAAATCATGGCGTCGATTTATTGGGGCATTTTGAAGCGCATCCAAAAGCGTGCCTACAACGTCTACGGCAAGCGCGTGCGCATTCCGCGCCCGCTAAAGCTCTGGACAGCACTCACGGTCTATCTCGGCTGGGAGTGGCAGAAATGAAGGTCCGAAGTCCGAGGCCCGAAGTCCGGTGCCAATAGATTTGCGATTGAGTGATGGGTGATCGGGTGATTGAAAATCGCAAATCACCAATCGCTCAATCGCCAATTCGCTCCTGACTCCTGACTTCTGACTTCTGACTTCTGATTCCAACTATGTCAGATGAGGTCATCATTATCGGTGGTGGTTTCGCTGGCCTCACGGCGGGTGTGGCGCTGGCCGAAGCAGGCAAGCGGGTTTGCTTGCTCGAGCAGAAGCCCTATCTCGGCGGGCGGGCTCGCTCCTTTCGTGATCCCACTACCGGGTCGGTTGTGGACAACGGCCAGCACCTCTTCATAGGCTGCTACCACTCGACGGTCCGCTTCCTCAAGACTCTTGGAACTCTCGACCGCCTGCAATTTCAGCCCCGGCTCGCTGTGTCCTTTCTGGACCGGGACGGCCGTCTCACGCGCCTGGATTGCCCGGACTGGCCTTCGCCCTGGCATCTGCTTCTGGGGGTGCTGCGTTCGGCGAGCTTTTCTTTCAAACAGAAGCTGGAAGTTCTGCGTTTGGGGAGGGACATACGCGTTGCCGGCCAGAACTCCGCCCCCTCGGCTGGCGAGAGCGTCACGGAGTGGCTCGGCCGGCGGGGACAATCGGAAGGCCTTCAGCGCAATTTCTGGGACTTGCTCTGTATCGCGGCGATGAATGAGGACCCGCGCATCGCCTCTGCGCAACTCTTTGAGCGCGTCTTGCGGTTAGCGCTTTTTTCCTCTGCTGCCGACTCGCGGCTGGGTATCGCGCGCGTCGGATTGAGCGAGTGTTATACGGCTGCGGCCGCGGCTTTCATCGAAGCGCGCGGCGGCCGCGTGCAAACCGGCTGCGGCATAAAGCAGACGCAGATTGTTGATGGCGCCTGCCGAGGTATCGAACTGGCTGGCGGCGAGAAAATCGAAGGCGCTTCCGTGATTTCCGCCGTGCCGTGGCATCATCTCGCCGTGATGCTTCCCGGCGATTTGCTGCGCACCGAGCCGTTCTTTGCCGCCGCCATGGCGCTTCGCCCCGCGCCCATCATCTCCATCAACCTGTGGTTTGACGCGCCCATTACCGATCTCGAGTTTGCGGGCTTGCGAGGGACGATCATCCAATGGCTTTTCAACAAAAGCCGCATTCTGGGCGCGAGTGACCACTATGTCTCGCTGGTCCTGAGCGGCGCGCACGAGCACCTCAGCCGGTCGAAGGAAGAACTGCTGGCCATCGCGCTGCGAGAGCTAGGCGAAATGTTGCCGGCGGTCCGTAAGGCAAAACTACTGCACTCGCTCGTCATCAAAGAGCGCTTCGCAACCTTTTCCCCGAACCCGCAAGCTGAATCGATTCGGCCGCCTGCACGCACCCCCGTCCGGGGGCTCTATCTGGCCGGCGATTGGACCGCCACGGGTCTACCTGCCACCATTGAGGGCGCCGTGCAAAGCGGATACACTGCGGCGAGGGAACTCTTGAAGACCGGTTAGCGAGAGGAGTCAGGAGCAAGGAGTCAAAAGTTGTGATTTAGCGGTTGGTGATTAGTGATTTTCAATCATTTATTGGGCTCACATTAAATAATGCAATGATTAAGGCAAATAAAGAGGGAGGTCTGATTGCAGAATGCAGCCCCTCAGTTTCTCTGGCGAACTGCGGATACCACCAATCGCGTGGATGACGCT
>Ga0187868_1000923_pt1 | contig 22269 bp, 24 predicted proteins | sample June2016WEW_13_4_FD_133014 | JGI IMG/M metagenome (GOLD analysis project Ga0187868, IMG submission 133014) | Peatland microbial communities from SPRUCE experiment site at the Marcell Experimental Forest, Minnesota, USA - June2016WEW_13_40 | ecosystem: Environmental > Terrestrial > Soil >... | reverse complement strand
TTACTCGTTTAACTTCGCCCAGCGGCGTTTCTTCCTCAAAAATGATAGCTTTAAACTTGTATATTTTAGCGTCTTTCGTTAGCCAGCTGTCTGGAGTGACTCCTGCTTTGACGCAGCATTGGCAAAGAAATTCTTCTTCGCACCAGCCCCATTCAATAGGTACCTGTGGCAAAAGCAAACCCCGATAGAAGCCCCTTTCAACAATTAAGCCGTCTTCGCCAACCTTAATTTTACTCAAGTACTCCTTTGGGTTCTTGACTTCCACAACCTCTGGAGGCGTTAGCACGCTTACTTCAAAAACAACTTTGCTCAATTCCTTTAAGGTCAACGAATAAAACCGTGGGTCTTGTGTTGCAGCATTAATGGCAGAATCAATCACTGCCTCAACCAGCGGACTTGTCGGATAAGGGTAACCTATGCAGCCGCGAAGCTCCTTCTTCCCGTTCCTTAGACTATTTATAGTTACAAATACACCGCATTGCTCAAAAAGCTTCTTTGGCGTCTCTTTTGGAGGTTGAATAGTTTTACCTTTCTCCAATTTTTCGTTAACTGCACTTCGAGCAAGTTGAATTAAGATTTTTCCTTCTTCTAAGCTTAGTTCAAACGACATAACGCTTCCCTTTCCTCAGCAACATGCGCAAAGGCACCGCGAATCCCTTCAGGCGTAAGATAAATTTGAAGAAAAATGGGTTTAGAACTTTACAGATTCTTCAGCTATTCCTTCCTTAGTAATAATAAGGAAGTCAATGCCGTCACCACTCATTGAATCTCTGCTTATCGCTGACTTTATAGAACGCATCACGAGTTCTTTCGCTTCTTCTGCATTCATGTTTTCTTTGTAGCCTTCTTCCAAAACACCCATGGCTATTTCAGTGCCTGAACCAACCACTGCGTATTTATCAGGTAAAAGCGAGCCTAAAACGTCAAGTACGAAAAGCGATGGGCCTTCTTCATCTAAACCGCCGACAATTGTTTGTGTGATTAATGGCGCGTATCGACGATTGAAGAGGACGTTTGCCATAAGTTTTGCTGCTGAACGCACGCTGATTTTTCTGCCAGTGTCCATGCTGAAAAGATTAGCTTGCGCTTCCATTTCTTTAGCGAGAATTTGCATATCTCCAATGAGCCCTGCACAGGCAACGCCGATTCGGTCGGTTACTTTGAATACTTTTTTTCCGCCTTTACTCATAATGAAATAACCATATGTCACTCTTTTTTCAGCAGCTAGGAGTGCTCCGTCTGAGAAGACAACGCCAACTGTAGTGGCGCCTGGCATCCAAGCGTTGCCGCCTTGCTGGGCTTGTTGTGATTGATCTTGCATCTGTGGCATTTGTGGGATTTGTGGTATTTGCGGTAGTTGGGGTCCGTATCCTTCCATAATTTTCGCCTTTTCTCGGTGATATACACAAGACAATCTATTAAGGTTACTTATAACCATTCTAGGACAGCAAAGGAACTAAATATTAGAGAGTCTACGCCTGTAAGATGCGAAAAATAGTGCAATCCAATCGGTTACATAACCGTGCTTGCAAGCCTTACTGAATTTCCAGCAAGCAATTAAGAATGTTAACATATGTCTTTTTGAATGGAGTACAAAGGCAAAATAAGCTTTTTACCGCAAAAACTTTTAACATACCCCGTTTTCTAACTATGCTAGTTAGGGAGTGGACCTCTCTCCGTCTCAGTCTCTATGTAAGCTGTAAAAGGAAGGCAAATGATAGAAATTTACTCTCAAAACATTGGCGGCATTTGGTTCGGAGTAGCCTACGCTCAGCAGCAGATTGTCACATCATCCTTTGGTGTAAGCCAACAATTAACGTTAAACAACATTTTAGGAAATATACCCATTAATGTACCCTTTCAGGTTTTCCATGAGCCCTCAGCTTTCGCCAAAAACATTCTTGCTTATTTAAAGAGCATTTATGACGGACAAAATGTTAACACAAGCTTCTCATTAGCCTTGACTCGTTTGCCAGCTTATACTCAAAAAGTTCTTAAAGCAACTGTCGAGATTCCTCTCGGTTATGTGACTTCTTACGGCTCAATTGCCAAAACGGCAGGCGGTGGACCCAGGGCTGTCGGAAACATTATGGCAGCTAATCCTTTTGCACCAATCGTTCCCTGCCACAGAGTAGTTAAATCCAATTTTACACTAGGCGGTTATGGCGGAGGCTTAAAAGTTAAACTCGAGCTCCTAGGCAGGGAGAAAAGAGGCTTCTCAGCCTCAAAAGAAATAGAAGTTAATGGACGTCAGCTTCAGGTATTCCCTGTTGAATATGTTCTAAGAAATTTGGCTTAGCCTGGATTCTTTTAACGCAAATCATAAAAGCATGCGAGCTTAACCTCAAGGGCGAGGAAGCACCGTTGGTTAATCGCGGTCTTTACGTTGGCAGATTTCAGCCTTTTCATTTAGGTCACCTTGGCGCTATCAAGGCGGTTTTAAAAGAAGTTGATGAACTCGTTATAGTCATTGGTAGCGCTCAGTACAGCCATAACTCCAATAACCCGTTTACAGCGGGCGAGAGATTAGTTATGATTCGCCGTGCTTTGCAAGACGCTAAAGTAGATTATGCTAAGCTTTGGGTTGTTCCCGTTCCAGATGTTCATTTGCATATGATATGGGTTAGCGCATTGGAGGGTTATACTCCAAAGTTTAATGTTTGTTATTCTAATGAGCCGTTGTCACGAAGGCTTTTCATGGAAGCAGGTTATCAAGTTAAAAACATTCCATTCTTTGATAGGAAACAATACATGTCAACTTTCATTAGAGAAAAAATGCTTCAAGGCGACAGCTGGATGGAACTTGTTCCTAAAAGCGTCGCTGAATTCATTAATGAGATAGATGGCGTTAACAGGCTTAGAGATTTAGCTAGAACCGACAATGTTTGTTAAACGACCATTTTTTCTTCTGAAGCCTGATGATAAAAGCGCCAAGCAAGAAGATAAACAGTGATTAAAATTAGCAATTCAGCTAATACACCTAAAAACGCCGCAGCTTCGATAGCAAAAAAGTTATTTGCAGCATGAAGCAGTACAGCCACCAAGTAGTACGGCAGAGGTTTTTTCTTAGCGATACCGTAAGCAGTTATAGCCGCGCTTGAAGCATGAAAAATAACGCCTGGGATTCTAACAATCCAAGGCACATCCAAAATGACAACATACAAAAAGAATTCAGAAATACCGAAACCTAACCCAATCAAAATACCTAAAGTTACAAGTGACCTTTCGGTTTCGCCATGCCTATAGAATAATGGGAAAACTTTCGCTAACTCTTCTACGAAAGGAGCTACTAAAATAACCGCTAAAGCTCCGGGAAAAAACGGGTAAAAGTTCGAAAAAAACAAAGCAAACGGAATACTCACTAGGATTCCAGAGGAGAAAAAGAAAATTAATTCTCTAAGACTGGGTTTATGAAGTGGTATGACACATTGCTGTTGCGGTTTATCTTCCATTGGAAAATGAGCTTCCTACAAAATAGTGAACTAAACACTTCCTTATCAGCGTTTTTGCTGTCTCTCAGAAGCCGGCAGTTATGGGGCTTTTGGGTTTCATTATCTCCCTAAGAACCACTGTTGCATAGGATCCTCTAAGTAACATGAAGCTTAACCCAGCTTGACAGTCTTTGCCGACTGCATTTGCCGAAACATTTTGGAGCTTGAAGTCTCTGATTGGAGTGACCGCCGTTCGCAAGCCGCCTTTACCGCCAATCCTCGATAATGCGTTAATTCGCAAGTTCTCGAACTTGATTTCTTCTTTCTCAAGAACCTCCTTTTCTATCTGCTCCATGACTCCTTGAGAGAGCTTCTGCCTTGCTCCAATAATAGGTAAAGCAATTCGCAGTTTTCCAGCCTTAATTTGTTCATTGACGCTAGCAAGAGTTTCTGCTGTTACATTTTTTGCTAGGATAGTTAAGGGCAATCCAGAACGCTCAACAGGAACCACGAAATCGCCAACCTCAGCCTTGTTCAAAGAGTAACCATGCTTAATCCGCTCGCTGAGGAAACGATTAAACAGGTAAGATTGATGTGCTTGAACAAAAAGTTCTTGAAGCTTGACAGGCAACCGTTGAAAAGCGCCAATGAAATCATTTGGTTTATCCACTAAGTGATTCAGCATTAACCTTTCAAATCGGAGCTGCTTAGGAAAATTTTCCAGTGCTTGCTTGAAATTTCTCGTAGACTGAAGTTCTTGGCGTGCTTGCCTTGAGGCTGGATGCTCGTGAACGCTGGGTTTAGCAAGAAAAAGCATTGCTGCCTCCTCAAAATCGCCTCTGACAAGAGTTTTTCCAACCAAATGCGTTATGGGGCGGGTAGTACCGAAGCGTTGGTGTCCAAAAAAGTTTGGAATGCCACCTAAAGCTTCCAGCTCCTCAAGGGTCTGAGAAATTTTTGTTTTTACGGTTGATTCCTTGTGTTTTATGGCTTTGATTTTTATCGTGAAGTAGTTGCCACGCAAGTAAAATAATGAAAGAGCCTCGCGAAGATAGCCTACAGGGTAGATTTGGATTTCTTTAACATTAACTTTTGAAGCATCCTCAATTAAGCAATCTTCAATCGTCAAGTGCTGAGCTGTTATGGCTTTTGCGTCTTTAATGCCTGCAATCTGGATGCGCCTCTGGTTAATGGCGAGTTGTTTAGCAACGTTTTTGACGGCTATGAACGTGTCCCAGTTGCGCTTCACTAAAACGCACAGCAAATATCTTTGCTTTTGAAGCGTAGAGCCTAAAACACTACTTGCCAAAACCCCGTTCACGGATGCTTTTGAGTTGTCAACCAGAACTTCTTCCACCACAAAGTCGTCAACTGCTTCACGGATGACGCCTCCGGTGCCTAAGCTTTTGCTGGCGTAAACTTCGATGCCTAGCTGCTTATCGATCGCCGACACAGGCAAAACACTCGCTAGAATAATTTGAGCTTACCAGTTAACCTATCAACCATTCCCGCTGGGGCAGGACCAATTCCCAAGCATGTCACTGTCCCTTCAGGAATCTGCGTTAAACCTCGATCAACAATCAATGCATGGGGCAAACCTAACTGGTTTGCGTCATCTTCCAATTCATGAAGCTCCTTTTCACTTGGAACCTTAACAGCGATTTTCCGTTGCCCCTCATAGAGCCAAGCTTCCCACCACTTCTTACGATGCACAAAAGCATCTTGAGCAGCTGAAACCGCAGCGTGCCCAGCTTGCGCCGCAATTTTGCCTTTACCCATCTTCAAATCGGTGCGGAACACGAGGACTTGCTTGTATTCAAATTCGCCCATTCTCTTCTATCCCGCTTCTATGTTTGGCATCCAAGATTTTAAGGCTTTGCAGACAAGTAAAGCATAACAAAGTATGCCATAGCTGCCAGCATTGAAGGTTTCCCTAAAATCTTGAGCATGAGCTTTCCTTGAAAGTCGATTTCATCCACATTGCTTAATGCTTTATCAACACCCAGCTTTCCGCAGAGCCGTAGCATTTCATCCACTTTATTGTCTGACAGAGAGTCAAGAAACCGTCTAAGCCTAAGCATAACATTAAAATCAAAACTTAACAAGTCAGAACAGCGCTTCTGATAAACTTGTAAAGCGTTAGAGGAAACGTCACCTTGCTGTGTGGCTTCGCTAGAAGTTTCTGCTGCGATTTTGGCGCATGTTAACCCGAAAATTACTCCGCCGCCAGTGGTTGGTTTAACCTGTGAAGCGCAGTCGCCTACAGCAAGAAACCCGTTTTCATAAGTTCTATCGATTGGACCGCCCAAAGATATGGCGTGATAGCTGATTTGGGTTATTTCGGCTTTGCCGAGCTGTTTAGATGCAACTGGATGCTTAGACATGAGTTGATGCAGGAGTTCATGGGGGTTTCCTTTGTTTGTTGCCAATCCAATTTTTGCCGTTCCATTAAGTCTTGGAATAAGCCATCCGTAAAAGCCAGGTGCATAATTCTTGCCTAAGTAAACTTCAACTGCGTCATGCACAATGTCATGTACGTTTTCGACTTCAGCTTCAACCGCATAAACCAGCCCTTTTGGCCTGAGCGTTGTTAAACCTGTTTGCTTCAAAAGCCTGGAAGAAATGCCTTCCGCATCCAAGGTAATTTTAGAATAAGCTTTTTCTTCTTTTACACCGTTTCTTAGGATATTTACGCCTTTGACATAGCCATCCGATATAATCAGGGATTGGACACGGGCATTTAAGACGATGCATGCACCAACCGCTTCTGCTTGCCCAGCCAAGTACTTGTCGAAACGTGTCCTGTTCAGAGTGGCAGTCACTGGACGGGAAAGGTGAATTGAAAACTTGGTGCCAGCAGGCGAATAAAAGTTGGCGGTACAAAAAGTGTTTTCTACAATACCGTTTGGAAGTGGATACAAACCCATGTTGCTCAAACTTCGAATGCTCAGGTGACCAGCACAATGCGAAGGTAACCCAATTTCAGGGTGCTCTTCAAAAACTGTGACTTTAACGCCTAATTTAGCTAAGTTTAATGCGGCATACGAACCAACTGGTCCGCCTCCAATAATTATTGCATCTGAAGTATTGCCTGTTGGTTGAACTATGTGCGTCATCGTCATTATGTTAATGGACTAGTTCAATTCGGCGTTTTCCACGCGCCATTGAAGAAGTGCGGATTTTACCGCTTACTTCCAGCTTTAGCAGTAAATCATTGAAGTCTTTGTAGCCCAAATCGTCAAACTCACCTTTTAACTGTGCAAAGAGTTCATCATCAGTCAAGTCGCCCTTTTTAGTGAGAACTTCCAACATAAAGAAGTAAGCTGGTCGCGTTTTCCACGTTTTTACCTGAGGCATATAATTTCCTTCTAAGCAACTGGTGTTGCTGGCTTTTGTACTTGTCGGACTTGCTGCATAAAGCTCTTGTACCACTTCTCCATGTCAGGCGTTACTGATGGACCCATTTCTTTCAGCGCATCCAAGAAATCTTTCATGGTTACTTCTTGGGAGTTTACGTCCCTTCTTAATGCATGCATTGCGGCTTCTCTGCACAAGGATTCAATGTCAGCGCCGCCATAGTACTTAGTCATAATTGTCAACTGGTTTAAATCAACATCTTTGCTGATAGGCATGCCTTTCGTGTAGATTTTTAATATTTGCAAGCGACCCTTATCATCTGGTTCAGGCACATAAATTAATCTGTCAAACCTTCCCGGGCGCAGAACGGCGGAATCAACCATGTCAGGACGGTTGGTGGCGGCGATAATTACTATGTCTTGTAATGATACTATGCCATCCATTTCTGTTAGAAGTTGGCTTATGACTCGTTCTGAAACGCCGCTGTCAGACATACCCATACCACGTCTAGGTGTAATCGAGTCGATTTCATCTAAGAATACCACTGTAGGCGCTGCCATACGGGCTTTACGGAATATTTCACGTATGGCTTTTTCTGATTCTCCAACCCATTTGGAGAAGACTTCAGGCCCTTTAATTGATATGAAGTTGGCTTCACTTTCTGTCGCGACCGCTCGGGCTAATAATGTTTTGCCGCAGCCTGGTGGACCATAAAGAAGTATGCCTTTTGGTGGTCTGATTCCAAGCTTGGTGAACACTTCTGGGGTCTTCAATGGCCACTCCACAGCTTCTATGAGGTGCTGTTTGACGTTTTCAAGTCCGCCTACATCGTCCCAATGGACAGTGGGAACTTCAATGTACACCTCTCGCATGGCTGTTGGTGTAATTTCTTTGTATGCGTTGTCAAAATCGCTCATCTGTACTTCCATTTTTTCAAGCACGGCTGGTGGAATGCGTTCTTCTTCAAGGTTAATCTGTGGTAGGTATCTGCGTAACGCTTTCATAGCTGTTTCTCTGCCTAGTGCGGATAAGTCGGCTCCTGTGTAACCGTGTGTCATTTCAGCGAGGCGGTCAAGGTTTACTCCTTCGCCTTTTTCTCCCTCTTTGAAAGGGACCAATGGCATTCCTCTTGTGTGTATTTGGAGGACTTCGTATCTTCCCTTCTTATCTGGTACGCCGATTTCTATTTCTCGGTCGAATCTTCCCGGTCTGCGCAGTGCAGGGTCAAGTGCGCCTGGACGGTTGGTTGCGCCGATAACTATAACGTTTCCTCTTCCGCTTAGACCATCCATTAACGCGAGGAGTTGTGCAACGACGCGCCTTTCAACTTCGCCTGTAACTTCCTCCCGTTTAGGTGCTATGGCATCAAGCTCATCGACGAATATTATGCTCGGAGCGTTCTGCTGAGCTTGTTGGAAAATCTCTCGCAAACGCGCTTCAGATTCGCCGTAGAATTTGCTCATGATTTCTGGACCGTTAATGGAGTAGAAGTTGGCTTCTGACTCGTTAGCGACTGCTCGGGCTAATAGTGTTTTGCCGCAGCCTGGTGGACCGTGAAGCAGTACACCTTTTGGCGGTTCTATTCCTAAGCGTTGGAAGAGTTCAGGGTGGCGGAGTGGCAGTTCGACCATTTCGCGGACACGTTGAATTTCTTCATGTAAGCCGCCGATGTCTTCATATGTGGTTCTAGGTAAGCCCTTTCCTTCAGGTGCTGGCTCGTTTAGAATGGTCAAACGTGTTTCGGCTGTTACTTTTATTATGCCGTGGGGCCGAGTTTTTGAGACAGTAAATGGAATAGCATGTCCCAGCATCATTACTAAGGTTGTGTCGCCTTCCACGAGGGTGCGTTCCATAAGGCGGTTTTTAACAAAATTAGTGAAGTCTTCATCAACGTTTAGCCGCATGTCAACTGGAGCGAGTGTTATGCTTAGAGCTGTTTTGACTTTTGCTGGCTTCACAACAACATATTCGTTTATAGCTACCCCAGAGTTTTTGCGTGTAAAGCCGTCGATACGAATGATATCACGGTTTTGATCTTCACTGTAGGCTGGCCAAGCTATGGCTGACGTTGTGCGTTTGTTTATAATCTCTATTACGTCTCCAGCGCTTATGCCTAGTTTTTGCATTGTTCTCTGGTCTATGCGGGCGATTCCTCTGCCCACATCTCTTTGCCTTGCGTCTCCGACACGTAATTGAACTTCGCTCAAACAGAATCCTCCAAATAATCTGGTGCTAAAGGTATATGTTTGAAAAGAACGTTTATTCCTTATATAAACTTTAAAGCGTAACGTTTGAGACTTTCAGGTTCTTGATAGTGAAAAGATTGATGTGTTTCTATCAAAACAGCAGTAAGCGTTTTATCTGCTTGTTCTACGCACCATGAAAGCTTGCGCTTGGCTGACCCCTGGGATTTTAGCGAGTTTTTCTTCGAACTCGTCAACGATGCCTGTTTTGTCCTCTGGGAACTTTACTTGAACAAGCAGCGCTTTAAGTCCAAAAGCTATAGGTTCTTCGCCGTAACCTTCGATTGCTGAGAATTCAGGTATGATGCTTTGGATTTTATTTTTGAGGTCATCAAAGTTTTCCACTATGTCTTCTGGGAAAACCTTGTATGTTACTAAAACGCTTCCCATTTTTAATCGCCTTTTATGGTCCTGTGAATCCGCATTTTGGACATTTGTATAAGCGGCCGAATTTGCGGCATTTTCCATCACGTTTAATCTGGATTTCTCCGCAGTTGGGGCAGAGGAATTTTGTGGATTCGCTGCCTGGCGGAATTGGTTTGCCGCAACTTGTACAGGTAACTAAGGACAGTGTTGTTGCTCTTTCTGTCATAATCTACATCTCTTGCGCTTTTAATTGTAAGTCTTACTTATATCTACTATGCTTAAAATTGATTATACTCCGTAGCAGTCTTTTAGCTACAGCTTCGGCAGAAGCGTAACAGCAACCCAAGTCTAAATCTTTTTAAAAAAAGGAATAGAAGTGGTAGTTTAATTTCTAACCTACTTTAAAGTGCCTATCAAAGGCTTTTTTCTTCCTGCGGACTTAGAGTCCAGATAAAGTGCGTTTGTATCTTTCTTCAAGTTCTTCCTCGAATGCTGCTTGAGGGTCTATTTTGGAAACTGATTTGCCACTTTTAGCTATTCTTTCAAACATTGCTACAGCATCGAAGTACATTTTTAGAATTATCTTGTTACATTCTAGCCTAAATAAGACTTTTGAGCCAGGTTCTATTTTGAGGGCTTTGCGCATTGCCTTTGGAATAATGACTTGCCTTTTGAACCTACTTTCCTTTCCTCTTGAATCAATTTCCCACCACGATTAATACACGGAATTTTCACCTTGAGAGGCCTTCGCAAGTTTATTAAGAAGGGTTCGTGCCTATTTTTATCGTCGTGGTAAATTTTGGGTGTAGATTTCAAGGATCTTGTTCCGAAAATTCCCGTAAAATTAGAGGATTTAAGTGGCAAAGTCATTGCTATCGATGCTTTTAACGCGATTTACCAGTTTCTGTCCATTATCCGCCAGCCAGATGGTACACCGCTAAAAGACAGCACTGGAAAAGTCACCAGCCACTTGAGCGGCTTATTCTACCGTACAAGTAACCTTGTAGAAATGGGCATAAAACCAATCTATGTTTTCGATGGTATTCCGCCGACTTTGAAGGCGGCTGAGATTGAGCGGCGCAGGCAAGTCAAGGTGGAAGCAGCCGTGCATTATGAGAAAGCAGCGGCAAAAGGTGACACCGCAAAGATGCGGATGTTCGCTCAAGCGACATCAAGTATGAAAGATTATATGCAAGACGACAGCCGAAAACTTTTGGCGTTTATGGGTTTACCGTGGATTCAGGCACCAAGCGAAGGTGAAGCCCAAGCCGCGCAGATGACCAAACGCGGTGATGCAGATTACTGTGCAAGCCAAGACTATGACAGCTTGCTTTTTGGGGCACCAAAACTGCTAAGAAACGTAACTATTTCTGGCAGGCGAAAACTCCCAAGCAAAAACATCTACATTGACGTTGTTCCCGAGGTAATTGAGCTTTCCAAAACGCTATGTGACTGCGGTTTAACTTACGAACAATTAATCGATGTTGGCATACTGATTGGCACAGACTTCAACCCAAATGGGATAAAAGGGCTTGGACCAAAAACAGCTTTGAAATTAATCAAACAGTATAGAACATTAGAGAACGCACTTCCGAACATTAAAAACGCTAGTTTCCCTGTTGAGCCAAACTGTATACGAGAAGTATTTTTGCATCCGCAGGTAACAGATAATTATAAGCTGGAATGGAGAGAGCCAAATGTTGAAGGAATCATCGACTTCTTATGCAGGCAAAGGGATTTCTCAGAGGACAGAGTCAGAAAATCCTTAGACAAAATGCTTCAAGGCAACAAGAAACAGAAAGGAAAAATGACGCTGGAAAAATGGTTCGGTTAAAGTGCGTTAGCTTTCCCCATATTCGCCTATTACTAGAACAAGCGCTACTCCCTAAGGCGAAGCACCTCTGTATATACTGTAGGCTTGCTATGTTATAAGAATATTAAGAAAGAAAAAATGTTACTTTACAGTAACACACTTCGCCAAGTTCCTTGGCATATCGGGGTTGTATCCTTTCTCAAGGGCAACATAATATGCTAAAAGCTGCAGAGGCAATACAAAAGGAATCGGTGACAGAACACCAGGAATACCGTTCGGGACCTCAACGTAATCATCTGCCAACGCTTTGATGTCCTCGTCTCCTTCCTCGACAATGGCAATTATGTGGGCGCCTCTGGCTTTCATTTCCATAATGTTACCAATAAGGGTCTTGTGGCAATCATCCTTAGGGCAAACGAAAACAACTGGAAAGCCATTTTCAATCAGACTGATTGGGCCATGCTTGCTTTCGCCTGCTGGGAACGCCATTGACGGAATATACGCGATTTCCATTAGTTTAAGTCTGCCTTCATAAGCAGTCGCGGTGCTGATTCCTCTGCCTAAGAAAAAGAACACTTTAGAATCCTTGTATTTCTTGGCGATTTGCTTAACTTTTTCCTCTTGTGTCTTAACTATTGTGTCAGCAATTTCAGGTAACTTAAGCAAATTTTCTTCAAGGCTGTCTATTTCATCCTGAGAAACTTTGCCTCTTTTCTTTGCTAATTTAAGCGCAAGTTGCGCCAACACGGAAAGTTGAGACGTAAAAGTTTTCGTAGCTGCAACTCCGATTTCTGGACCAGCTTGTGTGCCGATATAAACTCGGGAAATACGTGTCAATGTAGAGCCGATAACATTAGTTAAGCTTAGAATCGTGGCTGCACGTTGCTGGGCGCAGGTAACGGCTGCTATAGTGTCTGCTGTTTCGCCTGATTGACTAACCGCTAAAATGGTGCTGTCAATGTTTACTGATTTGCCATGTTGTTCTATAAATTCTGAAGCGTAAACAGGGTAAGTGGGCAAGAACGCAAGCTTAGAGAACATGTATGAAGCCGCCAGACACGCATGGTAGCTCGTTCCGCATGCAACAAGAAAAACATCGTTCGCACGGTCCAGAAAAGTTGTAAGTAAATCCAGATAATGCTCCTGCAGTCTTAGCGTGTTGCGAAGAGTTTCAGGTTGCTCATGAATCTCTTTGATCATAAAGTGCGGATAGCCTTGCTTAATAGCCATTTCAGCTGTCCATTCAATAGTTTCCGGTTCCCGACTGACAGGACTGGAATCCTGAATTTTCTTAATCTCATAACCTTGCGCCGACAGAATAACCAGTTCACCATCATTTACAATGACTGCTTTATTGGTGACTGGCAGAAACGCTGGAATATCAGAAGCACAAAACACACCCTTGCCATTGATGCCTAAAACTAGGGGACTCTCATTTCTGGCGCAGATAATCTTGTCAGGCTCTTTCGTGGAGATTACGGCAAGGGCATAGGAACCTTCAAGGCGCTTGAGGCTTTCTTGAACTGCCTCGACAAAGCAGAGCTTGGGGTTCTGTTTGATGGTTTGCTCGATAAGATGTGGAATTACTTCTGTGTCTGTTTTGGAAACAAACGTATGATCCAGATTTTGCAGTTCGGTTCTGAGCTCCATGAAATTCTCAATGATTCCGTTATGAACAACCATTATTTCGCCTGTGCAGTCAGCATGTGGGTGAGCGTTCACTTTTAAGGGTGCACCATGCGTCGCCCAACGTGTGTGACCAATACCTATGCTGCCTGGTAAATCGTCAAGGTTTAGGATTTTGTGGACCTCATCGATTTTTCCTTGGTCCTTTTTTAGCCAAATTTTTCCATTAGATATTGTTGCTATGCCTACTGAGTCGTAGCCCCGATATTCAAGCCGTTTAAGTGATGAGTGAATTAGAGGAGCAGCGTTTTCTTCTTTTAAAACACAACCGAATATTCCACACATTTCAAAGCCTCGCTTTTCCACAATGGTATATGCTTATGGAGTCTGCGTTTCGCTAATAAGCATTTTTAAGATTTCAGTTTCACCACTGAAAAGTTTTTTTTAGTAGTTTTCCTCATCCATTGAAGCATGCGAAAGCTTCAAAGCGGCTTGAGCCTGAATTTTTTGAACCGTTATAAATAAATTTTTTATAGTACCTGCATGTTATTTATCCTTTCGATTGTACATGGATAAAAAACTGCTTCTCCAAGACAACGGCAAAATCCAAGAAGTTAAAGAAATCAGCATAATGAATGATTCACAAAAACTAAAAATGATATTGGGCAGCCTAAGCTGGAAAATCTTAACAATGTTATCAAAAAAGGAAATGTACCCCTTGGAAATCGCGCGGCAACTCGGTATGCATGAGCAAAAAGTCTACTATCATATAAGGAAACTAGCCAAAGCAGGAGCCATAACAGTTGAAAGAGAAGAAAAAAAGAAAGGCGCGACAGCAAAATATTACAAAACAGTATCACCAGCTTTTGGCATCGAGTTTCCCGGTGGCTATAAAGCAATCCAAAACCTTTGCCTCTTAAATATCGACAAGCAACTCCAAGAATTCTTCAAAGAATTTATTAACAACGGCATTTTTGACGGAAAAATAGTTGTTGGTAGCCCGCAGCCACATGGTCCGTTTAAAACCAGCGCCAGAGACGGACACTATGCAGCGCACTTGGCGCTTTTCATTGGGCAATTTGCAAAAATGCCCACGGAATTCGCTGTGAAACTCGACGTTGATGTGAAAGTGGAAAAAGAGGAAAAAAATAATTTGATCCTTGTTGGGGGGCCAGGCACAAACCTTCTTACACAGGAAATAAACGAATATTTGCCCATCAAGTTCATAATGCAATCTTCAGAGCAAGGGTTCTTGCTGGGCGGTTTATCATCAAAAAAGACCCAGCAGGTTTACACTTCGGATGTTTCAGGATTAATTGCCAAAATCGTGAATCCATGGGATAAGACCAAACGCATCGTGGTTTTAGCAGGAAATAAAGCTGTGGGAACAAAAGCGTGCGTTTTAGCTTTGACTAATTTTTGGAAGAAAACACTAGAGAAATACAAGGGCGAGGACACCTTCGCAGTGGTGATTCACGGGTTTGATCTAGACGGAGACGGCAAAGTAGATTCCATTGAGGTTAACGAGTAATTGAGTGCCAAAGAAACAAGAGAAAACATCGTGGCATTCGGGCATGAAAATATTCAAGCCATCCACCCCTCAACTTTTATGTTTACAAAAGAAAAGCACCTGTCCAAAACCGGCGACTGCGTAGTCGGAGTAGCCGCAGATAAGGCAGTAGCGGACTTAAACCAAAAATTCAAGGATACGCTAAGAAAGTCAAATGCTAAACTAAACATAATCATCCAGGTTGGAGGCTTAACAGAGCAAATTAACGCCTCTGGCTCCCCAAAATTGATTTTAACTCACCCAATAGACATTGTAATTAGAAAAAGTGATTACATCTGCAACCGAACGTTGGCAATTCGCGCTGACAAATCAGCAAAAGATTTACCACGAGAATTAGCGGAGAAGCTCAAAAATCCACAACAGAAAATCAACATTACCCTTGTCCTTCGTGGTTAAGCGAGTTTAGCGTCTAAAACAATCTGCGACTCATAAGGTGCCGTTTCCCGAATGCTTCTTGCATAAAGAAATGCTTCCACTTTTCTGCCCGTTGACTCTACGGCTTGGGAAAAGCGAAGCTTGAGGTTCTCTATTGAGTCAGGTGAACGAACGAAAGCGTAAAAATGTATTATTCCGCCTTGAGGTTTGATTGCTTGGCAAGCGGCATCAATAAACTCGATTGCTGTTTCAGGCAAATTCATTATCACCCGGTCAGCAAAGCCCTTAAGCCTCGTTGCGGTAATTTGCCTTGCATCGCCAAGGATGGGGAAGACTCGGTTTTCAACCCTGTTAGCCCTCGCATTTACTTTAAGCAACTCAACGGCGTCAGGATTAATATCAACAGCACAAACCTTAACGTTTGGATTTTTTTTGGCAATTAGCACTGAGAACGGTCCAACTCCAGCAAATAAATCCACCACAGTTTCACTACTTTGAACAAGTGATGCCACCCGCTCGTGTTCATGTGAAAGCCGAGGCGAAAAATATGCTTTAGCTATGTCAACGTTGTATTGGCATCCAAATTCCCTGTAGACAGTTTTGGTTTTGTGTTCTCCGGCGATAAAAGTGAACTCGCGCAACCTGTAAGTTCCACCTATTGCTCCTGCTTTAGCAAGCACGGTTCTGATGTTTCTGTGCGTTTTCAGGATTGCTTCGCCGATAAGATTTTCGTATGCTTTCAATTCTGGCAGAATTTCTACGATAGCTATGTCCCCTATTATGTCAAGTGCTTGAGGCAAGCTCGACAACAAATAGGAAGGCAAATCGTTTTCGAGAGCCTGCAAGATAGATTGTGCGGTTGGTCTTTTTTCAGCGAAAACGTTAGTAGATAATTCCGTTTCGGGCACTTCGCTTTTTAGCGTTATCAACTCATTCTGATCTGGTTGCCTGACCAAGGGGATGCAAAGGTCGCCTTCACCCCGTTGAATTTCCAATGATTTATCGATAAGTCCAAGTTTATTGGCTAACACTATTGCTATCTCGCCTCGTTTTTTTGAAACTTTTATGCAAATAGTTGATTTAGACATGTTCTCAGCTGCTTTTTTCTATCCTGTAGAGGTTGTTTACTTTTTGCGTGGTGAATTTGACGTTTAACATTTTTTCCATCAACCAAATGTTAGCTTCAATATGCTCAGAAATTGTTCTAACCAGAAAAGTTGATTTGCCCTGCGCCAGCGCCATGTAGGGAATGAGCATATCTGCCAAGTAAACATCAACCGTTGGCTCAACAGTCAACTCGGTTAAAAGCTTTTCAGCGGCTTCTTTTCCAACGGCTTCACTCGTCTTACGGGGTTCACCTATTGCGTCAGCCCCGATGATTATGCCTTTGTCAGTTTCAGCCCATAAAACGATGGAGCTTCCCTTTTGGAAAGGGTTAGACTGGTCGTTTACAATCTCTATAGAAGCGTTATAGCCTCTTTGTGAGAGGCAATCTTCCGTTGCTTTTGCTTGCCGCTCTGCCACTTGCCTATCAGCCAAAAAAGTGCAGACTGAAACGCCGCTTACGCCTTTTATCTTGCCAAAATTTTCAAGCTGAATCGGCTTTAGTGCCCGATTTGGTTTGGTGGTTATAGTTACTTCCCCCATTCCTTTTGGGTAATAACCATATTTTTGAACGGTTATGGTAGCATCAACGCCCATTTGTTTAAGCGCTGGCAAAAGCACATAACGCATGTAGTTGACGGTGGGCGCATGGGTGGTGTCTGTTCCGCCTTTAGCTACATGCAAACGCACAGGGTTATCAGCGAACAAACAGATTGGCAATGTCGCCAATAGTAGCATTGGGATGCTTCCTGCGGTTTGGATTTCTGCTTCAATTTTGCCGCCTGTTATTTGCTGAGGCGTAAACCAAAGCTCCCTTGAACCTAGGGTTGCTCCTTGAACTTTGGCGTTGCATAGTTTGGCTGCTGTCAACACTGCTTCCAAATGCTGATGTTTCAAGCCTGGTTGCGGGCGGTTCTGTCTAATGTTAAAGATATGCATCGGCTGTTTTATGATGGCTACCAAGGCTACGGAAAGGCGAAGTATTGTGCCGCTTCCGCTTTTTTTGCTTCCGTCGATTTCGATCATGCCCATTTTTCTTCCATGTTCAGCTATTGTCTGTATTGCAAATAATTAATAAGCGTCTTGGGCTTATTTAGAAGTTTAATGGGAGCGTTTGCATGAGCACTGACAAAGAAAAGCTCAATGAGCTAATCGGAAAGGTTGATAAAATTCTTAAAACTTTAAGCGACATTTCAGAAGAAATGCGTTCCGTTTCAGCATCAATCAGGTCTCTCGCGGTAGGTCAAATTGCCCAGCCGACGGCTACTCGAGCACCTACACCACCTGAAACTGGTGCAAAACAGAGGTCGCTTGATGATATTCGCATGTCATTCCCTGAGGAACTTGAGGCTCGATTAAGCTTTGAGGAGAAGGGTGACTACATAGTAATTAAACCGAAGCAGTTTTTGGGGTCTGAAAACTTTGCAAAAATTGCTTCCGCAGTAAGGGGCATGGGCGGAGAATATATCAGCGCCGGAAAAGATTCACATTTTCGGGTGCCAAACAAAAAAGCGTAAATTGCTATCGCGTCTCAAAGCCGCTAAATTCTCCACGATGCGGTTCCCATAAAACTTCAACGTTTGTTACTCTTGCATAAGAAGGACCATATTGGCAATAGTCCACAAGCGCTTTAACCGCTTGTTCTTCGCCTTCAAAAATTGCTTCAACTCTGCCATCTAGTAAATTTCTCACCCAACCGTTTACGCCTAAGCTTTCTGCTCGCTGTTTAGTTTTTTGCCTGAAGAAAGCACCTTGAACTATGCCGCTTACGAACACGTGGACTCTAGCTTTAGTCATTGGCTTTCTCAAGTAAAATTAACGGATTCAAATTTAAAAATCTAATTTTAATAAAAAAAGAAAAAAAATATAGTTTTTCAATCCCAAACGCTGATTTTTTCTCCAACTGTATATAAGAAAAGGCTTGCTGAAGATGGACCTAACCATTTGAACTTACTGATTAAATCTTTGACTGCGTTTGCATAATTATTTGATTTATCCAGGCTGTCTATGTATTCTTGGAATGAGCCGAAATGCTTCTGTATCGCTTGGAATCTTATGGCGTTTTGTATCGTTGCTTGAATTTTCCCTTTGTTTCTTACTATGCCGGGGTCTTTCATGAGGAGTTCGACGTCAGTGTTGGTGAAGGATGCGACTTTGTTGATGTTAAAACTTGCAAATGCTTTCTTGATAGTTGGCCATTTGTTATCAATTACGTGCCAGTTTAAGCCTGCTTGGAAAATAACCCTACTCATGTTCTCAAAGTATGCATTGCCGTTCGCAGGTTTTTTTTCTCGGTACCACCATTCAGGCATCTGCCGATGCTCTTCCTGCTGCATAGAAATCGTCTCCGAATTTTACTTCCATTCCCAGATTGTAACGTTGAGTTCCGTCCACATAGGATCAAGCGCTTCAAAAGTTACCAATGTAATTGTGTTGTTGAGCCATGCTAGTTTTTCTGACATTGTCATGAACTTCCATAAGCCCACGCTTGTCGGTTTTTGCCCATCATCTTTCGTCAAGTCAAAGCCTTTCAGCACAGCCATATCACCCGTCATAGTCATGAACATTCCTTGATTTTTCGCGGTAGCTAATCCTTTAGGAGGCATCATGCTAAGACCTGTCACATTGAGATTACCGTCCATACCCTTCGCTTTTCCCATGCCCTTCATCTGAGCCGTCCACGTATACACCGAAGTTACACCTTCCATTCCGACTGATTTTATAAAGCCTCTACCACTCTTGCCTTTTCCTTCCCATAATTTTTCTCCGATTACCATTTCTTTCACCTCACATGCTAAAAGTGTTTTTTTGTTTGCATTTAAGCAAATGTGGTAGCTGGCATACAGCAACAAGCCTTTTCGGTGTTCACTTTCAGTCACCCCTCCTCTGCCGCAAACAGTCGTCTCAAGGCTTGCTTTAAAAGAGTTTTTGAGCAAACTGGGATGCGGTGATATTATTATGTTCAAAGAGAACAGCGGGAAACTGATGGTTTACGCCTCAACTGGCGCCCCAGAAAGAAAACGGTTGGAGTCAGTTAGAATTGCCACACAGCAAACAGCTAAACGGTTAAAACTGAACTTTGAAATGGTAAAAACCAATGGGTCTACATCGCCAATTTACGTTTACTATGAAGACAATGCTGACGAGGAACCTATTCCCCTTTATTGTGATCAAGGAAAAATGTCAGATCTAGAAGGAATATGTTCTGCGTTGAGAAGTATGATGTTTGTTTTGTCTTTTCATCCTAAGCATTCAGCGCTGAGGCAGATGAGAAAGGAAATCCTTAAACTTTCGTGAAACGGATTGTTTGGTTTTCCAGTACGACTTCGTAAACCTGGTTCACATCAAAGCTGATGCCTAAATGGTCGTATTCTTGCTCGGTAAGGAATAGGATTATTTTTGGTGTGGCAAGCTGGGTTTTTTGTGGCAGGAAGGGCATTTGCTGTTGGAGTGCTTGCATGATGTCTTGAGCCATTTTAGCTTCATCTGATTGTGGTCTTAACACGTAGGGGTTGACTTCTTGCTCTTCAAGCAACTCGATTCGTTTTCCAAGGTTGCCGTCTAAATCGCGGGTGGACTCAATTTTATTTACTCTCACGCGGAACATTGATCTTCACTTCTAAATTAGGAAATATTAAGTCAAAGATTTAATTCTTTACACTAATTGCATGACTGTTTCATTATTAAGGTAATTTCCCGCTCCGAAGTCCCGCAATGAACCAAGAACTTGGACACTTCTTCTATAGATTTGGGAGTTATGATGAGTGTCATGACTGGGCTGCCTGTGGCGATATCTCAGGAGAAGGAAGTTGGCACTATGGACGGTATGATGGTTGCGCCAATCAACCGGTTATCCATTATCTTGGGAAAATCTTTGGGTCAGACTGCTCGTGGCTTACTCCAAGGCATCATAATAATGGGGTTGGCTATAGGGCTGTTCGGTGTCGCAATCCACGGGAGCATTCTGCTCGTGGTCGGTTTGCTGTTGCTAGGTGTATTCTCATTCGTCGGTTTAGGCATCGTTTTGACGTCTTTAGCTAAGGATCAGGAGACGGCGCAGATGATGATGATGACGTTGATGTTTCCAATGATGTTCCTCAGTGGTGTGATGTTCCCGATATCGCAGATGCCCTGGTACATGCAAGATATAAGCAAATTCCTTCCGTTGACGTATGCTTCGGATGCTATGCGAAAAGTTATGGTGCTAGGTGCAGGAGTAGGCGACATCTCTATGGACCTGATAATCCTGATAGCGTTCGGTGTAATCATGATTGCAATTGCGGTTCCGTTATTTAGAAGAATGATGACAAGGTAGGAGAAGCTGGCGAGGAAAACTTGAGTACACTTTGCTCTAAATGCCCTTTCTTTCAACTTGCGCCATTGATAAAGCGTAAGAACGCGCGCAAGAGGTGCCGCATCGAACCTCAAAGGCAACTGCGAATCTACGAGTGCAAAGACTTCCCTAAAAAGGGGCTATTCAGTAGACTGAAGTGAACATTTTTCTTCTTTTTCTTTGATATTAATTCTTAAATTGAAGATTGAAGGCTAAAACCGTTTTTACTTGCTTTATTTACGGCTGTTTTCAGCAATTATCCCGTTACGGTTTTATATGCTGCACGCGTAGAAATCAAAGAAGAGAAATAAGCCCATGTCAGATACTGGAGTTACCGTAAAGAAAAACCAAGACTTCTCGGAGTGGTATGTAGAAGTTGTTTTGAAAGCTGGACTTGCCGATTACGCACCAATTAAAGGCTGCATGATAATTCGTGAAGACGCTTACGCTATATGGGAGAAAATCCAAGAAATCCTAAACAAAAAAATCAAAGCCACAGGACATCGAAACGTGTATTTTCCCATGTTTATCCCTGAAAGCTTACTTATAAAAGAAGGAGAACACTTTGCTGGCTTCACGCCTGAAGTTGCATGGATTACTCAAGGCGGAGACACCCAACTGGAAGAGAAGTTGGCTGTCAGACCGACCAGCGAAACCATAATGTACGCTACCTTTAGCAAGTGGATTCGCAGCTGGCGAGACTTACCTATCAAGATTAACCAATGGTGCAACATCGTGCGTTGGGAAACAAAAGCTACAAGGCTTTTTTTGCGCACAAGAGAGTTTCTTTGGCAAGAAGGCCATACCGCGCACGCTACATGTGAAGAGGCAGAAGCAGAAGTCATGTATGCCCTAAACGAATACAAGGACATAATGGAAAATTACCTTGCAATACCAGTGCTGGTTGGCACAAAAAGCGATAGCGAAAAATTTGCTGGCGCACTATACACTACGGCGTTAGAGGCGATTATGCCAGATGGTAAAGCGTTGCAGATGGGCACAAGCCACAACCTCGGCCAAAACTTTGGCAAAGTCTTTGACGTTAAATTTATTGGTGAAGACAAACTTGACCATTATGTTTGGCAAACCAGCTGGGGTATCACCACTCGGCTTATTGGTGCGATGGTTATGGTTCACGGTGACGACAAAGGCTTAATTATTCCTCCCAAAGTGGCTCCTACACAAGTTGTCATTGTTCCTATTCCTTACAAGGGCGCAGAACCAGCCGCAATAGCTGCTAAAGCAAAAGAAATCGCTGAAATGCTGAAGGCTAAAGACATAAGCGTTGTTTTAGATGACCGGGAAGAGTACACGCCAGGATGGAAGTTTAACCAGTGGGAACTCAAAGGTGTTCCAATCAGAATAGAAATTGGTCCACGAGACCTCAAACAAGAGCAAGTGGTAATTGTAAGACGAGATACCGGCCAAAAAACGGCAGTTAAAGAAGTAGACATTCCAGCTACCGTTGAGAAGCTTCTGCAAGAAATTCAGGATAACCTGTTTGCAAAAGCCAAAGCCCTACTTGAAGAAAAAACATTCACTGTGCAGAGCTATGAAGAATTCAAAAAAGTCATCTGTGACAAAGGCGGCTTTGTTAAGGCAGCATGGTGCGGTAGCGCTGATTGTGAAGCAAAAATTAAGGATGAAACAGGCGCAACTATCAGAGTTCGACCCTTCCAGAAAGAAGAATCGACGACGAACTGCGTTTACTGTGGGCAGGAAGCTAAGGAAACGGTTTATTTTGCAAGGTCGTACTGACAATAGGCTCGTTTTTTAATTTAACATATGCATCGAGCTGTTTAGCCTCTTCAGTTAAACCTAGCCGTTCCATAGTCGATTGCGTTGGTATTCCCCGTTCATCCCAGTCTCTTCTCTTATAATAAGCGCTCAGCATACCATTGTATTTGTCTATGTCAAGCACCGAGCCCTTTAATGCGCCTTCAGTTAAGGGTTCTTTAAACCACCTCATAGGCGGAACATCCAAGTCTCTTGTCCATTTTTCCTTGTACTCTCGCACCCAGAAAGCGCGAATTAAATTGAGTATTCTATCG
>Ga0187868_1000910_pt1 | contig 22417 bp, 19 predicted proteins | sample June2016WEW_13_4_FD_133014 | JGI IMG/M metagenome (GOLD analysis project Ga0187868, IMG submission 133014) | Peatland microbial communities from SPRUCE experiment site at the Marcell Experimental Forest, Minnesota, USA - June2016WEW_13_40 | ecosystem: Environmental > Terrestrial > Soil >... | reverse complement strand
CGTGCTGCCCGCCACCATCTGGTGCGAAAAGTCCGGCACCATCACCAACCTGGAAGGACGCCAGTTGTCCCTGCGGCCCGTGCTGCCCGTCAGCGGCGAGGCGCGCGAAGACGCGGCAATTTTAGAGAGTGTATTTGCATGAACAAGACGACCCGCAAAACAACAACGAAGAAAACCACCCGCCCGGCGGCCAAAGCCGCCGCCGCGCCCGCCGCGCCTGCCAAGGTGCGCGTCGCCACCATGTGGCTGAGCGGCTGTTCGGGCTGCCACATGTCGTTCCTCGACCTCGACGAACGCCTGGTGGACCTGGCCGGGCTGATTGACATCCTGTTCAGCCCCATCGTGGACACCAAGGTGAAGGACATGCCGCAGGTGGACGTCGGTATTGTCGAGGGCTGCGTGAACAACACCGACCAGGAACACGAGTTGAAGATGCTCCGCGACCGCTGCAAGGTTCTCATCGCCCTCGGCGACTGCGCCTGCACCGGCAACATCCCGGCCCTGCGCAACCAGTTCACATTGAAAGACTGCCTGGCGCGCGCCTACGAACAGGCCGAAAGCAACCGTATCAGTTGCATCCCCAACGATCCCCTCGTGCCGAAGCTGTACCCGAAGGCGCGGCCCTTGCAGGAGGTGGTGAAAGTGGACCTGTGCATCCCCGGCTGCCCGCCGGACGCGGATACCATCTGGTACGCGCTGACGGAATTGCTGGCTGGCCGCACGCCGCAGTGGAATGAGAAGAATTTGAGGTACGACTGACATGACAACCAAGACCATCACCATCAACCCCGTCACCCGCATCGAGGGTCACGCCAAGATCACCATCCATCTCGACAGCCGGGGCGAGGTGGACGACGCGCGCTTCCACGTCGTGGAATTCCGCGGTTTTGAAAAGTTCTGCGAAGGCCGGCATTTCACCGAGATGCCGCAAATCACCCCGCGCACCTGCGGCATCTGCCCCGTCAGCCACCTGCTCGCCAGCGCCAAGGCCTGCGACGCCATCGTCGGCCGCGAGATTCCGCCGACGGCGAAGATGCTGCGTGAACTGATGCACATGGGCCAGATCATCCAGTCCCACGCGCTCAGCTTCTTCCATCTCAGCGCGCCCGACCTGCTGCTCGGGTTCGACGCCGACCCGGCCATCCGCAACGTCGTCGGCCTCATCCGGCAGCAGCCCGACATTGCCGTCAAGGGCGTGCGGCTGCGCAAGTTCGGCCAGGAACTCATCAAGCTCGTCGGCGGACGCAAGATTCATGCGGACTTTTCGGTGCCCGGCGGCGTGAACAAGGCGCTCACCACTGCGCAACGCGACGAAATCCTCAAGGGCCTGCCCGAGGCGTTCGGCCACGCGAAGTTCGCGCTCGACCTGCTCAAGACCTACCAAAAAGCCCACCACGACGAGGTGGAGACGTTTGCCAGCTTCGATTCCAACTACCTGGGCCTCGTCCAGCCCGACGGCGCGCTGGAGTTGTACGACGGCAACCTGCGCTTCTGCAACGCCGACGGCGAAATTGTGCACGATCAGGTTCCCCCGTCGAAATACCTCGATTACATCAGCGAGGCGGTCGAGCCGTGGTCGTACATGAAGTTCCCCTTCATCTCGGCGCTCGGCTATCCGCAGGGCATGTATCGCGTGGGACCGCTCGCGCGCCTGAACGTCTGCAGCCGCATTGCCACGCCGCTGGCCGACGCGGAGCTGAAGGTCTGGCGCGCCAAACGCCGCGTACAGACCAGTTCGTTCTACTATCATTGGGCACGGCTCATCGAGGTGCTGTATGGGCTGGAACGCGCGCAACAGCTGCTGGAAAGCCCCGGCATCACCAGCACCGACATCCTGGTGCCGAACCAGCCGACCTGCCGGGAAGGCGTGGGCGTGATTGAAGCGCCGCGCGGCACGTTGATTCATCATTACTGGGTGGACGCCGATGGCCGGGTTGAGAAGGTCAACCTGATTGTCGCCACCGGCCACAACAACCTGGCGATGAACCGCGGCGTGCAGGCCATTGCCCGGAAATACGTCAAGGCGAAGAAACTCAAGGAAGGCATGCTCAACCGCGTCGAGGCGGTCATCCGCTGCTACGACCCCTGCCTGAGTTGCGCCACCCACGCCATGGGCCAGATGCCGATGCGCGTCGAGTTGGTGGACGCCAGCGGCCAGGTGTTGCAAACCCTGCAGCGCGACAGCACAATCTGACTCTCGGGTAGGGCGCGCTGTCCTCTGCGCGCCGTGGCTGGCCGGCATTCGCCCGAACGGCGCGCAGAGGACTGCGCGCCCTACCAATGCCCAAGGATTTGTGAAGACTCTCATCATCGGCTACGGCAACCAGAGCCGCCGCGACGACGGCGTCGGTTGGTTCGTCCTCGAACAACTGGCCGCGCTGGACCTCCCCAACGTGGAACTGGAGACCGGCCACCAGCTTGAAGTCGAAGCCGCCGAAACCATCAGCCGTTTCGACACCGTCATTTTCGTGGACGCCGCGATCCCCGAAGCGCCCGAGCCGGTCCAAAGCACCGTCGTTACCCCCAACTTCCAAAGCCACGCCGTGGCCCATTACCTGACGCCGGCTGACGTGCTGTCGTTGTGTAAAACGCTCTACAACCGGGAGCCGCGTGCCGTCCTGTTCAGCATCCGTGGCTGCGATTTCAATTTTGGCACCACCCTCTCGCTGGAAGTCGAACAAGCCGCGCGCGAGGTCGTGAAGCAAATCGCCGAAATCGTCCGGAGCGGTAAATTTTAACCCAAGTTCGTCACTGGGAAAGCCAAATTGATATTTGCGACGGAGTTTCTTCGACTTTGAAGGAACCATGGCCCAAGCTGGCGGCAAATCTCAAAAATTTATTTCATCGCCGCATAGACGCGATGCACATCGTCGTGGTCGTCCAGCGCGTTCAGGAAATCCGTGACGGCCTTGCGCGCAGCCTCGCTGACTTCGACAAAATTCTTGGCGAGATAACGGATTTCCGAGGCGATGACGTTCCAGCCGGCGGCTTTCAACGCTTTGGCAACGTGATCGAGGTCCTTGATTTCCGTCAGAAACCGCGCGCCCTTCTGTCCGGCGGGGACTTCGTCGGCTTCCAGCGGTTCAATTTCCTGCGCGCCGGCTTCGATGGCGTCGGCTTCCGCGTCGCGACTGGCATCGGGATGGGTGGCTTCGACCACGCCGAGGTGATTGAAGAAAAACGCCACGCTGCCGGGCTGGCCGAGCGAGCCGGCCTTGAACAAATTGCGGATTTCCGGCGCCGTGCGGTTGCGGCTGTCGGTGAGACATTCAACGATGACCGGCACCTTGTGGGGGGCGAAACCTTCATAGACGATGGTTTCGAAATTGACCTTTTCGGTGTCGAGTCCGGCGCCCTTTCTGATGGCGCGTTCAATGGTGTCCCGGTAAACGGAGGCTTTTTTGGCTTTTTCGACGGCGGCGAAGAGGCGCGGATTGAGGTCGGGGTCAGGCCCGCCGAGTTTGGCCGCGACCATGATTTCGCGGACCAGTTTGGCGACCATCTGGCCTTTTTTCTGCGCGTTGATTTCGCGCCCGGCCTGTTTCCATTGTGCGCCCATAGGGTTGCCAAGTTTGGGAGGATCGTCGCGCGGGTTCAATGCAAATTGCGCTTCCGGTCTGGCGCGGCCAGCCCGCCCGGCACAGGGATGGCGAGTCACCCGCTGGGAATTTTCGTCCGAGGCCTGATTTTGATTTCCCCGTCCCGGAGCTTGAGCTTTTCCCCGCTTTCGCGTATTCGTCGCAGCCATGCTCGTTGTTCATGTCCATGTTCATGTCAAGCCGGAGTGGGTGGAGGCTTTCAAACAGGCGACGCTCGCCAATGCGCGAGAGAGCTTGAAAGAGCCGGGCGTCGCGCGCTTCGATGCCGTCCAGCAGCAGGATGACCCGGCGCGCTTTGTGTTGGTGGAAGTTTATCGGGATGCGAATGCCGCCGCGGCGCACAAGGAAACGAAGCATTACCCGGTCTGGCGGGATGCGGTTGCGCCCATGATGGCCGAGCCGCGCTTCAGCGTGAAGTTCAACAACCTTTTCCCGAATGACGAAAAATGGTGAGTACGCCGCTGGAGTTCACGCTTTAGTGTGCTTCGGGACAAGCTGAAGCTTGAACTCCAACATTGTGATGAAATTTGAATTTGCAACCGCCACGCGCATCGTCTTCGGCGCGGGCACGGTCAATGATGCCGGCGCCATCGCCGGGGAATTTGGCCGGCGCGCGCTCGTTGTGACCGGACGTGATTCCAGTCGCGCGGAACGAGTGCTGGCCAGCTTGCGATCCGCAGGCGCGAGCGCGACAACTTTTTCCGTCGCGGGAGAGCCGGAACTGGCAACCGTGGAACAAGGCGTGAAGCTGGCGAAGGCAGAGCGTTGCGAACTGGTGATTGGTTTTGGCGGCGGCAGTGCGATTGATGCGGCCAAGGCCATTGCTGCAATGCTGACCAACGACGGCGAACTGTTGGATTACGTCGAAATCATCGGACGCGGCCAGCCGCTGGCCAAACCGTCCGCGCCGTTCATCGCGATTCCGACAACGGCGGGCACGGGCGCGGAAGTGACGCGTAACGCGGTGCTGGCATCGCCGGAACATAAATTGAAAGTAAGCCTGCGCAGTCCGTTGATGCTCGCAAAAGTGGCTCTGGTTGACCCTGAATTAACCTACGATTTGCCGCCCGCGCTCACCGCCAGCACCGGTCTCGACGCGTTGACGCAACTGATTGAGCCTTTTGTTTGCAATCGCGCCAACCCGATGACCGACGGATTGTGTGTCGAGGGCCTGCGCCGTGCGGCGCGGTCGTTGCGCGTGGCGTTCAGCAAGGGGCAGGACAAGGACGCGCGGGAAGACATGGCGGTGGCAAGTCTGTTCGGCGGACTGGCTCTGGCCAACGCCGGGCTGGGCGCGGTGCATGGCTTCGCCGGCCCGATTGGCGGCAGTTTTCCCGCGCCGCACGGCGCGATTTGCGCGGCATTGTTGCCGCACGTGATGGCAATGAACCTCCGCACGCTGCGACAACGCGATCCGCATGGTTCGGCATTGTCCCGCTACGAAGAAGCGGCGTGGTGGCTGGCCGGCGACATGAAGGCCGGGGCCGATGACGGCTTGAAATGGGTCCGCGCCCTCGTCCTCGACTTGAAAGTCCCGCGCCTGGGCAGTTTCGGCATTCAACGCGAACACTTCCCCGGCCTCGTCGCCAAAGCGGCGAACGCGAGCAGCATGAAGGCCAATCCCATCGTGCTCACGCCGGAAGAACTGACCGAAATTCTGGAACAGGCGCTGTGAAACGTAACGCAAACCGTTTCCCGCCGTGCTAGGCTTGTGATTTGCCGCGCATGCTTTAATTTGACCGCGCTATACAAAATGGTGTGAACGCCGCAGATTCCATTCCGCCCGCCAAATTTTCTGAATCGCAGGAGCGAAGCGTCGTCTGGTTGTTGTGCCTGCTCGCCGCGGTTCACGTTTTTGTTTTTTCCGCCGCCTTTCCCTTTTTCAACCCCGTGGATGAACAGATTCATTTCGACTTGGTGGTCAGGTATGCGCAAGGCTGGGTTCCACGCGCGCTGGACACGCCGTGTCCGGAAGCCATGCCTTATTTCGTGCTTTACAACACTCCGGAATTTCTGTGGCCGCCGGACACCTATCCGGAGGGACGGATCCCCCCCCCGCCGTGGACCCAGCCGGTGGACAAAATCAAGCCCATGTTGCTGTCGAGGATGGCGGCGTGGCAAAACGTGAAAAATTATGAAGTCTCGCAACCGCCGCTTTATTACATGCTCGCCGGTTTGTGGTGGCGGTTGGGCAAATTGCTCGGCTTTCACGATGGGCCTCTGCTGTATTGGCTGCGCTTTCTCAATATCTTCTTCGTCATTGCGCTGGTCTGGCTGGGATACATCGCGGCGCGCTTGGTCTTCCCGGAACGGGAATTGTTGAGGCTCGGTGTTCCGGCGCTGCTGGCCTTCATCCCGCAAAGCGCCTTTTACTCCATTCAAAACGACGTGCTGTCGCCGCTGGCCTTTGGCGCGGCGTTCATTTTGCTGGTGCGATTGTTGCGTGCGGAAATTCCGGATGTCCGGCTCGGAACCTTCACCGGTCTGGCGCTCGCGGCGACGTTCCTGACCAAAATCAGCAACCTGCCCCTCCTGGCCGTGTCCGGCTTGGTGGTGCTGTTCAAAATTGGATGTCTGGCCAGGTCGGGAAAATTTCGCGCCGCCAGCCCGTCGTTGACGTCGCTGGCGTTATGCGCGGGCCTGCCGATGATTGCCTGGCTGGCGTGGTGCAAATACAATTTCGGCGATTTCACCGGCACGGCGGCGAAAATTCAATTTCTCAACTGGACGTACAAACCATTCGGCGAATGGTGGCATCATCCGATCTTCACGCTGCATGGTTTGTGGACCTTTGTGTCGGGCCTCATGGCAACGTTCTGGCAGGGAGAATTTCTCTGGCATCGCCAGCCGGTGGCCTTGCCGGTCGTGGACGCGATTTACGCAATTTCATCCGTCGGTTTCGCCGGGGTGGCAGTCGTCGCCCTGCTTTCCCGTTCCACGGATGTGATCGCATCACAGCGCCAGGCGCTTTGGTTCGGCTTCGCGAGTTTTCTTGCGGCGGTGGCGTTTCTGGGGTTCCTGTCCATCATTTACGATTTTCACGACTGCTTTTATCCGTCGAGCGCCCATCCCTATTTCACGTCGGGCCGGTTGATGCTCGGCGCGCTGATTCCGTTTTTGTTGCTCTACCTTTACGGACTCGACCGCGCGTTGAGCCGGGTGAAAAATAATTGGATCCGTCCGCTGGTTTTGGTGGGAATGATTTTGTTCATGCTGATTTCGGAAATTCTCATTGACTGGCGGCTGTTCCCGAACGCCTACAACTGGTTTCACATGTAAAGCCATCGGCGCTGGCGGTAATGCCAGGAGCAGGAGTCCGGGCAATGTGGTTTTCAACCTTTGCCGTCAGAGCCGAGGAATTTGTAGATGAAGATTGAATAGCCGACCGTGTCAACCGGCGCGGAATGTTTGAGAATTTGCCTCCAGGCATCCCGTTCCGCCTGGTGGAGGTAAACGCCCTGCAGTTTGGTGGCGCTGATGACAATGAGTCCGCCCGGCTTCAGCACGTCAAAACCTTGTTGGGGTTCGAACAGACACCCTCCTGGCAGGTTGTAATGCAAAATCCCGTAGTAGCGCGGGTCCGCCATGCCAAAATAACAAAGGTAAACAGGGTCTTTGATGTCATGAGCATCGAGCCAGAGTTTCAGGTTCTTGAGGTCTTGTCCCCAGTCCAGATTGGAGTCCACCAGTTCCTTGAAGCCGTTGGCCGGACCGCCGGCAAGTTCGTTGAAGTAAGCCAGATAATGCGGGGAGACCGTCTGCCATTTCGAACCGACGGCCGGAAAGAAAACAATCCGGCTGCTGACCGCGACTGTGCATACGATGACCAGCAAGGCAACGATCCGGGTCGTTCGTCGCCAGTGATCCAATTCCAGAACCAGACCGCCGGCCAGAACGTAGAGCAACGGGTAAATGGGCAGCAGGTGGCGGACGCCGAGGTTGAGATGCGACGTCACGGCCACCAGAAAATACAACCCGGCCGGCACCAGCAGGAAAATCACCGGCCAACGCCTTTCAGCGCATCTCCGCAGGCTCAAAACCAGCGTGGTGATGATGAGCAGGAGGGCCGGCAGCGGCGTTTTGAGCAGGAACGCATAAAAAAAATAACTGTGAAACCCGGTGTTGGAATAATTGCCGAGCAGGAATGAGGGCAGGATATTTGCCCTCATTTCGGCACGGGCAAAACCATAAATGAAGGCTTCCGGCAGCAGGCGATGTTTTTGGGCGAACAAAATCAATTTTTCACCCAATCCGAGCGGAACTTCATCCATGGTTTTGAGGATGTCGTCTTTGCTGACCAGGCCTTGCGGTGAGGCGGCCAGCAGTTTTTTTGTGGCGGCCGAAATCCGCACGGCGGCCTCGATCGGGAAATATCCCGGTTCACGATAGGACACCAGGGATTCAACGACCCCGCCTGACTGCCCCGACGCCGGGTTCGCAGCCCGCAGGATTTGCGCCTCAACCTTCGCCGCCGTTTCCGGGCTTTGGGCGGCTGAATAACGGAAGGAATACGATGCCCAGATCGCAGCATAGGTTGTCAGCAGGGCGGCGCCAAACAGACCCGCAAACAGCGCCGTTTTGGAGGCCAGGGAAGCCAGCTTCACCCTCCCCGCTGCTCCGATGAGCAATGGCTCCGCCGAAAGCATCCGTCCCAACACCGTCAACCAGAAAATGGGGAGCAGCAATACGGCGGAAAATTTCGTGGCAAAAGCCAGGCCGAAAAACAGGAGAAACAGGACCACACTGGTGACCTCCAGCCGGCGGCAGATCCGCCATAAAAAATAGACCGCGCCGAACATGAACAGGGCCGCTCCCACGTCCGTCGTCACCAGCCCGCTGTGTGCGATGAAATTGGGATCAAAACAAAACAAGGCCAGCGACAATACCCCTCCCGCAAAGCCGAACAGTTCACGCGACCATGAAAAAACCAGCACCGCCAGCGCCATCCCCAACAGCAGCACCGGCATCCGGCTCCAAAAAAACAATTCGTCCGCGTTGTTGTAAAAATCCTGCCGGCTCAACGACGCCGTCGGAGGGACGACCAGCGGACCGTTGATGCCGGGATCCTTTTCTTGCAGACGCCGGAGGGCTTCCGGACGGATGCCGTAAAGGAAGAAATGGCCGAAGGTCCATTGATAATCCGCAATGGCCAGCTCCATGGTCCAGGCCCAACGCAGGCCCTCGTCGCTGTCGGTCATGGGCTGTGACGTTGCGGCGTCCTTGGACAAATCAACGTTGGCCGGCCAGCCCTGGCGCCACCACAGGGGCAGGGCGGCCAGCTTTTTTACCAGCGGCGGATGTTCCGGATTCATCCGGTAATCATGCCACCGCAGGTAGGTGTAGCCGGCCGGCAGATGCGCGACCTCGTCAAAAGTCGCCGACGAATTCCGCGCAAATGAGATCACCGATGCGGCAAAGACCGCACAGAACAGCAGTACGATGCCGCCTTCCAGCATCCGCCGGGAAACCGCTCCCGCCCGCGGGGAATGATCCTGAGGAGGGGCGTCAGACGTGCTCTGCACCGGCATGTTTTCAATTTTAAACCAAAGGCAAAATCAACGTCAACCAATTGCACCGCAAATTGAAATGCCCGCTTCCGGAAAACCAGCCAACGGTGCCCGGCCGCATCACCGCGCACTGCGACATGGGCAAAAGCGTGTTCATGTTGGTTTCGGAAATTCTCATTGATTGGCGGCTGTTCCCGAATGCCTGCAACTGGTTTCACATGTAAACCCGAACTCCGAAGATGCCGGCGGTGGCGGGGCGGACAAGGCCGTGTTGGAGTGCGCCCGTCCCCGGGGCGCAGCAACTGGCTTCATTCAAGCCACGGAACATTTTCCAACCGCCCGCCCACCCCGCTTGGCTGCGGCGGACGTCGCACTCCGCCAACGCAGAAATTCAACTTCGGAGTTCGGGGTAAAGCCCTCGGCGCCGACGGCAATGTCAGGGGCAGGAGTCCGGGCAATGGGGTGCTCAACCTTTGCCGTCAAAGCCGATGAATTTGTAGATGAAGATTGAATAGCCGACCGTGTCCACCAGCACGGCATGTTCGAGGATTCGCCTCCAGGCATCCTGCTCCGCTGGGGAGAGGTAAACTCCCTGCAGGTTGGTGGCGCTGATGGCAATGAGACCTCCCGGCTGCAGCACATCAAAACCCACTTGCGGCTCAAACAGGCAGCCGCCCGGCATGTTGTAGTGCGCAATTTGGTAATAGCACGGGTCCGCCATGCCAAAATAGCAAAGATAAATGGGGTCCTTGATGCCATGCGCCACGAGCCAGAGTTTCAAGTTTTTAAGGTCTTGTCCCCAGTCGAGGTTGGAGTCCGCCAGTTCCTTGAAGCCGTTGGCCGGACCACCGGCGAGTTCGTTGAAATAGGCCAGATAATGCGGGGCGACCGTCTGCCATTTCAATCCGGGGGCCGGAAAAAAAACGATCCGGCTGCTCACCACGATGGCGCCCACCATGACCAGCAAGGCAACGATCCGGGTGGTTCGCCGCCAGCGATCCAATTCCAGAACCAGACCGCCGGCCAGAACATAAAGGAATGGGTAAATGGGCAGCAGGTGGCGGATGCCGAGGTTGAGATGCGATGTCACGGCCACCAGAAAATACAACGCTGCCGGCACCAGCAGGAAAATCGGCGCCAGACGCCTTTTGACGCATCTCAGCAGGCTCAACACCAACGCGGTGATGATGAGCAGCAGGGCCGGCAGCGGCGTTTTGAGCAGGAACGCGTTAAAAAAATAACTGTGAAACCCGGTGTTGGAATAATTGCCGAGCAGGAATGTGCCCCGGGCATGGGACTTCATTTCGTCATGGGCAAAACCAAAAATAAACGCCTCCGGCAGCAAGCGGTGTTTTTGGGCGAACAAAATCAATTTTCCGCCCGGTCCTAGCGGAACTTCATCCATGATTTTAAGGATGTCATCGTTGTTGACCTGGCCGAGCGGAGAGGCGGCCAGCAGTTTTTTTGTGGCGGCGGAACCTCGCACGGCGGCCTCGATCGGGAAATACCCCAGTTTGCGATGAGGCACCCGGGAGGCAACGGCGTCGCCTGACGGCCCGGACGCCGGGTTCCCTGCCCGCAAGATTTGCGCCTCGGCCTTCGCCGCCATTTCCGGATTTTTTGCGGCTGAATAACGGAAGGAATACGACGCCCAAATCGCGGCATAGGTTCCCAGCAAAGCCAGGCCAAACAGCCCCGCGAACAATGCCAGTTTGGCGGCCGGGGAAACCAGCTTCATCCTCCCCGCCGCCCCGATGAGCAATGGTTCCGGCGAAAGCATCCGTCCCAACACCGTCAACCAGAAGATGGGCAGCAGCAATACGGCGGAAAATTTCGTGACAAAAGCCAGGCTGAAAAACAGGACAAACAGGACCACACTGGTGACCTCCAACCGGCGGCAGATCCGCCACAAAAAATAGACCGCGCCGAACAGAAACAACGACGCGCCCACATCCGTCGTCACCTGTCCGCTATGGGCTGTGAAATTGGGGTCAAAACAAAATAGTGCCAGCGACAATATGCCTCCCCCAAATCCGAACCATTCGCGCGCCCATAAAAAAACCAGCAAAGCCAGGCCCAGCCCCAGCAACAGGATTGGCATCCGGCCCAAAAAAACCAGAGTGTCGGCGTGGTTGTAAAAACTCTCCGGATCCGGCGGCATCGTGACCGGCGAGGTGTTTGTCGCCGGATGCGGAAGCGCGCCGGGCCGGGTGCCGTACAAAAAATTGCGTCCAAAATCATAATAGGCATTGCTGTCCTCAAAACTCATGGTCCAGGCGCGGCGGAGGGATGATTCGCCGTCGGGCTCCGGCCCGGTTGGGACCTCGCCGTTCTGAAGGTCAACCTTGGCCGGCCAGCCTTGGCGCCACCACAGGGGCAGGGCGGCCAGCTTTTTTACCAGCGACGGGTGTTGGGGGTTCAACCGGTAATCATCCCAGTGCAGATACGCATAGCCGGCCGGCAAATGCGCCACCTCGTCATAAGTCGGCGATGCGTTCCGCGAAAAAGAAATGACCGTCGCGGCAAAGACTGCGCAGAACAGCAGCACCACGCCGGCTTCCCACACCCGTCGCGGAATGGCAAAAACCCGCCGGGGATGGTCGTGGGGAGGGACCGGCTCGGTGATGTTCTGCTCCAGCACGGTTTCAATCTAACAAAGACGACTTCAACGTCAACCCGCAGTCCGGAATGTTGTGGAGCACACTTCGACACTGCCACCGACTCCCTCTCCCCGCCCGAGCGGGGAGAGGGCTGGGGCGAGGGGATTTAAATTTAAACGCGCCACCTCTCCCCGTCCCTCGCCTCCAACTCCGTTGGCGGAGAGGGAGAAATTGGCGGTGGTGTCAAGCTGCACCCGATGTTATGGCGTGCGGAAGCCTGGGCGGCAATTAATTTCCAGTTTTCCCGCCCTTGCATTCTCCCAAACCGGGCGTAGCTTGCATTGGGCTGACATGGATGCGTAATGCGGTGATTGAGCACCGGTAAATTCCGCATGGCAATGCCAGCCCACTTTGCTTCTTGGATTCCAGCCCAAATTCGTGTTTAACTTCCCCGCCGCCAGTTTTTATGGACGACACGAATTCATTGATTGAACAGCGCAAGGCCAAGCTCGCCGCGTTGCGGGCCAGGGGCATTGACCCGTTCAAAAACAAGTTCACGCCCGGCGAAACCTGCCAGCACGCGCGCGAATATTACGCCGAGGGCCGCGAAGTCGCGCTCGCCGGCCGCATCACCGCGCACCGCGACATGGGCAAATCCATGTTCATGGACCTCCGCGACCAATCCGGGCGCATCCAGATTTACGCGCAGAAAAACGTCCTCGGCGACGAGCAGTTCGCCATTTTCCAGCATCTCGACCTCGCGGATTTCATCGGCGTGCGCGGCACGATGTTCACCACCAAGACGAACGAGATTTCCGTCAAAATCACCGGCTTCGTCATCCTGGCCAAGGCGCTGCGTCCGCCGCCGGCCAAGTGGCATGGACTCGAAGACACGGAAATCCGCTACCGCCAGCGTTATCTCGATTTGATGGCGAACCCGGAGGTGAAGGAACTATTCCTGGTGCGAAGCGAAATCATCCGTGAAATCCGGAATTTCCTGCACGCCCGCGGCTATGTGGAAGTCGAGACGCCGATGATGCAGGCGATTCCCGGCGGCGCGGCGGCGCAACCGTTCGTCACCAAACACAACGCGCTGGGCTGCAATTTTTATCTCCGCATTGCGCTGGAATTGCCGCTGAAACGAATGCTGGTCGGCGGCGTGGACAAGGTTTTTGAAATTGGCCGCGTCTTCCGCAACGAGGGGCTTTCACGGAAGCACAATCCCGAATTCACCATGCTCGAGGCATATGAAGCCTACGGCGATTACGAGAGCATGATGGAACTGGTGCAGGGCCTGGTCTGTCACGTGGCGGAAAATGTGGCGGACACGCTGTTCATCGAGCACAAGGACGCCGAAGGCAAGGTCGTCAAAACCATCAACCTCACTCCGCCGTGGCGTTGCGTGAAATACAAGGACCTCGTGCGCGAAAAGGCCGGCGCAGATTGGTTTGAAATTTCACCTGCCGAACGCCGTCAGCGCGCGCACAATCTCGGTGCGGAAATCGGCAAGGAATACGAGGACTTTGAAGTCACCGGCGCGGTGTTCGAAAAATTGATCGAACCGACGCTGATCCAGCCGACGTTCGTCACGCATTTGCCGAAGGAACTGGTGCCATTGGCCAAGCTCTCGCCGGACGACCCGACGACGGTGGAAGTCTTCGAGTGTTGCATCAACGGCCAGGAAATCGCGCCTGCCTACACCGAGCAAAACGACCCGATTGCGCAGCGCGAACGGCTGGAACATCAAGCCGGCGGCGAACAGCAGAAATTGGACGAGGATTTTCTCGTGGCGCTCGAGCACGGCATGCCGCCGGCGGGCGGCATGGGCATGGGCATTGACCGGTTGTGCATGATGCTGCTCGGCCAGGAAAGCATCCGCGACGTGATCCTGTTCCCGCAGTTGAAGCCGAAATCCTAATCCTCCGTAGCGGCGTCTCGGCAGAGCGCCGCCATTCGACCAAAGAAGTTTGCGGCGCTCTTCCGAGTCGCCGCTACGAAAGCCAAGAATGCTCACCGTTGCCGGACGCAGCAAAGGCCTTTGGCGGATGCTTGTCAGTTGGTCGCCGTGCGGCTATCTTAAAACCATGCAAGCAAAAGCAATTGTCGGCGACCGGCTCGTGAGCTTCCAGCTCTCGCCTGAACTCGCGCGCGCCCATCGCGCGAACGCTGGCAAAACCATGACCGACAAGGAGGCTGTGGCCTTTGTCGAAAAGAAGCGCCGCTCCCTTGCGCTGCGCCGTGCCAGGCCCTAGTTGAAGCCGAAATGAATTCAACGCAAAGGCGCGCGAAGTTCCCAGGGAAAGCACAGCGTAAATTTTCTTTGCGCCTTTGTGTCTTTGCGTCTTTGCGTTAAAAAGGAGAAATGCTCACCGTTGCCGGACTCAGCAAAGCCTTTGGCGGTCGTCAGCTTTTTGACGACGTGTCGCTCACGCTCCTGTCCGGCGAGCGCGTCGGGCTGGTCGGGCCGAATGGCGCGGGCAAATCCACGTTGCTCAAGATCATCCTCGGCCAGGAATCGCCGGACGCGGGCGAGGTAACGTTCATCCGCGGCACGCGGTTCGGCTACCTGCCGCAGGAAAGCGAACCCGCCGGCAACGAAATCGTCCTCGACATCGCCGTGCCGCACGACCACGAGCACGACGGGCAGTTTGTCGCGCGCGCCAAACAGGTTCTCGCCAGCCTCGGTTTCAAGCAGTCGGACTTCATGCGTCCCGCGTGCGAGCTTTCCGGCGGCTGGGTGATGCGCGCACACCTCGCGCGGTTGCTCGTGCAGGAGCCGGACGTGTTGATGCTCGACGAGCCGACCAATCATCTCGACCTCGAAACGCTCCTGTGGTTCCAGGAGTATCTGCGGAATTATCCCGGCGCCATCCTGCTCATCTCGCACGACCGCGAATTTCTCAACCGCCTCTGCACGCACGTCGCCGAGATCCGCTCGTCGCGCGTGCTGCGTTACACCGGCAACTACGACGAATACCTTGAACAACGCGCGGCCGCGGAAGTAACACTGGTCGCCACCGCCAAGGCGCAACAGCGCGAGATTGACCGGATGCAACTGTTCGTGGACCGTTTTCGCGCCAAGAACACCAAGGCCGCACAGGCGCAGAGCAAGTTGAAGCAGATCGAGCGGCTCAAGGAGAACATGGTCGAGACGCCCGACGGGCCGGACGCGACGGTGGGGTTCCGTTTTCCGCAACCGCAACGCAGCGGCCATCGCGTCATCACATTGAAGCATGTGAAGTTTGGTTATGGCCTTTCCACACCTGGGAGCGCCGGCGTCTCGCCGGCGGGACGCCAGCGCTCCCAGGACGAAACCAAGCACCTCCTCTCCCGGCCTTCGGCCACCCTCTCCTCCGTTCCGAACGGAGGAGAGGGGCGGGGAGAGGAGGCGTCCGGCTCGGTGGAGAAACTCATCTACGAAAACCTGAATTTCGAGGCCGAGCGCGGGCAGCGCATTGTGCTGGTCGGACCGAATGGCGCGGGCAAATCCACGTTGTTGAAGCTGCTGGCCGGAGTGCTGCAGCCGCTGTCGGGCGAACGCCGGCTCGGTCACAACGCGAAGTCCGGCTACTTCGCGCAGCATCGCGCGGCCATGCTCAATCCCAACCACACCGTATTGCAGGAGGCGCTCGACACGCCGCAACGCGTCACGGAGCAATTCGTCCGCACCGTCCTCGGCAGTTTTCTATTTCGTGGCGACGACGTGTTCAAACCCGTGAGCGTGTTGAGTGGCGGCGAGAAAAGCCGGCTCGCGCTCGTGAAACTGCTGCTCGATCCGCCGAACCTGCTGTTGATGGACGAGCCGACAACACATCTCGACCTCGCGAGCGTGGATGCGCTTATTGAAGCGTTGGAGCCATTTGAAGGCACGCTGATTTTCATCAGCCATGACGTGCATTTCATCCGCGTGCTGGCCAATCATGTCGTGCGCGTTGAAAATGGCCGGCTCCGGCATTTCACCGGCGGCTACCAGTATTATCTCGACAAGACTGCGCAATCCGCCCGCGCCGCGCTGACGAGCTCCAGTTCCGGTTTCGGAGGGGCGAGTTCCACGAGCCCCAATAATCATTCAGGGCGTCGGGGACCTCTGCCCTCCGAAAGAACGGCAGCGCCGGATCGCAAAGAGCAACGCCGCGTCGAGGCCGGACACCGGCAGGCGCGTTCCCGGAAAAGGCGCGAAATTCAGGAACGCATCAACTCGTTGGAAAAAGAAATCGCGGAACTGGAGTCGCGCGAGAAGGAGTTGACGGCGGAACTGGAGAAGCCCGGGACCTACACGACGGGCGGGCGGGCGACGCAGATCAATCGCGAGCTGATGGAAGTCCACGACCGCCTGGCCGGGGCGAACACGGAATGGGAAAAGGCGGGGACGGAGTTGGCGCAATTCGAGGCGGAAGCGCGTTTCGGAGGGCGGAGTTCCACGACGCCTTGAATTTGTCCGGAAGGATTTCAGGGGCTCGCCGGGCTCGCCCCTCCGGAAGTTTGGTTGTCGGCGAATTTTGCGAAGGGACGTGAATAGCTGTGGGTAGCACCCGCCTCCGGCGGGTCCAATCCGGCGTCCCGCCGAATTGCGTCGGCAAACGTACGCTGGAGATAACGTGGATGAACGATGGCAAACTGTCTCCGCAGACGGTTTCGGGCGTGACGCCCGAAACAACCCGCGGGACGCGGGTGCCACCGACAGAATCCAACCACTCACAGCCACGGCTTCAACTGTTCGCGCAGAATCTGCCGGGCCCGATAGAGCCGTGATTCCACGGCCTTGGGGGTGGATTCAAGAATCGCCGCCGCCTCGGCCACGCCGCGTTCCTCCCATTCACACAACACAACCGCTTCGTGCAAATCCTCCGGCAATTTGCCAACGGCAGCCCGCACCGCTTCGGCGCGCTCGGCGGCCAGCGCCGATTCATTCGGCGCCGGGTCAGTCGCCGGCAACGTGCTGCCGAGGGTTTGTTCCGATTCGCCGGTTTCGGCTTCCAGCGAGACGTTGGGATGGCGTGACCGCCAGCGGAAGTGGTTCCGCGCCAGGTTGGCGGCAATGGTGAAGAGCCAGGTGGAAAATTTTCCGCCGGTCCGGAAACTGGCGCGGGCGCGGAAGACACGGACGAAGGTTTCCTGCGCCAGGTCGCCGGCATCATCCTCGTTGCCGACCATGCGGCAGAGAAAATGAAATAACGGCGTTGCGTGACGCTCCATCAAATCGTTGAGCGCCGCGTCGTGGCCGGCAGCCAATCGCTCCATGTCCGCCCGGTCCCGGGCGTCGGCTTGCCGCGCCGACTCGTCACGCCGGAGTGAAACGGAGGCGGAAGCCTCCGGCGAAGGCTGGGCGTCAGTGGTGATGCTCATGGCCTGCGGATCCGGACATGGATGATTCGGTCTGTTCGTGAAAACCGAGGGTGAGGCGCTGCATCTCGGCCAGATAACGGCGGCCCTGTTCGGGCGGCATGGTCTGGCTGACTTCGGTGAAATGCCGGAGCATTTGCGCCTGACATTGGGCGCGGAGCGCGGCGAGCTCGGTCAGTTTTTGTTGGGCGACCAGATTGACGTTCGTCGAGCCATTCAACGCTGTCTCGAGTTCCGATTTTTTGGCGGCGATTTTGGCGCACATTTCGGCGCACTTTGGCAGATAGCCTTCGTGAAGTTTTTGGATGCGCGCCATCTCGGCGTCACCCAGGTGAAATTCGTCGCACAGCCAGCTCAAGTCGTCTGCCGAACGCGTCATCCGACACGCGCGCTGGCCGGCGAAATAGGAACCGCCGAACAGCGCGAAGCCCAAAACCAGTGCGCTCAGCAGGATGACGAGCGAACGGTTCATGCCATCAACGCAGTGAATTGGGGGCAACCACCGCGAGATAACGCGCCTGGGCATCCTGGTGCGCCATTTGATTACCATCGCGTACGCCGAGCAACGCACCGGCGACAATCAGCACGGCAGCCGTCGCCAGTGCCAATCGCGGACGCAACACCAGCGCCGCCAGTGCATCCAGCCAGGCAATGCCGCCGTTGGATTTGGCCGGGGCCGCGGCTTCCTCAATGCGCCGCCAGACACCTTCCTGGAAACGCGGCGGCAACGTCGGAGCCACGCGCGACTCGCGCAGCAGCGCGCCGAGTCTGGCGTCGCTCGCCTCGGCGGAGCCTTGGTCAGGATTGATATTTTCTTTGTTCATCGGTTCAAGGGCGGCGGGGTTTTATCCGCCGCCCATAGTTTACTGTTTTTTCAGGCCGGGACAACCCGGTTGATGATTACTTCGCAATGCCGCAGGTGCTCATCGTCGGGCACTCGGCAAGGGTGCGATTGCAGCAGGTTGTGCGGGCGTCATTACCGACTGTTGCCAGATATTTCGGACTGCCGATGGCGCTGCACTTCACCACGGTAGTTTCCGTGCCTTTAACGGTGGCCGGCTGGTTGCCGAGCGCGCGGGGTGAAACGGATTGAGACGCGGGGGCCGGCTGGGCTGCCGCAATGCCGGGGGCAACGTTTATCTGGTTGCCGGCGGCGCGTGGCGAGAGCAGCACGTCACTGGCATTGACGTTGAGGGTTATCGCGGCCAGGGCGGCTGCGCCGATTGTCGTAAGGAGGATTCGAATTTTCATATTAACTTTCTTTTTATTGGGGTGGCGCTTCATTGCGCCGCCGAAATGTTGTATTGGCATTACCCCGGCAGACGGAAAATCCCGCAAAAACTTTTTTGAGGGAATTTTCGCAGTCTGGTGTATAATGGATGTCGTCAAGCTGATTTAACTATGAAAACATTGAAAATGCTCATGGCCATTGCACTGGCTGTCACCGCGTTGGCATTCACGGCCAAGGCCGACACCTCAACAAATGCTCCGGTGAAACCGGACAAACTGACCACCTGCCCCGTGTCCGGCGAAAAGCTCGACGAGATGGGCAAACCGTATGTCTTTGTCTATCAGGGCCAAGAGGTCAAATTGTGCTGCCCGGGCTGCAAAAAGGATTTCGACAAGGACCCGGCCAAATACGTCAAGAAAATCCAGGACGCCGCGGCCCCCAAAAAGTGATTTGAACCGCCGCCTTGGGCGCGGATGAATTTGTGAAAGGGTTCAGCGCCATTCTATTCAGCCTGTTGCTGGTGTGGACGCAATTATTGGCCGCGCCAATGCCGTTGGCGTCCACCCAGCCAGCTCATGCCTGCTGCCATTGTGGCGGTAAGATGAGTTGCTGCTCCGCGCCATCGTCCGGCTCGCAGCCAATGTCGGCGGTCCCGTCCAACACCGGCGCGCAAAAACAGTTTTCAATTTCTACTCCGGCCATCGTGGCCGGAGCCCTGCCGGAAAACCGGGCGGGTTTGATTTGTTCTGCCTCCCGGTTGTGCTCGATGCCGAATGGCGCGCCGCTTTACGCGCGGGATTGCGCCCGGCTCATCTGACTCCCACCCTCTGAACGCCCGCAGTGTGTCCCGGGCCGGACACCGCGGCCTTCGTTTGTTCCACGAAATTTTTGTGCCCGTGAATCAACTGAAATTTTACCCGTCGGCGCACCAACAACGGCAACTGAAACTGAAGACAACTGAAAATTTATGAAAACGAAAACAATTTTGATCATCGCCCTGGTCACGGCAATTGCCGGCACCGGCACGTGGTGGATGGTTTCCCGCCAGGCACCATCCGCGCCAGGTGCCACGGCGCCCGCTGGACGAAAAATCCTTTATTACCAGAGCGCGATGCATCCGTGGATCAAATCGGACCGGCCGGGCAAATGCCCGATTTGCGGGATGGATTTGGTGCCGATTTACGCCGATGAAGCCAACACGAACGCCACCGGCGGGATCACCCTCAGTCCCGCCAGCGCCAGCACCATCCACGTCCAGACCGACGTGGTGGAACGCCGCACGTTGCGCCACACGTTGCGCGTCGCCGGCACCATCAGCGTGAATTCCTGGACGACGGCGTGGTTCGCCTTTGACGCCTATCAGCGCGACCTGCCGTGGTTCAAGGTCGGCCAGACCGTTGAAATCACCGTGCCATCCATGCCGGGCAAAATCTTCACCGCGCAGATCAAACGGCACGGCACGCAGCCGTATGCGGACGCACAATTCGACGAGACCACGGACAGCACCAAGGTGCGCGCGGAACTTTCCTATCCTGGAATCGGGACCGGTGATTTTGGAGCGGGCAAATTGTTCAACAATTTTTACGCCGAAGGCCGCGTGCTCGCCGACGCGCCGGAGGTTTTGACCGTGCCGCGCAGCGCCGTGCTTTGGCCGGGCGGACAACCCATTGTTTATGTGGACGCCGGCGGCCATTACGAATCGCGGTCCGTGAAACTCGGGCGGGCGGGCGACGATTTCTGGGAGGTGCTCGACGGTTTGCAGGCGGGCGAACGGGTCGTCACCACCGGCAATCTGCTGATTGATTCCGAAGCGCAGCTCGCCAACGGCCACTGACCAGAATTTTTATGATCAACCGCATCATCGAATGGTCGTTGCGCAACCGGTTCCTCGTCGTGTGCGGCGCGGTGCTGCTCGCCGGCCTCGGCGTCCGCGCCCTTTACCAGACACCGGTGGATGCCATTCCCGACCTCAGCGAAAACCAGGTCATCGTCTATGCCGACTGGCCGGGACGCAGCCCGCAGGAGGTCGAAGACCAGGTCACCTATCCGCTGTCCGTGAATTTGCAGGGCATGGCCGGCGTGAAAACCGTCCGCGCCAGCTCGATGTTCGGGTTCTCGCTCATCACGGTCATTTTCGACGACCAGATTGACAATTATTTTGCGCGGTCGCGCGTTTTGGAGCGGTTGAATTATCTCGGCGACGTTTTGCCGGCGGGCGTGGAGCCGAAACTCGGTCCGGACGCCACCGGCCTGGGCTGGGTTTATGAATATTACCTTGCCGTTGACCCCACCCGGTCGCCGCAGGGCGGCTATGACCTCGGCCAGTTGCGCGCGATCCAGGACTGGTTCGTGCGTTACCAGCTCAACGCCGTGCCGGGGGTGGCGGAAGTCGCCAGCGTCGGCGGTTTCCCGCGGCAATATCAAATCGAAGTCTCGTCGCTGCGGATGCGTCAGTTCGGCGTGACGCTGCAAATGGTCATGGACGCCGTGCGCCAGAGCAACCTCAACGTCGGCGGCAAAATCATCGAGGAAAACGGCATGGAATTCGTCGTCCGCGGCATTGGGCTGGTGAATTCCAGCGCGGACCTGGAAAACATCGTGTTGCAACTGAACAACGGCACACCGGTGTGCTTGAAGGACGTGGCGCGCATCCAGCTGGGCGGCGATTTCCGGCGCGGCGCGCTGGACGTGGACGGCCGGGAAGTGGTTGGCGGCGTGGTCGTGATGCGCACCGGCGAAAATGCCATGGCCGTCATCAAGGCCGTGAAGGAAAAAATCGCGCGGATCTCGCCGGGCCTGCCGCCCGGTGTCACCATCAAACCGTTTTACGACCGCAGCGAATTGATCGAGCGGACGATTGAAACGCTCAAGCACGCGTTGACCGAGGAAATCATCCTCGTCACGCTGACCGTCATCATTTTCCTCGCGCACTGGCGCAGCATCCTCATCGTCGCGCTGCCGCTGCCGCTTTCCATTCTGATGGCGTTCATTTTGATGAACCATTTCGGCATCTCGTCGAACATCATGTCGCTCGCCGGCATCGCCATCGCCATCGGTGTGCTCGTGGATGCGGGCATCGTGATGACCGAGAACGTCGTCCGCCATGCCGAACGCGCCGAAAAGGAAAAGGGCCGCCGGCTCAACGGCGCGGAAATCGTTGACGTGACGCTCGAAGCAGCCCGGCAGGTGGGCCGCCCGATTTTCTTTGCGATGGTCATCATCATCCTGGCGTTCATCCCGGTCTTCTCGCTGACCGGGCAGGAAGGCAAGTTGTTCCATCCGCTCGCGTTCACCAAAACGTTTGCAATGGCCGGTTCGACGGTGCTGGCGATAACGCTCGTGCCCGCGCTGTGCGCCGCGCTCATTCGCGGGCCGTTCCAGGCCGAGGAAAACAACCTGCTGATGCGCGTTTTGCTGGGGATTTACGACCCGATTCTGGGCTGGACGTTGCGGTTCCGCAAAACCGTCCTGGGATTGGCGCTGATTGCGCTCGCGGCGGCATTGGTCCTGGCCTTCGGTGTGCCGTCGAAAATTGTGTCTCAACTCTCAACTCTCAACCCTCAACTGGCAGCGAAGCTCCCTCGCGGCATGGGCAGCGAATTCATGCCGCCGTTGAACGAGGGCAGCCTGCTGTTCATGCCGGTGCTGCTGCCCGACGTGTCGCTCACGGAAGTCAAACGCATCATGGCCTGGCAGGACCAGGTCATCAAACAGACGCCCGAAGTTGAATCCGTCGCCGGCAAGCTGGGCCGGGCCGAGACCGCCACCGACCCCGCGCCGGTGCAGATGATTGAAACCACCATCATGCTCAAACCCAAAGACCAGTGGCGGCCGGGCCTGACCGAAGACAAAATCGTCAACGAACTGGTGGAAAAACTCTCGAACGTGCCCGGCTACATCCCCGGATTTTTGCAGCCGATCCAAAACCGGATTCTGATGATCAGCACCGGCATCCGCGCCCAGGTCGGCATCAAAATCCTCGGCGACAACCTCGACGCCCTCCAGCAAAAGGCCTTTGAGGTCGAGCGCATCGTGCGGGAAATTCCCGGCGCCGTCGGCGTGGCGGCGTCGCGCATGCAGGGCAAGCCGTATCTGAACATCGAACTGAACCGTTCGGCGATGGCGCATTACGGTTTG